>Ga0307379_10003895_pt1 | contig 21482 bp, 9 predicted proteins | sample UN2MG_FD_202237 | JGI IMG/M metagenome (GOLD analysis project Ga0307379, IMG submission 202237) | Soil microbial communities from Risofladan, Vaasa, Finland - UN-2 | ecosystem: Environmental > Terrestrial > Soil > Coastal area > Acid sulfate soil | place: Finland: Risofladan, Vaasa | collected... | reverse complement strand
GCAGAGCACAAACGAATTCTCAAGGCCATCATCCTTGAGCTGCGTCATATCCTTGAGGGCCGCTACGATGCCCAGGGAAAATGGCGGCCCGGCGACCTTGAGCAGCGGCTTGCGGCTCTTGGCGTTCGGCGAGGGCACGAGCTCGTCGCGGTGGACAGGCTTGCCCATCTGACTGACGACGACCGCTATGCCCGTAAGGTGCTCGACGCGTATCTGCACCTCCGCTCGGACGCCGGCATATCCAATGATGATGCCATCACGGAATTCGTCCGCGAAACAGCCTACACGTGGGCTAACCGCCTCCTTGCGTTGCGTTGTATGGAGGCTCGCGAGCTTATCGACGAGGTGATCCTGCAGAAGGAGGCCTACGGCGGCCGATCCCTGGAGCATCACCGGCTCGCGCAGCGCCAACCCGAGCTTTGCACGGGAGAGGATGGCGGGCTTTTCGCTGCGCTGAATGTCGGCTTTGCCAAGCAGGCTGAGCACCTGCCATTGCTGTTCGATCCCAAGGCCCCGGGCATCGCCCTCAGGCCCTCGGCAGCGATCATCAAACGTTGCATCGGCCTGCTCTCCGGCACGATTGCCGCTGCCGGCGCCGATGCCGCGACAAATGAGGTCTTCAAAGCCCCAGATGCGCTCGGTTGGGCATACCAGTACTGGAACACAGAGGAGAAGGATCGAGTCTTCGAGAAGGTGCGAACTCAGAAAGGCGCCAAGATCGAAGGCTCCGACATCATTCCTGCCACTCAGCTCTACACCGAGCCATACATGGTGAAGTTCCTCGTCCAGAACTCGCTCGGGGCCACCTGGATGGGGATGCATCCGGAATCGAAGCTCGCCGAGCAGTGGGAGTATTACGTCAAGGATGCCGATCGGGCGCCGGTTCAGAAGAAGCCGGTGAAGGAGATCACGTTCCTCGATCCCGCCTGCGGCTCGGGTCACTTCCTCCTGGAAGCATTTGACCTGTTCTACGCCATGTACGTAGAGGAGGGCAGGCTGAACCAGCCCGAGGAGATCTGCGCGTCGATCCTGAAGAACAACCTTTTCGGTATCGACATTGACGAGCGGGCCGTGCAGATCGCGGAAGTCGCGCTCTGGATGAAGGCTGCCGAGAAGGCTTTCGACTTCAAAGGCACGCCAGCCAACCTTGTCGCCACCAATATCCGCCTTCCCCGAGACAGGGATCACCTGCAAGACTTCCTCAACAAGTATCCTGACGAAAAACCTCTGGAGGCCGCCCTGCAGACGGTTTTCGCCGCCCTCCAGCACGCCGATGAGCTTGGCTCGCTCCTGCAGATCGAGGAACCCGTCGAAGCCAAGTTGCAGGAGATCAAGAAACAGCTTGAGTCCGAAACAAAGGTTGCGCTGCAACGTCACCTCTTCAAGGAACACGCGGACCCCATCCAGAGAAAGCTGCCGCTCGACGTGCAGTCATACGATGACTGGCGGGCACGGACCTTGGATCGCCTAAAGGCACATTTCGCCCAGGAGGCAGAATCGGCCGATCCGTTTGCCCACATGCTCGGCCACAGTGAATCTAAGGCGGTTATGCTCTTCGATCTGCTGGCGAGGCGGTACGATGTGGTGGCGGCAAATCCTCCCTACATGGGATCGAAGAACATGGGACCTTCACTGAAGGCCTATACCGCGACCCACTACTATTCGGGACGGAGGGACCTCTATGCAGTTTTCATACTTCGGTGCCAGCAGCTCTCTATGGCAGGTGGCCGCGTGGGCATGGTGACAAGGCATTCCTGGATGTTCTTCAAGTATTTTGAGGGCTTACGCGATGATCCTAGCCACGGCATACTGACTTCAGGAACACTCGAGTGCCTGGTCCACCTCGGGCCGCATGCGTTTGCTGAGATTGGGGGCGAAATAGTAAGCACCGTGATGTTCACTTGGGCGATCTATCTACCCGTACAGCAGCATTTGGTAAAGGCTTTCCGGATCATAAGAGCAGACAGTGCCGAAGCCAAATCCAGAGTTCTGCTCTCCTGCATAGTGGGTGGTGGTCAAACGCCATTAGTTTTCATGCCCAAGCAGGATCTCTTCCTCCACCTTCCGCTAAAGCAGATGCTCTACTGGTTGAGTGGTGATCTTCTCAGAGTGTTCCGTGAATCGCAAACCATAAGAGATTTTGCGGAGGTAAGGGAGGGGCTTCATACATCCAGTAGCGAGAGGTTTGTTCGCTACACATGGGAATGTCCCGCTCAAAGAGTTAGGTGGGTAGCCTACGTGAAGGGAGGAGGATACCGGAAATGGCACGGGCTGCAAATGTTCAGATGCGATTGGGAGCTTAGTGGAACCAGGATAAAGGCGACCGGCAAGGCGATAATCCCCAGTCAAAGCTGGTACTTTGCTCCCGGCTTCACATACTCCAAGGTCGGTGGATACGCATTTAGTGTTCGGGAGATGGTCGGCGCTGTCTTCTCGGACGCAGGCCAGTCTGTTTTCCCCAAAGAGGGACAACGCATCGACGCTTTTCTGAACTCCAGGTTGGCAACGTATCTCCTGAGGCTGTTGAGCCCTAGCTTGGACTTTAACAAGGGCTACGTCGAGCTGTGTCCGTGTCCACCGCCTGATGCCTTTGTGAACAATCTAGCCAAGATAGCCACAAGCCTGAAGATTAGGTTGTCAAGTAGCGAGATCATCGAGGATGCTTATGATATCCACTGGCTTCGTGTGGGGAGCGACACGCTGCAGGGTCTGTGCAGCAAAGCAACGCTTTCGGGTTTTGCGGTCACGACTGCCCTTCTGCATGTAGAGGGAGTGATTGAGGACCACTTTTGCTGCAACTTAAGGCTGGCACAAGGGGACATCGATGCCATCACATCAGAAACGGGGACACCGAGCGATTGGTACCCTTTGGCTGAAAGGCATAGTATCATCCCTTGTTTGTTGGAGGACTCAGACCATGAGACTCTCTGCCAAGCAGGTCGCAGGAATCCGCTTGCCGGGGATCGAGTTGCTCAGTTAAAGGAGAGTATTCAAGCCTTGTATGCTTCTGGGCCAACCGCCGTTGAGCGGGAATCAGCGCCGCCGGAGGATATTTCATCCAATGAAGATGACCTTCCAGAGACCGAGCTGTCAAGCCCGGTGCCTACAGAGTCATTCCTCGAGGAGCTATCACAAAGGCTGCGGGTCCACCCCGCCACTGTCTATTGGCTTCTCAAGGGTGGTATAGAAAGCGAAGGTTGGCGCTGTGTTCCGGAAGAGCAACGAATCATTGCCGACTTCTGTTCAATGATAATCCTACGCGTGCTTGGCCACCGCTGGCCAAAGCAAATCGAGGCTGGCGAGCCAGTGCCTGAGTGGGCCGACTCCGACGGCATCGTTCCTCTGACCGAGCGCACAGGAGAGAAGGTGCTCGTTGAGCGCGTTAGAGAGCGCGTGCAGGAAGAATTCCAGGGTGCTGATGCGGCTGCCATCGAACGCGAATTTGCTGAGATCATGGAAATGCCACTGGAGCGCTGGCTGGAAACCGAGTTCTTCGAGCATCACACCAAACAATTCAAGAGACGCCCGATAGCGTGGCAAGTTCAAAGCAGCTCTTTCACCTCGCGCCGAACACCTGTGTTTGCCGCTCTCGTTTACTACCACAAGTGTGATGGCGATATGCTGCCAAAGATCCGGAACCATTACGTCAGCCCTCTCCGTCAGGGTTACGAGCAGGAACTCAGGAACATCGAATCGATCCCGGAGAACCGGCGAAGTGACGATCAGACGACCCGGCAGAGCGACCTGGCCGAACATATCGATGAACTCAAGAGCTTCGACGACGCTCTTCGCAAGATATCGGACACAGGTTTTGGCCCCGAGACACTGCGCCCCCAACTACGCCAATATGCCGTTGACGACGCCATGCTCTCGATGAAAAGCCACTGGCTGAAGAAGCTCATTAGCACTGTGCAGGATGGGCCGCTCAGCGGTTGGCTGGAGACAGCGCGGGGGACAGGTTTGCACGGCAGCTTATCAGACTGGATTGCGGATACCCTCGGCAACCTGCACCACCATTGTTCCGCCGTCGGCCCGGCAGCCCCTCAGCAAGAGGCACTTCGAGAAGACCCAACCTCACGCGACTTGGCCGCCTTGGTCTGCCCGCATGCACGAAAGATGGTGGGGGATTCGCTTGGATTGGCGTGCGACCGGTGGTGGAAGCAGCTTGATGATGCGGCGTATGCACCAATCCGAGCGCAGATACGGCAGGCCGACGCCGAGGTCAAAGAGATCACCAAGAAACTCAAAGAAGGCAGTCTGTCTGACGAGGAATTCCCTCAACTGCAGCGACAGAAGAAGCAACTCCAAAACGAGATCCGGAGATTGAAGCAAGAACTTGAAGACAAGGTTGCCCTGGGCAAGAATCTCCGAACGGAAATCGAGGATTGGCTCTGCCCTGAGGCGGAGACTTGGGAGAAGTGGCTTGCCGCTCAGCCCCTGTATGATGAGTTTGCGAGCCTTGACGGCAAGCGTCAGCCGCCGAAGACGGTCTCCGAGTTCGTCTCTCAGGAAAGCGCCTATGTCCCTGACATCAATGACGGCGTGCGCGTGAACATCGCTCCGCTGCAGAAAGCCAGCATCCTCGCGGCGGACGTTCTGCCTGCCAAGGATCTGGACAAAGCCATCGCCGACCGTGCAGAATGGCGTGCCGATGAACGCCGCTGGTGCCGCGAAGGCAAGCTGCCGAGGCCGGGTTGGTGGAGCATCTGAGAATCATAGGATGAGCCCGAGCATACCATCAAGCAAGAAATCCAGGATGGCGGCGATAAAGGAAAGGCTTGCCCAGCGGCCTAAAGCGTCTCCGCCGAGCGTGTCAGTCGACGATCGGAAGTTCATTAAGCTCCTTTCCCGAGGGAATCTGCGCAACGCATGGAGAACTGTCAGGCGACAGGCAAGAACTCACAACGTTCGCGATGTGGTAGACTGGCTGGACTGGGCTGTCATGGTCGAGGCAACCCTTCCACAGATTCACAGGTCCCTCATGTCAGGAGAGTACATTCCATCCCCGCCAACACGCTATGAGCTCGCGAAATCACATGGCTCCTACAGGATAGTCACGGTCCCAAACATTAGGGATGCCTTGGTTTACCGGCTTCTCTGTGACGAGGTACTGGAATTGGCGCTTCCCAGCAAAGCTCCTGGAGCTTTTTTCTCACGGCATCATGCGAAGACTCCCGTTGGAAGAACATTCTCGCTTGATGACGATCCCTACCTTCGGTTTTTTGACATATGGCTCAGGTACCAGGAATACAGAACGCAGACGATGATGAACCAACCCTATGAGGTTTTGGTGGTCAGTGACATTACGAACTTCTTCGACTCAATCTCCCATGACCTGCTGTTCGAGTATCTTTCCCCACTCGGTCTTCCCAGGAAGGCTGTGGGCCTCTTGGGCCGGATTCTCGAAGTTCTCAAGCCTACAGCTGGGCATTCTCCAAATCCCGGGCTTGGTATTCCAGTTGATGAGTATGATTGCTCGCGGCAGCTCGCCCATGTCTTCCTGTTTGAGCATGATCACCGAATGGCCAGCAAGTTTGGCGAGGAGAACTATGTTCGATGGATGGATGACCAGAACGTTGGCACGCTCACCGAGACTGCAGCGAGACGGGTCGTGAATGAACTCACGCGTTCTCTTTCGTCGCAGCGCCTCACCTTGAACGCCGCAAAGACTCTGTTCTTGGCACAGGACGAGGTGATTCAGCATTTTCAGCTTGATGCGAATGGAAAACTCACCCAATGGGATGAGAGATTCTCCAAGAGATTGCCACGGCATCTTAAGAGCGGACGTACAGAGCTCGAGGCGTTGTGGCAAGACATTTCCGCATCCCCCAGTGCGCATAAGGGACATTGGGACAAGATACTCAAGAGGGTCTACGCATTCGCTGCCAAGGTGGACTCGCCTCTTCTGGATGAACGCATGTACGAGGACATGGTCAACTACCCGGATCTACACAGCCGCATCATGCTTTCCTTGGCTCGGAGAAATGAGGGCGAGAAACTGCTGAACCTGTTCACCAGATATTGTGGTAGCGATGAGTGTCTTTTTGAAGCCACGGAAGCCCAGTTTTTCGAGGCATGTCTTTTCCTGGATGCTACGCCATCACAGGAAAGGGAGATCCGCAAGTTAGCTTCAGATTTCGCAAAGGGAAAAGCGAAAGGGCAATGCGCACGCCCATATGGCAAAGCGTCTGCGCTTCTCTGCCTATACTGGTTCAACGCCAGCGCGAACGTGATGTACCGGATGTTCTGCAATGACGAGGTCATCTCCTTGCCATCGCCTGTAGTCCGGGCTTGGGCCGCGTGCATCGTGGCCAGGGTTCCGGAGTTGCTGCCAGCGGTACAGGCCAAACTGGTGGGTAACCCCAGTTCTGATGTCGCGAGGCTATCGAACTTCCTCAGTGAACTCTTTACAGGCACGATCACCGATGTCGGTGCCTACAGGAACCAGAAATCCCGCTGGCCAAAGCCAGGCATGTTCTATGACGCGCGGGCGTGGCTGCAGCTTGAGCTGATTGCCCAGGCGCGGTCGCCACAGTTGGCATCTACGGCGCGATCAGATGTCAGGACTTTTGCGAGGCTCGCTCGTACACGTCAAGAGCTTCGCGCTCTAAAGCGAATCACGCAGAAGCTGCGGTAGCTTCTCCATGAGATACTCTTTTTGCGGGAGGAACGCAATGCTGCCATTTGAGAAATACCCTGGAAAGGGACGTGAGCTTCTGGGTAAATACGAGATGCTCAAGAAGAAGCTGAGAAGGGAAGTTTACGAAATCCTTTTCCAGTGGTGCGGGCAAGACTCGTGCGCGTATTGCGGGATGGACCTTCTGGAGACGTTCGAGCGATGGCAGAGCCTCACGATTGATCACGTTATACCCGAAGGGACCGGTGCGCAAAAAGGAATACGTGATGAATGGTTGCAGGATCTGAGCAATACTGTCCTTTGTTGCTCGCCCTGCAACAGGTACAACAACAGATATCAGCTTCCGCCGGCCGTGGTTCCCCCCGAGTCACCTGCGGCTTTCTTTGATCTGCGGGATCGTGTCTTCACGGAGCGAAAGGAGCTTGCCGCCAAACGAAGGGCTGAAGGCCGAGAAGAATACCAGACGCATCCCTGGCAAGAACCGCTTGAGCCAAGCCAAGTGCCGCGGGCGCAGGCAAACAGGGCCATGGGCTTCCGCGACCGCGAGAAAGAGCGACTGATGCCGGTCAAACTCGCGCTGTGGAATGGCTTGGCTTCCGACCCTGGCGAATACAAGGGAAACACCTACGAGTTCTGCCTGCACGAAAGCTGCTCCGCCGAGAACCTTCACGCCAGCATTCGCGATGCAGCCATCGGGTACTTTCGTGCCCGAGGCATTCGGTGGCATGACGGGAGGATGAACGAGAAGCCTGGCGACCTGCCGAGCAACCATCTTTGCTGCTCTCAGAGCTTCTGCGTCAACTCCTGGTTCCCCTCTGTTGTCCGCCCGGAGTTGCTGAAGCAGATCCTCAGCGGGCTCGGATATCCTGCCGAGGAAGTCATGCCGATGGAAGCGGACTCACCACTCGACAACGGCCGGTTCCCTTGCGTGAGCTTCGAATGGATTGGCCTTCGGAATTATCTGCACGAGACCAAGTCAGGCCGCCTTGTTACTGACAACAAGCGAACACGAGGCCGCTACTTCACCAGTGCGGACTTTGCCTTTCGTTTCCGGCGTCGTGACCAGAAAATCCAGATAGTGCTCGGGGAATGGAAATACACCGAGGAAACCAAGGCCGGGGATATGCGGTTCAGTGGCTCGGACACCGATCGTCTGGCTATCTACCGGCCGGAACTGGAGAGAGAAGATTGCCAGATTCGCCCGCCACAATCGATCTCGTTGGATGCCCTCTTTTTCGATCCGTTCGACCAGTTGATGCGACTGCAGCTTCTCGCTTCCGCGATGGAGCGGGAGCATGAAATGGGGGCCGAGGTTGTGTCGGTGCTTCACATCGCCCCCAAAGCCAACAAGGAGCTCTTGGAGACGATCAACTCGCCGCAGCTTTCCGGGCTCGGCACCAATGTCCACGAAGTGTGGTCAAGGCTGGTTCGAGATGATCGCTTCCGCTCCTGCTACACGGAAGACTTGCTGCCGATCTTGATCGGGCACGCGCCGCGTGAAGATTGGGCAGACTACATGACGGTGCGCTATGTTGGCATGAAGTGAGGATACGATGGACTCGCAGGCAACGCCAAGCCGGGAAGCCGAAGATCTCAGGAAGAAGTTCGGCTGGGCCATAGAAATCGTCCGGCAGCGCTTCTCTGAGGGACTCTCGCAACTGTGCGACCCGCGCTTCCTGAAGCGCCGATATAGAGCTTTCCAGGAAAAGAATGATCCGATCTACTCTGAGCTGCTAAAGGGTATGCAGGACGTGCCGCTGGAGACAACCTTCGTTAGCTATTGGACCATCGCGCACACCTTGGCCACCCAGAGTCGTTTCTGGCTTGAAAACGCCATCGCTGATATCCTCATTCACAAGGCAAAGCAGGAAGGCCGCAATGGCCTGAAGGTGTACACCTTCGACATGTTGAAGAGCGGATACCTCGAGCGTGGAGTGACTGTAGCGGACTTGGGCGAGGGGAGGCGCGAGCAGCTTTCCTCTCGGACTCCGTGGAGAGTCTTGCTTCAGAGGAAAGCCCTGAGCACGGTTGACCTGATCGTCGGCGAGCAGGAGAGGGAACGCGCGGCAGAGGATGGGAAATGGTTCGAAGGATGGCAGTATGAGAGCGCCGAGAAGGATTTGGAGAACCTGCGGACCATTGCGCATTCCTTGCCCGGTCCGCCATCCTCTGAAGTGACGTTGCAGTGCAACCTGCTGGTGATCGAGCCAGATCGAGCCGATAAGCAGCCTCATGCCTGGGGCTTCAGGTTTGTCAATCGCAAGACGTTGAGTTCGCACCCGACCCGCAAGCAGGAGCGGGTCAATCTCTTGCGGCTCTACGCTTATCTGACTCAAGAGAAGATTCTTCGCGACCCCAGGCAGATTCATGTCTACGTCGCCGAGCTATTCCCGCGGTCCAGCCGTTTTGGAGCAAGAGATCGGTATCCGGGCTATTTCTCGCCTCAGACCTATTGGTCGAGCAATCAGCTTTGGGAGTTCATAGGGGTTCCCTTCAACGTGGTGACTTTCGCTCTGCGGGACGTGGCAAAAGAATTCCGTCAACAGCTTGTAAAAGGCCTGCGGGACCTGCTCCCGAAGCCGCCAGACAGCACCATCAAGGGAGCGTCCCGATGACGAAAGACAGCTTCAGATCTTGGCTCGTTAACGAAGTCACATCTGTGCTGCGCCGTCCCGCCTCCAAGCCCCCGCTTCTGATCTGGTGTGATCCGGATCGCGAGTGGCTGGACCTGCTTCGTGCGGCATCGCCGGATAGCTTTGAGTTGTGGGCCAACGACGGCGAGCATGAACTGCTGACACGAGACCGCTTCCACCGCGAACCTCGCGCTCCGCGAGTCGTCTGGCTGGCCTGCAAGCGGGACGATGTAACCTGGTTCAAGGTGTTCGAGCTTGAGGCGGAGTCAGTGTGGGAGCGCGACCTCCTCGCGGCATTGCGGGACTATGGCGTGTCGATACCACGCGATCAGGAAGCCGAGTTGAGGCCGCTTCTGGCGGTTTATGCCAAGGAATGGTTCGACCGGCCGAGGCAGGCTTGGGAACAGTTGACGCCGGAGAAGGCCAAGGGCACGCTGGTGGATGATCAGCGGATGCTCCAGATTCTGGCCGGAGAGGCGGGAGAGTTTGAGAAGCTGCAACAGGAAGAAAGGTTCAGCATCTTCGCCCGCCGAGCCGTCGATGACTTCGGCTTCCCCGATCCCAATAGTCAGACCGAGGCCACATGGCGCGTAGAGGCGACGGCAAGGCTTTTGGCCACGGAAGTGGCCCAGCGGAATCCACGAAACCCTCCCAATGAGGCGGAGCGGATCATTGCTCCCGGGCTGGCGCGGGATCGTGCATTGAAGCTGCTCGACACGTGGCAGAATCACGTCCAGTTCATACCGGCATTCGAACAATTGGCCCCAAAGGCGGATATGAAACTCGGTCTTGCACACTGGGCGAAGAGCCTGCAGTCGGCACCGCAGTCTTACGCTTCACGCGCAGTCGAGCAAGCGCTCTTTGAGCAGGCCGCAAGTCGGCTCGCCCGAGTGGTGGATGTCGAGGAGCTTGCTGACGAACTGAAGAAGGGGCGGGATACCTTCGTTGATCGAAGCGCGAGATTCTGGGGACGGCAGGCAACCGACGAAGTTGGTTGGTGCTGGCTGGCTCAACTTGCGGAGGCGGCGGCGCTACTGCTCGACCAGAAGGACGCCTCGCAGACATGGAAGGCCGTACGAGATGCGATTGCCTGGTACGTGAACCGTGGTTGGCAGCTTGATCATGCAGGCGAGAGGTTGTTCCTGGAGTCTCCGGACTTCCCTTCTTCTCTTCGCAATGTTCGAGAGACTCTCCGCCGCGGCTACCTGCGGGCGGTTGACCAGATCGGCCAGGCGTTCTCGGAATTGCTGGCTCATGCGGGTGATCAGCTTTTTGCACTTCCTACGGCCGGCGAGTACGTCTTGGAAGAGCTCAACCGTGACAAGACCCCCACGGCGTTGGTGATATTGGATGCCTTGCGTCTGGACTTGGGGCAGAGGCTCGCATCGCTTCTCAACAATGGGGAACCAGTGCAACGTGCGACGGTAAGAGTCGCGGTCGCGCCTGTGCCGAGTATCACACCCCTTGGAATGTGCTTTGCCCTGCCAATGAACAGAGCGGCCATCAAGGTCAGCTTGTCCGACGAGAGTAAGGGCTTCGTTGTCGCGGCCGAGGGCTTCGACAATCTGTCCTTGGCAGATCAGCGACGGAAGTGGCTCACGAAGAATATAGCCATCAGAGATTTTCTGAACATCAATGACGTGATCGAGGGCGACAAACTGAAACGGCCAAGTTCAACGCGCAGAATAGTTGTCGTGGAAGGCCGAGAATTCGACGTAGAAGGGCATGAAGGCCAACTTCAGCTATCAGGCGCCGACGAGCATCTGGATCGGTATGCTCGGGCGATCCGACGCCTTCGTGAAGCGGGTTACAGCCGCGTGGTCGTCGTGACCGACCACGGTTTCTTCCATTGGCAACCGGAGGCGGACGAGGTTGAGTTGACCAAGCCGACGGGTGAAGTCCTCTGGAATTCACGCAGAGCCATTGTTGGCCGAAACCTGAAGCAAGGCACGGCGATCAAGCTGCAGGTGCTGCAGTCGGATCTTGAGGTGGCAGTGCCTCGTAGCGTCAATGCATTCAAGACCTATGGTGGGCTCGGCTTTTTCCACGGTGGTGCCACATTGCAGGAGGTGATTATCCCCGTCATCGTGGCAGCGTGGCCGGCCAAGGCTACCAAGGTGAGCGTGGTGCTGAAGCCGGTGGAGCACATCACCACCATGGCTCCGCGAATTCAACTTGAGCCGGGTGTGGCTGGACAGGGGCGATTCTTCGCGGATAGTTCTCAACTAGCGCGCCGCGTACTCGTGAAGGTGAGAGATCCTTTGTCGGGGAAGATTGTATTCAAGGCCGATCCCATCACCATCGAGCCGGCCAGCAAAGGAGCGACGGCCGAGTTGAAGCCGGTGGAATCTGTCCCATCGCTGTCACACGGAGCGATTCTGTGCGTTGAGGTCCGTGATGCGGATGACGAGGAGCTACTGGCAAAAGAGGACGTGGTCCTGAAGGTGGATATCGATGAATGGTAATCCGAATTCTCCCGCATGGATTGATCCGCTCGACCAGAAGATTGCGGAAGCGTTTCCGGGTCGCGTGGTCCGCAAGGATCTCGTCCACAAACTCAAGGTCGGGTTCAGCGTGCCGGTCTACGTTCTGGAATACCTGCTGGGGAAGTATTGCTCGACCACGGACGATGAGGAGATTCAGCGGGGACTCGCTCTTGTAAAGCAAGCAATAGGCGAACGCGTGGTGAGAGCTGACCAAGGGGAGCTCATCAAGGCGCGCCTTCAGCGCACAGGCTCACTGAAGCTGATCGATCTGGTCACCGTCATCTTCGACGAGAAGGACCAGGGGGGGAAGTACTGGGCTCAGCTTGCCACCGCTGGGCTAGAAAGAGTTCACATCGATGAGAAGTTTGTCGAGCAGTTCGAGCGGGTACTGACGGGTGGCGTGTGGGCCAACGTGGAATTGACCTATGACGAGACCATCGTTCACGGCGGGGTGACCCGCCCGTTCGTCATCTCTCGAATGCAGCCCATCCAGGTTGCAAGTGCCAGGCTCGACGACTTCGTTGAGGGGCGGAAGAGATTCTCGCGTGAAGAGTGGTTGAGCATTCTCCTGCGAACGGTCGGATATGAACCGACTCATCCAGATTTCACATCGAGGAGGAAGCTCCTCTACCTCCTTCGGCTCGTACCGATCGTAGAGAAGAACTTCAATCTCATCGAGCTTGGCCCGCGGGAAACCGGCAAATCCTTCGTCTACCGGGAACTCAGCCCATACGTGATTCTTCTGTCAGGGGGTCAAGGATCAGTGCCTGACCTCTTCGGGTGGAAGAACCGCAAGGACAAACCGGGCTTGGTCATTCGCTATGACGTTGTGTCCTTCGACGAGGTCTCAGGGTCCCACTTCAAGAACGAGAGCGACAAGCAGATGTATAAGGGCTACATGGAGCAGGGGTCGTTTTCGCGTGGTGACGACAAAGGAACCATATCGGCCGAAGCCGGGATTGTCTTCAACGGAAACATCGATAGCGACGTGGAATCGATGGCACGAAGCTCACATCTCTTTGCCCCTTTGCCGGACACCATCCGAAATGACACGGCATTCCACGACCGATGGAATGCCTACTTACCGGGGTGGGAACTGCCGAAGCTGAGGCCGGAGCATTTCACTGAGCACTTGGGATTCATTGCCGACTACATCGCGGAGATCTTCCATAATGTTCTGCGCCCACTGAACTACACGGATGCGTATGACCACTACTTTGCCTTCGGCAGCCACGTCGGGCAACGGGACCGAAGAGCGGCGGTGCGGATCGTGTCCGGGCTGATGAAGCTGATTCACCCGGACGGCACATGCACCAGGGAAGAGATGAACGAGTACATTTCATTCGCCCTCGAGATGCGAAGGAGGGTCAAGGAGCAGTTGAAGCGGATCAACCCCATAGAATTCTCTCGGGTGAACCTTTCCTATCTGAACAAGGAGACTGGCGAGGAGTTCGTGGCGGAGTGCAAGGAACTGGGCGCCATAAAGCTTATCCCTGACGGCCCTTTGGCGCCTGGCGATGTTTTCAGCGTCGGCTACGATCCATCAGGTGACAGATTCTGCCTTTTCCGAATTCAGGTTGCCGCGTTGCCCGGCTCGGGTAGATTTCAGGTGCTCGGAATCACCTCCAAGTCGGTCCGGGAGTCCGCCCGCATGGCCTTCGATTACTTGCGCGCGAATGCTAAGCGGATTGGTCTTGATCGGGACTTGGGAAGCTACGACTTCAACGTCCAACTCATGAGCCCAATGCACGGCCAGGATACCGAGGACCTGGGCGTTGCTTTCTACGTTGCCATTCTCTCCGCCATTGTCGGCAAGCCCATTGCCGGCGGGCTGGTCGTGCTCGGGCAGATGTCAATACACGGTGTCCTCGACCGAATCGATAGACTGGGAGACCGCCTCCGCGTTGCGATGGATGCTGGTGCACGACAGGTCATGATTCCGACTACCAATGCGGCTGATTTTGCCGGGATCCCGGCAGAGCTGTTGGATAAGCTTCGCGTTGAGTTCTACTCAGACCCCGCCCAGGCGGCAATCAAGGCAGTGGCGGAAGCATGAGGTCCACTCGTGAAACTTGATGTGAACAAAGAGGTAGACTTGCGTCCGGGCAAAGTCCCCGGGCGAGGTCCGAATAGTTGACCAGATCGCTCGGCTGAAACGACAGAAGATTACTTCCCAGGAGCGTCCCGGATGAGTCTGCTGGCGAGATACCTACCCCTATCCACACCGTTTGATCCTATCGAGGATCCGCCGGGCAGCGTTGATCCCTTGGGCACTTTGGGTTCCGCTGAGCGGATCGCGGAAGTGCTGTTTCCCGCGTTTACGGCCAGAATGTGGCGACCTCGCCTGCTGACATTTGCGGCGGTGGCGTCACTGGCGGCCGAGCGTGTAAGCGCGATAAGGACTTGGTCGAGGGATGGCGATCTGGCGGCTCGCCTTGCCTTCGAGCGGCTTTTCGTCTCGGCCGTGGTACGTCAGCAAGTGCGCGAACGTGGCGCATGGGGACGCGCAACGCGGAGGCTGCCGGGAAGCTCTCTGGCCCGCAGGGCGTTACGCTCCGGGGACGCGCCGCTTGGTCGGAACAACTTCCTGAAGGGTCAGGCTATCAACGGCCCATTTGGGGTCATGGCTCGGCTCGCCCGGCATCTTGCCGTTGTGGATGGGGACGACCGCCTTGGCCGCGGTGGGCAAGAATTGCTTGTCGCGTGGGCCGCCGATCAACGTCTGCTCGGGTTGCTCGACGAGGACAATAGTGAACGTCCGGGAAGGCAATGGTTGGACCGCTTCGTCCATGAAACAGTCGGCCATGTGGCCGAAGGCCAATGGAGGAGCGGCGGCTGGGCGGGATGGCAAGACTTGGCGGAACGACTCCGCCCAGATGGAATCGGCACGGAGGAGCGTTGCGTGCTCCGGCGCCTACTCGATAGCGATCCGATCTGCGCACGCTGCATGGAGCTCTTGAGCGAGGTGCGAATCGTCTCGCTATTTCGCTCGGCCAAGGAGGCTGGCGGACGAGGCGACCAGGATCGCACCGTCCTGCTTGAAGGAGTGCTTCCTTCGCTCTCCACGAGTGAGCGCGGGGAAGATAGAGCCATCGAACTAGCGATTCAGTTGGCCGACGCTTACGAACAGGTGGCCAGCCTCTTGGAGGCGACGTTCAATGGTCTGCTATGGGGACTGACTCGCCGAGGTGGACAAGCACGGCCCGACGAACTCGAGGCTGATAGGCAGTTGCAGCCGATGTTCCGGTCGGTATGCCGGCAGTTACCGCGATCTGCACGCCTCTTGCGTAAACTCATAGAAATGATTCCCGCCGTCCCGCAAGTAAGCGACCTCAACCCCATCGAACCTCTCGACACCCTTGCGTCTCAGGCGTTGACTGCGGCCGAGAGTCCAGCACGCCTGATAGAGGTCGTCATCAGCCGCCATCAGGACGTTCAGAGCTCGAAGGGCAAAGGGATGTGGATTGAGTCGGGCGAACGGTGGACGCTTCTGCCAAGCTTTGGGTTAGCAACGGACGCCCCGCCCTCCCCGAAGGTCGTCTACTTGCACACCTTCCGCGTGCCGAACGCTTACAGCTTCCTCGGTGAACTTGGCTTGGTGAACGTGGAGGTGCCCGATGGGGATGCGTAGAGACGACGGGCAACCTTTGTCTGACTACTGGAAGCCTCCGGCAGATGCAGGCCCGGACGGCGGCGTGGGCGAACCGGTGGCCTGCTTGACGACAACGTTTGAGTTTGATGCCGGCTTCCTCGAAGCGGAATTGCTGCCGCGTTTTCTGGGCCTCCGCTTCGACCACACAGAGAATGAGCGCACTTTCATCATCGAGCGGGAAGAGGCGCTGGCGACTGTCCGCACTTCGGTGCTGGTGGACATCTCAAAGTTCGACCCTCGTCAGACGACCCTTCAGTGGGATCAAATGCCGATCCATGTGCCGAGCGGTGTTCAGCACGCCAAAGTAACGCTTCTTGTCTGGGACCGGCTGGTGCGCCTCATCGTTGCCTCGGCCAACCTGACGCGTCAGGGCTACCGCCGAAACCGCGAGGTGTTCGCCGTTCTGGATTTCTTTGATGGGGCGGGTTCAGTGCCGCTCAAGACACTGCGCGACGCTGTGGAGTTCATCGGGCTGCTCTGTACTTGGTCGCGGGCATTGCCTGCAGCAACGGAACGAGTCCGCGAAACGGTTGAGCGGATCCGCTCGCTCGCGCGACGCTGGTCCAAGGCACCACAGGATTTCGCACCCAGGGACAGACCTCGCGTGAGCCTGGTCGTTGGTCATCCCCAAAGTGAGGCTGGTCCGGCTCGATCTGTTCTGGACCAGCTGCTTCACCTTTGGCTGCCGCGCCGAGTGGTTTACCTTACCGTGATGACCCCGTTCGTGGGTCAAGGGGCGGATGAAGAAGACTCTATCTTGTCCCGCTTGCGGAGCCTGCCGATGGTACGCCATGCCAAGGGTTGGCTGGTTGTGCCCGAGGCTCCAGCGGTCGAAGGGAGCAATCGCCGAATTGTGCCGTTGCCGGCATCGTTCGGCAAACAATGGGGAAGGCGGTTCGGGCAGGAGAGAGCGTACGTGCTGCCCGTGCCGCCATACGTCGAGGGAAAGGGCGACAGGCCCCGCGACTTGCACGCCAAGGCGATGCTCATCCAGGGTGACAATCACGATCTGCTCATGATCGGCTCGAGCAACTTCACGCCTCATGGGATGGGGCTGGGCCCATCCAATTGTGAGGCTAATCTCGCGTTCGAGGACTGGGCCGGGGCCAAACAGGATGGGCTTCACTTGGAGGATCGCCTTGGGCTTCCCGTGGATTGGGAAGACGCTGTCGGCGTGGATGATGTTGCCTGGCAGCAGCCCGAGGAGGAATCCGAGGATTCTCCCTCCATCAAGCCTCAATTGCCGACGTTCTTCGCGTGGGCCAGTTACTCCCAAGTGACCGGGGACATCAAGGTAGGTCTGGATCGAAGCCAGAATGAGCCACTGGGTTGGACCCTAAGCCTTGCGGCGCAGTCGCCGGCGTTGTTCTCGCGGGCCGCATCCTCTGCACAAGCCACCGCCATGTGTTTCATCCTTGATGAGAAGGCACGCGGCGCTCATTTGACTTCCCTTCGTGTGTCCTGGCTGGATGATGACGTTGTGCGGCACGAGGGCTTCCTTGCTGTGTCCGTCGAGGACAAGACGGCAGACCTTCTGCCGCCAGAGGAGTTCCGCAACCTCACTGTGGAAAGCATCATCGAATGCCTGCTCAGCGGGAGAGGGCCCGCCGAGTGGGTCGAACGGCAAAGTACCCGCCGCAAGGGGACGCCCAGCACGGACGCCGCTATCGAGTCTCTGCAGGCGGTAGACACATCAGGCTACCTGCTTTACCGCGTGCAGCGATTTGGCCGCGCACTTGCTGCGATGGCAGAACGCATTGGCAGGACCACTCCGACGCCTGACGCCATCCGCTACAGGCTCCTGCGTGATCCTCTGGGGCCCATTCGCTTGGCGGAAACCTTGTGTGACGCACGAGACCGGCAAGAAGGCAATATCGCCCCTGTGGAGTTGAGTTACCGGGCCTATGTCATCGCCGAGATGGTCTTGTGCCTTGGTTACGTTGGACAGCAGATTCGACGCTCAGCAGGACCAGACGGCCAACGGCTCGCTTTGCTCTTTCAGGAAGTCGATGAAAAGCTGCGCGCGGTTATCGCGAGGCTGTGTGAGCAGTCTGGAGCGGTGCCCGAAGACCTGCAATCCTACCTGCAGGCGGTTTTCGCCGAGAATGCTCGGCTGCTGGGCATCTGCCGGGAGAAATAGCCAATGCCCGTCGAGTGGTCATTTGCAGGCGACATAGTCGAACTTGGTGGTGTCACCAAGAAACAGATCAGCCCACAGGACGCTCAGCGTCAGGCGGAAACAGCAAAGAGCATCTTGGCGGACCTGTGCGTTCGTCCCGGGGTTCTGCTGGCCGATGAGGTCGGGATGGGCAAGACCTATGTTGCGATGGCGGTCGTTGCCTCGGTCATCGTCGCCACTCGGCGGGAGCACTGCCCGGTTGTCGTAATGGTGCCGCCTGGGCTACGCCAGAAGTGGCAGCGGGATTGGGGACAATTCAAGGCGCACTGCACGCGCCCAAGCGCCCTGAGCTGGGTGCGCGACGAATATGCCCACACACCGACGGAGCTCTTCAAGCTGCTGGACGACCGAGCAAGCGGGCGAGCCCAGCTTATCTTCATCACAACAGGCTGCTTCTCGCGTGGGCTCTATGACCCATGTGTGAAACTCGCGTTGATCCGCCTTGCCCTCAGCCACACCAAGCTCTCGAACGCGCAGAAGCGCCGCGTCTACCGATGGGCGACTGATCTGGTCCGGCAATTCTCCAACTATCGGCTCACGGAGGATGTTGTTGGGCGGCTGATGCGCGCAGATGTGCTCGACTGGAAACGTATCCTGGTGTCGGAAGGCATCCTATCCGAGCACGACGATGATCCGGTTCCTGATCGCCTCTCCAAGGAAGCGTGTCGCATCGACTGGACCAGCGTGTGCAAGGTGCTTCGAGACCTGCCCGGCTGGCGCCCTGAGTGCGTCAAGAGGCTTACGCGGAACAGCATCCGACAGGGATTCAACGAGGCGTGTCGGGGCGTCTATGAACAGTGGTTGAACCAGGCTCGGTGGCGCTCTCCCCTCCTGATCCTGGACGAGGCGCATCATGCCAAGAATGACTCAACGCGGCTGGCAAAGCTTTTCCGCCAGGAGAGTGCGGATGAGGTCGCGTTGCTGAAGGACAAGTTCGACCGAATGCTCTTTCTTACGGCAACGCCGTTCCAGCTCGGGCACCAAGAACTGATCCGTGTGTTGCGAAGCTTCTCAGCCGTGCGATGGTCGTCTGAGGAAGCCCCTCTTGGGACACGCGAGGAGTTCGCGGGCAAGATGACCGAGCTGGAGCAGGCCCTCGACCAGAATCGTCTGGGGGGCCGGCGCTTCGACCGGCTCTGGGGCAAGATGCGACGCGACTTGATCGCCCATCAGCCGGGCAGCCACACGGATGAAGACGAGCTCGTCCTCAAATGGTGGCGTTGTCTCGAAGCTTCAGCGGCAGACGCTTGGGAACAGCAAATCGTTCAGGCCTACAGGGACTGCAAAGGGACGAAGGAGCGAGCCGAGGTCCTTCTCAGACCTTGGCTTATCCGCCACAACCGATCCACCTACTTGTCATCTGGCTGCGGCGGGACCCGCGTCCTGCGCCGGAACGTGATGATTGGCAAGGCCATCAGCGATCCCGAAGGCGATGTTTCGGGTCGGGTGGTTGAAGGGCTGCCGATTCACGAGCGTGCCTTGCTTCCGTTCCTGATAACGGCTAGAGCGCAAGGTCAGCTCGCACAGTGCCCCGGCACGCGCGCTTATTTCGCCGAGGGCTTGGCAAGCTCCTACGAGGCCTTTCACCATACCCGAGATGCCCGTCGCAACGCGAAGGACTTCGATGACGGGCTGGAGGCCGAGGCGGAACCCGGCGCATGGGTGGTCCCGACAAGCTGGTACGAACAGCAGATCGCCCGGCTCATACCTTCTCGCGAGGCCCCCAGGCCCATGCGACTGCAACACCCCAAAGTCGCGGCCACGGTGAACCGGGCCGTCGATCTCTGGCTGAAGGGTGAGAAGGTACTTGTCTTCTGTTTCTATATCCAGACAGCGCACGCGCTTTACGAGCATCTTCGCGAGGAAGTTGACCAGAGAATCATCAGCATCGCCGGCCCAAAGCTCGGTCTCGACCCTCAGCGACAAGGCGGGGATATTCGAGACTGGCTCGCGCGTATCGTTCGGCGTCTCACGGACCCGGGAAGTCCCTTCTGCCGTGAAGTCAATATGCTCTTAAATGAGTGTTTCGAGGCGCCTCAGTATGCGATCCTACGGGCCTACCAGGAACCACTTCTCGCTTGTCTCATGGCGTATTTCCGCTCGCCGTCCTTTGTGGCACGCTACCTGCCGCTTGAGGACCGGCTTGTCCGCGATGCGCTTGAGGAACGCAAATCACGAAGGACAGTGATCGCCCGCGGGGTTGATGCCCTGCGCCATGCTGTCCTTGAGGAGAAGGACGCGTCCAACCAGACCTACATTGGGCGCGTAAAGCAGTTTCTGGATTTCGCCGTCGAACTGGTGGAGCGAGCTGCACACCGCCTGGCGATTAAGGAAGATGAGGTTCCAGACGAGTCGGAGAATCCGTTGCGGGAGTACCTGTCGGCGGTCAGCATCTACTCCCAACCTAGGCGACTGGAGCATGTTGGCGACGACGTTGAAGATGAAGCAGACGATGGCAGCTACCGTGTAATGCCGCTGGTCCGCATGGTGTACGGCGAAACGAAACCTGAAGTTCGTGACCGTCTGATGCTCGCGTTCAACAGTCCCCTGTTTCCGGAGATCCTCGTCAGCAGTTCGGTGATGGGGGAGGGCGTGGATCTTCACCGCTTCTGCCGTCACGTGATCCACCATGATCTTTGTTGGAATCCCAGCACATTAGAGCAGCGGACGGGCCGCCTCGACAGAATTGGCTGTAAGGCCGAGCTCTGCTTGCGGCCTATCCAGGTGTACGAGCCGTTCCTGAGTGGCAGCGCGGATGAGAAGATGTTCCGCGTTGTTCGCGACCGCGAGCGCTGGTTCCAAATCGTTATGGGTCAGAAGTTCGAGTTCGATGAGGCGAGCTCTGAAGCCATTGCCTGCCGAGTAGCCTTGCCGACCGAGTTGGCCGATGCGCTCACATTTCGGTTGGCCAGGTGGCCTAATGGGCAGACGGCGTGACCTGACCTTGTCATGCTTCAGACGGAATTGGACATTTCCCCTGTTTCGGCTATGATATAACCAGCAAGGAGAAACGTCCCTATGGAACACAAACGTCGCCACTTCTCGCCCGAGGAAAAAGTTGCCATCCTGCGTCGGCACCTGCTGGACAAAGTGCCGGTGTCTGACCTCTGCGATGAGCTCGGCCTCCAGCCCAACCAGTTCTACCTCTAGCAGAAGGCCTTCTTCGAGAACGGTGCCGCCGCCTTCAACGTCCGCACCGACTCCCGCACGGCCAAGCTGGAGCAGGAGAACAGGCCCTGCGCGCCAAGCTCGCCCGCAAGGACGAGGTGATCGGCGAGATCATGGCCTCCCACATCGAGCTAAGAAAAAGTGGATCTTCCGGCTCGAGAATGGGTTAGTCCTTGAAATGAAAGCACGTGCATGCTCTACTGTTGGAATTGAATTTCCAGGATTCCTTCAGCGGAGGCAAGCACGTGCAAGAACATTCTATCACACGGTTCATCGGAATTCCAGATCATAAACCCAGCGATTTCTACTTCCTCGATGAGAGCGGCCAGTCGACGCAAGACGATGAACGGGTCAAGGAGGTCGTGGTGGAGCTGACGCGGGTAAACAGGAACTTCCGCTGCCCGTGCGGGCGAAGCTTCATCACGTATTATGACGTACAGGATCGTTTCGTGCGCGATCTTCCCTGGGGGCCGTGGAAGAAGGTGTGGCTGCTTGTTCCCCGCTTTCGCGTCGATTGCCCGGACTGCGGGGTGACCACCGAGCAACTGGATTGGATCACTCCCCGCCGCCGGCACACGAAGCGGCTGGCCGACGCCGTAGCCTGGGCGTGCCGGGAAGAACGCAGCGTGCAGGGCGTGGCTGACGAGTTCGACCTGCGTTGGGACCTGGTCAAGGACATCGACAAGGAAGCCCTCAAGCAGCGATTGGATCCGCCCGATCTTTCGGG
>Ga0307379_10003893_pt1 | contig 21485 bp, 18 predicted proteins | sample UN2MG_FD_202237 | JGI IMG/M metagenome (GOLD analysis project Ga0307379, IMG submission 202237) | Soil microbial communities from Risofladan, Vaasa, Finland - UN-2 | ecosystem: Environmental > Terrestrial > Soil > Coastal area > Acid sulfate soil | place: Finland: Risofladan, Vaasa | collected... | reverse complement strand
CACACTCTGGAGCCAGAGTGGATCCGATATCATTCGGAGCAATCTCCTCGTGATACCGATCAAGGATTCACTCATATACGTGGAGCCCGTGTACCTCGTGTCCGCCAACAGTCAGCTGCCCGAATTGAAGATCATTATTGTCGTCTATCAGAACCGGCTTGGATTTGCCCCTACTCTGGAGGAGGCGCTCGGCCAGGTCTTCGGCACCTCCAGTACGAAGATGGCTCTTGCCGAGAAAGCTGCATCGACCGCCCTACCGCTCCTCGAAGATATCGGCAGGCTCATCGAGCAGGCTCTCGAGAATTACAATTCCGCGGCCGAGAAACTGCAGCAGGGCGATTTCGCGGGCTACGGCGAGCTCATTATGCAGTTGGAGACGGATCTGGAGGAGCTCTCAGCGCAGTCAAAAGTACAGGGAGACCAACAGGAAGCTCAATAGTCACGATGGGTCGTGCTTCAGACAAGGGAAGTTATTTCGGGGCTGGAGTCATTCCATAACGTTTAAGTCTATCTGCACGCTTTTCCATGGGGCTTCGTCTGCCTAGCCCGAGGACACACGGTGCAAAAAGCTTGATCGCTTCGCTTACCGTACGGAAATATCTTTTCCTTGCAATGTGACTCTCAACAAACTAAAATTTCAATACCTCTTAGATCTACAATTGAGGAAATCTGGGTTTGTAGCCATCCAACTATCTCCGAGGAGTGGGAACATGATCAGACCTCATAATCGAAGAAAAAGGCAATCAGAGTCACAGGCAAAGATCGTGGCCGCAGCAGCCCTTGCTTGGGCCGCTGTTTTTTTCATTCTTCTGAGCGGGTGTATTACACAACGTGTACCGCTCGGCACAACGAAGCCTGTCACCTCTACCGGTCCGGAATTACCCGAGGCCTATGAGACAGAGGTGCGGGGTATCAACAGAAACCTGATCCAGGCAGCGTTCGCGGGCAGGTCCGAAGACGTGCATTTGTTGTTTGCGATGGAGGAGAGAAAGAATTTGGAGGAAAAATATATTAACGCCTCCCTGCGGTTGGCTTCTGTGCGCGGAAACAAAGAGACAGTACAGGTTCTGCTGGACAACGGAGCAGATGTGAACAGCACTACTGTGCGCGGGGGAACCGCTTTGATGTGGGCTGCCGGATCGAGTATGAATCCCTCGGACACCGTGCGGGTCTTGTTGCAGGCTGGTGCGGAGGTAAATACCCGAGCAGAAAATGGGCGTACCGCGTTGATGGACGCGGCTGTGACAGGCAACAGCGAAATCACTGAAATTCTGTTGACTGCCGGCGCCGAGGTGAATGGAAAAGACGAAAATGGAACGACCGCCTTGATGATCGCAGCGGTTCAGGGACATCTGGATTGCATTTCGATTCTACTTGAATACGGGGCGAGCATAGACGCAATCGATTCTCTCGAGCAGACCGCGTTGGAAAAGGCGATAGAAGCGCATCAAGCGGATGTTATCGATCTGTTGACCAGGGAAGGAGCCAAGAGATAGTTATGTGTGTTGAAAATCGTTTTGAGATCGAGCAACGCTTGAGAGGGGGAAGCAATGAAGATCAAAATTAGTATGTTGATTTTTCTCATCGTATCAGGCTCGCTTCTCCGGGCAGGCGGTGAAATGGAGGAAAGTGTTGAGCGGGGAGAGTATCTTGCCGGCAAAGGCATCATCATACCGGCGGAGGAGATCTTTGAAGATTCGTACGTTTCGGCGGTGGACTATCAGTATCCCGACCCCGAAGCCTCCTTCGGATTAAAATTTTACTCCGGTCACCGACAACTATCCACAGAGGGTCAGGAAGAGATTTTTTTAATTGCGATTCAAGGACGAAGGCCTACCTATGAGGATTTGCCGGTAATGAATCACGTGTTCGTTGTTGATAAGAGCGGCTCTATGTACCAGAAAGACAAAATGAATTGGGTTAAAGAATCCTTCGACGCCTTCATGAACACTATCAGGACGAAGGATTATGTATCTCTGGTAGTATTTGATGACACTGCCAGGACTGTGTTTCCTTCGACACAAATGGAAAGTGAAAGCATCCGTCAGAGATTTACAGAGGCCGTTCGTTCTCTCGTGCCGGGGGGAGGCAGTAATGTGAAATCCGCTCTCCAGTTAGCCTACAAAGAGGTCCTATCGAACTATCGAGACGATTACGTGAATCGCGTTCTCCTTCTAACAGACGGAGTTGGAGACATCGAGGAGATATATGGAATTGCAGATGTCTATCGAGAGATTGGCGTCAATGTAACAGCAATCGGGATGGGTGAGGACTGTGATATTAATTTCTTAAGAGATCTGGCAGATCGTGCCGGGGGGAGTGCACGCTTTCTCTCCAGCAGAGAAAAGATCGAAGAGATATTTGGAACTGATTTCATTCGGATGGTGATTCCGGCAGCCCGCAATATCGAACTGAATCTGCACCTCCTTGAAAATCTACAGAACGTGAAGACCTGGGGGTATCATTCCAAGATCGAAGGTCTTTGGGACCGGTACGAACAGACCGCAGATGCCGTTCCATTCGGTCTGGCAGCGGCCACATCGGGAAGTGTGTATATCGCGGACGGCGCCAACAATCGAATCCAAAAATTCAACGAAGATGGCAATATGCTCACCCAATGGGGAAGCACAGGAAGAAGGAACTGGAATCCCGGTGAGGATGAAGAAATAGATGAGATGGAGGGCAAGTTCTTCCGCCCGCGGGGTATTGCCGTAGATGCTCGAGGTTATGTATACGTTGCAGATTCCGGAAACCAGAGGATACAGAAATTTGATGCAAACGGAAATTTCATAAGCCAATGGGGCGGTCCGGGAAAAAGCAGGGGAAGGTTCCAGCAACCGAGTGATGTTGCCGTAGATGTACTAGGGTTTGTTTATGTAGCAGATTCTGCCAACCACCGTATCCAGAAATTTGATGTGAATGGGAACTTTATCACCCAATGGGGCAGCAAGGGTTCTGAGCCGGGACAGTTCAACACCCCTGTCGCACTGGCCGTCGACGCATACCGAAATGTCTATGTTGCGGATTTGGAAAACCGGAGACTGCAAATCTTCGAAAGCAACGGAACCTTTATCGCGAAGCTGGAAAATGAGAACCTGGATGTTGCTCCTGTGGGTGTAGCAGTGGACGAAGCCGGGAACATCTATATCGCAGACAATTACGGCGGTAAAGTGAGAAAGTTCGACATTGGTAGATCATATCTGACAGACTGGGGAAGTTTTGGGGATGAGAACACGACCTTCGGCAATATTACGGCGATTACCGTAGACAACAGAGGGAACGTTTTAGTCGCAGATGCCGATCACGGCAGGATTCAGAAGTTTGACACCACCGGCAATTTCATGATCAAACAACCTCTGAAGTTCTTCATCCCGACTATAAATTTGGGCGACTATGAAACAATCGTAATCCAAGCTTCTATCCCCGAACAAGATGGGGAAGGAGTCAGAACGATCGCTCAGCTCACAGGCATCTACACGGATATCAATGGTAAATCAGTGACTATGGATCCCATTAATTTCTCTGTGAAGTTCGTACCGATCGTCGATCCGGTAAGCGGATTTTCGAATGCAATTGTGCTTCGGGCCGCTACAATTCTGCATTATGCCCAAGCATTGAAAGAAATCGGAATATCCTACTACGGAGATAGAATCAGGGCGGCCCTGGATCTGGCACACAAGACGAAAAATGAGCTCTGGAACGCTCAAGTTCGATTGGGTGATCAAAGTCTAGCCAACGAAATCTCGATTCTCGAAAAGTACATCGCAATAATGACTCCCGAGGCAAAGTTAACACAGGCAGAAACTCAACAAATAGTCCAACATACGGAGATAAAGCCTGGAGTTCAGGATCGACCTCTAGATGAGCACCTGGAAAACCTTTTCGATGAATTACTCCTCGAACTGGGCAGCCACAAGGGAGGGAACATCGCGGTTACCGGTTTCAGCTTTCAAGACGGGCATTCCGCAGATATTCTGAATGTACTGAACAGCAAATCAGAATCCGCGCTGGCTGCTCTGGCGAATCAGGGAAATTATTCCGTTGTCACCCCTGAGATAATGGCAGAAACCTTACGGGATAACGCGATTGAGCGTTCCGATTTGATAGAGACTAACACGGCGATCCAGGTCGGTGAGCTGCTCACCGCGCATTATATAATCACAGGTACCGTTATTGAAATGAATGAATCCGTGGTGGTGTTTTGTCGCGTCGTTGATGTACAAACCGGTGCAATTATCTCGGTCAGTCAGGTAATAATTCCGAAGAACAGCGAAATTAGAGCATTGCTGTAGTAATGCCGATGGAGTACAGCTTTTTAAAGGTACCGATCAGTCATACCCTGCGGTTGTGACAATAGCCGGAGTAGGGTATCGATACACGGGGGAAGCTCGCAGCAGTTTCACCGCCTTAGTTCGACCCGGCGTCGTTGAACTGAGTTTCTGTCCCCTTTCTTCTTATCTCTTCAGGGAATCACTCTGTCCCCGCTGCCTGTCGGCGCTTCCCCGAACCTGCAAATTCCACGTCGAACTATTAGCCAGAGGGCCTGTCTGAGAGATTTCAATAGCAACGAGGACGAGGCTTTCATCGCTGAAATTCCTGAACTGCCAGGCTGTGTGGCAGACGGCTCCACGTACAAAGAGGCCATAGACAACATTGAAGTTATGATCCAGGAATGGATCGAAGCTGCGAAGGATCTCGATTGGCGGCTTTGCGAGGCCATGAGCCGGAAGGACCTGGACGCATTGATGGCCTTCTTCTGGGATAGCCCAGACCTGATCGTGGTGCTCTTCGGCAACCTCCTACGAGGTGAAGAAGCCGTGCGCGCCAGCATCGCCCAGATGTTCGAGCATAACGAATCAATCAAGGTGACGATACTCGAATCCCGCTCCTTGCCGGTTGGCGACGCGGTAATGACGGTCGGTACCGCGACGTACGATCTAAAGCCGAAAAACGGCACGAGCGTGCAGATCGTCGAGGTTTGGACGGATCTCATACGAAAGATCGACGGCCGCTGGGTCTATGTGCTGGACCACGCAACGATGATACCTGAGTAGGAGCACGACACGCTTCTTGCTGGAACTGACGCAGTATATCTTCCCGAAAAGCTGTCAGTATATTTGACGGCATAGTTTGCATGCTTCCCTTAGCGGGGATATATGGATGGACAAGCCCTGTCATGTTCGGCTTACTCGCGAAGGCCGGAAGAAGGAGCGCCAGTAGGTTTCTGAGCTGGTTCAATACTATAATGTAGTAGCGATCTATTTTTGTTGCCGGCATGAGAGCCGCTCCACCTGGGAGATATCTACCTTCAATATTAAAATAGTGTGAAGCACTCTTAATTCATTGTTGATCGTGAGTACGCTTGATCAAATTGAAGTTGCCCCAGAGACGACTCGAACGTCCGACCTACGGTTTAGGAAACCGTTGCTCTATCCTGCTGAGCTACTAGGGCTACAACAACCGGCTTGACGGTTTAAAAAAAACGGTTCTTTTCTATATATAGCGATTCCCTCTCGGCGTGTCAATTGCGACAAACTTTCCCGCCCGCACAGGCCGTGGCTACAAACCAGAGGTTGCATTGCGAAGACTTGCCCCTTACTATAGGGTGAATGAGTTTAGTACGGGCGAACGCCTCTATCTTCGCTATCATAATTCTTGCCCTGGTTATCGGCGGTTTTATCGGCTGCGGCCGCGCCGAAAGGGCCCTGGGGTATGCGGAGGAACCGGCTGAGCTTGCCAAGGAACAGCCCCGGGACGCTTCTGCACCTCTTGTGAGCAAGGCCACCGCGGGTACCGAGCTTGCCGCCGCATTAGCCGAAGAAGGCCAGGACCTCCTAGCCTCCGTGTTGACCCCTGAAAAGCCTGTGGAGCGAAAACGCATCTACAGCGGCTTCTGTCGTCTGATCGTCGATGAGGTCGAAGAGGCCAAGGCCGATCTCACCCGTTTTATAGAACAGAACGGCGGCTACGTGGAGAGCGCATTTCAAAATACCGTCGTCCTGAGGGTTCCTGCCCCCCGTTTTCGTGAGCTACTCGAGGAGATACTCGACAAGGGGGATCTTCTATACAAATCCATCGAGACCTTCGATGTCAGTGATTATTTTCGCGACCAGGAAACCCGCCTGCTCATCGCCGAGAAAGCACGCGGGCGGCTGTACACATTGCTCGAGAGCAGCGATGATGTCGAGGAGAGGCTGGCGATCCTGCGGGAGATCAAACGCCTCAGTGAGGAAATCGAAGGGATTCGTTTACGCCTCGAGAATTTGGAACGACAGATCGCTTTCTCCCGCATCACTGTGGAGTTGATTCCCCGCCTACCGATCGGTGAGCTGAGCAAAGCTGACATTCCCTTCCCTTGGATCGCGTCCTTGGAACCCGTGTACGGCAGTCTGCCGAGACTGCAGGGTCGGGCGAGCTTGTCTCTGGGGGAAGACTTTGCCGTTCTGGAAAGGCGGCGTTCCTACCGAGCCGAGAGCTCGGACGGGACCCGTCTTCGCATCGGCAGCACGAAAAACGATCCTCGCGGGAATGAAGAGTTCTGGCAGCAAGCCCTGCTTTATCATCTCAAAGCCTACTATAAATCTGCAAACCCTCTCGAGATCGGCTCACTGAGAGGTGTTTTGTTCACCAGCAAAGACAGAAGTCCCTACGCCTACCTGGTCGCTGTTCGGATCAGGGGCGGCAGACTCTACGTGCTGGAGGTCTTCTTTCCCGATCTCGAAGCCAGAGACAAGCATCTTGATGACATCCAGGAAGCGATGCTGTCCTTAGAGGTGAGGCCGTGGCTGTGGTAAGAATGCTGTTTCTAACCGCGATTGTTTTGACCGGCTTGACCCAGGCGGCGGAAGGAGAGAACTATCTCTACCAGAACATCGAGGCGACCGTCCTGGTTGTCGACCCGGACAAGGCTGCGGACTCTCTCGAACTGTGGGTAGAACAGACCGGCGGGTACACTCTCTTGAAATCCAGCGATCGGGTGATTTTACGCCTGCCCTTCGAGCGAATACCGCAACTCCGGGCGACGCTACGGGAGCTGTCCGAAGACATTCTTGAGATATCCCCTCAGAGCCAGGACCTCCGGGAGCAGATCCTCGAGGCTCAAGCAAAGATCAACAGCCGGGAGGAAGTCCTGAAACAGAGCCTGGCGCTCCTCGACCAGGCGGATGTCCAGGGAACCTTGGCCATTGAAAAGGAGATCCTGACTCTGATCGATGAGATCGAACAGCTCAAGGGGACCCTGCAGAAACTGAATATCGACCGGACTTTCTCCCGGGCCGAGATCTCCCTCCGGTATTTGGAGCAGACCTTACCGGAGAACATCCCCTCTTCCTTTGATTGGATCAACAGCGTGGATTTCTACTCGTTCATAGATCAGGGATTTACCAGGGAGGGCAGATAGGATGAAGCGATTTCTGCTACCCCTGGCGATCGTCTCCCTCATTTTCACAGTTTCCTGCTCCCGACTTTCCGTGACGCCTCCCGAAGGGTTCGCCGAGCTCAAAGAAGACCGAAGCACCTATCGGGCGGTCAGTCCCGAGGGCATGCTGTATCGTATACGCACCGTAAAAAACAAGCCGCAAAAAGACCTCAAGTTCTGGAGCGAGGCTCTCGAAAACCACCTGGCCAAGGAAGGCTACCGACTGAATGGTGACCCGCGACCCTTCCAAAACGGGAGTTGGGCGGGTCTCTCCTTCGAATGGGTCCTTCCGTATGGAAACGACAGCTATCTCTACCTCACCGCTCTGATCGTCTCAGACAAAACTATCACCCTGGCCGAAGCGACGGCCCCGTACTCTGTATTCATTCGTTACCGCCAGCCTCTGCTTGACAGTCTGGCCAGCATCCAGCCGCTCCGCTAGGAGAAAAATAGTGAGCAAAAACCGTGCCCCCGTATTGGCAACGACCACGACCGCCGAGTTGGAGGACGCCAGGAACATTGCCCGTCGCCTGGTAGAAACAAAGTTGGCTGCCTGCGTTCAAATAATGGAGCCGATTACCAGCGTGTATCGTTGGCAGGGCAAAATTGAAGAGGAGGGAGAAGTTCTTCTCCTGATTAAAAGCAAACAGGATCTCATTCCCCGTATCGCCGAACTGCTCGATGAGATCCACCCCTACGAGGTACCCGAATTGATCGCCATTCCGATCGTCGAGGGATCGGCGTCCTACCTAAGCTGGCTCGAGGATAATGTTCGGTAGAGGATAGATTTCCGGTTGTTTCAGAGCTGGCTTTCTCGTCGGGCGACAACATTACCCCAGCCGTGCTCCTGGAGTTGCTGCTTCGTGTCTTCGAGCTCGCTCTCCTGGACATCTTTGACCAGGATCCGGTAGATCCCCTCTGTTGTTCGTTCAAGGGTTCCGGTGAAGCCTTTGTCTCTCAATCGCTCGAGGGAACGCTCGGCATATTCCCGGCTGCGGAAGGCGGCTACCTGAATGCTGTAGGTCACCAGTGTAACCGTAGCAGCTATATCGGCTGCCTCTGGTGAGCCGGAAGGCAGCTCCTCGACCCTTACTTTGGCCACACCTTTCCCGGCCAGGCCGATGGCTACGGCAGCGACTCGGGATAGATCGATAATCCTTCCCGGAATGAAGGGGCCCCGGTCATTGATCCGCACGACTGTGGATTTCCCGTTCTCCAGGTTGGTGACCTTTACCACCGTGCCGAAAGCGAGTGTCTTATGGGCAGCGGTGAACTTGTTGGTGTCGAAGATTTCCCCGTTTGCCGTCTGTCGGCCTTGAAACTTCCCACCGTACCAGGAGGCCAACCCCTCCTGTTCGTAGGCGGACAGGGTTGTACACAGCAGGAGGAGGAGGAACAGGGGGAGGACCCAGACCGGCGGGATCGCTCGAAAATGCATGACGTATTATCTATCGACCTGCTCCGCAATAATGTTTATCGCCGGCGTAGACGGAATAAACATGTTCGGCGGGTGGGAGCACTCCCGGCCACTTTTACGACTATATAAATCCACGATCAATGTTCCTCAGCAACCATTTCCACACGGGCAGGTAGCGGATCGTTCCCTCAGCACCAAACCACGATATTGTTTCTTGACCTTCTGTAGAATCCGTAAGAATCAGTAAATCTTTGCAATTGAGCTCAACAGAGGCCTTCAATAGCGCACGAACCTCACGAGATTTTGTCTTCGGATCATCGAGGTTGAGGCACACCTGGATTAGCTGTCTAACCCTCGTTCCCTCCTTTACAACGAAGTCAACCTCTTCTTGTTGAGCACCCTGCCAGTAGAAGCATTCCAGCGCCCCTTCGATCCCGTGTTTCCGAAGGTTGATAGCGACGATGTTCTCGAATAATTTTCCTGTATCTGAACTGACGCGAAACGAGGCCGAAGTGATTAGGCCATTGTCTATGCAGTATAGTTTTCGGTTCGACTGTGCCTGCTCGCGGACCTTGAATGAGAACCGCCTCAGAGAAAACAAGAGAAAAGCCTCATCGAGGTGATGAAGGTATTTTTCGACGGTATGTACGCTTCGCAGCCGAGTTACTTTGACCAGAGTATTTAGCGAATACCTCTGTGCCACATTCGCCATCAGATGAGCCGTAAGGTCCTGAAGACCGTGTGGAGCCCGGATCCTGTGTCGAACTACGATGTCCTTGTACAGGATCGACCGCAACAGTGTCGTCAAATACTCTCGGTAGGGGATATCTTTTATCAGCGGCTCCGGGTACCCGCCCGTTTCGACATAGCTCCTGAAGGCTTCAGCCTTTTCCTGGTCTGTCATCTCGCGGTTCAGTGAACGAAGGTATTCTGAGAAGTTGAAGGTGAACAATACAATTGGTATATGGCGACCGGTGAGGTGGGTCGCCAGTTCCGAGCTCAGGAGGTGCGCATTGCTGCCCGTGACAGTCAAGTAATAGCCCTGCCGTTGCAGCCGATTCACCAATAATTCCCAGCGTGGTACATTTTGCACCTCGTCGAGCAGTAGATGCTTGGGGTGCTCGTAAAGGCTGTCGACAGCCGTGATGAGAGCATCGTAGTCGTGAAGCTCACCGAGCCGTTCGTCGTCGAAGTTTATATATCCGAAGCGACCCAAGCTTTGCACGAGGTGCATGGCGAAGAATGACTTGCCGGCACGCCTCGGGCCAAGAATTACCTTGATAAGATCATGGGACGCACGTTTATAATCGAAATCCCGTTCGATGTACCTCTCCTGTAGGCGCTGCCCGATCTCCCGCTTCTGCATTAAAAGGATATCCCGAATCAAAATGCCCCCTAAAAATCAATTCATACAATCGTAATGCATAAAAGTTTCTATTTTTATTAATTATAATGCAAACTATAGTTGTGTCAACCCAAGAACTCGACTGCCCCGCCAGGTCGTGAATTCAGATCGCGCATTACGATGACTCAGTATGGATCAGTTCCCGCTTTTAGTAGCTCGATATAACGCTCATAGGCAAATATGCGGTTCCGCTTTTTCCCGGTAAGCTCACGACAGATTCCGAGTTCGATCAGCACAGCCATACCGGCAGCTGCGGCCGGAAAGGATATTTTGGATCGACGTACGATCTCCCGGAGGGTGATAATCGGGCGGGTCTTCACTGCCTCATGAACCTGTAGCGCTGATCCAGAACGACGCCTCTGAGTCTGTATGTGTCGCCGGTCTTCTTTGAATATACTCTCGATGCGCCGGGCACTGTCGACGGCCCCTTCGCAGGTTTCGGCTACACCCTGAAGGAAGAAGCTGATCCACATTTCCCAGTCCCCATCCGTACGGACGGTATCGAGCAGACGATAATACTCCTGACGATGTTGTTTGAAGTAGAGGCTGAGGTAGAGCAAGGGCTCGTGCAACACATCCGCCTGCTGTAGGAAAAGCACAATGAGCAGGCGCCCGATCCTACCGTTCCCATCGAGGAACGGGTGGATTGTCTCGAACTGAACATGAGTTAAGGCCGCTTTGATCAGAACGGGTAGATCTATCCCGTCGGCGTGCAGAAAGCGCTCCAGCGCCGACATGCAATCGTGGATCGCCGTGTGCTTGGTCCATCTCGAAGAGCAGCAGATCGGCAAGGGAGGACTGGGTACCTTCTATTTGTGAAGACAGTACTGCTTCTTTACGGATGTAGGTGTATAGGAAGAGCTGGGTATCGGGGAGGAGTGTCGATACGCTTTCCAGGCGTCCAAGGGCAAGCAGCGCTCTTTCCAGTAGCGGTTGGATCGGCCCATGCAGAACCAGGGCCGGTTTCGGAGGAAGAGGTGACGGAACAAATGCCCGCACGGTTTCGCCGCCAACCGTGGTCTTCTCATATCTTCCCGTTAGGCCGCGCTTCATGCTTCCGCTCCTCGTTCAGCATAACTGAAGACGGCATTCCGTTATTAAAACTTACGGGGTTATCTTAAACAAGAATCCGACCCTACACAAGAAGCAAATATTTTCGCCTATGCGGGCTGTATTTTTTGGCAACACCTTCACATTCTTTCGGGAATTGTTGAATAACCCTCAAGGATTGTTATATTGTAAGGCGATATGAGCAAAGTAACCCATTGGGCGGACAACTACGCCGAGAAAATCATCCACGAGAAGGGAGACAAGGAGCTTTACGTCTGCGCCTCCGGAATCACTCCCTCCGGGACCGTACACATCGGCAACTTCAGGGAAATCATCACCGTGGATCTGGTGGTGCGGGCACTTCGAGACAGGGGTAAGCAGGTCCGCTTCGTTTACTCCTGGGATGACTATGACGTTTTTCGCAAAGTTCCGGCCAATATGCCCAAACAGGATATGCTTGCCGGTTATCTGCGCCAACCGATTACCCTCACTCCCGACCCCTTCGGAACCGAGGAGAGCTATGCCCGGCGGAATGAGAAGGAAGTCGAGGATCTTCTTCCGATCGTCGGCGTCAACCCCGAATACATCTATCAAGCCGGGCGGTACCGCTCCTCGACTTACGCCGAGGGAATCCGCAGAGCCCTCGAGCATCGGGACCGGCTCAGGACTATCCTCAATGAACACCGCACCGCCCCCCTGCCGGCGGACTGGTGGCCGATCTCCGTCTTCTGCACCGCCTGCAACCGGGACACCACGGAAATCAAAGAGTGGGACGGAAAGGACGGCATCTCCTATTCCTGCTCCTCCTGCGGAAACGAGGAGCGGTTGGACCTGGGCAATACTCCCGCGGTAAAGCTTTTCTGGAGAATCGACTGGCCGATGCGCTGGGCCTACGAAGGGGTGGACTTCGAGCCTGCCGGCAAGGATCACCACTCCGAAGGAGGTTCCTTCGACACGGCCCGCCGAATCGTCAAGGATATCTACGATCATCCCGCTCCTACTACCTTCCAGTACGACTTCATCGGCATCAAGGGCCGAGGCGGAAAAATCTCTTCCTCCAGCGGCGAGGTGGTCAGCCTGAAGGATGTCCTGGAGATCTACCAGCCCGAACTGGTACGCTACATGTTTGCCTCCACCCGGCCGAACACGGAGTTCACCATTTCCTTCGATCTGGATGTAATTAAGATCTACGAAGACTACGACCGCTGTGAAAGGATTTATTTCGGCAGCGAATTGGTGAACGAGAAGCGAACGGCCAAGGAACGCAGGATCTACGAGCTTTCCCAGGTTCAGAAGGTCCCGGCGGGCATCCCGACCCAGGTCCCCTTTCGCCACCTCTGCAGCCTCATTCAGATCCAGGACGGAAATGTTGATGGGGTGATCAAGTTCCTGGACCTGGACACGGACGAGGAGGACCTGGAGAAGATACGTACTCGAGCCAGGTGCACCTGGAGCTGGATCGGACGCTACGCTCCCGATTCCTTTCGCTTTACCCTGCGCCCCCGCGGCTCGACACCGATCGAGGTCACAGAGGGAGAACGCAAGGCCATCAGCCTGCTTCACCGGGAGATCGAACAGAAACTGGATTCCCACGACGAGAAGAGCCTCGGCGAAGCCATCTATACGTTGGCCGGGGAAGCGGGTATGGAACCGAAGGAGTTCTTCAAACTCGTGTATCGAGTGCTGATCGAGAAGGAAATGGGACCGCGCCTGGCCGGATTCCTTCTTATTATTGGAAAGGAACGGGCCCTCGAGCTTGTCGGCGGCTACTAGAGTTTATATGGATTCAGATGAAGTCAAACGCCTCCTAGGAAACCAGGCGGTGGATACCCTGGTAGAAAGCGGGATGAAGCTCGGTTTGGGAACCGGCTCTACAGCGGTACATGCCGTGTACCGGGTCGGCGAGCTGCTGCGGGAGGGAACCCTGCGGGAGATCGTGGCCGTGCCCACGAGCTTTCAGACCGTGGTTGCCTGCCGGCAGGCGGGTATCTCCCTGACCACTCTCAACGACCCCGCCGTGAACGGCCGGCTCGATCTGACGATCGACGGGGCTGATGAGGTGGATCCGCAGTGGAACCTGATCAAGGGGGGAGGGGCGGCCATGCTGATAGAGAAAGTGGTGGCCCATGCCTCTCAGGAATATTGCATCCTGGTGCACAGCTCCAAACTGACCTCCCGCCTGGGAGAAACCGCCCCGGTTCCCGTGGAAATCGTCCCGGAAGCTTTGGTCACCGCCTCCCGCCGATTGGAAGCCCTGGGGGGTCAGGTCACGTTGCGCATGGCAGCCAAAAAAGCGGGTCCCGTGATCAGCGATCACGGCAACTTCGTCCTGGATGTGATCTTCCCAGATCCCTTTGATCCACGGAAAATGGAAGCAGAAATCATGATGATCGCCGGGGTTACGGCTAACGGGATCTTCACCCGTCCGGTCAGCGACCTGTTCGTCGGGTATGCAGACGGCCGGGTCGAGCATAAGCACAAAGAACAGGCCTGAATTGCCGGCTCGATAATATAGTACTTACCAACAACTATGTACTTTGGAGGACGCGTCACAATGAAATTCTTGACCTCACCGAGAGTTCTTTGGGTTGGGCTGTGCCTGGTGCTTATCTCCCCCTCGATGGCGGTATCGGAGGAAGTGGAACGATCGACCTCGTTGAGCATCGAGGGTGCCTACTACTTCGACGACAACAAGGGCTACGGGGTCAGCGACGGAGGCTTTGCCCCGATCAGCTACACCCCGGAACTGCTACCGGGGAGCTACGTACCGCCGACCAGCTTTGATGACGGCCGGGATCTAGGCTCCGGGTGGGGCGCGGCGGAAATCCAGGCGCTGCTGACCCACAGGATCGTGGTGCCCTTTCTCACCGGTCCGGGTGCCCTGACTTCGGGCAACAACGTGACCTTCGCGATCACCGGCGCCCTGACCCCTGTGTCCACCCGCCTCGAGCTGCGGGCGACGCTCACCCCGATCGCCTTCCTCAACGTCTTTGCCGGCGCGATGCTCGGTACCGGTTGGGACGTCGGGCTGTTCAACGGAATGGGATTGAACGCCGACGGCTCGGGAGTACCTGATTCGGCTTCGTTCCAGGGAGTTGTGCTGGAGTCGTGGATCGGCGGGACCTTTCAATTCGATCTGGCCGCCTTGGTGCCCGGGGATTGGACTCACGTGGTCACCCTGGTAAGCCCGAAGCTGCAGTACGCCTGGTTCTCCGGCGCCGATAAGGGGGAAGCATGGATGTGGGAGATCGACAACGGCGAGAATTTCAACGGCTTCATGTTCTACGGCACCTATTTCCTCGGCTATCAGATGCCCCTGGTCTTGAACACGGTAGGCATCCTGCTGGAAACAGAGCAGAACCTGGGCTACGTGAAGGAGCTCGCCCCCATGGATTCAGTAGGTTGGGGCTCGGACCACGTGCTGATCACAGTCGGTCCGGTGTTCAACTTAACCCTGTCGGAGTCGAGCACCCTGGCCGTCCTCTTTCAGTTCCGCCGGGAGCGGCTGTACAAAGAAAGCGACGATAGTATCTTCGCCAACTATTACGAAAATCGCCACGCCGTCGGAACCTACTGGGATTTCTACAGGATCGCTTTCTCCTACGGTCTGAAGCTCTAAGGACGTCCCAGATCTTTCCCGTTCTGCGGGCCGTGGAACCCGCCGAAACGGAGCAAAAACAGGGTCAACATCGCTGTACTCGCTGAAAGCTCAGGGATAGTGATCTGTTCCTGATCGGAATGAGCCAGGGCGAGTTTCCCCGGCCCCGCAGTGAACACGCTGATATCGGGCCGCAGGTGAGCAAAGATGCGGGCATCGCTGGAAACCTCCCAGCCCAGGGCGGGGCGATGCACCTCGATCCCCGCTGCTTCGGCGGCAAGCAGAGCTTCCGAAACGGCTTGAGAATCGGGATCCGTGGCATAGGCTTCGTTGTGGAGTTTGGAAAAGCTCAGGGCGGGAGTCGTATCCCGGAAGTAGGGCATCCGTTTCCAGGTATACCTGGCGTAGCGGCGGTAGGCTCTCTGCACCGCTTCGCTGAGACGCGACTTGATCTGTTCCATCGAGTGGGTCGGGACAAAACCCTGCCCGCCTTCGAGCACGAGGGGGGAGAGATCCTCCCCGTCGATCAGGCGGATACCCCAATTTTCACCGCCTTTCATCGAAGCAAACTCCACGTCTTTGAGCAGGTAGGCCGCCTTGATCAGGGCATTGTCGTTTTCGTACAGGGCACCCATGTGCCCGGAGAGTCCGTGAACGCGAAGCTCGATTTCACCCGACGTGGTGGGGTGCAGATCGTAGTGCCGCTGTAGTTTGGCGGCGCTTCCTCCTGAACCTCCTTCTGCGGCCTTGTCTCCATACCTGCAGATATACTCCTGAAGACCGGCTTCTAGACGGGAGTCCAGTTGTTCCACCGCTGCCTCCGGTTTCTCCGCCCTAAGAACGAAGGCGACGGAACCGCAGATCCTGGCCGGATGCTCCCCGAAACAACCGAGGATTCCGGGACTGGTCTGTACCGCGGATTGAGGGAACAGGGGATGATCGCTCTCCGTTCGGATCGCGGCACCTTCCCGATCCATCTCGCGGATAATCTCCAGGGCCAGCACCACGGGATTATAGAGGCGCAGGTACCCGGCCGGCTCGGGTGGGGATGCATCTCGGGTGCCATATCCCGGGTTAGGCACTTCCACCCGGTACCAGACCGCACCCCGGCCCCCCGGATGCACCCGGCCGTCGCAGCATTCCAGAACGACCATGGTCCCGTAGCGTTCGCCCAGCCGCTCATCCAAGGCCAAAGCGAGGGAGCCGTTGCCGCCCATCTCCTCGTCGATGGCAAACATTAAGGTAAGATCACAGCTCAGGCAAACATCGAAGCGCTGCTCGAGTTCCCGAAGAAGCCGCAGAGCCGCAACCATGATCGCACAGCTGCCCTTGTCATCACAGGCTCCTCTTCCGAACACCCGCTCCCCTTCCCGGTGGGGAGTCAAATAGGGAGCCACAGTGTCGATATGGGCGTTCACGGCAATCCCCCGATCGCTTCTTGTCGCCGCAGGAGCGTCCCGCAGGTAGACGAGGTTGCTGCGCCCGCGGTAAATATCGGCCCTGCCTGCATAGTGGGGAAAGGTGTAGAAGGGATGCTTCGAGATGCTGTCCTGGATCGGAATACGCTCGAGGCGTCCGGACAGGCCGTAGTGGGATATGGTTTGCTCGAGCAGAGTCAGGATTTCCCCTTCCCTTCGAGCGGTATCCGCGATATGTGGACCGGGAATGCTGTCGATGCGGCAGAGAGCCAACAGGGTATCGGCCAGGAACTCCCGGAACTCCGGCTCGGAGACTCGCTGCACCAGCCACTGCTGAAGTGAATTCAAATCTGACATGATCTATGGAATTGCCCTACAGAACGACCGTTCGTCCAATTTCACTGGCTTCCCGCGCCGCGGCGGCGATACGGATGGCGAGCTTACCCTCCTGCCCACCGGTCATGGGCTGGCGCCCCTCCCGAACACAGAGCAGAAAGTGCTCGATTTCAGCCCGCAGCGCGCCGTCCAGACCCCGTTCACTCTGCGGCCAGGTCAGAGAATCCGCCACCGTGTACCCGGCGGCGGTGTGGATCTCCATGGGCTGGGACATCAGGTCGATCTTGATCACTCCCCTGTCCCCCAGCACCTCCACACTGCGATCGACTCCGTGAGGATAGTTCTCCGGATAAGCGAAGGTCTCGTAGAGCACGGCGATCCCGCCATCCGGGAACTTGAAGGTAACAACGGCACAGTCTGTGAAATCCTGCCCCGATAGGATCAGCTGTCCCATCTCTCCATAAACCCTTTCGGGTGTCTGGTCCATATACCAGCAGATCAGGTCGATGTTGTGGGTACCGGCGTAGTTCAACACTCCCCCGGTCTCCCGGTCATTCAGCCACTTCCGGCCTCGAACCACGGAGCGGGGATGACAGCGCCGCGCCAGGATCATGCGGGGCGTACCGATCTCTCCGGCATCGATTCTGTGCTTTGCCTCCAGACAGGGCTGGTTGAAACGGTCGGTAAACCCGACCATCAGGATAACGCCGTTGTCTTTACAGGCGGCGATCATACTCTCGGCCTCTTCGACGGTTCGGCACATCGGCTTTTCGCACAGCACATGCTTCCCCGCCACGGCCGCCGCAATCACCTGTTCGCAGTGATAGCGATCGGGACTGGCCACGATTACCGCGTCCACGTCCGGCCGCCGAAGCAGCTTCGATAGCGTTTCCGTACCCAATTTAGCGCTGAAGCGTTGCGCCGCCTGTTCAGCGCTGCTGCTGTGAGCCGTGCAAAAACCGACGATTCCGACCCCCTCGCCCAGTCCCTGAATCGCCCGGGCAAAATTACTTGCTGCCTTCCCGGCACCCACGATACCAACTCCAATACGGCTCATCTACTACTCCTCTGCTCACGGCACATCTACAAAAGGATACGTGGATCCTCCGTGTGTGACAATGTCTACTCGCTGTTCCTGTTCCGCAACGTTTCTCAATATTTCCTTCAACGCCTCTTCTGCCGAAGGGAAGTAGTAAAAACCCATCCGCTCGACCTGGCGCGCTTTCAATCCGGGCGACACGACGGCGATATGGATGCGTTCGCGAAATCGGGCCAGAGCCAAGGCCGGAGCCAGGGTTACCCGATCCATCGATCCAGCCGCCGAGTCCAAACCCTCGAGCATTGCTTCGATCTCTACCGGAGCCATACCGATACACCTGTCGAAAGAGGCGTGCTCCACTGGAATACCTCCCAGACAGGGGGTCGCCAGAATCAGCCAACCCCCGTCCCGAACCACGGCCTGGCAGTTGAAGATCGCTTTGGCAGCCTGCCAGAAATCCAGATCGGCGGGAAATGAGCCGGCAACCAGGATACTGCTCTTCCGGTCGACTGGGATGCCGTAGAGCTCCCGGGCCAGGGGAACGGCGCGGCGGTGAGAGTCAATGTAATGGCCGGCGGTGAGACCGCAGACCTCCCCATCGGGATTCACCACCATGTTGATCATCAGGTCCAGTCCCACCATTTCGACAAGCCGCTCGATTTCCCCGCGCACCGGGGATTCAAGCCTTCCCGATCGATTTTCCGGATTGGTATTGGCCGCCACGTGGAAACTCTCTACCGTCTTTCGCCCGGCAATCCCCGGGTAGATCAGTTTGGCTCCTCCGGAAAACCCCACGGCTCCGTGGGGCAGGACCGTGCCGACGGCGATTTTAAAATCCGCCCCGGCATACACTCTGTTTACCCAGACCTCGATTCCGGAGGAGGATCTGCCGAAGAACCCTAAGGTGTCCGGATCGTCGATATTGGGATTGATGAAACCCACCCGCCGAAACACCTCTTCTCCGGCCTGGACACGGAACTCCTCGGTACTCATCGGGCGGTGCGTGCCCAGGGCCACCACTACGTGTATCTGAGAGTCACGGACCCCACGACGGTTCAGCGTATCGAGTAGAGGGGGAAGCACGGAGTTTAGAGGAGTCGGGCGGGTGTAATCGTTCACCGCGATCGACACCCCGAGGTCATTCCTTGTGCGGGCTTTTTTCTCTACCCTCGCCAAGAATGATCGGCAGTACTCGTTTTTAAGCTCTTTACCCAGCTCAGCGCCGACATCCTTCACAGGCGGCAGCGAACGGGGACGAAGGATCCGCCCCACAACCTCTCCAGGAAGCGAGATGGACAGTGCATCCTTGCCGAAGGGCAGGGTTATCCTCACCGATTCTGTTTCCAGCTCGGGTGAGTAAAGCCAAAACGCTTGATCTTATAGTTCAAGGCGCGGCTCGATATTCCAAGCAGCTGGGCTGCATCCTTCTGGACCCAACTGCAGCGCTCCAGAGCCTGGAGGATCAGGTCCCGCTCGGCGTCCTCCAAACGGATGCCGGCGCTGGGGAGCTTGAGTCGCTCTTCCTCACCGAGGGTTGATTCGTGGGCGAAGAAAAGGTTCAGGTCTTCACTGGTGATCATGTCTCCTTCGGCCAGGAGCACCGCCCGCTCCATCGTGTTTTCCAGCTCCCGTATGTTTCCCGGCCAGTGATAGCGGGTCAGCGTCCTCATAGCCTGGGCTTCAATTCCCCGGATTCTCTTGTTCATCTGCCCGGAATACTTCTTTAGGAAGAACTGGATGAGCAGGCCGATATCTCCATTGCGCTCTCGAAGCGGGGGCAGATGGATCGTCACGACATTGAGCCGGTAGTACAGGTCCTCCCGGAACAGCCTCTGCTGCATCCTCTGCATGAGGTCCTGATTGGTGGCCGAAATGATCCTGACATCTACCTTCACCGTTTCGTTGCTGCCGAGCCGCTCGAACTCCTTCTCCTGGATCACCCGAAGCACTTTCGCCTGGGTGTACAGGCTCATGTCGGCGATTTCGTCGAGAAAGATCGTTCCTCCATGGGCATGTTCGAAGCGGCCTATGCGCTGCCGTTCGGCCCCGGTGAAGGCTCCCCGTTCATGGCCAAACAACTCACTCTCCAACAGCTGTTCCGGAAGGGCCGCGCAGTTGACCCGGACAAAGCGACCGTCGGAACGGGTACTATTGTAGTGAATCGCTCCGGCCACCAGCTCTTTGCCGGTTCCTGTTTCCCCTAGAATGATCACGCTGGAATCGGTAGCGGCGACACGATTCACAATTCTGAAGACCTTCTTAATCTCCTGGCTTTCCCCGATAAAGTTGTAGGGTTGATAGATATTTCGGTAGCGATCCTCGAAATTCGCGATGTCACTTCTCTGGAATTGTTGCTCCAAAGCACGCTTTATCTGGAAATTGAGCTCCGGAATACTGAAGGGTTTATGCAGAATGCTGAAGGCACCCTCCTGGATCGCCTGTACGCCCTCCTGGATCGCCTCCAGCTCCGCGTCTACGATAACAGCGGTACTGGGATTCTTCTTCTTGATTTTCTGAAGCAGGTCATGCACGTTGCCACCCGGGACGGTGACCTGAATGATGGCGACATCAAAATCGAATTTTTCCAACTGCGACAGGGCCTCAGCATAATCGGAGGCCTGGTGCACAGAATGACCGATACTGTGAAAAAAGTTGCTGACATCGGCGCAGAGATACGCGTCGGTATCCACTATGAGCAAGTTACTCATTCCTTTAATAATAACCTCAAATAAAAGAAGTTCAAGATGGACATTTCCCTTCTTGAAGCTCGCTTTGCCACGGACGTATAATTGAAATCAGTATGCAATCATCAACCATTGATAAGCTCAAAGGTATCTCCTTCTTTACGGAGATGAGCGAGTACGATCTCGGGCAGATCGCTGAGATCACAGAGGAAAAAAACTACGCCAAAGGCGATGTGATCATAGAAGAAAGGACCTCCGCAGAGCGCTTCTTCATCATTTACAAAGGGAAAATCGAAATCACCAAGCAGTTCGAAGACGGAGAGGAGTTTGTTCTGGCCGTGCACAGTGACGGAGATTTCTTCGGCGAGATGGCTCTGCTTGACGAGGGACTGCGCTCCGCCACGGCCCGGGCTGTAGAGCCTACCACGGTGCTGGAAATCACTCGACCCAACTTTGAAACCCTTCTGTACAAGGCCCCCGTGGTTGCCTACCACATCATCCGAGAGCTCAGCTCCCGTCTGCGGGAAACCGGAGCTCTGCTCATCTCTTTTCTCCAGCGCAGAAACCGCCGGCTGTATCGATCCTATCTCGATACCATAACGATGATCATCCGAGCCGTGGAGGACCGGCCCCCGGGGCTTAAGCAGCAAAGCCGGCAGGTTCAACGCGTCGCCCGAGTTATCGGCCGGCATATGGAGCTTTCTGAAGAGGAAATGCTCACTCTAGAAATCAACGCCCTCATTGGTGGATTGGGAATCAAAAAGTTTCCGGAGCCTCTGTCCCTGAAACCGGGAGCGGTCGGGAAGCGGATCATCGCTGTAGCGGCTGGATTCGTCGCCTTGGCCCATGATCGGCAGGGACAACCCTCCTCGAGCGCCGAAGAGGTGATCTCCAAGCTCAAAAAGGATAAGAATCTCGATCCGCAGATCGTTGCCGCGCTGCAAAACCTCTGGAAGTCGAAAGGTCTGCCCGATCTCGGCGATACGGGCAAACCCTGATCACTCACATTGCCTGGGGCAATGAATCGGCGGGGGAGAAAATCAGCCCCGAACGACCTCGCGCTCGATCTCTTTCTTGGTACGATCGATGGACTTCTCGAGATTCTGAATTACATTGAAGGT
>Ga0307379_10003892_pt1 | contig 21485 bp, 23 predicted proteins | sample UN2MG_FD_202237 | JGI IMG/M metagenome (GOLD analysis project Ga0307379, IMG submission 202237) | Soil microbial communities from Risofladan, Vaasa, Finland - UN-2 | ecosystem: Environmental > Terrestrial > Soil > Coastal area > Acid sulfate soil | place: Finland: Risofladan, Vaasa | collected... | reverse complement strand
AGAGGACTTCGTTGAGGTCTTCGAGAGGTTCCCAACACTCAGGCTCACCCTGGATACGGGACATGGACAAATAGAGAGCGCCGGCAGAAAAAGAACTGTCGAATTCATAGAACGCTTTGCCGACCGGCTCTACCATGTCCACGCGAGCGACAACCTCGGCAAGGCCGATGACCACCTGCCCATCGGGGCCGGGGTCATCGACTTTCAAGAGGTGGTCAAGGCCCTGAAGGCAAGCGGATATGACGAGACGGTAACCTTTGAGGTATTCTCACGAGACAGGGACTATCTCAGGCTGAGCAAAACCAAGTGGGAAGCCCTTTTCAGGGAAGCGTGATATTTCGAATAGTAGCATTTGTGACATTTTGTGACATCTATTTTCCTTCAGCTACTGCTTGAAGGGGTTTTCTTTCCGTTAAATCTGCCATGATAGCTATCGCTTCTTTTTTGTACTGAGGTGAGAGGTGGGCGTATCGTTGCGTGTATTTGATGCTGTCGTGTCCCATATATGCTTGAAGCGTGTAGATATTGCCACCCCTCATCATGAAGTGTGCGGCAAATGAGTGCCGCAAATCGTGAAAGTGGAAATCGTTCAAACCGGCAGCATCCATTGCTTTCTTGAAATACCATTTGACCTGTACCAAAGTGACGGCCTTGCTTCGATGATCGACAAAGATGTTCTCGGGTTTGACGTTTCCAGGGCCTAAACGGTTTCTTCTTTTCATTCCTGAAAGTATCTCGTGTAATCCGTCATCGATCGGTACCTCCCTAGTTGAATTTGTCTTGAAATCCTTCACATAAATGATTCCATCCTTTATGTGCTTCCAGGTAAGGTTTAGCAGTTCCTTCCTGCGTAGACCGGTGTGCAGGGTAAACGCAACCAAATCCCGAAACCATTGATGCTCGATACTGTCAAGGAGTCTTAGGATCTCGTGCTGCTCTAAGTACCTTATCCGGGGTTCCTCTTTTTGCCACAGGCTATCTATACCTCGCTTTCCCCTGTTCTCAGTGAATGGATTCTTTTGAAGCATCCCCCTAGATACCCCTAGGTTGAGTAGATGATTTAAACAGGCCAGTTCTCGGTTGACACTAGAAGGTTTTCGTACCTCACCTTGCGGAGTAGGCTTATTCAGGAGATAGGCCTTGTAATCATGTAACCTCTGATAAGTGATACTATCAACCAAGGTTTCCGATCCGAAATATTCTTCAAAATTGGTGAGGTAAGTACCCTTATGCTCGTAGCTGGGCTGATTTCGGTATCTGTCTCGGTAAGCCGCAACCAATTCCCCCAGGGTATGGAAAGAACGTTGTTTTACGTCCAGGTATCGATCTTCCCGTATGAGGGTGCGCCTTTTATCATGCTCGGCCTGCGCATCCTTCTTTTTCTTGAATGATTGTCGAACACGTTTCCCCTCTGGATCTATGTAGTCTATTTGCCATGAAGTACCACGTTTTCTGAGAGCCATAATCTCCCCCTACTTAAGGTTTTTGGTTGCTATTGCCCCACCTCTGGCAACTTTTGTAAAGAGATATACAATAAACAGCAAGATATGTCAAGCAATAAATTTTATGCTTGACAATTCTTTTCACTGTGCTACAAATAATAAACTGTTGACAAGGGAGAGATATGAAAACTGTTACATACGTAAGACTCGAAAAAGAGCTGAGAGAACAACTTGAGAGGGCAGCGAAAGAAGACCGCCGTACATTGTCTAACCTCATTGGAAAGATTCTTGAGGACTGGGTAAGAGATAGAATCAAGGATCATTCCCCGGACACCTCTAAGTAAGCCCTCAGCCTTGCCTATGAGCTACAAAAAGGGCTCAAATTTCGACGATCTCTCTTCTTACGATTCTGACCACGTACAGTTAAAAACATAGTTTACTGTAAATTTTACTGTAAGTCATATCAGTCAAAGAATTCAAGCGGTTTTAAGGGAAACAGCGAAGCTCATATTTGACCCACAATCGACTTTCTCAAAAAAGGCATGGATTACCTACCTACCCCCCTTTTTTTTGCCTTTCTAGGTTCCGCACTAGGTAAGGCTTTCAGAGGGGGTAAAATGCAAGTCACCGACTAAAATTAGCCTTCTTGGGGAGGTTTCGCTATTTGCTGGGCTTTGTGGTATTGGTTGTAACTAATGCTAGAATGATAAAAACCAATAAAACGGAGAAAAGCAATGGAAGAAAAACTTCAAGCCATCCATGATTATCTCCAAGAACACTTTCCGTCTGCAGAAATAGATGTTACTGAACAAATAGACTATGCCGCCTACCTATTTAAGGTCAAAACAGAAGATGCTATTTGTCGTCGTGTTTTTGTGAGAGTCAACGTGCTTAAAAAATATACAAAAACCCAATTGGCCGTTTTTTTTGATCTACATAATTTGATAAGTACGGTGAAGAGTATGAAGAGCGGTCAAACAATATTCGTTAACATGAACGGCCTATCACTAAAATCTACTTATTCCTGAGCATACACTCCCTCTAGTTCGGCTGATACGTTCCACTCATGAGTTGATAGTTCTCAAATTCTTTGACAGTTATTTTCCCAGCCTTTAGTTGCTTCAACCATTTGTCCTTATGCATGTGATAACAGATTTTCACCCCCAAAAATAATATATGGGGATTATGCCCCTAGGGGGGGATTTTCAAAGTGCCCCTATCTGCGTAGGTGTGCATCTTTGGCTTTGAGCCTCTCCTTGAGGGGGGAGCATAGGGGGGTCCCTCTAGGCCATTTTTTTAAGCAAGGACCGCGTTCCCTGATGATCTTCCCAAGCCTTGCATTCTTACGGGCTTTGTGGCATGATGTCGCTGAGTCTCTTACAGGCATGTGAATCCTTAACGAAGGGTTGCCATGGCTTAATATCATAGCCCTGCTTCTCATAGAGAGGCGGGGTTTTGTTGTTTTGGAAAAATGGAGAAACAAAATGAATTGGAGAAAGAGACTAGCTAAAGAATGGTTGTGGTTCCTGTGCCCAGTTGGTGTGATCCTTCTTATTTTGCTTTTTGGCATATGTAGAGACCTTGAGAAATGTTGTCCTTATGTGTTTTGGCTTGTCCCGCTAATTGCTTATGTGTTTGTCTGCCTAGTTCGTTTTACAATATGGGCAATAAGACAGGTTAGAGAGAAAGAATGATAAATGATTCCAGCGAAAACTTTAGAGCAGGAGGGTTAAGGCTATGAGATATAAATTGTATATCACCCTTGCTATTATTCTCTTGTGTAACCCAGTAATTGCTCATGCAGAGGAAAAATATATATGTGTATGTGAGAATTCGGTTGGATTTAAGTATAATGCTAGCTCAAGAACTTGGGAAAACGTGAGGTTTCAAGCCGATAATAAGTATATAATTTCCAAATCAAATGAGAAAGATTGCGCTTTTAAGGTGACTGGATTCGACCAATACACAGAGTTCACCTGTAAGGGGGGGGTTGATGATTCAGGCTTTTTGTATTGTGAAGCCATCAAAGAGGGTGAGTTCAGGTTTAACAAAAAGAACGGGAGATTCTTGAGAACTCACTTACTTGGTTATATCGAAGTCACACCCGAATCTTGCTTAACTGATGAAAAAACCTTGACTCCGTTCATCGAGATTGGCGTGTGCTCTCCATTTTGATCCCCTAAAGGTTAGATAAAAAACACCTTATAAAGCCCACGCCCACCAAAGACTAGAGAGGGTGCTATGAATTGAATACTTAAACCCCATTTCTCTTTGAGAGAGGTGGGGTTTTGTTGTGTTAGGGTATGGGGAAGCACCGACAAGACACTGATCGAAGGCTTTCTAGTAGTTGTAATATTCTCAATATATCTGTAGTCCGACACGAAGGCGCGTATTTTTTCTGACGAAACTACAAAAGTGATAATATCCAGATCTTTATAATCACTTGGTTCTTATATGACATGGGTTGTAGGAACAAATACTAAGTTTGGACATGCAGTTATTGCTTCGGATATATGCGTGACATTTCCAGCTAATTCAGGAGAAGAAACTTATATTGATTGCCTACAGAAAGTTTATCCTCTTGGCAGATTTGTTATAGGAGGATTTGCCGGATCTGTAAGAATAGGATTTGATTTGGTTGCACACTTACAGGCTGAATTGGTTATGCCTGATGAAGAATACGTGTGGAATCTTGATATTATTGCTAATACATGGTTGCCGAGGGTTGTCAGAAGAATTTTTGATTCTTCGCCTTCAGATGAAAAGAACGTAGGTGCGTCTATTATTCTGGCTAGTGTACATCCTAGTAAAAATTGGCCTTTCCCAAATACACCTTTGCCAGTTGTATACAAATTTAGTTCCCCGAATTTTGAGCCACAAAAAGCAGCTCAGAATGAGGTTTTGGGAATTGGTAGGGGGGCTGGAATAATTGATTCTATGAATAATGTGAATGAAATTTGTAATAGCTTTTCTTTTCATGAATCGATATATGGTGGTGAGCACTACCAAGCAATGCGTGTAGCCGTTATATTGGAAAGGGAAATACAGAAAGTTCCTATGCCTGGAGTTAGCAATCTTTTTCAATTTGCTACAGTGAATAGGAATAAATATGAAATCTTCAATCATGAAAGATGTATTGTTACTTCAGAGGGTCGTAAACCGCAACTTAGGTTTCCCAAAATATATGCTAATTATGAGGAATTCAAAAATTTTGCCACAAATATGGGAGTTAAGGCGGAATGTGCGATATGTTAAAATTAAGCTAAAACCGGAGATGGAGTTCGACGCCCAAAAGAGCTGCCGCGTTTTGTACGCATCTAAGCTAGATCGTTATCCTGGCCTTTAGTTTCTATCTGCAACATTTCTGCCCTTTCAATATTGCAGATCACTCCAACATACATAGCATTCTCGCGAATCTGTGATCACTGCTATCTTGGGCAGGAATCTATCACGATGAATTCATGAGATATTAGGATGGAATATGAAAGTCCTGTAATCAAACCCTATAGTTGCATATCCTTTCAATGCATGCTTCCAACCTCATATCGTTTTCCTTTTGAATAAGGTTTAATTATGGGCCGTGTGTGCGCGCGTGTAAACCAGATTTTTTAAGGCCCATATGCATCTTAAATCCGCTCCCCCCGTCCCCGGACCTTCTTTTCCTTTAGCCAATAGACTTAATTCACCCCTAGCTTAGAGTCTTATTCAAATACAAAACCCGAAACTACCCCTATCGATTGAAGTGTGCATCTTAAGCTTTTGGTTCCATGCCGCGGGGGGTGATAGGGGGGAGTCTTCTCTCAGGGATTTTTTAGCCATTAACTATCCTCGTTAAGCTTCGATCTTTTCAAAAACCTGACATTTCTCTACATTTGTTGACTTTTCTTAACCTTTGAGGTTTCCCTCTGGCATCCCTTACCTTGCTGTATCGCTTTCTTGACAAGGGATTCAGACGTTTTGGGGATTTGAAATAGTTTTCAATAGATGTCTCCTTTTTGGTTTCTAATTGGCTTACAATGACCTGAAAATAACCTAACTTGTTCTTAAATTGTCATAAAACAGTCTACTTTCTGTCTATAGTTAGCCTAGTATCGTTCCCCCCGCTCAATCGCTTTGGTTTCTGATTCGTCTTTTCCCGACGTCACATCCATGCTGGTAGCAAATCTCATGGGAAATATCTCTTTTCGGTAGGGCTTGCCAATGACACATTATGTCACATCCAGTTTTAAAATCCTTTACCAGTAAGGGTTTCAAGCTCTATCCCTTGCGCTAATGTCACATGCTATGGGCCTCGATAAACTTCACGATGTCTTGGTATTTGAATCTCACAAAATTCTTGCCGTCACCCTGCCATCGGACAGAGGGCAGCGTACCTTGATCGGCCAGCTTGTACACAGTGCTGGTGCCGATATTCAGTAGCTTGGCTACCTGCTTGCTTCGCAGTAAGCTTGTCTCTTCCATATGTTTTCCTCGTGAGTGTCAGTAGAATGCACAAGATTCCTTCACCCCTACACTACCCATAGCCTGATACCCTTAGTGTCCTCTCAGACAGGTAGTTTGAGGTTCTTATTGGCTTATTGGTACTCTCTCTTGTTACTTATGTTTCCCCCGGCCTGACCTTCCAGCTCTCTCTTTTTCTGCTCAAATAGCCGGTTGTACCGGTTGAGGATGGTCACAGCCTCCAGACTGAGCTTATCCAGTGTTCACCTCATACCGGTATTGAACAGTTTCTTGCAGATGGTCTCATATTCCTTTAGGAGTTCTTCTTGATTTTGGAAGAGATTATGCGGTATCCTGCATTCTCATCAAAAAGGAGGGCAGTATGACAAGGACACCCATTGCTGGAGTTTGGCTGATCTTGGTATTGTTCTGCTTTTTTCTAAGGCCCGGTTTCGCATTCATATGCACCGGGGGTCAAATAAACATAGGGGATTCTACGGTCAAGATCTTAGATAAATGTGGAGAACCCCAGGCGAAACAAACGATAGGTCAAACACGGGAAGGAATCAGTGCCGAGCCTGGAGCCTCGGGTGGCATAAAAGAATGGTCTGGCGGTGCAAAAGCAATAGAGCAGTGGATATATATAGACATCCCCTACCATCATGACAGGCATGTCATTATGACGTTTGAGGGTGGGATGCTCGTAGATATAAAAGAAGAAGTTAGGTAGTCACCGCCCATTAGCCTCATGTGGTGATACTTTACCATCAATCGACGAGATATTGCCACCAACTAAGATTGTTGACTGGTGTCAACAATTCAAATCTCTCAGCCATACTCTTCATTACACGCAAAGTCTGTTCTTCTAATCCTAATATATTGGCTGCCTCCCGATACAGCCCGTCTCCATAATGCCTTTCTGTCCTGACAGAGCAAAACCTATCGCTCGCCCAGCTCGCTTCTGTTATCCATTCAAGCACTGATACCCTCGGCGGGCACAAAAATAATAAGTCTCTTAAGGTCGGTGTACCTCATACCCTCGCATGGGTATGTATCGGGTACCCCTAGGATGGTAGGATCTATAGAATATTATGCTTTTTGATAATCCAAAGAGAAAATGCCTCATTTTAGCTGTATCCCCTTACTGGTAAGGCTTCCACTCATTTTTAGCGTTTCTTTGGTTTATCGTTTTTGATACTCCAATATCGGGACAACCTTCTTTGGATTATCATTTTTGATAACGGTTGGATTATCGTTTATGATACCGATGTTTGAATTTTGCCCCCTCTTTGAAAGCAGTTTTTCTCGCTTCAATGGATCATTCCATATCCGAGCGAAACCCCTTCCCTGTCTTGTGTCTCGGAGTCTTGTCTTGCTTTCAAATTCAGGAGTCCCATATTTTCGCCACCTCTGACTGATTGCATACTTTGACTTGTCACCCTTTTTCCCGCCCGATCCAGAATGAATTAAGTCAATGAATCCCTTTTCAATCAGTTCGGTTAAGGCTCGCATGAAGGTTGAGCGAATAAACCCCTTCGTCTCGGCCTCGCTGTAGCTGAATTCAATCTCACCGTTGTTTTTGATAACCCAGTTATCGCGCTTACCCTTTTTAGTCTGCAGATTTTGCATTTGACGTTTGAGACAGAAAAGGAGATAGACCTTGATTGAGCTACCCGATAGAAATTGAAAGGCTTTTGACCTTACAAGATTTTTCTCTAAAGCAAAATGAGTGCTTGACACTTCTTTATCCTCTCTCGGTTTCCTGTCGTTGCTTTCGTTCAAATTCTTGCAGGGCCTGAATATCCCTGGGTCTCCACCCCTTAGCACTAATCGACGGGTACATATGGGGGCTCTGGTCAAAATCTAATATAAACCTCTTTCTCAGTGCTTGTGGATCTTCCCCGATCTTTGAACAGATTTCACAAAACATTTCCCAGCTCAAGGTACACCGTCCTGCAAGAGCCGAAGAAATGTAGCTGTTACTGACACCCAGCTCTCGGGCAATCTCGCTATACTTGACACGATAGACTGCCAGTCTGGCTCTCAGATATTCACTGACTGTTTCAACCATGTTCGTATTCCTTTCAAAAATAGGTGATTCTTAGCGTTGAAATTGCTCAGGACAAAAAAATCCTGTTGTTTGGGTTTGTGTGGACGCACTTCGAGCCTGGGCGCAAATCGAGCGCGCTCAGGATAGATGGGAATTGATTACGGTAGGAACCGTTGAACAGTTAGACGGGAGATTAGAATTATTCTCCGTTTCGTTTATGTACATCAAGATTTTTTTATTCGGAATCTTTTAGTTTTTACAATACGTTGCCAGGGGGTATCGTGGGGAGGGGTATCTGATTTGCGTTTTCGCGGTCTTCCTGGTGCGCCTTTACCCGGTCCTTCCTGCTTCTTGGTGGGTGGTGTGCCAAACCTGTATTCGTTGCGGATCAATCGGACGAATTCCTCTGAAGTTTCAATTTGGTTTGCGATGTCAAGATTTGTATGTGCATACTCTGGGCCATACCAGCTAGCGCGTTTGTCATATAGCTTTATCAATTTCAGCGCGAGTTTCCGTTTTCCATCGTAATCCTTAGGATGAGGAACAACAGGGACAGGCCAGCGACACTTAAGGCTTTTCTCAAGTTTCTTTTCAAAATACTTGCTGTCATAGTATGGATCATTTTCGTTAATATCCGGTTCTTCTTCAACAGGTATCGCGCCAGGACGAAAGCGCACGTGTATTTTCGCTTCCTCAGTGTCCGCGTCATCCCCAAATCGAAACTCCTGTTTGGTAAGGTCAGCACCAGAAAGATCCAGCTCCATTTTCTCATTACGCTCTTTATAGATCCGCGGAGTCTTTTTATCTTCAAGTAACTCCGCAAAGTTCCGCTCTCGGATGTTATCATCATCTGGCGGAGTGAGATCACGTTCCTTGACCTCTGGTTCCTCAGTCTTCTTCTTGGTTGTTCTCTTCTGGGGAACGTCACCAGTGGATGAGAATCTCTCAAATCCATCAACCAAGGTGAGAGATTCGCGTGTGTGATACTCCTTGTATCCATCTGGGCCTATTTCTCCGCCCTTTGGTTTTTGCTGCTTGACTTTCTCAGCAATCAGAAGATCATCGTATGTAGGTTGGTGCGTCATTGTTGGAAGCCCTCTTCTTCCACCTCGAAGGGGAAGAGGGGGAGAAGCTGTCGAGGGTCAGCTGTTCGGTCTGCAGTAACCTATCCCCCTCCATAATCATCGGCATGTTTATGTTGTGCCTTAAATGTGACTTTTTTGGGCAATTTTTTGCCACTTTCAAAAATATATCCCCCCCCCTATAAGCATCAATTTATAGCCTCTCCCATTAGCCTTATTTGGCAACCTCCTGCTTTTCCTTATTTGTCAGGGTTTCCGTGCGCCTTTTTGTGACATAAATGTGACAGTCACCAAAGCTATTCCGTCTATTTGCTCCATACCCTCTTTTCTCATGAAACCATGAAGCCCTTGATACGCCTGCATCCTAGAGCTATCAACACTTCCAGCATTCTGCTTGAAAACCCTTTGTTTTTGAGGTATTCTCACGAGACAGGGACTATCTCAGGCTGAGCAGGGACAAGTTTTCCGAAATGATGGCTGCACTCTGAGAGGACACCGTGAACGAGGATATGCGGTAAAGGCAGCCCTATCTCGGCGGTCATGGCTTTGTTTCTGGGGTGTATCCCCATGGCTCAGAGGCCAAGAAAACCATCCTATTCTTTGATCGGCACAGATAATCTATCACGTTTCGGTGACCGATTACCAGCACGGGAGAGAGCCCGTGAGGCTCGCAGCCCAAAGGAGCAAGCATGAGACTGCATCATGTCGCCGTTGTATGCAGTTCCCAGGAAAACGCGGACCGATTCTATGGGAAAATTCTCGGATTACATAAGATCAAAGCCTCTTTACTGAGCGAGGGTTTTGCGGAAGCAATATTTCATATCGCCCAGAAATGTACCGTAGTTGCCTATGGAAACGAAAACATGCTGGTTGAGGTGTTTGTGCCTGAATCGCCTGCAGAAAACAGGGCGCCTTTTGTGCACCTTTGCCTCGAGGTGGAAAATAGAGAGGAGTTTGTCCGGAAGTGCCAGGATGTGGCCCTTACGGTGAACCGGATCAAAAAGGGAGATTCTCTCCTCATGTTCGTTGCCGATTACGATGGGAATCTTTTTGAGGTTAAGGAAAGGACTGGCTAAATTCCCGAGCCTTAAGCTTGGCAGGCCCTGTGCTTTGCCAATGTGCCTGCGGGCTGATCCTCTTGGAAAGCCCTGCCTCTCTGCGGGATCTTGAGCACCAGTAATGCATATCCGTGACATGAAGGCACGAGAATAGGTCGATGGGGTTCATACGGCAACAGGAAGAGCGCCTGGCAATTCGCTTATTGGTGTGGCAGTACAAAAGAGAGAACCTTGTTGTCCCGCCTCCTGAAAAGCTTCGAGGTCAAGCGGCTACGATCGTTGAAGAGGCCCAGCGTATTGCCCGGGAAACGGGTGGCAACGTTATCTCTATAGTCAAAGAGATGATTGAGGACCTGAAAAAGAAATAGGATGTCTAGCGGAGGAGTCTTTGGCCTTTCGCCGCCTAGCCGGGAGGGGGGGTCATTGATGAGTGGTGGTGCGGGATTGTTCTTGTGGAAATGAGGGGATCTAAGGCCCCACGTTACATGCTTTTCGAGAAGACAAAAAGGTGATATGAGGAAACGGTCTTCCAGGCAAATTTGCTCCTTGCTGTTATGCAGTCTCATGCTTTTAGGGTTATCAGCATGCGCCTCTCAGAAACGCGGATGGACTTTCAGGCCGGCTAAACTGTCGATAGGGGCATCTGAGCAGGGGTGGTGGTATGCACAATTCCGTATACAGTGGCCCGAGAACACCAAACCCTCCTGGCACGTCGACGTTTGCATTGCCCACCAGGTTATACTGCCTATCCTGATTGAACAGGGAGATAATCTGGCCCTGTGGCGATTCCATCGAAGAGCGGCGAGGGACCAATCCGGACACCGATTCAGCTTCATCTTCTATGCTCCACCTGAAACGGCCGATCGAATCTTCAACGCCTTGCGAGCCGACACCTTCTTGGCACAGATGCAGGACAGCGGCGTTGTCACTGACATCAGCTTCGACGACACCACTACGATTACCAGACCCCATATCGAGGATACGAGCGACCCCAACTGGTCGCCTCAGATACAGAAATCGTGGCCTTACTTCATAATGGGCGTCAGCCAGATGTGGCTCAGCTCCATCATGGAGATTGCAGAAGGCGCCTCTCACGAATACGACGCATCATCCATTCAAGAAATACTCGGCTTTTATCGAGATGTGGATATGACGGTAAAAACCTTGTGGCAGGAGGAAGGGCGTCATTCCCTGCTCCACCACCTCAGTGCCATATTCGGGTACGTGCCCGTCAAACTGAACACGGGAGATATCCTGTTTAAGTTTTGAAGTTCAGGAGGAAATCACTGCTCATGTGTCCAAACTGGCCGGTGGATCCCTCGTTGCCGGCATGCAAAAGCTCCCGGCCTACACAAACGGTAAACAGCCTTGGTTTTGCATCAGTGAGGAAATTCTGAGGTTTATGGCCGAATAGTCCATATCAATTTGGGAGAGACTTAATCAGGAAGAAATCAGATCTGGTGGGGCAGCATAGAGAGCTCGTATGAAGGAATAAGTGATTCAAACGTACTATGATTTGCATCTGCAACAACAATTCAAAATCCTTTGACAATATCGGGAAAAAACTGTATCATTCTTGAAAGTATAAGTGTTAATGAGTTTCATTTGTTAGGAGAGGTTTCGCATGCCCGTATACGACTTCATGTGTGAGAAGTGTAATAAGCCCTTTACCCTCGCTCTGACGATTTCCGAATATGGCAAGAAGAAATTCAGGTGCCCCAAATGTAAGAGCACGAGGGTGAAACAGCAGATTACCCCCTTTCAAGCCATAACCTCCAAAAAGAGCTAGAAGTACTTTCATGGGATTCCCTCCTGCGGTACCGGCCGAGCTTACGGAGGAAATCAGACCTCTATTCTTGCCTCCTGATTCCCTTTGCTTGACCCCAACCAATTAGGATGAGACCACACCTTCTGCCACCGTGCCACTGCCCTGTTGCCGCGGTCTCAGGAGCAGCCGACGCAGCCCTCGGGACATCTCCTTTGCAGCCACGGTTGGGGCCCCTGAAGATCCAGATCGTGGATGGGATGACATGAGTGACAACTTTCTCAAAATTCAACGAGCCTATTTAAAGGAGCTATACGATCACCTGCCCCAAGAGATGGAGCAACTGCTCCCGGGAAAAGGATATCTTCTCATTCAAGGCGTTTGGGGAGCCCTGCGCGATCAGGCCCGATGGCATAACACTGAGCGGCGAGGTGATCACCGGGCCGAAAGGTATTCTCATCGCGCTCTATGCGCGAAATGCGCGTAAGGAGCCAGTTCAACTCGATCCCTTCAAATCCTTTCGGGACTTGAAGGGGAGTATGCCATATCAGGGTGCCTTTGCCCTTCGCGCCGAGAGGAGCTTAGTTCCATACGTTAACCATATACAGCGCTTCAAAAAAAGGGTGATTGAATCGTTCGACGGTCATGAGAATCAGGGGTTGGGAGACGATTTTTCGTGTACCGTTTTTCCCCTACCTAAGATACCGCTCTGCTATGTATTCTACACTTCGGATGAGGAATTTCCGGCATCGGTCACCTGTCTTTTTGGGGCCAATGCGGAGGTATTCCTGCCGGTTGGCGGTCTCGCTGACGTGGCAGAGCACACTGCTACAAAGATAATAGAGCTGGTGACTTCTCAAAGGTGAGGGAACGGAGACCAAACCCCGAGAAACGTGAGCCCTTCGATGAAGGTTAAAGAATGGTACAATGGGGGCAGGTAGTTTTGCTGGCCCGAGGCACGCGCTTTTTTGCGAAAGTCTTTGAGTTGTATAGTGGAGTTGTGCTAAACAAAACCCTGTTGAAAAACATCACGGTGCTTGAGCGGCTCGGGAGCGGAGACATCCTTCCCCTGCCTCAAGCCTTCACGGGAGGTAGCTGATGAAGACCATTGACTTAAGGAGTGACACCGTTACCTTGCCGACGCCTGCGATGCGAGAGGCACTATACCATGCTGAGTTGGGCGATGACGTGTTCGGCGAGGATCCCACAACGAATCGCCTTCAGGAAGTTGCCGCCGAACGGGTGGGAAAGGAAGCAGCCCTCCTCGTATCCAGCGGGACCATGGGTAACCTGGTATGTACGCTCACGCATTGCGCCAGGGGAGAAGAGGTGGTGCTGGGCGATCAGTCACACATGTTCTTCTACGAGGCCGGCGGCATGTCTGCACTCGGCGGCATATTCCCCCACACCATCCCTAACCAGCCTGACGGTACAATGGACCTGGAGGACATCGAGGCTGCTATCCGCGGTGATAACATACATTTTCCGCGGACCCGGCTCATCTGCCTTGAGAACACCCATAACCGATGCTACGGCTCACCGTTGTTACCGGAATATGTGGAGTCGGTGGCGATACTCGCCAAACGCCATGGCGTCCGGGTGCACCTCGACGGTGCTCGAGTATTCAACGCGGCTGTTGCCCTCGGCGTGGAGGTCAGGGAATTCACCAAAAACGTCGATTCCATGAGCTTCTGTTTGTCAAAAGGGCTTTCGGCTCCTGTGGGTTCTGTAATCTGTGGTTCGCGAGAATTCATCGCCGAAGCGATCAGAACCCGCAAGGTATTAGGAGGGGGCATGCGCCAGGCAGGCGTCATCGCTGCAGCAGGGATTATAGCGCTGAATGAGATGGTGGATCGGCTGGCAAAGGACCATACGAATGCCCGTCACTTGGCGGAGGGAATCGCCGAGATCCCCGGATTATCCATTGACGTAGCGAGGATCAAGACCAATATCCTGTTCTTCGATTTCATCACCGACCGACTTACACCTGAGGAATTCATGGCAGGACTCGAAGAAAGGGGAATCAAGTGTTCACATCCGGGGCCATCCCGTTTTCGAATGGTCACCCATTACGGTATCGATTCCGATGATATCCACAGAACGCTGGAGTGCTTACGAGAGGTGATGGATGCTGGTTAGGAGCGCATAAATATTCGACTTTATCACAATTCTCTGGCCGTGGACCATACTTCCTGAGGGGGTTCCTTGAAATTCGTCCCGTGCTTGAATGTCAATTCGCCATTAAAACAGAGAAGAGGCGGATCTTGAGGTGACCCCCTGTTCACTACCATTCCCCCGCGCTGACATGCATGTGTAAGGGACCGCGGTATCGACGAGACAGCTCCTTCCGCTATGAGCATTTTTGGCCCTGGTAACACCCTCTGGCCTTGCTTCAAAGGGTTACATGTTGACCCATCAAAGAACTTATCCTATATTCCCCTTGTGGTAGAGGGAAAGCGTATAACCACCTTTGATCCGAGAGGAGGTGCATGAAAAATGACCCAAATCAAAGATGATCTGACTATTGAAGAACTTCGGAAGGCTATGAGTTACCTGAAGGACGGTGACCGTCATCAAGAAAACGTCGCTGAAGCTGTTCATACGCTTCTGCAGAGACCTGAAAACATATTCTATAGGGATTTGGGACACGGAAGGGGCATGTGGATTGCCAGGAATAACACAATCATATGCCCCAGGACTCCGAAACCAACGGCCTGGTATCTCGGTGGCTGCAGGTGGAAAGAGTATAATAGCGAGAGAGACGCAGAAGCCGACGTGAGAAATCTTGCCAAAGGCATGAGCTACAAATGGGCGGTACTTAACCTGATGTATTCGATGATGGCACTGGAAGGCAAAGCGGAAATAGAGGAGGTGAGAGCAACCAGGATTGGCGGAGGGAAATCCGTCATCTTTGAGCCACATCGCAATACGCAAAACTTCTCTCGAGCCGGCCAGCCATTGTCTGATTTGGAAAAGGCGGTATTGCGAGACAAGGTTGTGCCGGTGCTCCTTGGACTTGTTCAATACATATTCGCGCCGGACATGGGAACCCGCACAGACCATGTGGACTTCGTAGGACAATATGCCCCCAATAACGCTGCATGTTTGTCCTTGGAGAACAAAGGGTCCGGCGACCCTTCCCTGATTACCGCTCGAGGTGTGTATGAGTCAATGCTGGAATCCGTCAGGTATCAGTTAGACAGGGACGATCTCAATGGCCTGACCATTGCTGTCCAAGGCGTCGGCAAGGTCGGTTCACCGCTCATGGAATACATTATTCACGATTCCCCTGGCGTGGAGTTTATCCTCGCCGATGTTGATACGACTAAAGTTGAAGAAAAGCTAAGCACATTACAGGCCAAAGGTATTACGGGGCGACAGATTGAACCGAATGAGATCTATGACCAGCAGTTTGACGTATTCAGTCCCAATGCCATGGGACAAATTATCAACCCCTCTACGGTTAGGAGGATGGTTAAGGCAAACCCCAAGAAGAAGCTCCTTATCGTTGGGGGTGCTAATAACCAAATCGACGACAGACACAGGGGAAGCAAAAAAGAGGTGGAAGGGTTACTGAAGCAGTCCGATATACTCTACGCCCCCGACTTTGTGGCAAATCTTGGAGGGATACTGAACTTGATATACGAGTTCCCAACGGTGAAAGCCGTGTTCGGGGGAACGTATAACCCGGAGAGACCCTTAGAGGTCATCTCCGGCGTAAGGCCAATCCTAAAGGAGATATACGACCGGAGCAGGAAACTGCGTGTGTCTACACAGGGAATCGCCGATCAGCTTGCCGAGGAACAAATCGCACGCTGGGCACTCTATGACGGATTTGGCGCTGATGAACTGATGGAAAGAAACTACCTGGTTGATTTATTGCCGACGAATTCCGGGAATACCGTCCCGATCTCTTGACTCCGGTCGAGCCCGTTTTTTCTCCTTTGCTCGAGCACAACTGAGAGAATCGAGAGATCTTGTAGATCTCAGAAAAACACGCCCCTATCAGAGGATCATACATCAGCCCGTTCCCGATCCAAAAGGGCAAAGAACTCCTGCCACGTAGAGATTCTCGGCACTTCACTGTCAGGATCCTTAACATTGCTCGATTTTATGCCCGGCGCGGGCGCTATATTATGGTCCCGGACATAGGTAAACCAGACAGGCTGTATCCCTGCCCGCTCAGCGCCCAGGATATCCGGCTCCGGGTCGTCTCCCACATAGAGAATCTGACTTCCTTTTACCTCGAAACACTCGATGAGCCGGTGAAATACCAGCGGGTGCGGTTTGCGGTATCCTAACTCGCCGGATATGAGCACCACATCAAAGAACGAGGTGAGCCCTACCCGATCGATGATCTTTCTCGCAGCGGGACCGTGGGTGAAATTAGAAAGCAACCCAAGACGATAGGGGGCTTTTAGGGTCCCGAGCATCTCCGCGGTGCCGGGTATAAGGTGGCAATGCTCAAGAAAAGCCGAAAAATAAGCATCAACGCCTGCGGCTATGCGCGGATCATCTGGTGGGACATGGTATCCCTGGCTCTGGAGGGCGGCACTGATCCAAAAGCGGTTGTGCGTTTCCCTTCCATCTTGGCGGGCTTCTTCCACGAATCGGAGGGCAGCCTCCCGGTACGCCCGGCTGAATGCAGTGTTATCAAGGGCGAAGCCGCTTTGCAGGAGACTACGCATTAGCCTATAAAGGGCCTTCTCCAGTGCCGGAGCTTCCACGGTGATGAGGGTATTGAAGAGATCAAACCCTATGGCTGTGATGTGCTTCATGACGCTTGTACTTAACCGAATTGTGAGTGAAATGCAAGTTATCAAAGACCAAACGATCGTCTAACCGGACAGTTCGAAAATTAATGAGAATAAATGCGCGGTGTCCTGCAACCTGCCGAAATGTCAAACGTGGGCTCAGGTTGTATTCGGCATTGGGGTGGAGCAGGATCTTTTTATCGACGGTTAAGTCTTTTTTCTTGAACTCTACGTTGGACCTTGAGTATCGTAAAGATTATACGAACGGGGATTCCCGCCGGGTACCTTTCACAACCAAGGCCACGAGGAGGGTGTGCCGAAATCTCATTCTTAGGGAGCCCTGATCAACTGTTGACGGGGCTTTTGTAAATTGTGTGACGTTTGCAACTTTGGCCTCTTCGGAACGGAGAACCCTAGAGGCTGTAAACCAAAACTGCCAGAGAATAGGGGGAACTATGTCAAAAAAGCCTTTATTTAGCATCTTAACACTATCAGCAGTGGCCCTACTCTGGGTCTTTACCGCTGCAGCCGTGGCTTCAGATGATGTGCCCCGAATGAGTAAGCAGGAACTGAAGGGGCTACTCGGCTCTGCTGATGTGATCATTCTGGATGTGCGCACAAGCAGAGACTGGGAAGGCAGTACATCTACCATCAAGGGGGCAATCAGGGAAGATCCGCAGGCGTTTGACACATGGGCAGATAAGTACCCGAAAGACAAGACACTTGTCTTGTTCTGCGCCTGAACCAACGAAGGGACCAGTGCCGGGCTGGCACAGAAACTAATAGGCAGAGGTTTTTCTAAGGTCTATGCCCTGAAGGGGGGTTGGCGCGAATGGTCTGAGGCCGGGTATCCAATTCAAGCAAAATGATTGTATCCCATGTTTCTTCTCGTGCCGCGAGTTGCGTGCTCCCATGGTTTTGGGGTTTAGCCTACACCCTGGATGGAATCCGGTGAAAATTGCAGAACTGTTCTCGTTCCATGCCGCTGGGATGGCGGAAACAGGCTTCCTCCTGCGTCCGAACAGATCGATCGAGGTGACCTGGTATATCAGGCAATGGGGCGCCTCGTTGCAAAAGACGGATTGAAGCTCTTTTTGCTTGCTCCTCGCAGCCTCTCCGGTTATCTTGGTCATACCTCTTTACCGGGCAAAATAAGTGGTTATATATAATTTAGTACTTAAATGGAGGTGACGGCTATGTATTCGGAAACGGTGATGGATCACTTCAGGAGCCCCAGAAACGTGGGCACAATAGACGATGCTGACGGCGTTGGGGAGGTCGGAAACCCCATGTGCGGGGATATCATGACCATGTACCTGAGCATTAAGGATGATCGCATAGAGGATATCAAATTCCAGACCTTTGGTTGTGGCGCTGCTATTGCTGTTTCAAGTATGCTCACCGAGATGGCCAAAGGCAAAAGCATTGAAGAGGCGAAGAAAATCTCCAATAAGGATGTTGCTGAGGCGCTCGGCGGTTTACCAAAAAATAAGCTCCATTGTTCTAATCTGGGCGCAGACGCCTTGCACAGCGCCATCAAGGACTACGAAGATCGAAAAACCGAAAAACCCAAGGGCGAGCTCAAGCGCAAGGAGAAACACGAGCATGTTGGTGGGGAAAAGTGCTATTGTCCCTATTGTGATCTTGAGATCCCTGAGGGCGAAACAGTTTGCAAGAATTGTGCGTTAACCATTGAAGTCGGTCAACAAGACTAAAGGTGGAGGTCAGGAATATGAATATCCTCAATCTCGATCACATTTCGGCAAACCAGCTTTTGCCTGAAGTCCAGGACGCCATGGTCAGTGCCATAAAAATGGGCTATGGCAACCCTTCGAGTCAACACACAATGGGTGAACAGGGCTCCAAGGCCCTGGAAAAGGCCCGCGAATCCGTGGCAGGACTCATCAACTGTGCGTCTCCGAAAGAGATGGTATTTACCTCATGTGGTACCGAGTCTGTTAATCATGCCGTAAAGGGTGTGGCTCTTGCCAATGCAGACAAGGGGAAGCACATGGTCACATCCAACATCGAGCATAACTCCGTTATTCGAAGTATGCGTCGGCTGAACATGATGGGTTATCAGGTCACTTCAGTTCCCGTAGATGAGCATGGACGGGTCAATCCCGATCATGTAGCCAAGGCTATCAGAGATGACACCGTACTCGTATCGATTATGCATGCCAATAACGAGATTGGAACCATTGAGCCCATAGAGGAGATCGCGCAAATCACCAAAGAGAAAAAGGTGATCTTTCATGTGGACGCCGTAGATTCCGTGGGAGTTCTGCCGATTGATGTGCAAAAACTGGGTGTTGACCTGCTCAGTTTCGCGTCTAACTATTTTTACGGTCCTACCGGTGTGGGCGGTTTGTATATCCGGCGTGGAACCAACGTATGGCCGTTGCTCGAGGGAGGTATTCAGGAGAATAACAAGAGAGCGGGAACGGAAAACCTGATCGGTATCATTGGGATGGGGGTTGCAGCTGAGCTTGCTAAACGGGATATGGACGCGAGACTCTCTCAATTTAAGAGGCTCAGAGAAAAGTTCCTCCAGGAACTGCCCAATTACATCGATGAGTACATCATTAACGGACATCCGGAATACTGCCTGCCCAATCTTCTGTCTGTATCCGTAAAATACATCGAAGGAGAGAGCGTTGTCCTCATGATGGATGATGAGGACATCGAAATATCCACACGGTCAGCGTGTGCATCGGGATCGCTACGAGCATCGCACGTGTTACTGTCCATTGGGCTGGAATTCGCTGAGGCTCAGGGTACGCTGGTCATTACCTTCGGTTTGGAGAATACCGAGAAAGACGTGGTTCGGTTCCTGACTGCCTTAAAAGACACGGTGAAAACCCTGCGTAGCCTTTCTCCCTTATACAAAAAGGCTGATCAGACATAAGATTATCGAAACAGGACAGACAATACTCACTCGGTACCTTGGCATCCTCGCACCGCGCTGCTGAAGTGTCCAAGCGAGACGGAAAGAAATATAACCCCTCCTTTTCCGTTGAACTGTTTGCCGACGGGTTATTCACGGAACCGTTTTGATCCTTGACAGCATGGAATCATTTGGAGTGTAAATGCACTGAGCATCCAGCACCCCATCCTTGCCTCTGTTTTGCCCCGTTCACCGGATTACTTGACCTCCTAAAACACAGTTCTACCTGAGACTAGAAGCAGGAATCCAGCCTCAAACATCCGAGTAGGGGTTGTACTCGGAGATCCTGCGTCTAGCTCTTTAAAGGCAGACTATTCAGATCTCATTTCCGAGCAATTCAAGCAAGTGACGCGGTAGAAGGCAAAGCCATTATCAACGAGTCAAGGCCGATTTACCTCATTATCTTGGCAGCACCAGGCACGCGTGGAGTAAATCGAAGAGGATCTGTCGGTTGAGCGCTTTCCTTAGGATGTAGAGTTCGACCCGATCCTTGCATTGGCCTCTGCCGCAGCGACATCCGGCCAGCCCCAAGCGGCTGAACGTGCCATCCTATTTCCATTTTTATCAGTTAGCTCAGAATACTTCTCTTGACTCCTTGAATATACCCCTTTATCCTATTTATAAGGACCTTATAATCGATAAGCCGGTTGGCATGCATTGTTCATGAGCGATTTGGCATCCTGAATGCTTGCATGCAGCGACTGGCGTCTCGCTTCTGGTTACGACACCAGGCTTTGCGCACTTACTACTGAGAGCATAAAATAGTTTGCTATATCGGGATGGTCATGAGGTCTTTTCGGCTGTGACTGGCGGCCCGCGACGAGCTCCCCTCGGCTGGCTCGGGGCCTGAGCCATTCGGCTTCGAGCTCATGGCCGAGAGGCTTGTCGAAGGCGGCCGAGTCGGAGGGCGCCGTTCTTTTCGCGACTTGGGTATGGGGGAAACCGCAGCTCCGCCGAAGGCGGAGAATGCGGAGGGGGCAAGATTCCCCCGTAAACAAGTCGCTGAAAAAACCAGCCAGTGAGCCTCGGAACAGAGGAAAAGACCTCTTGGCCATCCCACACGGTTATGTCTAATGCAAACAATAACATGCTCTCGTTAGTAGCTCAAGGCTAACCCTGAGCGGAGGCCTGCAGAGGCCGTAGTCGAAGCCCGAAGGGGTCACCCTGAGTCCGCTGAAGGACGGATTACTCATGGATTCGCTTGCGAGTTCATGCATGATCCGGGTTAGAGTTTCAGGGCTGGCCTGAAGGTTCAACAAGAAATCGGGTATTGGGGGGTCACGCCGTTACGTATTTTTTCCAGATAATCCTTGCAAACACAATATATTCTACTTATGATGGCATGAGACACAATATCTATGGAGTCATCTCGTGATAGGCATCGGCCTGTCAGAATCTGATTTCACCATTTTTTGGGCAATGGGTAAAAACCTTAGCCGTAGTAGGGGGTAATAAAATGAGTGATTATTGTGTGGTAGTTACCGGTGGGGCGCGTGCGCGCTTTTTTACCTTAGAACCGGTGGAGCACCCCGAGTTGGAATCAGGGCCCAGACTGATTGAATGCGGGGAACTCTGTAACCCTCAAAAGGAGATCCCAAGACGAGACATTTATGCCGAGCCGAAGGCCGGTCGCCATCGAGCTCCCCATGGAGGTCCTACCCATGGCTATGATGACCACCGGTCTCAGCATGAAGACGAATTCGATCGCCGCTTCGCCCATGAGGTCATGGTGGAAGCGAGGCGTTTCGTGCACACAAAACAGGCCCGCTGCCTGGCGCTCGTAGCGCCCTCACATATTCTTGGAATGATACGCAGTGACCTGCAGGGCATTGTCAAAAGGGGCATGGTGGTACAGCAACTATCTAAGGATATGTCCAAGTTTTCACCCAGACAGATTCATGAGCGTCTTGCCAGACAGCAGGTGCTCCCTCCGTGCAGGAGGCCAGG
>Ga0307379_10003891_pt1 | contig 21489 bp, 18 predicted proteins | sample UN2MG_FD_202237 | JGI IMG/M metagenome (GOLD analysis project Ga0307379, IMG submission 202237) | Soil microbial communities from Risofladan, Vaasa, Finland - UN-2 | ecosystem: Environmental > Terrestrial > Soil > Coastal area > Acid sulfate soil | place: Finland: Risofladan, Vaasa | collected... | reverse complement strand
TCTTACGCTCCCCAGCCTGACCCCCCAACTTATCCTCACCAACCCTGAACTCTTACTGTCCCCTCACCCGGCAGGAGAAGCTGCTGCACCCAGAGAAAACAGCCCGCGTGGGTCGTTCCCGCGCGCGGAGTCAAAGGGAGCGCTTTCTGCCGGCACGGGACCCGCCGCACCGCCATCGATTCACCTGGATGTGAGGTCGCACAACATGGATTCGAAGCTCGCTCTAAAGAGATGCTCCTTGCTGGGTTTCATCCCAGCCATTCTCCTCATCGCCGTCGGATGCGCCGCCCCAAAGCACAAACCAGAGCAGTTCATCGCCACTTGGACTCGCCCTGCTGAAGGCGCCTCTTACCCCTATAAGCTCCAGCTCCTCCCCGACGGCAGCGGCGTCACGAGCGGCCCCTCCGACCCTCACCCCGTAACCATCAGGTGGTACCTCCGGCGGGATAAGCTCGTCCTCGCCCCCCAAGACGGCAGCCCCATCATGAAATACGATTGTCGCTTCAACTCCCCCGACGAGATGGTCCTCATCACCGAGGACAACTTCGAATTTGCCGTCGCACGCGCCAAGCCCGAGTGACCGCACTCCCCCCCCGGCCCCTCCTCCAACCTCTTCCGCTTCCGTGCTCGGCCTAGACCTGTTTCCCCCCGTGCTTCGCCTGCAGGTACTCGTGAATCGCCTTCGCCGCCCGCTTCCCGTCTCCCATCGCCGCGATCACCGTGCCCGCGTCGTTCGCGATATCACCCCCCGCGAAGACCCCCGGCATCGTCGTCTCGCCCGTCTCCTCGCCAACGACGAGCCGCCCGTCCCGCCGCGTCGTCAACCTCGGCTCGCTCCTCGGCAGCAGCGGGTTCGGCGATGCGCTCACCGCCACGATCACCGTGTCCGCCTCCACCTCGAACTCGCTCCCTGCCACCGGCACCGGCCGCCGGCGCCCGCTCGCGTCCGGCTCCCCCAGCTCCGCCCGCTGGCACCTCAGCCCCCGCACCTGCCCCTGCTCATTCCCCAGCATCTCGAGCGGAATCGTCAGCTCTTTCAGCTCCACGCCCTCCTCCAGAGCGTTCTCCACCTCTTCCGCCCGAGCCGGCAGCTCCGCCCGCGTCCGCCGGTACAGAATCGTCACTTCGGACCCCAGGCGGAGCGCGCTCCGCGCAGAATCCATCGCCGTGTTCCCCCCACCGATGACCACCGTCTTCTTCCCAACCTTGATCGGTGTCCGGTACTCCGGAAACCGGTGCGCCCGCATCAAGTTGACCCGCGTCAGAAACTCGTTTGCGGAGTACACGCCCGCCAGGTTCTCGCCCCGAATGTGCAGGAACCACGGCAGCCCTGCACCCGTGCCGATGAAAACCGCCTCATATTCCTCCTCGTTCATCAACTCGTCGAGCGTCACCGTCTTGCCGACGAGCACATCCGTCTCGATCTCCACCCCCAGATTCTTCACATACTCGATCTCTCTGTCCAGAATCTCCCGCGGCAGCCTGAACTCCGGAATCCCATACCGCAGCACGCCTCCCGGCGCGTGGAGAGACTCGAACACCGTCACCCGATACCCCTGCCTCGCCAAGTCTCCCGCCGCCGTCAGCCCCGCCGGCCCCGATCCGATGATCGCCACCCTTGGGGCATCCGCCTCCGGCTCCCTTCGCAGCCGGAACTCCATGTGCTCGCGTTCCCAATCCGCCGCGAAGCGCTCCAGCGCTCCGATCGCCACCGGCTCCGCCCGCTTCCCGAGCACGCAGGCCGCCTCGCACTGGCTCTCCTGCGGGCACACCCGGCCGCACACCCCCGGCAGGTTGTTGCGGTCCTTCAGGATCCTGACCGCCTCGGCGAATCGCTCCTCCTCGAGGGCTGCGATGAACCCCGGGATGTCGATCCCGACCGGACATCCGGGAACACAGCTCGGGCGCTTGCACTGAAGACAGCGCGCCGCCTCCGCGCGCGCGCCGTCGATGTCGAAGCCACGTGCCACTTCGCCGAAGTCCCGCGCCCGCTCCCTGGGATCGCGGCGGGGTAGGGGAGTGCGCGGCCCGCGGCTCGCCCTTCTTTTCGCGGTTTCAGTCTTCTCTGACATCGACCCCTCTGGATGAATTCTCCCGCAGCGATCTAGCCCGCCTCACGTTCCTCTTCCAGCTCATCGGCCGCCGCCTGCAGCCGGCAGTACTCCTCCTCCTCCACGAACGCCCGCTTCCGCTTCGCCAGCTCATCCCAGTCCACCAGGTGCCCATCGAAATCCGGCCCATCGACACAGGCGAACTTCACCTCCCCGCCTACCGTCACTCGGCACGCCCCACACATCCCCGTCCCATCGACCATGATCGGGTCCAGACTCACCAGCGTCGGCAGCTCGTGCTCCTTGGTCAGCGCACACGTCGCCTTCATCATCGGCAGCGGACCGGTCGCGACACAGTAGTCGAAGTGCTCGCCCTGCTCCAGTAGGTCGCGCAGCACCTCCGTCACGAACCCGTGCCGTCCCATCGAACCATCGTCCGTACAGATATGCACCTCCGCGCTCAGCTCCCGGATCTCGTCGAGGTAGAAGAAAAGTTCCTTGCTGCGCGCCCCGATGATGGCGACGATCTCGTTGCCGGCCTCGGCAAAACCCGTGATCTCCGGGTACATGAAGGCGATCCCGAGGCCCCCGGCCACGCACGCCACCCGCCCGTAGCGCTCGATCTCCGTCGGTTGCCCCAGCGGCCCAAGCACGTCTCTCAGCGAATCACCGGCCTCCAGCATCGCCAGCTGCTGGGTGGAGTAGCCCACCGCCTGGAAGACGATGGCAATGGTACCTTTCTCAGGATACCTCTCCGCGATGGTGAGAGGAACGCGTTCGCCCTGCTCGTCCGCGCGAACGATGACGAACTGGCCCGGCCTCGCCTTTCGGGAGACGCGCGGCGCCTCCACCTCGAGACGAGTCGTCCCGGGGGCCAGCGCGCGTTTTGAGACTATCCGGAATCTTCGCGATGCGTCCCGCGTGATGCGTTCTCCCTTCTACGGATTCTCTTACATGACGGTTACGGCCGTAATGCAACAGAATCTCCTGTGTGAGCCTCACGCCGTGCGCGGTAGAGTTTCTTGCATTATGGGTGCTCCTAACCATAGTACAAGAAACTCTCTAGGTTAGCCGAGCCCTAGTCCCATCGAGCAAGGAGGCTCATGCCGTAGAGGGCCTGCGCCTCCGATTCATCGCCCGTCGCGGCCACTGCCTCCTCTCCTGCCATGCTGCGCCCGGCCGCGTCGCCCTGCTCCATCGCTCGCAGCCATCCATACCCGATCGGTCGGCGCTTCCCCTCCTGCTCGATCTGCGCCACGTCCCCTGCTGCGAACACCCGCTCATCCGTGCTCTGAAGCCGAGCGTTCACGACCACACCATCGGCGAGCGAGATTCCGGAGCCGACGAGAAAATCCACACTCGCCCGCTGCTCCACGGCGAAGCCTACGATGTCCGCGGGTAGCTCGCGCCCGCCCGTTGTCTTCACGCCCGCGACGCGCCCCTCCCGGCCCACAAGCTCCGCAGGCCGGTCGAGCCCCACGACCTCGACCCCACGCCGCTCCATCTCGCGTTCGATGAGCTCGCCCTTGAGGCGGAAGAGCTGGGGAAACCACGGGCTTTCATCGGGCACGACCATGGTCACCTCCAGCCCCCGCAGCCGAAGCGCCCGCGTCAGCTCCACGCCTTGAAGGCCCCGGCCGATCACGACCGCCGTCTTCGCCGTCTTGCACCATTCGGCCGCTCGCACCGCGTCCGCATACGCGCTGAACCCCGTGACGCCCTCGAGCCCGATGCCGGGAATCTCCGGCCGCCGCGGCTTCACTCCCGTGGCCACCAGAAGCCTGTCATAAGACAGCGTGCTCCCGTCGTCCAGCGCGATCGTGCGGCCCGCACGATCGATCCCGGTCGCCCTCCTGCCCCTCCTCACCTCGATGCCGCGCGCCTCCGCCGTCGATTCGAAATCGCGCCACAAGCGCTCCTCCTCTATGCGCCCGGCAACAAAGTCCGCCAGGAGCGGCCGCAGATAGAAGGGCCGGTCCTCCTCCGCTACGAGCGTGATCGCGTCGTCGCGGCGCAGCCTGCGTATGGTTTCCGCCGCCTGGGTCGCGGCGATACCGCCCCCCACCACTACGTGATCCACCATAGTTCGGGCCTCCTTTGACAGTCTGCCTGCCGAGTCCCGCTGGTGGTCCGATTCTCGCACCATCCAGCGTCCTCCTTCCGACAGAATGCCGCAGGGATTCCAGCCTCAGGTTAGAAGGTTTAGGTTGATAGGTTGCTTGGGTACCGAGTGGGTAGGCACGTCAGAGAGAAGGGGCAACAGCACTTGTTCTGGGCGAAGCGGTTCTGGCCCGTTCTTTTCGTCGTCGGCGGGATCTTAGGGCAGGGGTGCGTAGCTCTTGCCGGCCCGCCCGACTACGCGGCCGAACGCGCCAGAATGGTGGAGAGACTCCGGCGGAATGGCATTGCCAGCCAGCACGTCCTGGCCGCCATGCACAGTGTGCCTCGTCACCTCTTCTGTTCCCCTGGCGACCGGGAGCGGGCCTATGACGAGCTCACCATCCCGGTCGGCGGCGGCCAGGCCCTCTACCAGCCCCAGATCGTAGCACAGGCCACCCAGATGCTCAACCTCAAGCCAGGTCGGAAGGTGCTTCAGATCGGCGCCGGGTGCGGATACTGCACCGCCGTCCTCTCCGAGATCACCCAGAACGTCTATGCCGTGGACTTGCGCCGCGATGTGCTGAATCCCGCCAAGGCGCGACTCCAGGCCCTCGGTTACTCTTCGGTGACATGGAAGCCCGGCAAAGCCTGTCAGGGCTGGAGCGAGCACGCGCCCTTCGATGCCATACTCGTCACGTGCGCGGCAGACGCTGTCCCCGAGGCGCTCGTCAAACAGCTCAAGGACGGGGGCCGGATGGTCATCCCGGTCGGCAGAGGACCAGAGCAAACCCTTACCTGCCTTGTGAAAAGCGGAGGCCGACTTCGCTCTGAGGTCATCATGCCGGTTCGCATGGATCCGATGGTCTGCCAGCCCCCGCTGCCGTAGCGCGCCGGCACCCAACGATTTGCCATTATGAACCAAGTCGATTTCCTCATTCTCGTCGTCGTGGGCGCCTGCGCGTTCTCCGGTGCCCGTCGCGGCATCATCAGTTCCGCCGGCGACATCATCTCGCTGCTTCTCGGGCTCATCCTCGGGGCGGTCGCGTACCCACTGGCGGCCGCCCCGGTCCGATGGGTGACCGGAGCCGCTCCCGCGCTGGCGGGCGCTCTCGGCTTCGTTCTCCTGTCAGTGCTTACGGTCGCCAGCGCAAGCTGGGGCTTCTCCCTGCTCTCCTCCCGGTTCGAGATCGGCAAGCAAGTAAGCCGAGCGGGAGGTGCCGGATTCGGGGCCGCTTTCGGCCTTTTCTTCGCCGCCATTCTCGTGATGGCGTCGGCAGTGCTGCCGGGTTACGCCCAGCCCGTCAGCCGCTCCCGCCTCGCCTCCAGCATCGTCGCTCTCGTGCCCCGGCTTCACGAGAACCTCGAGTCAGTCGGAATCCCCCTCCCCAAGCTCGTGCAGCTGCCGACCGATTATCGGGAGGAGCTCCAGGGCCTCAACCAGGGCCGGCAGTTCCTCCGGATCAACTTCACCCGAATGGACGGATCCATGTGTATCAACTGCCGCTCGGCCGTTGACTTCGACGGCTACCGCTTCTCTCGCGGCACTCTCATGTCTCCCAGGTTCCGATGTCCCGAATGCGGGCGCACCAGCGACGGATGCCAGACCTTCGAGGGATTCCACGGCATCTACGGCTCCTGCCCGACGGCGCTCGCAGGCGAAGGCCTTCAGTTCGATTGTGGTGTCTGGACCAACGGCTGGTGGGTGGTTCCTCTGGGGCCCTGCCCGGTCTGCGGCAAGGAATTCCACCCCCCAGCAGAACCGAGGCACTGAAGATACTCGCGGCCGAGGTCGGGCGCAAGGATCCGGAAAGGCGACAGACAGCCGAGCCTGGCTCCGCCGCCATCGTCAACCAAGACTGCGGAGATGCGCGGGAGCCTCGAGCGGCCATTTAACGGAAGTCGAACAGCCCTTCCTCAGCGCACCACTCCGGAAATGTCGCGCGTGTCTCCCCGGAATAGGCTCGGATCACGCCCAGACCATCCTTGAGCATCGAAAGCGGCTTCTCAAGGGGACAGGGCAGCCATTCCACCCGCCCGAACAGCCGACAGATCAGCGGCCGCGCCGGGTAGACGATACAGCGGCGCTTCGTCACGTCGTAGAAGAGACAATGCTCGGTTTCGATGTCCTCAAACCAGGGGACTCGCTTCTCCTGCTCGAGCACCCGCGTCACCTGCCTCTGGTCCTGCTCCCGCAGGCATTTCACGATCTGCCCGAACTCCTGCTTCGTCATCTGCACCCCGGCCGTACATCGCAGGCCGCACTCATGACACCCGTCGCACGGATTGTCGCGGGTCGGTCTCGCCGGATGCTGTCTCTCTCCGACATCGCTCACGTGAGCCCTGCCTTTCATCGCGTCGCCACTGCTATGATATACTCCCGGACGCGCACGATCAACAGGCGCCGCCCGCTCTCGGCGTTCAACCGCACCCCCGACGTTCCCTGAGTTTGACAAGGGGTAGCGATACTGCTAGAATCTCTGAATTATCCGGGAGAGGCGGTCCGCTCCGGGCGTCTTGTTCGCAGCGGCGCGGTGAGCGGCTCGCCGCCCGGCGCGGACCGGGGCCGGCCGCAGGCGCACTCCCGAGGCGAGATCCCGGTCCACTGATGTGGTTCCACTCCTGCCTTACGAGTCTCGGTGGAAGCACATCTACAAGTCAACCGCTCACCTGATGGCGAGGCGGCAGCGCTTCGCCACAGTCTCATATCAGCGCAATCTGACATGGGAGGATAGTGGACGCGTGGTGGAAATCGGTCGCGGTCGTACAGCCCGTCGCACCTACGGATTCGACGACGTCGCTCTCGTCCCCGGCGCGGTCACCCTCGACCCCGAGGTGGTGGATCTGAGCTGCGATCTCGCCGGCATCTCCCTCGCACTCCCCGTGTTGGCCTCCGCCATGGACGCCGTCGTAGACGTGAATTCCGCGGCCGTGCTGACCGAACTCGGCGGACTCGCAGTTCTCCATCTAGAGGGAGTGCAATGCCGCTACGAAGACCCGGCCCCGGTCCTCGACCGGATCGCCTCCGCCTCCACCGAGGAGGCCCTGTCCGTCATCCAGGAAGCCTATCGAGAGCCGGTCAAGGACGACCTCATTCTCCGCCGGGTGACCGAGTTGAGGGAGAAGGGAGCTAAAGTCGCCGTCTCCCCGACTCCGATCACGGCGCACCATGCTGCGGAGATCATCGGGGCCGGCAAGATCGACGCCCTCGTCGTCGCCTCCACAGTCACCACCGCCCGACATATCTCCTCCCGTTACGAATCCCCTGACTTCCGACGCCTGGCCGATCTGGTCCAGGCGCCTGTCTTTGTGGGGAACTGCGTGAGCTATCGAGCAGCGCTGGATCTCATGCGCGCCGGCGCGGACGCGGTACTGGTGGGAGTCGGCCCCGGAGCTGCCTGCACCACGCGGCGCGTCCTCGGAATCGGTGTCCCACAGGTGACGGCCGCCGCCGACTGCGCGGCCGCACGGGACGACTACCGGCGGGAGACGGGAAAGCGCGTGCCCGTCATCTTGGACGGTGGCATGAGGGTAGGCGGCGACATCGCCAAGGCTATCGCCTCCGGCGCGGACGCCGTCATGATCGGATCCCCCCTCGCGGCCGCCGAGGAGGCGCCCGGGCGCGGCTACCACTGGGGGATGGCCACCTCCGCCATCGGGCTCCCTCGCGGAACCAGGATAAAGGTGGGCACTGCCGGCCCCATGAAGCAGATACTCCTGGGGCCGGCGAAGCGCGACGACGGCACCATGAACCTGTTCGGAGCGCTTCGACTCTCCATGGCCTGCTGTGGCGCGCGCACGCTCGCCGACATGCAGAGGACCGAGATCGTCGTGGCGCACGCCCTTCCCACAGAAGGCAAGGCGGTGCAGCGGGCCCAAGGCGTAGGCGGCGCCCGCTAGGAGACGGCTGGAGGCAGCATGAGCAGTCAGACCGCGGCGAAAGCGGAGGAGCTCGTCCTCGTATTGGACTTCGGCGCACAGTACGGGCAGCTCATCGCTCGGCGCATTCGTGAGTGCCACGTCTACTGCGAGATCCTCCCGCACGATACGCCGACCCAAGAGATCCTCGCCCGCCGGCCGAAGGGCATCGTCTTCTCCGGCGGCCCCAACAGCGTCTACGACGACGGGGCTCCCTCCTGCGACCCCGCTCTCTTCGCCTCCGGAATCCCAATCCTCGGCATCTGCTACGGCATGCAGTTGATGGCGAAGGTGCTCGACGGCGAAGTCCGCGGCGACGCCCAGCGCGAGTACGGCAAGACCGAGCTGACGGTCCTGGACCACGCTGACCTCTTCGAGGGCCTGAACCCACGCCTGATCGCGTGGATGAGCCACGGCGATCGGGTCGAGCGCGCGCCCGCCGGGTTCGCAGAAACCGCCCGGACCCCGAGCGCCCTCGCCGCCATATCCCATCGGGAGCGACGGCTGTTCGGCGTCCAGTTCCATCCAGAGGTCGTTCACACCCCCTGGGGGATCGAGGTCTTCCGCAACTTCCTCCACAAGCAGTGTGGCTGCCGCGAGGTCTGGACGACGGAATCCGTTGTGACCAGTGCCGTGCGGGCCGTTCGGGAGCAGGTCGGATCCGGGAAAGTCGTGTGCGCCTTGAGCGGCGGGGTGGACTCCGCCGTGACCGCCGGCATCGTCCACCGCGCGGTCGGCGATCAGCTCACCTGCATCTTCATGGATCACGGCTTCCTTCGCGAGAACGAGGCCGATCAGGTCGTTCGCACCTTCGGCGAGAACTTCCACGTGAACCTCGTTCACGCCCAGGTCCAGGACCGATTTCTGCGGCGACTCCACGGTGTCATCGATCCCGAGGAGAAGCGGCGGATCATCGGGGAGGAGTACGCGAACGTGCTCGAGGAAGAGGCGCGGAGCCTCGGCGCCGTGCAGTTCCTCGCCCAGGGAACGCTCTACCCCGACGTCATAGAGAGCGGGACCCGTCAGGCCGCTCGCATAAAAACACACCACAACGTCGGCGGGCTCCCTGAAACCCTCAAGCTCGAATTGGTCGAGCCCGTGCGCTACCTCTTCAAGGACGAAGTCCGCAGAGTAGGGGAGGAGCTCGGGCTTCCGGACGAGATCGTCTGGCGGCATCCGTTCCCCGGCCCGGGGCTGGCGATCCGCGTCATAGGAGAGGTCACTACCGAGCGACTCGATACACTCCGGGTAGCCGACGCCATTATCATCGACGAAATCATGGCGGCCGGCCTCTACCGTCGCCTCTTCCAGTGCTTCGGCGTGCTCACTCCCATCAAGAGCGTCGGAGTCATGGGAGACCAGCGCACCTACGGCAACACCATCGTCCTTCGCGCCGTGACCAGCGACGACGCCATGACCGCGGACTGGTCGCAGCTCCCCTACGAAGTGCTCGCCAGCATCAGCACGAGGATCATCAACGAGGTTGCCGGCGTCAACCGCGTCGTCTACGATATCAGCTCCAAGCCCCCTGCAACTATCGAGTGGGAATGAGGTGCCGCGCCATGATATCTGACATCAAGGAAGTGCTCATCACGGAAGAGCAGATTCAGGCGAAGGTCAAGGAGCTTGCCGATCAGATCGCGCGCGACTACAGGGACAAGCATCCCGTCCTCGTCGGCGTCCTGAACGGGGCCTTCGTATTTCTCGCCGATCTCATGCGCTCCCTCGACCTGGACTGCACCGTTGACTTCGTCGCCTGGTCGAGCTACGGAAAAGATACCTCCTCCAGCGGCGTCTTCCGCATCATGAAAGATCTCGAGACCAACGTCGAGAGCAAGCACGTCCTCATCGTTGAGGATATCATCGACACCGGGCTGACCCTCCACTACTTGTTGGACACCATCCGGGCGCGCAAGCCCGCCAGCGTCAAGGTCGTGGCCCTGTTGGACAAGCCGAGCCGACGAAAAATCCAAGCAAATGCCGACTATCTCGGCTTCCAGGTGCCTGATGCCTTCGTCGTCGGCTACGGCCTCGACTTCGCTCAGAGCTATCGCAACCTGCCGTTGATCGGCATTCTTAAGCCCGAGATCTACGCAGGTCACGGCACTCCGCCGGATCAGCTTGAGGAATAGCCGACAAAAAACGTCGTACCCGGTGTACAGAGCCTGTGGTTTATGGTATAATCACTCAGATAGCTTATCCCACTCTCCGGGCGACCGTGTAGCGATTCCATAGTCCGACCCCTCGACGAAGTTGGCGGGAACCCGCACGCGGAGATTTTCGTCCCGGCATTTTTCAGGTGTAATTCGGCAATCCCACCGCTGTCACGCTAACCCGCCGGACGCCAAGAAGACAGCCCCGGCGACGCGAGGCCCTGGGATCATCCACTGACGCACCGCGGCTCACGCGACCCGTAGGGGGAGTAGAAGATGGTACTGGAACTGGCGAAACTGGAAGAGAAATCGGTCGACGACCTCCACGAGATCGCCAAAGAACTCTCGGTTGACGATCACGAAAAGCTCCGAAAACACGACCTGGTTCTCTGCATCATGCGCGCCCAGGCCGAGCAGAACGGCCTCATCTGGACCCAGGGGATACTGGAGATACTGCCGGAGGGCTACGGCTTCCTCCGCGTCCGAAACTTCCTTCCCAGCCAGGATGATATCTATGTCTCGCAGTCCCAGGTGAAGCGGTTCGGTCTCAAAACGGGGGACACGGTGGTCGGCGCCGTTCGCATGCCGAAAAGCGGCGAACGCTACCGAAGTCTGCTCAAGCTCGAAGGCGTCAACGGCCTCTCCCCGGAGGCGATTCGCCAGCGTACCGCCTTCGACGAACTCACCCCCATTTATCCCTCCGAACAGCTCCACATGGAGACCGGCCCCGACAACATCTCAGGCCGCTTCATCGATATCGTGGCCCCCATCGGCAAAGGACAGCGCGGGCTCATCGTCTCTCCGCCCAAAGCCGGGAAGACCACACTCCTCAAGCTCATCGCAAACAGCACCACCGCCAATCACCCCGAGGTCTATCTCCTCGTTCTCCTCATCGACGAGCGCCCCGAGGAGGTCACGGACATACGCCGATCGGTAGACGGCCAGGTCGCCGCCTCCACCTTCGACGAAATGCCCGAGAGCCACCTCAAACTCCAGGAGATCGTGCTCGAGCACGCGAAGCGTCTCGTGGAGGCCGGGCGAGACGTCGTCGTCCTCCTCGACTCCCTCACCCGTCTGGCACGGGCCTCCAACCTCACCGTCGCACCCAGCGGCCGTACCCTATCCGGCGGCCTCGACCCGAGCGCCCTCTATCGCCCGAAGCGCTTCTTCGCCTCCGCCCGCAACATCGAGGAGGGCGGAAGCCTGACCGTGATGGCCACAGCCCTTGTCGAGACCGGCAGCCGCATGGACGACATGATCTTCGAGGAGTTCAAGGCCACCGGCAACCAGGAGCTCGTCCTCGACCGATCCATGGCCGACCGCGGCATTTTCCCCGCGATCGATATCCCCAGGTCGGGCACGCGCCACCAGGAGCTGCTCTTCTCCGACGAGGAGCTCCAGCGCATATATCAGCTCCGCCGCGTCCTGAACGCCCTCGACACTACCCCGGCAACCGAGCTCCTCCTGACCGGCCTCCGCAAGACCTCCTCCAATACCGAGTTCCTGAAGTGGGTCGAGCGGGAGCTCAGCAAGGAATCCAAGTGAGCCGGGATTCGACGCCGGAAGAGTAGGTCTGTGGCCGCCGAACCCGACGAGGTCAGGGTCGAAGTGGTCGGCGTCTTCGAGCAACAGGTTACCCTTCGCGAGCACGAACATCAGATGGCCGTGCTCCTCCTCCGAGATGCCGCGAGCCGCGAAGTCAGCGTCCCCATCGGATCGTGTGAGGGGCTCGCAATACAGATATCTCTCGAACACCACGTCGTCCCCCGCCCGTACACACACGACCTCGCGCTCCGACTCCTCGAAAAGCTCTCGGCCCGGTTGGAGAGGGTCGTCGTTGATGCAGTCTCCGCCGAGACCTCGCACGCAACCATCCACGTTCGGACCGCAGAAGGCCCACTTGCGGTGGACGCCCGGGGCGGAGACGCAGTAGCTCTGGCCCTGCGAGCGGAGGCGCCCATCTTCGTCGCCGAGGAATTGCTCGCCGCCCGTGGAAACGAAGACACTCTGAGCTGAGGTGCTGTCCCCATGGTCATTATCATGCAGGCCGGAGCGCCTGAGTCAGAAGTAGAGGCTGTCATCGCCGCCGTAGAAAAGGCGGGATTCCGGCCCTGGATCAACCCTGGCGTCGAGCGCAAGGTCATTGCCCTCCTCGGTGCCGTCGATGCCGCGAAGGCGGAGCTGGTCGACCATTTCTGCGCTCTGCCCGGCGTCGAGCGCGTCACGCTCATCTCGGAGCCCTACAAGCTCGCCTCCCGCCGCACTCGTTCCGAATCAACTGTCATCCGCGTAGGGCCGGTATCCATCGGAGGGCAGGAACTCGCCATTATCGCCGGCCCCTGCAGTGTCGAGAGCCGCGAGCAGATGTTCGACGCCGCTCGCGCCGTCAAAGACGCAGGCGCCAACCTCCTCCGCGGCGGCGCCTTCAAGCCTCGCACCTCCCCCTACAGCTTCCAGGGACTGGGGGTAAAGGGCCTCCAACTTCTCGCCGAGGCCGGCCGGACAACCGGGCTGCCCACAGTCACCGAGGTCCTCCATCCCGGCGACCTGGACGTCATCGCAGAGTACGCCGACGTCATCCAGATCGGAGCCCGCAACATGCAGAACTTCCGGCTCCTCCAGGATGTCGGGCAAGTCGGCAAACCCGTGATCCTCAAGAGAAACCCCGGCTGCCGCATCCAGGAACTCCTTATGGCCTCCGAATACATCATGCTCGAGGGCAATCCCAACGTCATCCTCTGCGAGCGCGGCATCACGAGCTTCGAAAACGCCACCCGCTACACCCTCGATCTCAACGCGATCCCCGTCATCAAGCGCTTCAGCCATCTGCCTGTGATCGCCGACCCGAGCCACGCGGCAGGAGATTGGCGCTACGTCGCCTCCGTCGCCCTCGGTGCGGTGGCGGCCGGCGCTGACGGCATCATGGTTGAAGTCCATCCGAATCCCGCGGCGGCGCTCTCGGACGGCCCGCAGTCACTCCTGCCCGAGAAGTTCCGGGAGTTGATGCACTCCTTGGCACAGGTGGCAGCCGCCGTCGGACGCCGCGTCCCGCAGCCGGCTTGACCGTGAGTAGGGGAGGACACCGGCGAATGGATCGTGCTCGCCCCCCTGATGATGAGGACCAGTTCGCCCGCATAGCCCCCCACTACGACGCCCTCATGGCCAACGTCCCCTACGGGCTGTGGGCGAGCTACATCGGCCAGCTGGCACTCCTCGCAGGCCGCCCCATCTGGCCCGGATCGAAGCTCCTCGACCTCGCCACCGGCACCGGTCCTGTCGCATTGGAGTTCGCCGAGCGCGGATGCGACGTCACCGCCATAGACCTCTCCCCTGCAATGATCGCGGAAGCGCAGCGCAAGGCCGCCGAGCAGGGCACTGACGTCCTCTTCCTCTGCCGCGACCTCGCAGACTTCAACCTGCCCCCCGATTTCGACCACGCAGTCTGCCTCTACGACAGCCTCAACTACGTGATCGACCCCGACAAACTCAAACAAGCGTTTGCTAATACCCGGCGAGCGTTGAAGCCTGGTGGCATCTTTGTATTTGACGTCAACACCGTCCGGGCGCTCGAGGAAGACCTCTTCACCCAGAACAGCAGGCCCGGAGCCCCCGTCGCATACCAGTGGAAGAGCACGTACCACCCAGGCACCCGGCTCAGCCGCATCAAGATGGAGTTCTGCATACCCGCCACCAACGAGCAGTTCACCATCATCCACCGCCAGCGCGCCTACACCGATGCGGAACTCCACTCCTACCTCTTCCACGCTGGCTTCGCACCAGTAGCTTGCTATGAAGCCTACCGAGTCTCACCGCCGAGCCCGGACAGCGACCGCGTCTTCTACGTCGCAACCGCCGCCGGCGAGGCGCGCTAGCAGGCGACCGCGGCCCTGACCCGCACCCACTGCGCGGCGGGCGACCCAGATCTGAACGAAACCGCGCCCCACCCGCGCACGCCGCCGGATCGAAGTTGGATAGTGAGAGATGTAACATAAGAATCATTATCGGACCTAGTTTTCAAATCGAACACAACACACCCCCTCCCGCTGTCAGCCGCCGCTCCTCCCCTCCCCCCAAGCCATCTCCACATTGCCCCGCCCCGGTAGTCCGGTAGGGCATCGGGCGCTCAGTCGAGAACACTATCGCAAGATGCCGCGGAAACGTTCGTCGAAGCAGCCGCCGCAGAGCGCAGGGGAGGCCCGACCGCAGGCCGCACCACGGGGGCCCGACGCACTGGCCCTGACCACTCTCGTCCTTCTGCCGCTCGTTTTCTTCTGGCGCGCCCTCCTCCTCCGCGGGTTCCTCCTCCAGAGCGACATCTGCTACCAGTTCGAGCCGCTCAATGCCCTCCTTCACGACACCGTGAGAGCCGGACGCCTGCCCCTCTGGACGCCCTCCCTGTACTGCGGATATCCCATCGCGGCGGAAGGCCAGATCGCAGCCTTCTACCCCCCTGCGCTACTCCTCGCCTGGCTCCTCCCCTCCCCCGGCGCCGTCACCTGGACCATCGTCCTCCACGCCCTGCTCGCCGGCGTCTCCATGTACCTCCTCGCCCGCCGCCTCGGTCTCTCCCCCTTCGGCGCCTGGCTCGCCGCTCTTGTGTTCTCCTTCAGCGGCTACTTCTTCGCCCACGTCCACCACGTAGGTCTCTTCCGCACCTCCGCGTGGCTCCCCCTCGTCCTCCTCTTCGTCGACCGGGCGTGGCACGACCGTCCGGCCGCGAACGCCGGCCTCGCCGCCCTCGCATGGGCCGCGGCGGCCCTCTGCGGCCACCCTCAGACCCTCTTCTTCATCAGTCTGGCGGTCGCCCTCTGGGTCCTCGCGCGACTGCTTGGCTCTCCTCGCGCCTCGCGAGCGGCCCTACTCCCGAAGGCACTCGGCGTCGTGGCTCTGGTCTTCGTGCTTGGGTTAGGCCTGGCCGCCGTTCAACTCCTGCTGACCGCCGAGCTTCAGTCCCGCTCGCCCCACGGCGACGTCGGCAGCCTCGAGTACGTCACCTCCTTCTCCCTCCTTCCGAGACACCTCCTTGGCTTGATCGCCCCCAACTGGCAGGGCACTCCCGCCTTCAACACCTATCGCGGCGAGCGGTACTACTGGGAGTACGTGCTCTACCTCGGGATCGCGCCCCTGATCCTCGCCCTCATCGGCGCCTCGACCCGCCGCGGCCGGATCTGGCTCGGTGTCGGGCTGCTTGCCCTGGCCCTCGCGCTCGCCCAGGGAAACCCGGCCTATCACGTCCTCCGCCTTCTCCCCGGCTTCGCCCACTTCCGCGCGCCCGCGCGCTACATCTTCTTCTTCACCTTCGCCGCCGCTCTGCTCGCCGGTTGCGGGTGGGACCGCGTGCGCGTCGCCCCCTCCCTCAAGCCCGGCCGTCGCGCCGCCCTCGCCGCCGCGCTCATCGGCGTCATCACCATCCTCGATCTCTTCTCGTTCGACAAGACCCTCGCCCCCCTCGCCGGCCCCGAGGTCTTCGAGGCCAGGCCTCGCATCGTCGAGTTTCTCGAGGGTGATCCCGTCTGGGGGAGATCCTTCATCGTCCCGCCCATCACCATCTACGCCGACTGGTCTCCCCCTCAGGGCTGGGCCGCGAATCCCGACGGATGGCTCGAGGCCAGGGTCTACCTGCCCGCAGACGTTCCCCAGTCTTTCGATCTGCCGGTGGTCTCCGGCTACCTCGGCTTCGTAGACCCGGACCACGAGATGTTCTTCCAGACCGCTGCCGTCGAGCCGACCAAAGCCCACACCCTCAACCTGTACTCCCTCGTCGGCACCCGCCATTTCGTCGTCGGACCGGATATTCCGGTTCCCAACCTCCCGGCCGCCGATGTCCCGCCCTTCCGCGTCTACCTGAACGAGAAATCGTTCCCGCGCGCCTTTGCCGTGCAGAGGGTCATCACCGCCCCCGGTCGCGCCGAGGCACTCCAGGCAACCGTCGCCCTCGCCCGGGCCGACCAGCTCCGCGAGGTCGCCGTCACCCACGGTCCCCTCCAAGCCTGGTCGCCCGACGCTTCCACCACCGAGATCCTTGGGATCGACGAGCCCCGCCCCGAGCGCATCGCCGTCCGCGCCCGCGCCGACGGCCGCGCTCTCGTCGTCCTCAATGAACGGTGGGACCCCGGCTGGCGCGCTCGCGTGGACCGACAGCCCGCCCCCATCGTCGAGGTGGATTCCGTGCTGATGGGGGCGCCGATCCCCGCCGGCGAGCACACGGTCGAGTTCCTCTACCAGCCCCGGGGCCTCATCGTCGGCCGCGGGATCACCTTCGTCTCGCTCGCCGCGCTCGCCCTCATCTTGGCGTCCGCAGGACTGACGCGCAGGCGCATCCAGCCGAGCTAGAGCAGCCGTTCCTGCGGCCGGGCGGGCGGATCGCCGTCGATCTCCGCAGACACCGACTCCACATCGGAATCGCGCGCCAGCGGCCGCGCTCCCATCGACCGCAGCTTCTCCCACCCCTCGGAGAACGGAGGCTCGCTCCACGGCACTCCGTACAGCGCCCGCCCGCACCGCACGGCATGCCGCGCGGTGACGATGCTCCCACACTCCCCATGCGCCTGGACCACGATCACCGCGCGGGCAAGCCCCGCCTGAATCCGATCCCGGGCGAGAAGCAGCGCCCTCCCCACCTCGGTCTCCGGCGGCACCTCCGCCATCAGGCACCCCGCAGCTGCCACCTTCCGCGCGAGGAGAGCATTCTCAGGAGGATACGGGCGAAGCAGGCCACACCCCAGCACCGCGATCGTCCTCCCCTGCTCCGCCTCCAGCGCACCCCGATGCCCCGCAGTGTCGATCCCGCGGGCGAGACCGCTCACGATCGTGCAGCCTCGTCGGGCAAGCTCTCCGGCCAGCCGTCGCGCCATAGCCGCGCCTTCAGCGCTCGGCGCTCTAGTCCCGACCACCGCCACCGCCCGCGCGTCCCCCGGCTTCAACGTCCCCTTCACGTACAGCAGCGGCGGCGGAGTTCGCAGCTCTCTCAGTGACCCCGGATAGCGGGTATCCCCGATGGAGACCAGCTCGATGCCCTGTCTCCGCCAGGCATCGATCCTGCTCCGCAGGCCAGCCTCCGCCTCTCGTCCGGCGAGCACCCCCCTCGCCTGCCGCGCTGACAGCTTCCCTCGCCCACGAAGTTCCTCAGCAGAGGCGTGCACGGCGGCCTCGGGCGAGCCGAACGCGCGCGCGAGCCGCAGCATCGTCCCCGCGCCGACTCCCGGCGCCTGCTGGAGCGCCGCCCACCAGAAGCTCTCTCCTCCCCCACCCCGCTCGCCCGGAGCGCATTTCATAACCCTCACTCGCCTGGCTGTCCGCTAGAGACGCTAGCATGAAATGCGCCTGCTGGAGCCTGGCGGCTTGTGCTGCTGTTTCATAACCTCAGATGGAGGTTATGAAACAGCTTCTACTCGCTCGCCCATGTTCGACACGAGCAATCGGTTTCTTTGTGCGCGCTGATCGCTTCCTCGAAGAGCGCTCGCACCCGCGGCGTCTGCCTTCCCATGAATTCGCTTACCCGGCCGTGCTCGACGGGCTCTCCCGACACCCCGGCGGCCCAGTTCGTCACGATCGCGACCGCCGCATAGCAGATGCCTGCTTCCCTGGCAAGCACGACCTCCGGAACGCTGGTCATGCCCACGAGATCGCCCCCCATCTGGCGGAACATCCGGATCTCCGCGGGCGTCTCGAACCGGGGGCCCTCCGCGCAGACGTACGTCGCCTCCAAATGAACCTTCTCGCCGAGCGCCTCCGCCGCCGTGCTCAGTTCCTCCCGGAGATGGGGGCAGTAGGGCTCCGTCATATCCACATGAACGACCTCGCCGCCCTCCCCGTCGAAGAACGTCGACGGGCGGCCGCGCGTCCAATCGATGAACTGGGTCAGCACCGACAGAGCCCCCGGCGGCATGCTCTCCACGAGCGAGCCGACGGCCGCCGAGGCCAGGATGTTCGTGACGCCCAGCTTCTTCAGAGCCGCGATATTCCCTCGGTAGTTCACGCGATGAGGCGGGATGTTGTGCTCGCCGCCGTGCCGCGCGATGAAAGCGACCTCGGCATCGGCCAGCCGAATGCGATCCACGAGGACCCCGCCGTAGGCCGTCTCGACCTCCATCTGATCGCCGCCCTTTTCCCCGGTGGTCAGTCGGTAAACCCCGGTGCCGCCAATGACTCCAAACCGCATCTGTCGCTCTCCGGCACTCGTGATGACGACATACGCTCTATTCCCTCCTCGCGGCATCGTTACCTCCGGGCTTGCTTGACACCGCCCGAGAGCGTCCGGTACAATCGCCCAATCTACCCGCCGTCGGCTCGACGGAGGACTGCCGCGGAGGCCAATGCCGTGTCCAACCACGAGCGCGTCGCGCAACTCGAGCGCAGGTTGAGCGAGGGGTTTCTCATCGGCGACGGCGCCATGGGGACGATGCTGAGCGCCGCCGGCCAGGCGCCGGGGACGTCTCTCGAGCTCCTCAACGCTGATGATCCCGACCTCGTGCGTGCGGCCCACCGCGGCTACGTGCAGGCCGGGTCGGAACTGCTGCTGACCAACACTTTTCAGGGAAGTCGCCCCTCTCTGGAGCGCCACAAGCTCGAAGAGAGGGTGGCGGAGCTCAACGCCGCGGGCGCGTCGCTCGCACGCGAGGCCGCCGGCGCAGACGTCTTCGTCGGCGGCGACATCGGCCCCACCGGCAAGCTAATCGAGCCCTATGGGGACTACCCGGCGGAGAGCGCACGGGCCGCCTTCGCCGAGCAGGCCCGAGCCCTCGCCGAGGCCGGGGTCGACTGCCTCGTGCTCGAAACCTTCTCCTCCCTCGACGAGATCCGTATCGCCGTCGAGGCCGCCGCCCAGACACAGCTTCCCGTCTTCGCCTCCATGGCCTTCGATCCGTCCGGGCGAACCGCCTTCGGCGTCACCCCACAGCAGGCGGCCGAGCAGTTGCAGGCGGCCGGCGCCGCCGTCGTGGGCGCGAACTGCGGAACCATCTCACCGGAAGAAATGGTCGGCCTAATCGCCGAGTTTCGCGAGGCCACCTCCCTTCCATTGAGTGCCCAGCCCAACGCCGGGAGGCCCCAGCAGACGGCCTCCGGCGTCCTCTATCCCGAGAAGCCTGAATCCATGGCGGAGGCGGCCGTGCGTCTCCGCGATCTCGGCGCGGCAGTCATCGGCGGATGCTGCGGATCCACTCCCGATCACATCCGCGCCATCGCCGCGCGCCTTCGCGGCACCTAAAGATGTTTGCGGCCGAAGTGAGACGCAAGCATCCCATCTAAAGATGTTTGCGGCCGAAGTGAGACGCAAGCATCCCATCTAAAGATGTTTGCGGCCGAAGTGAGACACAAGCATCCCATCTAAAGATGTTTGCGGCCGAAGTGAGACACAAGCATCCCATCTAAAGATGTTTGCGGCCGAAGTGAGACGCAAGCATCCCATCTAAAGATGTTTGCGGCCGAAGTGAGACGCAAGCATCCCATCTAAAGATGTTTGCGGTCGAAGTGAGACGCAAACATCCGGAGAGGCGATAGAAAGCCGAGTCAGCTTCCGCTGCCACGTTCCTCCTAGACTGCAGCGATCTCACACCAAGGGAACCGCACATGACTACCGAGGCCCAGACCACCCGGACGACAACCGACAACGGCATCACCCTCGTCAGGGAACTCGGGCTTCTGGCGCTCGTGGCTACGGCCGTCTGCAACGTCATCGGCGGTGGCATCAACGTCTTGAGCGTCGGCATTCAGCAGAAGGTCCCCGGCATCGGCCCCCTCGTTCCCCTCGCCTTCGTCCTCGGCGTCTTCCCCGCCCTCTTCACCGCCCTCTGCTACGCCATCCTCGCCTCCGCCATGCCCCGCGCCGGCGGCGGCTATATCTACGTCTCCCGCGCGCTGAACCCGTTCCTCGGCTTCATGGCCACCTTCTCCAAGTGGTTCGGCCTCGCCGCCGTCATCGGCGTCATCGCCTACATGGACGTCGCCCTGCTCCAGAGCGGCGTCGGTTATCTCCAACCCTACATGAACGTCGCCCCTGTGTTCGCTTTCCTCAGCGCGCCCGCCGCTAAGCTCATCATCCCCCTCGCCATGGTCTGGGTCTTCTGGCTTATCAACCTAATCGGCGTGCGCACCTACGGCCGGACCGTCGTCGTCCTCATGTTCCTCATGCTCCTCGGCGGGGTGGCCGTCATCATCGTCGGTTTCGCCAACGCCCCGAGCGACTTCGCCGCCGCCCTCCGCGCCCACCCCGAGAGCGCCATGGGCCAGACCCTCGCTCGGGTCGGGCTCGCCGGCAAGTCTGTCGCCGATATTGGCGCCGCCGCCCGAGCACAGACTGGTGGCACCATGGAGTTCCTGCGCGCCGCTGCCTTCCTCTTCTTCGCCTATGTCGGCTTCGCCAGCATCTCCCAGGCCGGCGGCGAAACCCGCAACGCCGCCCGCGTCCTCCCCCGCGCTTTCATCATCGCCACCGCCGTCATCTGCGCCTACTACCTGCTCTTCAGCGCCGCCGTCTACCACGCCGTCCCCTGGCGCTTCATCTCCGGCTTCGTCGCCAGTGCTCCCGCCGACGCCTCCGTCCCCCTCATCATCGGCGTCCTCATGCCTCCCGCTCTCGCCTCCTTCGTCGCTCTCATGGCCGCCCTCGCCCTCGCCAACGACATCCCACCCATGCTCATGGCCACCTCCCGCCTCTTCTTCGCCTGGGCGCGCGACGGGGTCTTCCCCCGCGGCCTCGCCTCCATCAACCGCCGCTTCCGCACCCCCCACTGGGCGCTCACCGCCTGCGCGCTCGTGGCCACCACCTTCGTCCTCCTCTGCTATCGCTGGGAAAGCTACTTCGCCGGCGTCGACACCGTCATCATCGCTCTCACCTTCACCTACCTCCTCATCGCCATCAGTGTCCTCACCCTCCCGCGCCGCAACCCCCGGATCTGCCGCCAGGTCGCCTTCATCCGCTCGCGGCCCGCACAGATCATCGTCTCCAGCGCAGCAATCCTGTTCCTCGCACCCCTCCTCTACCTCGAGCTTCGGGTCCAGAACACCGAGTCCGTCCTCTTCTGGCTCGGGGCCATGATCATCGGCGTCATCATCTTCGCCATCATGTGGGCAACCGCCAGGTCCAGAGGCGTCGACCTCCGCCAGGTCTTCTCCTCCCTCCCCTCCGCCGCCGAAGACGCCGAGTCCGCCCCCGACGTCATGTAACGATGTTTGCGGCCGAAGTGACACGCAAACATCCCATGTAACGATGTTTGCGGCCGAAGTGACACGCAAACATCCCATGTAACGATGTTTGCGGGCGAAGTGAC
>Ga0307379_10003887_pt1 | contig 21498 bp, 18 predicted proteins | sample UN2MG_FD_202237 | JGI IMG/M metagenome (GOLD analysis project Ga0307379, IMG submission 202237) | Soil microbial communities from Risofladan, Vaasa, Finland - UN-2 | ecosystem: Environmental > Terrestrial > Soil > Coastal area > Acid sulfate soil | place: Finland: Risofladan, Vaasa | collected... | reverse complement strand
TGGTATCAGGGAACCGCCGACGCCGTCTACCAGAACATCTACACCATCGAGAAGGAACGGCCCAAGTACGTGGTGGTCCTGGCCGGCGATCACATCTACAAGATGAACTACATGAAGCTGGTCGATCTGCACCTGGAGAACGAGGCCGATCTGACGATCGGGGCGCTGCGAGTCGATCACCAGACGGCCCATCAGTTCGGCGTGATGCAGGTCGACGTCGGATCGCGCGTGATCGGTTTCGAGGAGAAACCGGCCAGGCCCAAGCCGATCCCCGGCGACCCGCAGCACGCGTTGGCCTCGATGGGGATCTATGTCTTCAACGCCGCCTTCCTCTTCGAGCAGCTCTGTCTGGACGCGACCCGGCACGGGAGCACGCACGACTTCGGCAACGACGTGATCCCGTCGATCATCCGGACCCACCGCGTGTTCGCTTACCCGTTCATGGACGAAAACCACAAGGCGGACGCTTACTGGCGCGACGTGGGGACGCTGGACGCCTATTACGAGGCCAACATGGACCTGATCTCGGTCGATCCCCTGTTGAACATGTACGACCGGCAGTGGCCGATCCGCACGTATCAGCCCGATCTGCCGCCCCCGAAATTCGTCTTCGCCGAGGAGGGCTCTCCGGCCCGGCGGGGGCAGGCGCTGGACAGCATCGTCTGTTCCGGCTCGATCCTCTCCGGGGGCCAGGTGGTTCGCTCGATCCTCGGGCCGGACACCCGCATCAACAGTTTCGCCGTGGTGGAAGACTCCATCCTCTTCGAGGGCGTCGACGTGGGCCGACACGCGAAGATCCGCCGTGCGATCATCGACAAGGAGGTGCGGATTCCCGCCGGCGCGAAGATCGGCTACCACCTCGAACTGGACCGGCAGCGCGGTTTCACGGTCACCGAAAAGGGCATCACGGTGATTGCCAAGACCGATCGCGTGGAAGACCTTCTCGACGAAACGGTGCCTGTAAAACCGTAACGCGGCATAGCCGCAGCCAATGGGGATGGCGGGGTTCGGGACTGGGGGCTTGGGGCTCGGGAAGACATCCGAGAATCCAAGCTTGGTTCCAGAAAGTCACCCGCATTGCCCCGAGTCCCCAGTCCCCAGTCCCCAGCGCCAATTCGCGCTATTCGGGGAATTCCTCTTCGACGGACTGGGCGCCGTAGATGGGCATGTGGCGATAGTAGACTTCCAGGATCATGGTGGCCATGGCGGTGTTGTAGAGGCGTCCGCCCCGGTCGCCGTGACTGCCGCTGACGTACCAGCTTCCCTGCTCGTGACCCTGCTTGGCCTGCGATTCGACCAACTGATCCCGCATCACGTCGTTCCACTTCTTCCACTCGTCGCCTTCCCAGTGCCGCAAGACCTGGGTGGCGTAGTAGTTGAAATACATGTTGGTCTTCGAGGGGCCCTGGGCGCTGAGCCACTTCACGCCGCGCTGCAGGGCCGGGTTGTCCTTCTTCCAGCCGAGGTACATCCGGCAGAGCAACCCGATGGCCGTGGTGGCCGGTCCTTCGCCCGGGCTGGTGTAGCCGTAGTTGGCTCCGCTGTTGGCCTGCACGGAATCGAGGTAGCGATAGGCTTTCTGGATTGTGACCGGGTCGACCTGGAGATACGCCATGTGGCCGCTTTTCAGCGCCATGATCTGCCAGCCGACCACCGAGGTGTCGCCTTTCTCCCGCGGCTGATACCGCCAGCCGCCGCCGACCGGGTCCTGGGCGTAACAGATGAAATCGATCACGGCCTGGGCTGGGGCCTGATAGTTCTTGTCGTGGGTCATCGCGAAGAGTTCGCACATGGCGATGGCGCCCAGGCCGTGGGAGTACATCCGTCCTCCCTGTTTGTCGAACAGGCTTCCTCCCGGTTTGCCCGGCTCGAACTTCATGTTTCTCGTCAGGAAGTAGAACCCGCCCTGGACCGTGTCTTTGTACTTGCCCTCCTTGTGCGTCTGTCCGGCGCCGAGGAAAGGCAGCAGCGCCAGTGCCGTGGCCGCGAACCGGGCTTCGGTTTCTTTGCCCGGGTTGCGGCACTGCCCCTTGCAGCTCGGGGCGAGCTGGTGGGCGAAGCTCCAACCGCCGTCGGGCATCTGGTGGGCGGCCAACCACTTCAGCGCGAGCTGCACGGCCGCCTCGCTGGCGTCGTTTCCGCCGTACCGACGCACCAGCCCGCCCTTGCCATGCCCCCGTCCGTCAAGGCCGCTGCCGCTGACGCTGCCCTTCTTGTTCATAAAGTCCGAAGGAAGCGCTTTCAGCGTGCCGAAGTCCTGAAGCTCCGGAGTGAACTGCTCGACTTCCAGTTCGTCGGCCGACGAAACGTCCATCACGGCGGTCTCCATCGTCGACTCGAAGCTCTCGAAGTCCTCATCCAAGTCGATGTCGTCGAGCGGTTCGTCTTCGAGTTCGTCCAACTCCTCCAGGACCTTCTCTTCCTCCTGCGAGGCGTCGATGGTCCGATCGTCGTCGTTCCCGGCGGCCGGCATGTTGTACAGGGCCAAACCGAGAAGGAGAATCATGTGGAAGACCATGCTCACCAGCCAACTGGGCGTCTGCCGCAAGGCGTCGCGCATCCAGATGCCGAAACTGCCCAGCTCTTCGCGTTCTTCCATTTCCTCGCGGACCCCGGTGGCCTTGGCACCTTGGACCATGTTGACGGTGCCCGAACCGGTGCCCTGGGAAACGGGTTTGGGCGTGGCGGGCCCCGCCGCTTCGGCTGATGCCTTGGCGATCGGTATTGCTGTTGCGGTGGTCTGATTCAACGCAGAAGGCTTGCTTGCCATCGTCTCATGCTCCGAAAATCTTCCCAATGAAACGCCACGTTCTTAAAGTACATGTTTTTCCGGCAAAATGCAAGAACCCGCTGCCCCCGGGTGACTTTCCGGCCCCAGGAGATCCAAGGTCCCGTGTGCCGCCCGCTCCGCCCGACTGCAATGATCGGACTGCCGCGGCTTCAGTCATACGCCCAATGGGGCATGTGGATGCCCTTAGGTATGGGTCTACGGCGAGTTCTTGCACAGTGTTCGGGCTTGCCATTGGTTCTTTCGGCCTGACCCCGAGCGATTATTCCCCGAAAGCCCCGACAAGCGGTTGCAAAAGGAAGTTGCTCGGATTTTTCTCTTGGGTGGCTGGGTGGCACGCCTTTTTTGCGTTGGGTGGCACGCCCTGAGGAACGAAGGGCGTGTTCGGTCGGGCTCCCCACGCCCTTCGTTCCTCGGGGCGTGCCACTCGTTTCGACTGTACCGGTTGTCAGGGTCGGGCAGACGGCTTGTTCCGGTTTTAGGAGAAACTGCGGTCGGAACGAATCCTTGCTTTTTGTCTGGGTCCTGCCAGCGCCGATGAGCAAAGCATTGGGGTCTGTAATGGTTACAGGCTATCGGCCGGTTTTCGGGAGTTCGCGAAGGCCCCGACGTCAGCTCCCCTGCTCGCAACCGGCCGGATGACCTTCGACGAAAGATGTCGAGACATGAAGTCTCCCCGGATCGCGGTCTTCGGTTCTCTGATAATACTCACCACAACACTCGCCCACGCCCAGTTCGGGTTGTACGGGTCGCCGGAAGCGCTCCGGCTCCCCTCGGCGGGCTTTAGCGCTCCCGCCAACGGTGGCTATGGCGCTCCCGCCAACGGCGGCTATGGCGCTCCCGCCAACGGCGGCTATGGCGCTCCCGCCAACGGCGGCTATGGCGCTCCCGCCAACGGCAGCTATGGCGCTCCCGCCAACGGCAGCTATGGCGCTCCCGCCAACGGCAGCTATGGCGCTCCCGCCAACGGTGGCTATGCGCCCCAGACGGCCTATCCGATGGTGCAGCCGGCTCCCGCGGTATCCAGCGGCCAAGCTGCGTGGTCGGCCCCGTTCGCACCCACGGGGCCCACACTGCAATCGGGCGCGAGCGGGACACTTTACCCGCCTCCTATTCCCGCAAGGCAAATGATGCCCGCCGCGACGATGCCACCGCCGTCGGTTCGGCCCGTCCCGAATGCTTCGAGGGCTTGGAGCCCACCGCCGCTTCCGACCGGACCAGCGCCGCCGATTCCGACCGGGCGAGCGGCTCCGATGCAACCGGCTTGGAGCATGCAGGCGGCTCCCACGGCGCCGGCCTACCGCCAGCAGGTCCAGGAGTATTCGGTTCCCGGCAACCAGGGCGCGCCGTCTTACCAGGCGGATTGGTCGCGAGGAATCTCGGCGGGTCAAGATCCGTCGTACATGCCCGGGGCGCCTTATGCGCCGCAACACCCGGCCTATTCACCGCAGCCGAACATGCCGGGGCCGCGCCCGATGCCGGATCCGATCTCCGGCGATTCCCGTCAGTACTACGGCGGCCAACCGGGATACGATGATTACTATGGCGAAGGAGGCTTCTTCACGCCGAGCGTCTACCGCATGGAGCGGGCGCTGAAGGGAGCGTTTGGCCGCCGCGTCGGTTGTGGGCCCGGCCCGTGGTACGCCACGACGACGGTCATGGCGCTGGGCCGCGACAAGCCCGACCGGATGTGGACGAGCTATCAGGACGGCAACCGGGCCGTCACGTTGACCGACAGCGACGACCTGGGCGATCGTTGGCGGCTGGGGGGCGAGCTGCGTTTCGGGCGGCGATTTCTGGGCGGGCAGTGGGCCGTCGAGGGAAGCTACTGGACGTTGGACGCCTCGGACGATCTGGTCGAGGTGACCGACCCTTTGGGAGTCAAGACGTCGTTGTCGGTGAACTTCCGCGAGAGCCTGCTGTTCGGCAGTGCGGCCGAACTCTGGTTCGACGACGCCACGGCCCACCGCCTCGAGCGGCGCAACGAGTTCCACAGCGTCGAAGTCAATGTGGTCCGCAACCCGATGGGCGGAGGTTGCGGCTTTGGATTGGAGACGGGTTGGTCGGTGGGCACACGCTTCTTCCGCTTCGAAGAGACCTTGCTGATCAGTTCGGTCGCCAACAGCTTCCAGTGGGGAGACGATCCCACGCGAGAAGCCTTCCTCGACGACCGGGTCAGCAACAGTCTCCTCGGCGTGCAGCTCGCGGCCGAAGCGGGTTACCGGATCGGGCGGCTCCGCCTGATCGCGGCGCCGAAATTGGGCCTGTACCATAACCACACCAGGCACTTCTTCCACATGCACGCGGGAGACGGCACGGCGGCAACTTCGACGCTCGGGACGGGGACCTACCCGGTGGAAAGCTCCGAGGACGGCATCGCCTTCCTGACCCAAGTCGACGTGGCCCTGGCATGGCAGTTCGCGCCGAAGTGGAGCGCGCGGATCGGATATCACCTGATAGTGATCGCGGGCGTTGCCCTGGCCGACGACCAACTCCGGTCTTCGTTGGGAGATATCGACGAACTCGGCAACATCGATACCAACGGCCAACTGATCCTGCACGGGGCGTCCGCCGGCGTGATGTATAACTTCTGATCCGGCCTACGCGACGGGCACGGCTGCCTCGTTGAAACTCTCGACCAGCGACCTGCTGGGGGTGGCGAGTTTCAGCACGGGCGCGAACTGCTCGAATTCTTCGTCGATCCGGCCCAGCAATTCCGCCGCCTCGGGAGCACCGATCGGGACGACCTTTCGGTAGTAGTCCTCGAACTTTTCCCGATCCGTCCAGGTCGGGTCGGCAGCCGCCGGCAACAACGCCGAAAGGGCCACGGCCAACTTGTCCGGCTCGCTCCGGGCTTCGCTTGCCCAGCGGTCGATCGCCGGGTGGTTCTCGACCAGCACGGCGAACCCATCGGGCAGGTTCCACTGCCGGGCCATGATCCCGCCGGCCTCGGCGTGGGTCCAGCCGAAGACCCGATCTTCCAATGAAGAAAGGCGGACTTTGCCGCCCTTGCGGGCTTCCAGGAGCTTCAGGTACAGTTCCGGCGTCTCTTTGGCCAACAGCGGCACAGCCATGTCCTGAAGCAAGGCCGCGGCAAAGAGTTCCTCCGCCTCTTTCATCCCCAAGAGCTTGCCCATCGCGCGGGCGAACAAGGCCCGGCGGAGCGAATCCTGCCAAAGGCTCTTCAGATCGAAGGGCCCGCACTTCGGGTTGGGCATCAAGCTGAAGACGGCGCTCCAAAGCGCGAAGTTCTTGATCGTCCGAATGCCCACCAACGTGATGGCCAGCTTGACGCTGGAAATCTCCCGCGAAAAACCGAAATACGACGAGTTGACGAATCGCAGAACCTGGCCCGTCAACCCGGGATCCGACTCGATCGGAACCGCAAACTCGGCCGGACCGATGGTCGGGTCCTGCGAAAGCTCCAAGAGCCGAATCGCGCTTTGCGGCAGGGCGGGCAATTGAGCCCCGGCCAAGACCTTTTTCAGATCGAGCGTTGGTTTGATTTGGGTAGTCATAGTTCGTTCTTCTTGTTTCCCGACGTGGCGGATGATCTTTGTGTGGTCGGGCAATAGACGGCAGAAGGAAAAGCGGCTGTCCTATTGCCTCATCATGAAAAAAGTACGCCATAACCGGTAGTCGGGCAAACGGATATCGTTGCCGGCCACCGGGTCTGGCGGTGCCCGTTTTCTACCGCGTGGCCCGGACGCAACCCGGCGGCCGGTCGCATGGGGAGGAAACGCCACGCGGCGTCGTCGGGTCGGCGGGCAGTCCGTCGCCGCAAGTCGTTTTTCCGAAGCGAGTTGCGTGCTCTGATCGGACGAACGCCCACAGCCGGCCCATCGATTGCGGTCTTACCGAGACGGACAATCTTCTCTCTGCGCGGTTTCCTCGCGCAAGACGTTCCGTCGGCTTGTCTGCCGGGGAGTCAGGACGTGCGATCGATCGCTGGGCTGTTGTTGATTCTATTGGGGTCGGTCTGGCTCGCCGCCGAACTGCCGTCGGTCACGCCGTCAGCGGCCGGAAATCCTCATAGCGACTGGAGACGAACTCGCCAGGGGTGGGAGCCGATGAGTTGCTGGGCGTTCGAAAACCATGTCGAGTACCCCACGCTTCACCCGATGGTCGTCGGCCTGCTGGAACTCTTTCTCGCCTTGGCTGCCCTGATCGCCTTCTCGAAGCCCCCGGACCGGCGTCCCCGCAAACCAGTGGACTCGATGCGCCGTTAGTGTGTAGGCTGTTCCATGGGGTGGCACGCCCTGAGCGGCGAAGGGCGTGGTTTGGCACGTTTTCCACGCCCTTCGCTGCTCAGAGCGTGCCACCCTCGCCAAGAAAGTGTACACGTTATTCCTATTTTTACCGGCTTGCACGGCTTTTCTTGAACGGACCGCGGCGTCGATCTGCACTATTTTCTATGGGGAAGCGGAGCGGAGAAGCTTCGCTTCAAGATCTTGCAGACTCTTACGGGAGGATCGACGCAGCCATGCGACTTACCCTTCGCACCATGTTGGCCTATATGGACGGCATCCTCGAGCCGGAGGACGCCGAGGAAATCGGCAAGAAGATCGAGGAGAGCGAGTACGCCACCGACCTGTTGCACCGCACGCAGGACGTGATGCGGCGGTTGCGTCTGGCGGCTCCCGCTTTGGGCGATCGGGGACCGGGACTCGACGCCAATACGGTGGCCGAATACCTCGACAATACGCTGCACGCCGACCGGGTGCCCGACTTCGAGAAGGTCTGCCTGGAGTCGGACGTCCACCTGGCCGAAGTGGCGTCCTGCCACCAGATTCTGACGTTGGTGTTGGGCGAGGCGGCGGAGATCGATCCGGCCAGTCGTCAGCGGATGTACCAACTGCCGGATCTGCAGGCCGCTCGAGCGGCCACGTCGACTGTTGCCGCTGCGCCGGAGACGGTTTCCGGCGACGGCAAGGCGGTCGACGAGCCGGCGAAGAAGGTTCGCCAGAAACCGGCCATCCCCGACTACCTCCGCGAGCCTCGCAAACCACGGCGATTCTTGCCGGCGGCGGTTGCCTTGGTGTCGGCCGTCTGTTTTGCCGCCGTAGTGTTGGGTGTGTTTGGGCAATTCCAGCCGGGGACTCCGCTGGGCGACGTCCTCGTGAAGATGGGAATCGTCGAGGCGGGCGATCAACTCGCCGCCCTGCCCGAGGAACCCGCCGAGGAAAAAACTCCCGCAGAGGAACCAACCTCCAAGACCTCGATTTCGCCCGAAGAACCTCCGCTCATCGTCATGCCCCCCCCGGACCTCCCCCCGGAGCCGGACGATTCGACGCCGGTCGCTCCTTTGCCGGACGTGCCGGGGCCGGGTGTGGCCGATCCGATCGAACCGCCGATCGAACCGCCGGTCGAACCGCCGGTCGGTCCTCCAGTCGATCCACCCGTCGTGAACGTCGATCCCGTGGTCGGGCCGCCGGTTGAGCCTCCCGTCGAGCCCGTCCCGCCGGCTCCGTTGGAGCCGATGGGAGGGTTGATATCGAGCAAACAGGTTTTGCTGCGGTTCGACGCGGAAGCAGAGCAGGGCGTTGGCACTTGGCAGCGAGTGCCCACCGAGGGCCAGGGAATCCTCAGTTCCCAAGAGACATTGCTTTCTCTGCCGACGTTTCGGCCTGTGATTGCGTTGACGAGCACGGGGGCGACCATCGAGCTGATCGACGGCACGCAGATCGAATTGCTGTCGACCGACCCGGATGGAGTCCGAGGCGTGAAAGTGGCCTACGGACAGTTGCTCCTTCGGGCGGTCGGGAAGCCGAATGTCCGGCTGAAGCTTCAGGCGGGAAGACGTACCGGCGTGATCACGCTGGGCAGCGCCGAATCGGTCGCGGCGTTGCACGTGGGTCGAGGGCAACTCGAGGGGCTGGACCCGGAAGTGGAACCGGCCGCGTTCGTGACCGATCTGTATGCCGTCTCCGGGGAAATTCTGTGGGATCAAGCCGGCTACGACACGGTCGCACTGAAAGTGAACACGGTATTGGCCCTGGACGAACCGCCCGATCCGCCGGAACCGTTGACCTTGGTGCCCGCTCCCGTGGAGAAACTACCCGAGTGGATTTCCGGCGACGAGTTGGACATCATGCACCCGGATCGCGTCGCCTCCTACCAGTTGGAAAGAGAGTTGCAGGCCGACGCCGGTTTGGGGCTGATCGAGTTGGCCAATCACCGCCGCAAGGAGGTCGCCTGGCTCTCGGCGCGTTGCCTGGGCTACCTCGGCCGGTTCGACCCCATGGTGGTCGTGCTGAACGACCCGCTGCAGAAGCAAATCTGGCCGGAATGCATCGAGAAACTCCGGGAGGCCGTCGCTCGCGAACCTCGAACGGCCGCGGCGGTTCGCCAAGCCGTGGAAAGAAGGCACGACCAAGAAGCCCCCGCCCTGTATCGAATGCTCTGGGGCTACACGGAAACGGACCTGCGAAACGGCCAAGCGGCCGTCCTGATCGACCACCTCAACCACAAGACCTTGGCCGTTCGGGTGGTCAGTTACTGGAACCTCGAGGAGCTGACCGGCTGGAAGCTCTACTATGTGCCCGAAGACACCGAGGCCAAACGCAAGCCGGCCGTTCAGAAATGGAAGGAGCGGCTGGACTCCGGCGAGTTCTGGACCAGGCTGGCCGAAAAACGCAGTGGCGTCTCCAAACCCGAGGCTCCCGTGCCGGAAGCGATGCCGCGGTGAGTCCTTCGAATCTCTTCGTTCCTCGGGGGGTGCCACCCGATTGGATAAGTCGCGTCCGAGCGTCCCCCCATAATGAGCATTCCGGTGCTGGCCTCCCAAAGCCTTGAAAAGGCCCTATGAGCGGTCCAACCGGCCGCCGGTCGGGTAACTCGGCCCGGTTTCCGCTTTGCGGAGCCGTCCGGCCGTCGCTTCCCCCTTGCGCAGCGGGTTCAGGAAGCTAAACTGGGATGGATACGAGGATATTGGCAGGGAAGGCCGCGGCTTTGCATTTGTCTATCTTGCGGTCTGCCGCTACAATTGTAGGTTTGACTGTACGTGGATTGGAGCCGGCCGGAACGCGATTCCGGCTTTCGAACCCAGGGAGTTGACTCGGTGCAGATCAAGATTTCCACCCGACACGGACATCTCAGCGACCAGACCCAGGCGAAGATTACCGGCAAGTTGGAAAAGCTTACCCGGTTTTTCGAGAGGCTCACCGCGATCGAGGTCACCATCGACCTTGAACGGCGCGACGCGCCGGACGTCGATTTGCGGGTGTCGGCCGAGCACAAGCATGATTTCGTGGCGACCAACGGGTCGGACGAGTTGATGGCCTCGATCGACAAAGTGGTCGACAAGATGGAACAGCAGTTGCGCAAGTACAAGGAGAAGGTTCTGGATCGTCATCGTGGTCCCGGACACAAGCAGCAAGGCGTCGCCGACACGGGCACCCCGGAACCGTGATGAGTCATACGGGCCGGGCCGGCTTTCCGGCGGTTGCCCCGGCGGGCGGCTCGGTGCGGGAAACGGAAAGAAATCAGGGAGAATACTGAATGAAGTTTGCCGACTTTGTCAGTCGCAAAGCAATCCGCGCCCATCTGGACGCCGTGAACAAGGAAGCGGCCATTCGAGAAATGGTCCAGGCGCTGGTCGAGGCAGGGGATATCGAGAAGGACCAGTACGAGAGCATTGTCAAAGCGATCCTCAAGCGGGAAGAACTCGGCAGTACCGGGATCGGCCGCGGGGTCGCCGTCCCGCACACGAAGCACCCGAGTGTCGACCGCCTGGTAGGCATGGTGGCGATCAGCACCAGCGGGGTCGATTTTGCCAGCCTCGACGGCGAAACCGTCCAACTGTTCTTTTTGCTGGTCTCGCCGCCCGACCGTCCGGGTGACCACCTCCGGGCCCTGGAGAACATCTCGCGGCAGTTGCGTGACGACACGTTCTGCAGGTTCCTCAAGCAGGCCAAGAACGTCGAGGATATCCAGCTATTGCTGGACGAAGCCGACAACAATCAATTCGGATGATGATCCCGGTCCCGTCTTGACCGGGGGGCCGTCGAAGCGATTGCTGAAGTCGGCGGCCCGGGGGGTGCCCTTTTGCGACCGTCGCACCTGCCCCACCCGGAACGGGACGAAACCTTTTTTCGCGAAGCAGTCAGCAGGCCCCAGGCTCAGGCAATCGGTATTACGAAGATGTCCGATATCAAGGTAACCCGGTCGGTAACCGTCACGAACTGCGAGGGATTGCACGCCCGGGCCGCCGCATCGGTCGCCGGTTTGGTCCGGCGATTCGAATCGAGAATCAGTTTGGTCAAGAATTGCGAGCGGGCGGAAGCCACGGAAGTGCTGCAGCTCCTTTCGCTGGGAGCCGCCCAGGGAGAAGAATTGCGGCTGGAGGCCACCGGCCAAGATGCCGAGGAAGCCGTGGAGGCATTGGTGCGATTGTTCGCCGGTAATTTCGCTGAAGATGGCGGCCATTCGAACCAGTAGGAAACGAAACCGCAGTCGGTGATCTTGCACCGCGAAAGACTTGCATGCAGAAGCTTCAAGGAATTGCCGTTTCGCCGGGCGTCGTCATCGGCGAGGCCTTCGTAATGGACAACGAGGGATTTCGGATCCCCCGCAGGTTCGTTACCCGCGACGCCGTCGAGGACGAGTTGGAACGGCTCGACAAGGCGATCGAGGCGGCCAGCCAGGAGATTATCCGCAATCGCGACGCCGTCTCCCAGGAACTCGGCGAGAAGTACGGCGCGATCTTCGAGGCGCACCTCCAGATGCTCCGCGACGCCCGTCTGCACAGCGAGCTGGCGGAGATGATCTGCCAGCGGCACTACTCGCCGGAATACGCCGTCAGCCGCACGTTGCGCCGATACGCCCAGGTCTTCCAGCGGCTGGAGAGTTCCTACCTGGCCGAACGGGCCAACGATATCTTCGATATCGAGAAACGCTTGCTGAGAAACCTGTTGGGACGCCGCCGCGAAGGAATCTCGCACCTCACCTCGGAGGTGCTCGTGCTCGCCCACAACCTCACCCCCAGCGAAACGGCCAATCTCGACCGCCGCTTCGTCCGGGGCTTCGTCACCGAAGTGGGTGGGCCGGGCGGCCATACGGCGATCGTGGCCGAGGCGCTGGAGATCCCCGCCGTGGTCGGGACCGGACCGTTCTTGACCGAAGTCTCCGGCGGCGACCAGGTCATCGTCGACGGCGACAACGGCCTGGTGATCCTCCAGCCCGACGAGGAAACGCTCGCCCGATACCGGCACGAGTTGGAGGAGATCCGCACGATCGCCGCCCGGCTGGAAACTCTCCGCGATCTGCCCAGCGAAACCATCGACGGCGTCCGTCTGGAACTCTACGGCAATATCGAGTTCCCCTACGAGGTCGATCACTGCCTGGACCGCGGGGCCGACGGCGTCGGGCTTTACCGGACCGAGTTCCTCTACCTCGGCAACGAATCGGAACCGACCGAAGAAGTCCACTTCGAGGCCTACAGCCAGGTCGTCCGCACCATGGGCGACAAGCCGGTCACCATCCGCACGTTCGACCTGGGCGCCGACAAGGTCCCCCATCTGCCGGCGTCCGAGGACGAACGCAACCCGTTCCTCGGCCTGCGGAGCATCCGCCTGGCGCTGCGGAACCTGCCGCTGTTCCGCACGCAGCTCCGCGCGGCGTTGCGGGCCAGCGTGCTGGGCAACGTTCGGATCATGTTCCCGCTGGTCTCCACGTTGCTGGAACTGCGCCAGGCCAAGATGGTTCTGGCCGACGTGATGGAAGACCTCGACGAGCACGGCATCGAGTTCAACCGAAATCTGCCGGTCGGCATGATGGTCGAGGTCCCCTCGGCCGTGATGATGATCGACCGGTTCGCCGAAGAGGTCGACTTCCTCAGCATCGGAACCAACGACCTCATCCAGTACACCCTGGCGGTCGACCGCAGCAACAAGGACGTGGTCGCCCTGTACAACGCCGCCGATCCGTCCATCCTCAAACTGATCGCCATCACGATCGATGCGGCCAACCGCAAATCGATCCCGGTGAACTTGTGCGGGCAGATGAGCGGCAGCACTACCTACACCATGTTGCTGCTGGGTTTGGGATTGCGAGGGTTCAGCGTGACACCCAGCGCAATCCCCGAAATCAAGAACGTCTGCCGCCATGTAACCATCGCGCAGTGCGAGGCCGTCGCCGACCACGTCCTGACGATGGAAAATGCCCGAGATATCAAGGCCTATCTCAAGGATGAATTGAAGAAACGGCTGCCCGAAGCGGGGCAGTGAGAAGTCAGAATGATGAACGAGGAATGATGAATGAGGAACGGGGGGCCGGCGGCGCCGCGCTTGGTATCGAGCGGTCGTCGGCACAGAGGCCGGAAACACCGAACGATAAGAATACAATGGTCCGCCGCGAACGTATCGCGGCAAGAAGAATAAACAAAAGGTCCGCCACGGGAGACCGGGACAAGGCACAACGTGTGATTCGCTCTTGTCCGGTTCTTCCTTGCGGCGGGAAATCTCGAACCCATGGTTCGACAACGAGTACGCATTCGATTTTGCAAGCTGGGAAACCTGCGCCTGATCGGACACCGGGACCTGATGCGATGCTTCGAGCGGCTGTTTCGCCGCGGCGGCTTGCCGCTGGCGATGAGCTGCGGGTTCCATCCCAAACCGCGGATGACGTTTCCCCTGGCTTTGGCGGTCGGTATCGAAGGAACCGACGAAGTCATGGAACTGGAACTATGCGAGCCCTGCACGGCCGAAGAAGTGCTTTCGCGGCTGACCCCGCACGTCCCGCCGGGACTTGCGCTGGGCACCGTGGAAGTGCTCCCGGAAGGCGCCGGAAAGGCTCGCGTCCGCAGCGTCTGCTACCAGGTACCGGTCCCGCCGCCGTTTTGCGACGGCTTGCCGGAAAAGATCGACCGTCTTCGGGCCGGTCCGTCCCGTCTGATCCAACGCGCCGACGGGCGGCCACCCATCGATCTGGTTCCTCTGCTGGAGGAACTGACTCTGCGAGACGGTCTGCTCTTCATCCGGCTGCGGATCGGCGAGCACCGCAGCGCCCGACCGAGAGACGTGCTCTCGGCGCTGGGGCTCGGCGACCTGGAGCTTCAGGGAGTTCACTTCCGACGCACCGCCGTGGAGCTGAAGTCATGATCCCCCGCCAGCCACTGCAAAGCAAAAGTCGAACGCGTGCTTGCTTGTCGTGCCGAACAAGAAAGCACCAAGATGAAACAAGAAATGCTCATCAACGTATCGCAACCGGAAGAATGCCGGATTGCCATCGTTGAAGACGGAGTCCTGGAAGAGCTGTACGTCGAAAGGACCGGCCAGGACAGTTACGTAGGAAACATCTACAAGGGAGTGGTCGTCAATCTGGAGCCGAGCATCCAGGCGGCCTTCGTCGATTTCGGCGTCGGCCGCAACGGCTTCCTGCACGTCAGCGACCTCGAGCCGCAATACTTCCGCCAGGGCGGCCACGACCCGAACCCCCCCGGCCCCCCGCGACACCGCGGTAAACAAACGGCCGACGCCTCGATGGCCGACGACATCGACGAGGGCGACGAGGGCGACGAAGGCGTCAACAACGGCTCCGTCCGTCACCGCCCCCGCCGCGACAACGGCGGCCGCCCCCGCTTCAAACCGCCCATCCAGGACGTCCTGCGGCGAGGCGACCAGGTGCTGGTGCAAGTGATCAAGGAAGGCATCGGCACCAAGGGGCCCACGCTTTCGACCTACATGAGCATTCCGGGAAGATACCTCGTGCTGATGCCCGCCCTGGGTCGCATCGGCGTCTCCCGGAAAATCGAAGATGACGAAGTCCGCCGGCGACTCCGCAGCGTGATGCTGGAACTCAACCCGCCCAAAGGCGTCGGGTTCATCGTCCGCACCGCCGGCACCGACCGGACCAAGAAGGAACTCTCGCGCGACCTGGCCTACCTGCTGCGGCTCTGGAAAGTCATCGTCCGCCGAATCAAGCGACTCGCTGCGCCCGTCGACATCTACGAAGAAAGCGACATGATCATCCGCACCATTCGCGATATCTTCACCAGCGAAGTCGACACGATCTACATCGACGAGGCGTCGGCTTACGAACGGGCACGGGAATTCCTGCAACTGGTCATGCCCCGCTACGTCAACCGCCTGCAACTCTACGAGGGCAAGGAACCCTTGTTCCACAAGTACCACCTGGAAAAAGAGATCGCCAAGATCCACCGCCGCGAAGTGCCGTTGAAGGCCGGAGGATCGATCGTCATCGACCAGACCGAAGCCCTGGTGGCCATCGACGTCAACAGCGGCAGCTTCCGCGCCGACGACTCGGCCGAAGAAACCGCCTTCCAGATGAACCTGCTGGCCGCCAAAGAGATCGCCCGCCAAATCCGGCTCCGCGATCTCGGCGGCGTGGTCGTCAACGATTTCATCGACATGCGAATGGAAAAGCACCGCCGGGGGGTCGAACGGGCATTGCGCGACGCCGTGCGGAGGGATCGGGCACGCACGAAGATCCTGCGGACGAGCCCCTTCGGGCTGGTCGAGATGACTCGCCAGAGGATACGGCCTAGCCTCAAACGAAGTAGCTACACCGATTGCCCCTGCTGCCATGGAACCGCTGTGGTCAAGTCACCCGAAAGCATGGCCATCGAGGTCGTCCGGTTGCTGATCCTCGCCTGCCAGGAACCCCGGATTGTCCGCACCACGATCACCGTGAGCGATGAAGTGGCCGAATACCTCAATAACAGGAAGCGCCGCGAACTGACCCGTCTGGAAGACGAAGGGAACATGAACGTGAAAGTCGTTGGCATGAAAGGAGTTTCGCCCGAACACCTGGTCGTCGACTGCCGCGACGCCGAGGACCGAGAGGTGAAGTTCCCCAGTCCGTAGCGTTCCGACCCCTTGAATGCTGGCCGGGCCCCTTGAATGCTGGCCGGGCCCCTTGAATGCTGGCCGGGCAGCGCAGTAAACTAGAGGGTTTCCGCACCGATCACCACTAGCCATTACGGCAACCGAATAACCCCAATAGGGCCGATCATGTACGCAATCATCGAGGACGGCGGACGACAGTTCAAAGTGGAAGAGGGCCAGCAACTCGAGATCGACTATCGCCAGTCGAGTGCCGGCGAACCGATCAAGTTCGACCGAGTCTTGGCCTATCGCGACGACGATGGGCTGAAAGTCGGACAGCCCGTCCTCGAATCGGCAACCGTTACCGCCGAGGTTCTCTCCGTCGGGCAAGGCCCCAAGCTTGTCGTCCAGAAATTCCGCCGCCGGAAGAACTCCCGGACCAAGACCGGTCACCGCCAGTTGCACACCCGAGTACGCATCGACAAGATCGAACTCGCCGAGTGACCCCCCTCGCTTGGGCCCCGTAGGGCTTGCCCTGACGAACGTAGGTCAGGGCTTGCCCTGACGAACGTAGGTCAGGGCTTGCCCTGACGAAATCGAACCGTCGGCGGAAGAACCTCTCGGGGCAAAACCACGGTCGGCAGCCAATCCGTCAGGGCAAGCCCTGACCTACTTGACTTTGGACTACTAACGGTAATTATTAGTAGTAATAAGGGCCGCCCCCAATGTCCGACCCCAAGTTCCAAAGAAACACCCGGCAGCGAGAAGTGATCCTGGAAGAACTCCGCCAGCTCACTTCCCACCCGACGGCCGCCCGACTGCACGAAATCGTGCGGCGACGCCTGCCCAAGATCAGTTTGGGCACCGTCTACCGAAACCTGGAACTGATGGCCGAGATGGGCGCAATCCAGAAGCTACAGTTCAGCGGGGCAGAGGCCCGGTTCGACGGCAATCCCGACCGGCACGACCATCTCCGATGCATCCGCTGCAACCGGGTAGACGATCTGCCCGGCGTCTCCCTTGATTTATCCCCAGGGGACCGTGATGATTCCCATGGTTACAGGATCCTCGGCCATCGGCTGGAATTGCTGGGAATCTGTGCCGCTTGTCAGAATCTCCGGGCCTCGACGGACGGCAAAACGAGCCGAGACGGAGAATGTGATTGAATGACGGAAAACCTCGCAGGCAACCGCGGGGACTATTGCCCGTTAACACGACATCACCACGAAAAGGAGAGTCGAAGATGTTGAATCCTAAGATCGCGGAGGCCTTCAACAAGCAGATCAACGCCGAGTTGTACTCCGCTTACCTGTATGTCTCGATGTCGGCCTACTTCGAGGCGCGGAGTCTCGAAGGCATGGCCAACTGGATGCGGATCCAGGCCCAAGAGGAAGTCGGGCACGCCATGAAGTTCTTCAACTTCCTCAACGATAGGGACGGCCGGGTGATTCTGGCCGCCATCGATCAGCCGAAGACCGAGTGGGATTCTCCCGCCGAAGCCTTTCAGGACGCCTATCAGCACGAGCAGAAGGTCACCGGTCTGATCAACGGCCTGTCCGCTCTGGCGACGGCCGAGAAGGACTATGCCTCGCACAACTTCCTGGAATGGTTCGTCGCCGAGCAGGTGGAAGAGGAGAACGCGGTCCGCACGATCCTGGATCAGTTCAAGCTGGCCGGCAGCGACGGCGTCGGACAACTGATCCTCGACGAGCGACTCGGAAAACGGCCGGCAGCCGCTTCGGCCGCGCCGCAGGCAGGAACTCCCTGACGGCGGCGGAACCGTCCGGGAGAAAAGGAAGAATACTGGACCATTTCCAATGAAAGGGGTTTTGCGATGTCGACACTGGTTACCCAAGAGGCACCCGATTTCACGGCCAAGGCCGTCTTGCCCGACGATTCGTTCGCCGAGTTGACGCTATCCTCCTACCGGGGGAAGTACGTGTTGTTGTTCTTCTATCCGCTGGACTTCACGTTCGTTTGCCCGTCGGAGATCATCGCCTTCGACAAGGCCCTGGAGAAGTTCGAGTCGAAGAACTGCCAGGTGATCGGCGTGTCGGTGGACTCGCACTTCACGCACCTGGCGTGGAAGAACACGCCGCGGAATCGGGGCGGCATCGGGCCGATCGGCTACCCGCTGGTCGCCGACCTCAGCAAGGACATCTCGCGCCGCTACGGAGTCCTGTTCGGCGAAGAGGTGGCGTTGCGAGGGCTGTTCCTGATCGACAAGGAGGGCATCGTCCGCCACGCGCTGGTCAACGACCTGCCGTTGGGTCGCAGCGTGGACGAGGCGCTGCGGGTGCTCGAGGCGCTCCAGTTCACCGAAGAGCACGGCGAGGTCTGCCCGGCCAACTGGCACCAAGGCGAAGAGGCCATGAAGCCCACCGCCGAGGGCGTCGCCGAGTATCTCGCCGCGCACGCAAGTTAGTGAGAACCCGGTAGATTCAGTACAGTCTGTTTAGCGGGCCGGGCTTGCCCGCCGTTGTCCGTGTGGAGAAACGGCGTTTTCAAAACGGCGGGCAAGCCCGCCCGCTAAACCTTGACTTTCTGCAATCCCGCACTGTAGGATTGCACACTTTCACGAAACACTACCCTTAGGAGCCGAAGCATGCCTACTCGACAATCGCAGGTCTACGAGTGCAGCGTCTGCGGGAACGTGGTCGAGGTCGTCCGCACCGGTGCCGGCAGCCTCGTTTGTTGCGGCGTCCCGATGAATCTGCTCGTGGAGAACACCACCGACGCGGCCCGGGAAAAGCACGTCCCGGTGATTGAGAAGGTCGACGGCGGCGTCGAAGTCACGGTCGGATCGACGGAACACCCGATGGAGGAAAAACACCACATCGAATGGATCGAGGTGCTGGCCGACGGCAAGGTGTACCGCCAGTTCCTCCGCCCGGGCCAACGGCCGGCCGCCGTCTTCCCGGTCGAGGCCGAAGCAATCACCGCCCGCGAAATCTGCAACCTGCACGGCCTGTGGAAAGGCGCGTAGGAACTTCGCACGATAAAAACTGCGCACGACAAATAAATGTACTGGATCGAGGAAATCCTGCTGCAAAGCTGGCTGGTGCTGGGCGAGATGGCGCCCTGGCTGCTGCTGGGGTTCCTGATGGCCGGCGTGCTCTCGGTGTGCATCTCGCCGGCGTGGGTCGAACGGCATCTCGGCGGCCGGGGGTTGGGCTCGGTCGTGAAGGCGGCCGTGTTCGGCGTGCCGTTGCCGCTGTGCTCGTGCGGAGTGATTCCGGTGGCCGCGTCGATCTACCGCCATGGCGCGAGCCGATCGGCCACGACCTCCTTCTTGATTTCCACCCCACAGACCGGCGTGGACAGCATCGCGGTCACCTATGCCCTGCTGGGTGGGCTGTTCGCAATCTTCCGCCCGATTGCCGCCCTGTTGACGGGCGTGATCGGCGGGTTGCTGGTGCAACTGTTCGGCCGATCCAAAACGGAAAACGGCGTCCAGGAGCAGGAAACGCCTGCTTGCACCGAGCCCTGCTGCCAGGACGGCGGATCGCGCAACATCGTGCTCCGCATACTGCACTACGGGCTGATCGTCTTGCCGCGCGACATCGGCATGCCGTTGTTGCTGGGGGTGTTGATCGCCGGAATCCTCGCGGCCGTGGTGCCGAAGGATCGTTTGGCGGACTACGTCGCCCCCGGGATTCTGTCGATCCTGTTGATGATGGTCTTGGGCGTGCCGCTGTACGTGTGTGCGACCGCCTCGGTACCGATTGCGGCGGGCTTCATTCACGCGGGCGCCTCGCCCGGGGCGGCGCTGGCGTTCCTGATCGCCGGGCCGGCCACCAACGCGGCCGCCTTCACCACCATCTGGAAACTGCTCGGCCGGCGAACCGCCGCGATCTATCTGGCCACCGTCGCCGGCAGCGCCCTCGCGTGTGGGCTGATCCTCGACGGGTTGATCGGGCCCGAGGGAATGAATATTCCCGCCCTGGGACATTCGGCCCACGAAATGGCGGGAAGCGGATGGCTGGGCAACGCCGCGGCGGTCGCGCTCTTGGTGGTGCTGGCCGTTTCCTCCAAGACGGCGGCCCGGCTGATCGGACGGAAGAAAGAGGAGACGCCCCCCTCCGAGGTTCTCGGCGGACGCCAACGCATCGAATTGCGGATCACCGGCATGACGTGCAGCCACTGTGCCGAAAGTGTCCATCGGGCATTGCGTGAACAGTCGGGCGTGGAAACCATCGAAGTGGAACTGGACACAGGGCGGGCCGTCGTCACCGGCCGGCGACTCGATCCCCCGCAACTCGCCGCCGCCGTCGCCGAATTGGGATACGCGGCCAAGGTCGCCGGCACTTGATGCCCGGTTGACTTGCCTGTATGTTCTCCAACTGGGTGGCACGCCCTGAGGAACGACTGGGTGGCACGCCCTGAGGAACGACTGGGTGGCACGCCCTGAGGAACGACTGGGTGGCACGCCCTGAGGACCGACGGGGTGGGAAACCTTTCAAGCCACGCCCTTCGTTCCTCAGGGCGTGCCACCCGATAAGAACTCGTTCCTGCGCGGTCGCTGAGAAAGAAGAACGCCGATGGACACCAAACTGCGAGAGAATATCCACTGGGTCGGCTACGTCGATTGGAACGTCCGCGATTTCCACAGCTTCGACACCCAGCGCGGCGCGACGTACAACGCCTACCTCGTGGCCGACGAGAAGACGGCCCTGATCGATACCGTCAAGGAACCCTTCGCCGACGAACTGCTGCGGAATGTGGCCGCGCTCGGGGAGCTTTCCCGGGTGGATTACGTGGTCTGCAATCACGCCGAGCCCGACCACTCCGGCGCGCTGCCGCACGTGATCGAGGCGTTGCCCCACGCCACGCTTCTATGCAACAAGAAATGCCGGGCAGCCCTGTCGGAGTACTATGACACCTCGTCCTGGAAGATCGACCTGGTCGCGGAAGGCGACACGGTTTCTCTGGGCCGGCGAACGCTGCAGTTCATCGAAACCCCCATGGTCCATTGGCCCGAGTCGATGTTCACCTACGTCCCCGAGGAAAAACTGCTCTTCTCGATGGACGCCTTCGGCCAGCACTACGCGACCTCGGAACGGTTCGACGATCGGGTATCGCTCTGTACGGCGATGGAAGAAGCGAAGACCTATTACGCCAATATCGTGATGCCCCTGGGCAAACCGGTGGCGGCCTGTCTGGAGAAGACGGCCGACCTGGAAATCGAGATGATCGCGCCGAGCCACGGCGTGATCTGGCGCTCGCACGGCCCGGCGATCCTGCAAGCGTATCGCAACTGGTGCGTCTGCCGCCCGCGGCCGAAGGTTCTGGTGATCTACGACTCGATGTGGGGCAGCACGGCGGCGATGGCCCGGGCGATCCTCGACGGGGCCTCGCTGCCCGGCGTGGAGGCCGTGCTGATCGCCATCCGCAGTTCCAGCCTTACGCGAATCGCCACCGAAGTCCTCGACGCGGCGGCCGTCGCGCTGGGCTCCTCCACGCTCAACCGGGGCATGATGCCCATGGTCGCCGCCGTGTTGACCTATCTGGAGGGTCTGCGTCCCGTGGGCAAGATCGGTTTTGCCTTCGGGTCCTACGGATGGGGGAAAGGGGGGCCGGAAGCCGTCGATGCCCGCCTCCGCGAGATGTCCTGGGAAGTGGCTCGGGAACCGATCAAGGCCAAGTACCGTCCCACGCCCGAGATGCTTGACGAGTGCCGCGCCGCGGGCAGAATGTTGGCTGAGAAAGCGATAGAAACGGCCGCCGACCGCGCGGCCGGCGAGAGGGTTTGCGTGGACCCCTGATTGCACAGTAGCCGTCTCGCTCCGCGAGACGTGGCCACGTCTCGCGGATAGCCTGTGAATTTATTAAACGGGCTTGTGCATTTTTGGTGATCGCGCTAAAACGTGGTCATGAATACAAAAAATACCTCAGCAACCGCTCGTGTGGATCGACCTCACCGCT
>Ga0307379_10003884_pt1 | contig 21502 bp, 29 predicted proteins | sample UN2MG_FD_202237 | JGI IMG/M metagenome (GOLD analysis project Ga0307379, IMG submission 202237) | Soil microbial communities from Risofladan, Vaasa, Finland - UN-2 | ecosystem: Environmental > Terrestrial > Soil > Coastal area > Acid sulfate soil | place: Finland: Risofladan, Vaasa | collected... | reverse complement strand
ATTTTTCTTTTCTTCTGTTCTGTCTATAATTTTTACACTCATTATTTATCCTTAGACATTGGATATAATTTTAAAGCTGCATCAACTATAAATCTTTGATAAGGAACATCTTGCTTTTTTTTAGCAGATTCCTCTCTTGCTAGTTGTTTAAAATGCTCCAGTTCATCTGGAAGCATTCTCATAGAAAAAACCATAGAATCAGGCCTTCTATGTTTTTCTAATGCTGTTTCAATAATAACACTATTAACATCAGCATAAATATCATCTCTCTTATTTAAATCTAATACCATTTTATCAGCCGTTGTGTCCATAATCTCTTTATCAGCTTCTCTCTTTCTCAATTCTTCTATACTCTCATTTTTCTTTTTTTTTGCCATATTCTTCTCCTATTTTTAGTAATTTGTAATCCTGTAATAATAATTACTTAATTACATCGATAATTCCTTCTTTTTTTCTTTAAAAATTATTTATACTCCTAGATACATACAATTTTAGTTTTTCCAATTCCATTAAAATTAGTAGAGCAAACTGTTGAATATGCTCCTATATATTCTGTAATTAATAAATCTCCTACCTTTAAATCTGGTGGCAACAAAATATCATCAGAAATAACATCTACACAATCACAAGTTGGGCCAGATAGGACACAAGATTCTAAATTCTTTTGACCTTTATTTAAAAAATTAATTGAAAAATTAACTTTATCATATACGACTGTAGCAAATGAACCATAAACTCCCTCATCAACATAATACCATATTTTTCCATCTCTAATGCTTTTTCCAACTATACTATATAATAAAGTAAATGCATTATTAACCATATATCTACCAGGCTCAGCTATAATCATATATTTATCAAATAAAGCTAAATGCTCCCTAATTGGAGAACAAAACTCATACATGTCTACAGGAGAGTCCCACAAAGAAGGGAACCCTCCACCAATATCAAGAACTTTCAAATTAAAATTATCATTTTCTAAAGAAGTATATATCCCTCTTAAGGATATCAGCATGTCTACAAATGCCTGATTAGAACTAGCCTGAGAACCAACATGAAAACACATCCCTATTACATTTAAATTATTATCCCTGCATCTGTGAGCAATTTCTTCTATATCTCCAATTTCACAACCAAACTTTTTTGACAAATTGCTTCCGCACTTATAATCAAATGTTTTTACTCTTATTAAAATATTAGATCCACTATTTATCTTTTCTATTTCATAGATATTATCCACAACAAAAGTATCTATCCCGTATTCTTCTATCTCTTTAATATCTTTTAATGATTTAATAGGATGAGTATATAATAACTTCTTAACAGGAATTCCATTATCTAAACATAATTTTATCTCATTCAAACTCGCAACATCAAAATTACAACCTTCTTCATGCAATATTTTTATAACTTCTTTTTCACTATTTGATTTTACAGCATAATAAAGATCAACTCCAGGCAAAGACTCTTTCAAAATATCATAATTATCTTTTATTTTTTGTGTATCTAGCATTAAAACTGGAGAGCCATGATGCCTAACAATCTTTTTATATTTATCTATATCAATCAATTTTAGACCCTTGCAAATGAGAGCTTGCTCTCTGTTTAAATTCCCCATGAATTTCACAAATTATTTTAACTTTTGTATCGCATTTTTTATATTCCACATTAGAATAATCGTACTTATCACCATGAACTTTTTGAGATTTTTCTATAAACTCTTCAGTCGTTAGCCCCTTACATTTTGGACAACCGTGTCTACTCAAATGAGAATTTGGAGATTGTCTAAATTCTCCATGCTCTTTACATGTAATAGTTATTTTTGTTTTAGAGTTTATATATATCATTTTGGAATAATCATACCTGCCACCGTGTGATACTCTAGCTTTTTTCATAAAATCTTTAACGGTCGAGGTAATATTGTCTGATCTTTTTTTTATTCCGCATAAGAAACAACCCTTACCGCACAAATGACCATTAGGCATTTGTTCAAATTCTCCATGAATTTTACAAATTATTATAATTTTTGTACTAGCATTTTTGTAAGTTACCTTGGAATAATCATATTTATCCCCATGGACCTTTTTAGACTTTTTAATGAATTCTTTTGTTGTTAATCTTTTCATCTTTATTCTCCTTAATATATTGGAGCATAAGATTTCTAATTACCTCTGACATTGTTTTATATTGTTCTTCACATACATTTTGAAAATCACTATATAATGATTTCTGAACAACAAACATCATTTTTCTATCTACTTTTTCTTTCATCTTTATACTCCTTGTCGATATTCCTATTATATATATACAAGGAATATCGATAAATTCCTTTTTATTCTTTAATTATTTTTAAAATATCTTTAAATTCTATCTTTTCAAAAACTTCTACTTTAGACTCTGGATTGCAATTATATATCTTACAATTCTTATGTTCAGCAAATTTATTAAGAGCTTTATAAGCCATATCGTTATATTTAAACACTTTTTTTTGACTGGCCCAATTACTCTGAGCTGGTTTGATCTGACGAGGCTGATCTTTAATAGGCAAAAATTGCCAAAAATGATGATAGTTAGTTTTTTTATCAAGACATTGATCTACTCCTAATAAAAATATATTTTTTTTAAAACCGCATTTTATAGAAAAGTCAATGCTAGTCGGAATAGACGAACAATAACAAAGACCCTTCTCTTCAAAATTAATTACATCTTCTGGAGTGCTTCTTGGACTAAATATATAAAATCCTTCTATATCATCTTTATATTTTAACCAACTATTTCTTACTATCTTAATACATTTACTATTTCTAACTATTGACCACCACGACCAATTTGTGCATAAATGATCGTTTGATATCCAGTAGTTAGGACTTTTTTCTGCCAAAATAGCAGAATTTACTGTTATAACTATTCCATGTTTTTTCAAACTATAAAATAAAGAATTATTCATATTAGAAAAAAGAGATGGTCCTGCTCCTAGAATAAAACAATTTTCTCCTTTGTGTTTGTCTATTAGTTCTGTATAAGTGTTCATATATCTAATATTTCCCATCTAGTAAGAATAGGCCCTTCAATTCTTTTCTTTTTTTCTTGAGAACGCAAATGACTAAAATCACTATTTGCTTGTTTTCTTGTTCTTAATTCTTGAGTAACTAAATCAACATATATATCTGGATTATCTAAATTATATACACATCTATAATTAGGATCATAAATTTCTGTCGCTATAAAATTAATTGTCTCAAATGTAAAATCTGCAATTAATTTATTTTCTGGAGAAGGCAACGGGTTACATGTAGACATATGCATAGATATATATTCTTTATCTTCATGAGGTTCCCATTCAAAAAATTGTTCTCGCCAGTAAAGACCATTAACGTAAAGTAATGCCATATTACTCTCCCCTTCCAATTATGTTATTACTTTTTCTTAAATTCTCTTCTGCCCATAATGGTTGTAAGTTATTTAAACTCCAACAATATTTAAACTCAACATCATCAGTAGAAGTATATTTAAAGAAACTAACTGGTATTTTGTGGTCTATATGCCAACCATTTTTACCTTTGTTTTCCCAACTCATACCTTTTATAAATAAGTTTTCTATATGTTCTTTTAAGTCTTGAATAGTATAACCTACCAAATCTTCCCAATGTCTTCCCCCTTTTCTCAAATTTTTAGTTTTAAGAGATTGATAAATTCCACAAGATATGCTATTACTTAACCTATAAATTGGGTCCTTCCTTAATTCCCTTTGATAATTTTTCATTCTTTCTTTTACTTCTGGTCTATATCTATATCTTTTCTCTTGTTCTTTTACATTTATACTTTGTCTATACTCTTTTATGCGTTTTTTTACTTCTGGTCTTTGATAATACTCTTTATCTTTTTGTTTTATTCTTTCTTTATTTTCTTCTTTATATTCTTTCACATGTTCTTTTATTTCTTGTTTTTGATAATACTCCTTATTTTTTTGTTTTATTCTTTCTTTATTTTCTTGTCTATATCTCTTCATATACTCTTTCATATATTCTTTTCTATTCCAAGTAGCCACACTCCCCCTCCAATAAAAAAGGCAATTCAGGAAAAACAAGGATGACTAAATCCTACAACCCAAACCGCCTTAATATTATATTTTAATTTATTTTTAGTCATTTAGTTTTATATTATTATATTCCAAAAAATAATAATATATCCTTTAAATTTCTTTACATATAAATCTTTTTCAGCCATTTAGTCTCTTCTCAACATAATCTACTATGTTCTCTACCGTAATTAAACCATCTGCTTCTGCATTTGAAATATCAAAATCAAACTCATTCTCTATTCCCATAGTAATTTCAATCGCATCTAAACTATCAGCAGTTAAATCATTTATTAGACTAGACTTTTCGGATATCTCTTCTTTTTCTATTCCTAAATTATTAGATATAATATCTATAACTTTCTCTAATATTTCTGTTCTTATCATTTTTTATCTACTCCTGTCCAAACAATCACGATAAACTCTTTTTAGTTCCAGATCATATTATTTTCCTTTATTCTACAATAGTTCCGTTTCTAAATTCATCAGTAATTTTTCCATATTCTACATATTGAGGTTGTTGTGTTTCTTTTGGAATAAGTTTGACTGCTTCATCGAACCATTCTTTAGGATATTTATTTTTAGGGCTAACTTTTTGTAAGGCATTTGAAAGAACTCCCCCTCTTCCAGTGCTTATAGAATAACTATCTTCTGTACTTCCGCTGATAAGAATAAGTTGTCCTTTAAAGCTGCTCATTGCTTTTTTGCTGAAGACAGGAGGACCAATTTTATACATTGTTCCACTATGACACGTATCGCATATCCAAAGAATACAAATTCCTTCGGGAACTTCTGAAAGCCACTTATTAATAGTATCATCTGTCACGGTCCCATCGTAAGCACAAACATATTCATCTAATTGATCTGCTTCATCGCCACTATAATCTGGCATTTGTCCTCCATGCCCGCTAATCCAAACAATTAGCAAATCTCCTGCTGTTAGCTCAGATATACTTTTTTTCAATGCTTCATAGCATTTATTACGAGTAGCATTTTGAGTTAATAGAGTTATTGTAGGGATTCCATAACTTTCCCACAGATCTGCAGCTCTCATAGCATCATATTCACAATCAGGAAGTTTTCCCTCCCATCCACCATAGGCATCAGGATCAACTCTATTTGCCCCAATAGTAACAGCCCTTATTTTTCTTAATACAGAATATTCTGGTTCAGGTTTAGGTAGAGCAGGAGTTTGGTTATCATCGTTATTTTTTAACATATTCATAACGAGGACTGTTCCTACTATTCCGATTACCACTATCGCTACTATTAAACAAACTGCTAAAATAATTCTTGTCATAATAATTCTCTCTTTCTTTGTATTTTTAATTTATATTATCGTTGCAATGCGCATCTGGTATCTGCCAAAATTCACCATGCTTTCTACAAACAATTATTCTTTTTCTGTCACTGATACTTTCATAATTTATTCCTTAAACTGATAATTGATTCTTCTTTATCTTCATCATACCTAATTCTATGTAGTATGATGTTATTTTCTTTGCAAAACTTAGCGTCAAGTTTGTCTTTTAGTTGAGTATGCTTAAATTTATTTGCTACCTTAACACTATCTCTGCATCCAAAAGAAACTGGTCTAAAATGTTGCTGACCATCATATTCTATCATTATTTTTATACCATTTTTCTCTAACCAAAAATCACAATGCCTGCGATGTCCACACTCTCCATACTTGTCCCATATCTTTTTATTAGAAATTATAATCCAATCTTTAAAATGTTTTATTAAAAATTCTTTCACCTTTCCCTGATTTTTATGTTTACAATCAGGACATCCAAGCCCTTTTAAATGATTATTACTTAACTGATCAAATTCTCCATGAGTTCTACAAATAACAACAACACCACTACGACTATTTACGTATTTAACTTTAGAATAATCATACCTATCTCCATGAGCTTCTTTTGCCTTTTTAATAAACTCCTTTTTAGTCAATCTTCTTTTTTTGCCCAAATTCATTATAGCACATTTTTTACACCCTCCATTTAAATGATTATGAGGAAGCTGATATATAAAATCTTTATGTTCTTTACAAAATATTTTTATTTTTTTAGTTGCTATTTTATAATTAACTTGACTATAATCATACTTGTCTCCATGAATTTTTCTTGCTTTTTCTATAAATTTTACTGTTTTTTCTTTTTCTATACATTTAGCACATCCCTTATGTCTATATATATGATCAGTCACCTTAATCGAAAACTCTTTATGGATAGGGCAAATAATTATTATTCTACCTTTCATACCTCTATAATTAACTTTAGAGTAATCATATTTATTTTTATGAATTTTATTAGCCTTATAGGTAAATTCTTCATTTGTTAATCTTTTCTCCATTTTTATGCTCCTTTATATATTGAAACATAAAATTACGAACTTCTTGAGACCTCGTAGTATATCTTTCATCACATACATTTTTAAAATTATCAAATAGATCTTTTGGCACAGCCACTATTAGATTCTTTTCAAACTTTTTACTCATCTTTATGCTCCTATTAATATTAGTATTCTTTATATTATACTAATATCGGAAAATTCCTTTATTTTTCTTTTAACAACTCACATTCATATAAAAATTGACTTGGTTTTGCTTTTCTATAAATCATTTTTCCATATTTTCCAAAACCTTTCCTATTTTTGCAATAAGTAAGCCATAGCATCTGTTTCGCGCGACTCATAGCTACAAAGAAAATTCTACGCTCCTCGGAAATTCCTTCAATATAATCTTCTTTACAAGCTAGTTGATGAGGGGTAATCCCTTGCTCACATCCTACCAAAAAAACTATTTCATACTCCGTCCCTTTTGCAGAATGTATTGATAATAAACTAACTTTATTTTTATTTTCTTTATCGTTTTCTTTGTCAGTAACTAAACTAACATTTTGTAAATATTTATACAAACCTCCCTCTTGCCCCTCAAACTCTCCACAAGAATCAACTATTTGCCCTACATTTTCTATCCTTTCCTCAGATTCTTCTCCATATTTATTATTTAAATATTTTTTATAATCTATTTGTTCTGTTATATCATTTAAACATTTTGCTGGATTAGAAAAATCATAATTTTTATTATAGATGTCATATATTTTTTGACATGTATTTTGAGAAGCCACGGAGTTGCTTTCTTTTTTAAACTCCAAACAAGCATCTATTAACGATATATCATTTTTTATCGCTTTTTTCTCTATTTTTCCTATAGTAATATTTCCCATACCTTTAAACAACCCCGCAACCCTGCTAAAAGAAATAGAATCTTTTTTGTTAGATAATAGTTTTAACATTGAAAGACTATCTCTACATTCTACCCTATCATAAAAGCTATAAGAATTAAAAACCTTATAAGGAATACCTAAATTAGTTAAACTTTGCTCTAATGGCTGACTCATTTTATTCACTCTATAAACACATGCTATATCTGAATAGCTCCAGCCTTTTTGTTCAACTATTTTTTTAATCATTCCTACAACCCACTCTGCCTCTTTGTTTTGATCTTTAAAACTATAACATTTTACTGGATTACCTTTTTTGTTATCTGTTATCATTTCAAAATTTTCATTATTACTATTATGTTTAATTAATTTACTTGCTGTATTTATAATCTCTGGTGTTGATCTGTAATTCTGGGGCAATTGAATAACTTTACAGTTATCATATTTATCAACAAAATCTTGAATATTCTGATACCTAGCTCCTCTAAATTTATAAATTGATTGATTATGATCTCCTACTATCATAATATTTTTCCATTTATCTCCTAATAAAGTAATAAGTTGAAATTGACTAGGACAAGTGTCTTGAACCTCATCAACAATTACATACTTAAAACTTCTCTGTATTTTTTCCCTTAATTCCATATCTTCTTCTATAATTCTTATAGTTTCAGAAATAAGCCCACTAAAATCTATCATATTGTTATTTTTGCATCTATCCATATACTCCTGTGCTATTTCTACCATAGAAGGTGTTTTTAAATTATCTTCTACCCAATCAAATTCTTTTATTTGATCTCTGTAAAAATTAAGGATATACCCAATTTGCCTAGCATCTCCACTCTTAATGTTATATCCTAAATATCTTGATACCTGCATAATAGCATCTATTTGATCTCTATCATCTAAAATAGAAAAAGAAGTAGAATAACCCTTTCCAGGACCTATTTTCCTTAATATTTTAGCACATAAAGAATGAAATGTCCCAATAAAAAACCCAGGGTCCTTCGATCCTAGATTTTTACAAATTCTATTTTTAGCTTCAAGAGCAGCACGATTTGTAAAAGTTAAACAAACAATATTTTTAGGAAGAACATTCTCCTCCCTAATTAACCTAACAATTCTTTCAACTATAACTCTAGTTTTTCCGCTACCTGGATTTGCGGTAACAAGACATGGACCATCGATATGAGTAACTGCTTCTTTTTGATATTTGTTTAATTGAAATCCCATACTATTCCTTATTATAAAACTCTATTAAAACCACATAATAAACAATAATTAATCGCTTTTCAATAGTCTGGGAAATACTTAATTAAATAAAGATGAAATTCTTCTTCATTTATAGAACCTATATGCTCTACGATGAGATGGCTATCATTATTTAAGAATTGCAAATGGGGGAGTTGATTAACGTTTTGTTCATCGCAGAAATCTTGGATTTCATCTCTATCATCATCAGTATCTATATATTTATAATCTACTTGAGATTTTTCTAAAATAACAAAAACTTCTAAACAATCTTTGCAATCAGAGCTTCCAAAAAATCTAATTTTCACTTTTTTTTTCTTTACGCAAGACATTTACAACTTCATCAATAGGGTATTGGTCTAAATTAGAACTGACTTTATCTATTTCTTCTTGTGGTGTTTTTCCTTCTTCGTCTTTTTTTATATTTCTAATAGACGATTTATCAACTTCAATATGTAAATTTTTCTCTTTCCCAATCATATCCTTACAAAATTGTTCTATAATATCATCTGGAATATCTGGAGTTATACCCCAGTCAGTTCCTTTAATAGCTATTCCTGTTTGTTTGTTTTTGTCCATATCTTGTATTAATAGTTGAAAAAGATTATTTTCTTTATCATGAGACATTTTTAATATTTTAGCTTTTACTATTAAAGACATTTTTAATCACCTGTATAATTTCGTTTATCATTCTTTTTTTGTCAAATTCGTCTTTATATTCTTTAATACCTGCTAATGAATTTAAAACATTCTCAGGCATATTATATAATAAAACATGATCGTGAGGAGTCCTATAACTACCTCCCATCTCATCTGTAATCATATTTTTAGGAATACCTATAAAATGTTCTACTTCAGTCACTTCTTTCCACCACTTATTAGTATCTCTTACAGTAACCTTAGAATCATCACAAGTTGACACTAAGTCACATTGAGGCCTAATAAAAGCTCCGATAATATTTTTATATTCTTCTTTTAATTTTAAATATCTTGGTTCAAATTCTTCATTAGGAGTAATTCCATAAATTCTACAGTTCAAGGGTCTTTGTCGATGAATTTTACATCTACAAGTTTTTTCATCAAAAAACACACATCCTTTAGATGGTATTTTATTAACAGCATTTAACATACATTTTTCGAATAAATCACAAGTGCTATCATTGTCCCAATTCTTAGATATATGATCCCAAATTAAAAGAAACTCTGAATATAAAAATTGGGGTGTTTGGATTTTACAACACCAGGCTTTACAGCCTGATGCGGCAGTGTTGATATTCTCCATACACCCCATTGTGTCAGGAATTGAATTATAAATTTTTTCTAATTTCAAAAAAGCTTTTGATAACTTATTTGCCTTAGATATCTTTATTGTTTTATAAAATTCAAAATCTTTCATTTTATACAGCTTAACTATTCTAAAGTATCAAAATCTTCTGTAGAGTCATTTCCTGCTTTGGATGGAATTGCTATATCATCTATTCCTTCTTCTGAATCTTCCTCTTCTTCTAAAAATTTTATAGAAACAGATATTTTTGCAGGATCTTTAATAACGATATCTCCTGAACCCTTTTTTGCCTTAGCAAGAAAATCTTTTAATTTTCCACTCTGCTCCCATGTGAGAAGTAATTTATTTGCTTCTCTCTTTCGAACATTATATTGAGTTACTTTTTCAAGAACATCATCTACATTCTCACCTGATTTTTGAGCTTCCTGCAAAACAGCTATAAATTCTTCTTCGTCTTCGATATTCCACTTGGCTTTTTGGTTCCTTGCAGAGATTACACAAGACCCAGGAAACTTCACACTTTTCTCCTTTTTATTCGTAAGAGTAGAAACCATGATGTCCTTATAAAAAGAAATCTGATTTTCTAAGACTTTAACAGCATCCCCAATATCTTGAGATTTTTTCTTTTTATAATCTTTATAAAAATCAATCTTTTTATTAAGTTCTTTAACTGTTAAAGCAACATCTTCTAAAAGATATAAATCATCAAGAGGAGTTATTTCTCCTAAAGAAAACATATCATGCAACTCTTTACGTCTAAAAACATTTTCGTAATCTGACATTTTGCCACCTCATAAATAAATTTCTATTTCTATACTACTCTTCTGTAGAAACCGTTTTGCTCTGGGTTACTACATCAAAAACAATTCCTGTTTTCTCTTCTCCGCCAAAATTAACGGTTGTAAAACTAGGAGCTAAACACAAAATATCACCCGACTTACTCGCTTCTCCTCTACAAATGATAAATGCTTTAACAGCATTATTTAATGATGCCGCTCCGACACATCTTAATTTAACAGCATTATGTTTTAAATAAACTTGAAGTATTGCATTGGAAAGTTTTTTGACATATTCTTTGTCATTTTCTTTGCTTCCCTTACTTCCGCTTACCAACAATAATGTTTCATCAACATTTTCTGCTCTTTCTTTAACATCTTCTGTCATTTTACTTTCTCCTTAAAAACAATAATAAACATATTATTATTATCGTTTTTTTTGAGTAAAAACTTTACAAGCACTATAATAATGACTTATAAAATTCTCGTTTTTTCTTTTCTAATGTTGGACTTTCCCATATTTTAGATTTATGACAGAGATCTCTAAACTCACACCATTTACAAGAATAAGTTTTTTTATCATATTTTGGAGGTGGCAACTTATTGCTCTTAGCCATTTCCATCATAGCAGAAGCTTGATAACGCACAATTTCCCACCACTCATCATTTCTAGGCACAATGAACCACTTCATCTTAGAATTATCTTTATTTTCATACGCCACGATACCGTAATCACAACCTAATATATGCACATAAATTGTAAGTTGCACAAGATAGTCATTATGTGGACCTTTCGCCATTATTTGGTTTTTCCAAGCATTACTTCCGCATGTCTTCATATCAATTACTATTTTATTATTTTTAGTGGGTAAAAACTTATGATTATAAGAAATTCTTACTCCTTTAAATCTTTCTTCTTTTAAATTTTCACAATTTATAAGTAAATCAGCATGCCCCTTCATATTGATATCAAGATCTTCTACTGCCGTTTCTAAATATTCAAAATCAGAGCATCCGCACACACATTTTTTAGGTCTAAAAATAGGACCATCTTGACCATAAATACGAGCCTTTCCTTCTCTCATCTTTTTAGCAGCAGAATCTTTAAGAATAACTTTATATTTTCCTTCTTTATCTGCCATTAGGCATAATGGATTTTTACACATCCATCTGCCCAACAAGACATTTCCAATTTGGTCAAAATAATTTGCCCATCGAGCATGCATGTTATGACCTTTATCAAATAGTCTTTGCTTTTCGCTATCAATAGTGTCATGTTTTACTTCTATTAATCCTTTCCAAGCATAATGTTTATATTGTTGTTGTCTTAAACATTTTCCAAACTCACTAGGATGATAGTGGTCATAACTCCTATCGTTTCTAGTAGATGCTGTTCTCCATCTTAAAAAAGTGTCTATAAGATTCATCATTGATGAAACTTCTTGTGGGGTGTAACTTTCTACCGCCATTAATTCTCCTTAAACTTTAAATTCACTATCTTCTTTGGCCGTTCTTAATTTCTCTATCATATTTTTTTTGCCTCCACCTATTAAAAAATTATCAGGATCACTGCCATCAGGAAGGTATGTAGGAATAAATTTTAATTTATAAACTTCTAAACTATATTTTTTATAATTATCTAACGCTCTTTGAGTGGCTTTTCTTCCAGCTTCATCTCCATCTAATAAAAAATAGAAATTACTACAAAACCTAGAAAGCAACGCCATCTGAAATAAAGAAAATGCACTTCCGCAAAGGCCTACAGTCATATCAAAACCAAACGAATGGAAACAGGCAACATCACATTCTCCTTCAACAATGATAACCTTATTTGTTCTCTGAATTGCTTCCTTGGCATAATAAAGACCATATAGATAAAAACCTTTTTCAAAAGTTTCATGCATAAACCTAGCACTATGATTTACATTCAAATGACGAGTTGATATGGCTACTAGCTCACCATATGTTTCATAAATAGGAGTTATAATTCTGCCTCTTGCTTCATGCTCTACGTCCGATGGGCAGTAACCAATATCAAACTTGTCAATTATTTCATTAGAAAACCGTCTTTCATTAAGTAAATAATCAAGTGCTGTCTTTCCTTCGGGTCTTCTTATTGTTTTTTTACCTGCTGCAACTATCTTCTTTCTTTCCATTTCTGGAAAGCCAGTTACCCACTTATTTATTTGTCCCATCTTTTTCTTCTTCTATGTTAGTTTCATACAAAGTAATTTCGGGAGGTAGAAGAATATCTTTTTCCAAAGCCAAAGATTTGATAGATTCTATTAAATTATCAAGAAGGTTATCTGTCTTAACTTTATCTATAAAGTTTTTTCTTCCCTCAGCTTTAATTTCTCCCCATTTAAAAAACCCTTGTCGAACTGAAATTAATTTAATTTGTCTACCTGTATCAAATGCAATTTCTTCAATTTCAGGAAAATAAGCTTCATAATAGATAGGAACATCAAGACTATCCCTATACGGTTTAGCAAACCTATTTTTAATAATGTTAACTTTGGAGTGTCTTCCAATCAGCATAGCCTCCCCAGTTTCAGGGTCAGGAACATAAATATCAGCCTTCTTAGTCTCTCTCTTATCCATTCTGAGACGTAATGAAGCATTATGATGCAAAGAGTGACCACCTGGACTAGTTTTAGGGTCTCCCCATGTCATGCCAATCTTTTCTCTAAGTTGATTAATAAATACCACAAGAGTCCCATATTTTTCCGCATACGAAACTATTTTTCCTAAAGATTTGCTTAACAGCCTTGACAATAAACCCATAAATTCTTTTTCCGTAGCAGCCTCAAAAAGAGCTTTGGGAATCAAATTAGCAACAGAATCTAAAACTATAACTCCTACACCTTGCTTCATCATTTCAATCATAGCATCAATAACATCTTCTGCATAATATTCATCATCAGGATTATCATGATTAATCATATTAGAATATATAAGCTTATCAATATCACAACCATTTATATAAGCTAAATTTTCTTGAAAAGAATGCTCCACATCAACCCAAGCAACATGGTATCCTAATTTTTGAGCATATCCTGCAATCCTATATGCAAGAGACGATTTTCCACTACCTTCTTCCCCAAATATCTCTACCAATTTTCCTAGAGGTATTCCAAGAGTTGTCTTAGGGTCGTAACCTTCAATTTTATTTAAATCTACTTGTTCTGGTGACATTCCATATTGAATAATAAAATCCAAATTGAAATGGCCAGTAGGGATATTGCCAGGACTTGATGCCCTGGCCCCCATTTGACAAAAGCCTTTTAAATTTTTAAAGATATCATCTCCGTCATTCTTTTTACTTTTGGCCATTTTTCAAACTCCTACCAATTATTATCAAAGTCATCTCCACCATCACCCTGAGCCTGAGCCTGAGCCTGAGCCTGAGCCTGAGCCTGAGGAGAATCTCCAAAGTCGTCATGAACAACAGAACTTACAGTTGAAGTTTGAGAATTGCCTTCATTCTTCTTCAAATCTCCAAATAATTTTTCTTCAATCTCTTCAGGAGTATTGTTTTTATACAACTTCTTGAGTTTTTCTAAATCGGCATCCATGGCCTCTTTAATCATACTTCTTTCTTCTGCTGTGATAGGAGAAGCCCCTGCATACGTTACTTCGTACTTTGTGTTCAGTCCCTTACCTGTAACAGTAACCTGCCAATCACTCCCATCTGCTCCACTACCTGGATTTTTCCCAGTAGCTGTAAAACTAGAACCTATTGGACGAAAAACTGTTTGAGGAGCTTCCAAAATCTTCACCTTTCCATCGTTTCTATCAATAACATAAGCTGCAAAACGCATTGAAGGAGTTTTTAATTCAGGATGCCTATCTCTTACTACACAAGTCTTAGGATCTGCACAGATAGCAGTTCTCAACCTGCCATCGTGTTTGTGGAAATATTTGAAAAAAATAACAGGATCAAAAACAGGACGAATACGATATGTCCCGCCACTTTCCAATTTTAAATATTCCGATTTTTCATTACTACCACCACTTTTAGGAACTGAATCCCATCCTACATAATCTGCCATAATACTAACTCCTATTTAAAAAATACATTAATCTAACTTTATACTTTATACTATTTACATAATCGCTTTTAAAGCTTTTTATAAATTAAATATCTCCCCAACCTATTTTACCTGTAATCTTCTTCTTAGGGCCTGCTTTAGCGTTTTTCGGTAAAGCATCAAACCCGTCTAATTCGTCTGTTTTTATGTCCTCTACTTTATTTGCCGGAACGTAATTAGAGGCAAATTTAGATTTATAAGTAGATGGTTTTTCATATCTTTCAACAGGAGGAAGCTCCATACAAATAGTAACTTTTCTACTCAACATTTCATACGATGCTGCTAAATTCTTTTCAGTCTTAATAGCAGAATCATGCAACGCCTGTAAACGAGTATAATATAATTCTATATCTCCCATATGCTCCAAAATAAGTCCCTCCTGCTTTAAAACAGGTTTTAAATATTGTATCCTTGCTAAATACCCTCTCAACATTCCTATATATCTATCAAATAAATAATATTGATTATTTACCCTAACTCCTATATATTTAACCCGATTTCTATGTTGCTGCACATCCTCCATCTGTTTAATTATTATATGTTGGTCAAACACTTCTGTAACGACATCTACTTCTGCCTCTTCAAGCTCTTGCATCCATCTAGAATACTCTATTTGACCACCAACAACATATCTTTCTATAAATATTTTCTTCTGACGATAAAAACTATCATACATCTCTGATGAAGAAGTTAAAAACCATGTAATTTTATCACCCGAAACCTGTAATTCATTTTCTATAAAACTATTTTCCCCAACTCCTCCCCCTCCTTTTTCCTCTTCTTCCTTTTCTTCCTCTTCCTTTTCCTCTTCCTTTTCCTCTTCCTTTTCCTCTTCCTTTTCCTCTTCCTTTTCCTCTTCCTTTTCCTCTTGGATAACTTCTTTCAAATCCTGTTGAGGTAGAGAATCAAAATCCTCCTCCTCCTCTTTCTCTCCTCTGTCCTTCTCTTCCATTTCTTGAGTATTTTCATCTATAATACTATCTATAGTTGGTATTACAGTCTTATCTTTAGAGCATATCTTTTTTACAATATCATGAGGATTTTTTACTGTAATATTTAAACCCTTCTCTTCTAAATCTTCTATTTCTGAGGACACTTCTTTTGATAATTCTTCAAAAGATTCTTCATTCTTTGAACTATGTCCGTATTCTTCTGCCTGTTCTCCATCGTCAGAAGGAATCAAATCAAACATCTTATCAAATTGCTCTATTGTTTTTTTATCTATCATATTTATACCTATCAACTATTTCAGTCAAAACTCCACTCTTTATTATCGGAAGAATCCTTTTTTGTTGTTGAAATAGTTCCAATACAACGATCTTTTTCTCCGATTTTAACACATGCTTCATTAAAACACTTAGCAAAATCATCCAATATCCTATCTCTATGAACTTGCATTTGAGATTCTCTATCTTTTTCATTTTTCCAAGAAAAAGTTTCTTCGATTGATATTTGAATTTTTATTGGTTCATACTGTTTTGGCTGAATTGTTTTGTCAATTCCTAATTTTAATATCGTATTGTTAAATTTTTCTTCCATTTTCTTGTCCCTTAATTATGTTGTGACTCTTCTATTTCTATATCAGAAATTTCTGCCACAATATCATACACGTTATTACAATTTAAACACTCCACTATTTCAATAACTTTACCATCGTAAAGACTGCCCTCTTTTTTAAAAACTATAAATTCTTCACTTTTACACTTTGGACATTTTATTATATTCATACTATAATCGCTTTTCAACACTTAAGCAAAAATGTCAAAAGATTCTACTCCTCTTTTAGCTGTCTTTTTTAAATCTTCTCTAATAGTTACAAAATCTTTAACCATTTCTTTTACTAAATCTACTTTTTTAGCACCAAAATACCCTCCAAGAACTAATGCTTCTACCGATCTAGTATCCACACAAGAAGAATCTGTTTTTTCAACTAATTCTCTCATATTTTTATACGGTTGATTTTGCTCTATATTTGCAGCTGCCTTTTCTCCCATCCCCTTACACAAAAGACTTGGACGTATTTCAGTTTTTTTTACTCCCCCCTCTACATCTTTTCTTCTCTCAATTGTATAAGATAATTTTGATTTATTAATATCTCTTGCAAGAAATTTTATATTCATTTTTCTTTTAAACTCCCTTTCAAAAGCACTAATCTTATCATACCTTTCTCCCTGAGAACTATTTATCGTTACTTCCAATAAAGAAGTAATAAATTCATCTGGATAATTAGCTTTTAAATACGCAGAAGAAAGAGATAAAAATCCATAAGCCCCCGCATGGGATGCATTAAAGCCATAAGAAGCAAATGGAGTAATAAATTTATCCCAATATTGTTGAGCAACTTCTTGAGGAACTTTATTATTTACACATCCTCTAATAAATTGTTTTTCAAATTTATTCATTAAATATATTTTTTTCTTACCAATTGCTTTGATCATCACATAACCATCTGAAATAGAAAAACCTGCCAAACTATTACAGATTTGCATAATAGATTCTTGATACACTGCTATCCCATAAGTTTTTTCCAAATAGGGTTTTACAAAAGGTTCAATAGTTTTATGAAAATAATCAACACTTTCTTCCCCTCGTTTTCTTGCACAATATTGAGGAATACTATCCATAGGACCTGGACGATACAAAGACAAGGCTGCCATAATATCATTAAAATTATCAGGATGTATTTGCCTCATAGTGTTTTGCATACCATAATTTTCGCATTGAAAAACCCCTCCCAAATTACCACTTTTATATAATTCAAAAGTAGCATCATCATTTATAGGGATATTTTTCTCATCTATCTCTACTCCCCAATACTCTTTTATTAGATTAATTGTTCTTTTTATCACAGAAAGAGTAGACAAAGCCAATACATCAAATTTTATAAGGCCTAATGCCTCTAGATCCTCATTAGGAAATTGAGTTGCAATAACTCCCTTTTTAGCTTTTCTTAATGGAGCTATCTCATCCAGAGGCACATTAGAAACAACGATTCCGCTCGCATGAGAATTATGGACTATAACATTATTAGCTATATAATTATGCTCATTTTGAAAAAACTCTAAGCCATCTTCTATAGAAATGTCATAAACATCTTCGAAATCCAATTCTTCTATTGACTCTATCCCGCACAAATAAATACTCTCTGTTATTTTATTTTTACCTTTAAAAGATTTTCTTCTAAAGCCATACTTGTCATTTAAACAATAAATATTTAAATCGCTGTAGTCATTTCTTATATCTTTTACAAGTGTGCATCCCTTATCTGTAAATATTAGATGTTCATCTGTAACATCTATATGTTTTTTATTTTTCAATCTAATTTTAAATACTTTTTTATTTCCCGTTTTAAATACTTCAAAATTTTCTGTATAATTTATTTTTTTATTTTTATCAATAAACCCAACTTTGACCTTATGCTTCTTCAACCCTTTTAAATACCTTATTTCAATATTTCCCCGCGTAGTCAGAATAGAAGTATCTTTTGCCAAACATCCAAAATTTGCAAATGTCCCCTCTGTTTGTTCTAAATATTTTTTAAAATTAGAATCTTTGTATTTATCTACATATTGCCTAAAATCAGAGCAATATTCATAAGCATCTTTAAAAGTCTGTATAAGATGACTATTACCCTTCTCGTCATTAACCTTTACTAATCCGTGTTTAGGAAATGGTGATAAAATCTCTGTTGCCTTAGCAGAGTTTTCACTTACAAATGCATCTTGACCTTTATGAAATGCATTTGCTAAATCCAATGCCTTTGTTACCCTTGTGACACAAGATTTAAATTTTAAGAGACCATGAGTTCCAATATTCCCAACATTCTCTCTTCCATATTTATCAATAATATAAGCATATACATCATCCCTATGCTCATAATCAAAATCAGTATCAATATCGGGGAAACCTGCTCTTGCAAAAGCACGCCTTTGAGGAAGAAATTCACTTGAAGGTTTTACAGATGTCATACCAAGAAAATAAGCTGTCCAACTATTAATATCATTCTTATTGCCATATTTCCCCTTATGCCTCTTCCATATGGTATGAAAACTTTCTAAATTATTTTTAGTATCAAGACCATCTGTATTGCCTAAAATATCTAATTCTTCTTTCACTTTTAAAAGAATTTTAGAAAGTTTTTCGCTTTTTGAGTTAACACTTTTTACGTGTGATATAATTTCTTCTTTTATTAAATCTAAATCTGCCATACATAAATACTACAATATTCCTTTTCGCTTTTCAAACTATAAATCTAAAATCTCAAATCTATCATTAATAGGATCAGCAGATATATCCTTATCGTGCCATACCTTTAAATGTTTTGTTAAATCTTCTTTACCTTCAAAATAGCTTAATTCAGCAATCGTTATATAATCGCTTTCCAAAACTTCTTTTAATGGTCTTCTCATCTTTACCATATCTTCACGTAAGCTCATAAATCTAAAATCTCCCACCTATTTTCTATTGGTCTGTTTGGGTCAAAAATTTCTCCCTCATATGGTCGAAATAATGATGATAAATTTGATAGAGCTATTTTTAAATACATTATATTTATATCAATAGTAATAATAGCAACTCTATAATTGTCATCTTTGTAACTAATAAGGCTTCTATCTTTGTCAGACTCTAACAGATAAATATTACAACAAAAAGGAGAATTGTTAAAGAAGAAATAAGATTCTCCTTCTTGTAAATTAAATTCTTTATCATATGAACTCCCTACAATTTTACATTTTGATCCTAAAAAATTATTCTCAAAAATATGAGAAATATCATTTTTGGTAAAAGAAAATTTATTTTTTTGTTCATCTTGGTAAATTTCCATTTCACCAATACTGCCAAATAATTCAGTAAGTATTTCTAAACCCATACCCTAATCTCACAAGTCCAAAATATCAAATCTTTTATTTATATTAAAATAATCTTTAACATTATTATTTTTAGGAAGAAATCTTCTTTCTCTAAGTTCAGACACAGAAACAGTAGAAAGAGTAGTAGAAAGAGTAGTAGAAATAACTTGAAGAGGAATATAAGGAGCATATATAATTTCTCTTTCTGTATATCCCATTCTTTCTGAATGATTATGATTAGCAGGCAATGTAATTATTTCCATAGGTCCTACTGGCATTATCTTATGTCCAAAATATCAAAACGACTTTTAATAGGTTCAGGAACTTCACAGATAGCTGGCTCTAACCCTACCTCTATTTGAAAAGGAAAAGCACAATAATACTTATTAAACTCTTCAAAAGATATTAATCCCAACCTATAATATTCTGCGAGCACTTGCAATCTAGGATCTTCTATAAACGACACATCTTGACCATTTATAGCTATAACTTTTTTATTAGTATCTATCAACGCCACCTAAATCATCCTCTAATGCTCTATCTTCAGAAAGAAGTTCCCAGTTTCTTTCTTCATCTGTTAGTGCCTTCAAAGAAATATCTGAAAAATCTCCTTCTTCAAAACCAAAATCAGACTCTTTAACAAACTTTTTTGTGTCAAATCCTAGGAACCTGGACCAAAGCATATTATACTCTAGAGGATCTACCCCATATGTGACCCCTATGCACCTTAACAGCACACTAGCATACCCTGAACCACGACCAGGGCCTACTAAAACTCCCTTATCTCTAGCATGCTGAATATAATCACGAACTATTAAAAAATATGTAGAAAAATCATAATTATTATTATCTTTTGCTATTTTTATATCTTCTAATTCCATCTTTAAAGCATCAATATGTTTTTGACTTTTATCCCACCCCACTTGCTTCATTCCCTGTTGTGCTAAATCACATAAATACTCATAAGGACTTTTATATTTTTCTGGAATATCAAATTTAGGAAGTCTCATACCTCCAAATAAATTTTCTTCTATATCTTTAGTATTTATTCTCTCTGCCATCACTAAAGAATTAGTTAAAGTATGAGGAGCATATCCAAATATTTTAGCCATTTGTTCAGCACTTTTTAAATAAAATTCCATATGACCAAATTTTAATCTCTTAGGGTCTTTCATACAACGCTGTTGAGACATACATAATAAAACCTCTTGCGCTTCTCCCTGGTCACTCATAATATAATGACTATCATTTGTTGCGACTATAGGGACATCTAGCTCTGAAGATAGTTTAAAAATTAAAGGTATAATTGCCTTTTCTTCATTAATCCCATGATACATAATCTCTAAAAAGAAATTCTCTTTAAATATTTCCTTAAAAATACCACATATTTCTTTTGCTTTATCGTAACGACCATACATTAAATTAGCGTTAATAACACCTGATAGACAAGCTGAGCCACACATAACTCCCTCAGAGTGTTTTGATAATAAATCCAGGTCAATACGGGGGTCAAAATAAAACCCTTCTAAATAAGATTGTTGAGACATTCTACAAATATTTTTATAACCTTGAAAATTTGTTGCATAAAGATTAATATGTCGATTTCCCCTACGTCCATCAGGTTGTGTTTTTTTAATTTGTTCCGTATCTCTTTTTTCTTGATTTTGTCCCATGTCCATTTTACGACAAAGATAAAATTCACATCCCAAAATAGGTTTAATAGGAGCATAAGGAATGTCTTGTCCTTTCTTGTCTTTAGTAGCTCGACACTTTTGTAGAAATTTAATCCAACCCATTAAATTTCCATGATCTGTAATTGCAAGAGATGGGAAACCCATCTTTCTTGCATGAAGGACAAGGTCATCAATTTTTGCCAAACCGTCAAATTGCGAATATTCAGAATGTGTATGAAGGTGTACAAAATCTTTATTTTTAAAAGTCATA
>Ga0307379_10003882_pt1 | contig 21506 bp, 23 predicted proteins | sample UN2MG_FD_202237 | JGI IMG/M metagenome (GOLD analysis project Ga0307379, IMG submission 202237) | Soil microbial communities from Risofladan, Vaasa, Finland - UN-2 | ecosystem: Environmental > Terrestrial > Soil > Coastal area > Acid sulfate soil | place: Finland: Risofladan, Vaasa | collected... | reverse complement strand
GACAGAGGGCTTAGATAGACCAAGCAGGGATTGACATGGCAATTTATTCTCATTCTCAGCTGGGCATGTATGAACAATGTCCCTTGAAATTTAAGCTTCGCTACCGGGACAAGATTAAGCGGGACATAGAAGGCATTGAAGCCTTCCTGGGAACGATGGTTCATGATACCCTAAAGAAATGCTATGACGACCTCAGGTTTACCAGAATAAACAGCTTGAGCAATTTGCTTGCTTTCTACAACAAAATATGGCAGCAAAACTGGAACGACTCGATTGTTATCATGAAGCCAGAGCTGACCCAGGAGAACTATAGAGCTCTGGGAGAGAAGCTGATTGGAAGCTACTACGACCGATATTCACCCTTTGATGCGGATATCACCATACAGACCGAGATGAGAATTGGGTTTTCGCTGGATGACGAGAACAAATACAGGATGCAAGGTTACATAGACCGGCTGTCACGGACTCAGGATGGCACTTATGAAATTCACGACTACAAGACATCAGCTCACATGCCGGAACAGGAAGATGCGGATAAGGATAGACAGCTTGGCTTATACCACATTGGAGTCCAGAAAAAATGGCCAGATATCGAGAACATCAGGCTCATCTGGCACTATCTGGCTTTTGACACCGAACTGATTTCCTCCCGCACTCCCGAAGCTATCTCAAGCCTGATTGAAAGCACCAGGAGCCTGATCGATGAAATAGAGGCAGCGAAGGACTTCCCACCAAACGAGTCACGACTGTGTGATTGGTGCGAATATCCCGACCTCTGCCCGCGGAGAAAGCACTTCTTCAAGGTGGAAGCTCTGCCAGTAAACGAATATCTCAACGAGCCGGGGGTGGTACTTGCCAATAAGTATGCAGCTCTCAAAAATCGGGAGTCGGGGATAGAAGACGAGATGGAGAAGGTGAGGGAGGCAATACTTGACTATGCCAAAAGGGAAGAGGTTGAGGTCATAAAAGGCAGCGACTGCAAAGTAAAGGTCACCTTCGATGAGAAACTGAAATTCCCACGCAAGAGTGACGCTGAACGCCTGGAGCTGGATAGCATAATAAAAGAGGCCGGCAAATGGGACGAGGTTTCAGCGCTTGATACAACATCGCTTGTCAGCATTGTTGAGAAAAGCCTGTGGAGCAAGGACTTGATTGATAGGGTTATAAAGTACGGCAGAATCGAGGAGACTCCTACCGTCCGCCTATTGAAACTGAAGGATGAGGAGAAATAGCATAGGCAAGCGGCTCGCACAGAAAATGAGCTAGACAGGCTCCCTCTTGAGCAGGAGGGCTGCCAATTCTTTGACACCCTATCCGCCTTTCTGATAAACTGCCACCAAGTAGAGAAGCCCCCTAAGACCTTACCTTTTACAACTTCAATCGATGGCCTGATGGAGGTTTCTATCGGCGACGAGATAGGAGAAGCAAGGAGAGGCAAGATGAATGTAAGCTTAAGCGTAATCAAGGCTGATATAGGTGGTTATGTCGGCCATTCCAGTTCACACCCTGAAGTTCTGAACGAAGCTGAAGAACACATGGCACAGGCTAAAAAGGCAGGACTACTCATCGACTACCATGTTACTAGATGTGGTGATGACCTTCAGTTAATAATGACCCATCAGCAGGGAGAAGATAATGACAAGATTCACAAATTAGCATGGAACATCTTCATCGCCTGCACCGAGGTAGCTAAAAAGCTAAAGCTGCACGGTGCCGGCCAAGACCTCCTGGCTGACGCCTTTGCCGGCAATGTAAGAGGCATGGGCCCCGGAGTGGCTGAAATGCAGTTCGAAGAGCGCGTAGCCGAAACGATAATCATCTTCATGGCAGACAAAACTGCCTCTGGCGCCTGGAACTTACCCCTGTACAAAATCTTTGCCGACCCCTTTAACACTATCGGCCTGGTTATCGCTTCCAACATGCACGACGGTTTCTCCTTTGAGGTTCACGATGTCAAAGAGAGCAAAAAGATAAGTCTCAACGCCCCTGAGGAAATATACGACATGCTACTTCTCCTTGGCGCACCCAGCCGCTATGCCGTTAAAGCCATCTACCACCGGGAATCTGGAGAAATAGCTGCTGTTTCTTCCACCCAGCGTTTATCTCTAATGGCCGGCAGGTATGTTGGTAAAGACGACCCGGTGTGCATCGTCCGTTCCCAGGGAAAGTTCCCGGCTGTAGGTGAAGTTCTTGAACCTTTTGCTTCTCCCAATATAGTGGAGGGCTGGATGAGAGGTTCGCACCACGGTCCACTGATGCCGGTAGCCGTCAACGAGAGCAACCCTTCTCGCTTTGATGGCCCACCCCGCGTGATTGCCGCCGGTTTCCAGCTTTCCGAAGGCAAATTAATCGGCCCCCGTGATATGTTCGATGACCTAGCTTTCAATAACGCCCGGCAACAAGCAAACGATATTGCCGATATTCTGCGCCGCCTCGGACCTTTCGAGCCTCACCGTCTGCCTCTAGAAGAGATGGAGTACACTACCATGCCCGAGGTTATGAAAAAGCTCGAGGGAAGATTCGAAAGCATTTAAACGGTGAGGGGAAAATGCCCAAGCTTCTCCTAGCTACTACCAACCAGGGTAAAACCCGCGAATATCGCCACCTCCTTAAAGGGCTACCTTTCGAGCTGGTAACACCGGCTGAAGAAGACATATACATATCTGTGGACGAGAAAAATACCAGCCTTGAGGAGAATGCCCGGCTAAAGGCTACTTCTTATGCCAGCTTGAGCCACCTTATCACCCTGGCTGACGACTCCGGGCTTGAAGTCGATGCCCTCGATGGTGAACCTGGTATCCGCTCAGCTCGCTTCGCCGGAGACGAAGCCAGTGATAAAGACAAGATGGAACACCTTTTAGCCAAACTAAGAGAAGTTCCCTGGGAAAAGCGAGCTGCTCACTTCAGATGCGTTATCGCTATAGCTGTCCCAACAGGAAGAACAGAGCTATGCTATGGTGAGTGCCATGGCTTAATTACCTTTGAACCTAAAGGTAACAGCGGTTTTGGCTACGACCCCGTTTTCTATTTGCCTGAATTTGACAAGACCATGGCCGAGCTTCCTCTTGAGACAAAGAACCAAATTAGCCACCGTGGCAAAGCTGCCCAAAAAGCATACCGAATGCTGGAGCAGCTTGCGGAGAAGGTCAAACCATGACCGGTATTTCCGATTCCTTCAATCGCCCTATCAACTACCTGCGCATCTCCGTGACTGACCGCTGTAACCTTCGCTGTATCTACTGTATGCCAGCCGAGGGCACTTATCTCCTGCCCCACAGCGAAATTCTCACTTACGAGGAGATTACCAAGATTGCCAGGCTGGCTGCTGAACTGGGTATTAACAAACTCAGGCTAACCGGCGGTGAGCCGTTGGTCAGAGCCAACTTGCCCGACCTGGTAGCAATGCTGAGCAAAATAGACACGGTCGATGACATCTCTATGACTACCAACGGCACTCTCCTCAAGGACTATGCCCGTGAGCTCAAACAGGCTGGCTTAAAGCGGGTCAACATCAGCCTGGATTCTCTAAGCCAAGATAAGTTTGAGCTTATCACCCGCCATCGCAAGCTAAGCAAAGTGCTCCAGGGCATCGAAGCTGCTAAGGCTTGCGGGCTAAATCCGGTTAAAATCAATATGGTAGTTATGCGCGGCATCAATGATGACGAGATTATGGACTTTGCCAATTTAACCATCACTGAAGGCTGGCACGTGCGTTTCATCGAGCTAATGCCCTTCGCCGTAGATAACCCACCGGAATGCCATTCAACAGGCGGTAAGGCTAATCTCCACTGTCAATTCATGTCCGCCCACGAAATAAAGGAGCATCTCAGCAGTTCAGGAGAACCGGAGCCCTGCCTACCTATCACTGGCAATGGCCCAGCCAAATACTTTCGCTTTTCTAAAGCTACTGGTACTATCGGTTTCATCACCCCAATTAGTGAGCATTTCTGCTTCAACTGCAACCGCATCCGCCTTACTGCTGAAGGTAAGCTCCGTCCCTGTCTCCTCAGTGATGAAGAGATTGATATCCGCCAGCCGCTACGTCATGGCGCCTCAACTGAAAAACTAAAGCAGGTCATAGCAGAGGCTATTCAGAAGAAGCCCAGAAAGCACCGTCTGCCCAAAGGAGCTATCTCCCAAAAACGCTCCATGTCTCAGATAGGAGGTTAAAGATGAGTACACCATCGGATATCCGCATGGTAGATGTCAGCGAGAAACCAGTTACCACCAGGGAAGCTGTAGCCAAAGGCAGGGTAGTTATGCAAGCTTCAACCTTAAGCCTGCTCAAAGAAGGCAACTTACCCAAAGGAGATGCTTTAGCCACTGCTCGCATCGCCGGCATCATGGCAGCCAAAGAAACCCATCGCCTCATCCCCCTATGCCATCCGCTTCTTATTGACGACGTCACTGTAGAATTCTACCTGGATGAACAGGCCTCAGCAGTAGAGATTGCAGCTACGGTTAAAGGCAGCGGCAAAACCGGCTTCGAGATGGAGGCCTTAACCGCAGTGACTATAAGCGGCTTGACCATTTATGACATGTGCAAAACTGTAGACTCAACGCTACGCTTGGAGAACATCCGCCTCGCAAGAAAAAGCGGTGGCAAAAGCGGCACCGTTGTCCTAGAATAATTAAAAAATAATTGACTTACCCTAGACAGCAGAGTATACTCTTGATACTATAATCGGTGGGGGGTATCCCATGAAACTATCTTGTCTTCAAGAAAATCTTAATAAGGGGTTGGGCATCGTTGGTAGGGCTGTAGCCACCAGAACCACCCTACCCATCACTCAGAATGTCTTATTAGCCACCGACCAGTCCCGCCTCAAGTTAGCTGCCACCAATCTTGAAATGGCCATCACCTACTGGACTGGGGCTAAAGTGGAGGAGGAAGGTGCCATTACCATCCCTGCCCGGCTTCTCTCTGAATTCATAAGCTCCCTCCCCAACGACCATATTAACATGACGCTCACTCAGCACAGCCTGCAGCTCAAATGCGCCCGCTTCGAAGCTCGAATCAATGGCCTTGATGCTGAAGATTTTCCACCGATTCCTCAGGTTAGTGACGGTATAGCTACTAAAATTGAGGCCGAATCCCTGAGAAAAGGAATCAGTCAAGTCGCCTTTGCCGCAGCCACTGAAGAATCCCGCCCTGTGCTTACCGGCGTCCAGGCCGAGTTCGACGGAGATAAACTCACCCTGGCTGCTGCTGATGGCTTCAGGTTAGCCGTCCATAATGCCCCTCTCCTGTCACCAGTCAGCGATAAAACTGCCGCAATCATCCCGGCACGAGCCCTAAACGAACTGAATCGCTTCCTCAGTGACCAGGAAGAGCCAGTTGAAATCACTCTAAATCAGCAAAAGAGCCAAGCCCTATTCCGCCTTAAGAATATAGAGATGGTCTCCCAGCTTATTCAAGGCGCTTTCCCCAATTATTCCCAACTCATCCCGGAAAGCTATACCACTCGGGCTGTTGTCGACGTCGCTGAGTTCCTACGAGCCACTAGAATGGCCTCTATTTTCGCTCGTGATGGCAGCGGCATCGTCCGCCTGATTATTACCCCTGGCACTGAACTCACCCCGGGCAAACTGAATATCTCAGCCCGGGCTGAAGAAATTGGCGACAATGTTGGTGAAATCGATGCTTTAATTGACGGGGAGCCAGCCAAAATTGCCTTCAACGCCAAATATCTCTCGGATGCCTTAGGTGCCCTCCACCAAAGTCAAGTCGCTCTGGAAACCACTACCCCCTCCAGCCCCGGCGTACTCCGCCCCGTCGGCGTCGACAACTATATCCACATCGTTATGCCCATGTTCGTTCAATGGTGACAAACCAGCAAGCCATCGTTGTTATTCATCCCTTAGATAGAGAAGTTTGGGCAGAAGCAGCCAGCATTAGCTGGTGAATAAGAATTGCAGCCCTTGAACCAGGACAGCACACTAAAAGGACGTAAACGCTCACGGAGCTTAATTTGAAGGGAACGGTTGCACTGGTCACAGGAGCCGCCAAGCAGCACGGCAATGGACACCGATGCGCAAGCTCGGTGAACCTCAGGATGTAGCAAATATAGTAGCCTTTTTGGCTTCGGATAGGGCTAAGTTTATCACCGGGGCAAATATTATAGCCGACGGCGGCTTTAACCTTTTTGTGTTCTAAAAATCAATCCGGCAGGACTATCTTTTAGCCATAATGCTCTTCCGCCGCAGCTACGCTAACCCAGGAACATTGCAAACTTTCTGATAGGAGCCTCCTGGGCAGAAGATAGCTCACGCGGTCAGGCCCACCTTGTGGTATAATTTCGGAGAAAGTCGGAGGATAGCACATACACATACCACTCTAAGATATGAATTTTTGGGAATCCATCTTAAGTAACAAAGTGCTACTGGTCCCCGTGGCTGCCTGGGGCACAGCTCAGGTGCTGAAGGTAGTTATCTCCTCAATAAAAGATAAACGCCTGAATTTATCATACTTGGTTACTATGGGCGGGATGCCCAGTTCACATACCACACTAGTCTGCGCTTTGGCTGCAACCGCGGCTATAGTTCAGGGTGTAGCCTCAGCTATTTTTGCTATTTCCACCTTTCTGGCCATAATAGTTATGTTAGACGCTGCAGGTGTACGACAAACCGTAAGTATCCAGTCCACCATCCTCAACCGTATACTGGATGAGCTTTTTAAGGGAAAACCAGCATTTGAACAGCGCGTGCGAGAACTCATAGGACACACCAAGTGGGAAGTCATAGCTGGAGCTGCACTGGGTATACTCTTCGCTTTGGTATTGGCATAAACGTGATGACTAGACTGCCCGGGAATTAAAACGAGGAGGGATAAAATGCCTGATCTAGACTTGCTGACATCATGGTTGGTCTTTCTAGCTATAGCCTGGACTCTACCATGGAAAGGAATAGCTCTGTGGAAAGCTGCTGGTAACAAGCACTTATGGTGGTTTGTGGCTCTGTTCTTGCTTAATACCCTGGCAATCCTGGAGATAATCTACATCTTCGCCTTCAGTAAGAGAAAAGAGTCGACGCCAGAAGCTGCCTGAACCCTAAAGCCTGCTCCCAGATATCCAAGAGCGGGAGCAATACTTTCATTCAAAACGATGAGTGACATGGTATTACTCGGAACGTAGCATATTTCACCCCTCTTTGTCATTGTCATTGCGAGGCACAACATGCCGTGGCAATCTCGGCGGGGTTGCAGCGAGGCAAGCGATGCTAAAGCCTTTTAGAGTCGCAGCTGAATCAAACCACATGTAGTGCAGTCTTTTAAGGCCGCCTGGGGGGTAGGTGCTGGGCGAGGCTAAGGCCTCGTACTACACATTTTGAAATAAGAGTTCTGGAGCACCAAGCTATTGGATACCGCACACCAAGTTGTAGACACAGCCTTGGCCTGCTTGCTATACTTATAAGGTTCGGTGAAGCTAAAAGTATGGTTCCTCGAAACTAGACCCCAGTTTCTGCTTGTTTCCGTGGTGCTGGCATTTCTGGGCACCTGCATGGCCTGGTACGATGGCTCCTTTCACCTCGGCCATGCTCTATTAGCTTTCTTTGGGCTGCTTTTGTGCCACATCAGCGTTAATGTTCTTAACGATTACTATGACTACAGAAGCGGAATAGACCTGAAGACTAAAAGAACCCCCTTCAGCGGCGGCAGTGGCTTCCTCCCGGCTGCTTCTCTCCAACCAAAGCATGTCTTCTGGCTCGGTCTGGTCTGTTTCTTGCTCGCAGTACCCATAGGTATTTATTTCACCCTGGTGATAGGCTGGCTCCTGCTGCCCCTGCTTGCGATAGGCGCAGTATGCATCCTCCTCTACACACCCTTCTTAACCAGGCTAAGATGGCCTGAGTGGGCTCCCGGGATTGGCCTGGGTGCCTTACCAGTTCTGGGAGTCTATTTCATTCAAACAGGCGATTACACCCTTCCTGCTGTCGTGGCATCCATACCCTCCGGCATATTAGTGCACAACCTGCTCCTGCTGAATGAATTCCCTGACACAGAAGCCGATAAGGAGGCGGGTAGAAAAACCCTGCCCATTACCATGGGCAAGGCAAAGGCAAGCGTAGTCTATTCGGCCCTGACCGTGATAGTTTATCTATGGATAATCGGTAGTGTGGTGGCAGGGCTGATGCCAGCCTTTTCTCTAATAGCCCTGCTAACGCTTCCTTTCGCCATCAAAGCTATTCAGGGTGCTCTGAAATATCAAGATGAAAGTAAGCTAATACCAGCTATGGCAAATAATGTTCTGGTTGTTCTGTTGACCCAGCTGCTCCTGGGCATCGGCTACCTTCTGGCAGGAGTTTTCTAACTTATAATCATAACCTTGGCTATTCTGAATTTTCATTAACGAGATAATTATGTCAACTGACCTGGTTTTGCTGCACGCGCCCAGCGTGTATGACTTTCGCCAAAAAACAATTCTTTTCGGGCCGGTTAGCGACCTGATTCCCCCTTCCCCGGTTTTCGAGATGTATCCCATCGGACTCACCAGCATTGCTGAATATCTAGAGCGTGCTGGCTATCGAGTGCGCATTGCAAACCTTGCGGTGCGCATGCTAAACAATAAGAGATTTGACGCTGAGGCATTCATAAAACGCCTGTCGGCACCGGTCTTCGGCATCGATTTGCACTGGATGCTGCATTCCCATGGCGCTATTGAGATAGCAAAGATAGTGAAAAGATACCACCCGGAAGCGAAAGTAGTATTCGGCGGGTTTTCATCTTCTTATTACTACAAGGAGCTGCTTAAGTACCCTGAGATAGACTATGTGCTCAGAGGTGACTCTACAGAGGAACCCTTCCGACAGCTAATGGACTGCATAATGAATAAGAGAGAGCCTGAAACTGTGCCTAACCTTGCCTGGCGAGATAGTCAGGGCAAAGCACTTGAAAACCCATTTTCTCACGTTCCTGACGACCTCAGCAATGTCATGGTCAATCACTATGGCACTGTCATACGCTCCGTGATTAGATACCGCGACCTCGCCAGCTACATCCCCGTCAAGGACTGGCTTCGCTATCCCATCACGGCTGTGTTTACCTGCCGTGGCTGCACCCACAACTGCATTATCTGCGGAGGTTCCACCGCAGCCTTCAAGCAGTTCTATAATCGACAGAAAACAGCTTTCCGCTCTCCAGAATCAGTTGCCCAGGACATAAAACATATTTCACGCTTCAGCAATGCCCCAATATTTATCCTGGGTGACCTGCGCCAGCCGGGAGGAAACTATGCCAGTGAAATTCTAAGCTGGCTTCAAAAGAACAGGGTAAAGAACCAGTTCATCCTTGAACTATTCTCTCCTGCCCCGAAGGACTTGCTGCGCCAGATGAGCCAGTCATGTCCCAACTTCTGCCTGGAGATCTCTCCCGAATCCCATGACCCTGAAATAAGGAAAATTATTGGAAGAAGCTATTCCAGTCAGGACTTAGAGCAAACTTTAAGCGATGCGCTTGAAGTCGGCTGCGGGCGGCTGGATGTGTTCTTCATGATCGGGCTACCGAAGCAGACCCCGCAGTCGGTAATGGATACCATCGACTACTGCGACTTCCTGTTGCAGAAATTTAAGGGCGATAAGCGGCTGTCTCTGTTTATCTCTCCGCTGGGGCCATTCCTCGACCCTGGCAGTCTTGGCTTTGAACACCCGGAGCGCTACGGCTATCACGTCCTGTTTCGAACGCTGGAAGAGCATCGCCAGGCGCTGGTATCCCCACACTGGAAGTATTCCCTGAACTACGAGACGGAGTGGATGACTCGCCAGCAGATTGTAGACACCGCTTATGAAGCTATTCTGCGTCTTAATCGTCTGAAAGCAAAATACGGGATTATCCCTGCCCAAATGGCTGAAGCAGGGGAACATCGCGTCAAGGCAGCCTGGGAGATGGCACACCGTATCGACGATATACTGGCTAAAGGTAGTCATGAGGAGTTATCCCAGTTGAAAGCGCAGGTGGATGAGATTAATATGTTCCCAGTGGCTGAGAAGGCTCAGCTAGAGGTGCCGCCACCATTCATCAAGCTGAGGCCGCTGCGAGCCTTATGGTCACTGGTAACCGGGCGGTAAATAGAAGCGTCACAAAATAGCGTTTTGTGCAACGCTTGTAGATAGAACTTTCAACAACTTTTTAGTTTCTAGCTTGAGAGAGGTATAATCTATTATGATGAAAATGAAGGGGTCTCTAACTGCTAGAAAGATTATTAGCACGACGGGGAGAAGTGGCTATTATCTGGTGAACGATCGCCCCACTGAGGCCCCTCGTGTAGCCAGTTTTGTGCATAACTTGTGCTCTACTGATCGCATACAAAACTGGGGCTGTTTACTACTAACCAATAGTATTGCAAAATCCATCAATCGAGAAGCCAAGCAAGCAGCAAGCATAGGCATTCATGGCTGCTACTTTCGTGGGAGGAGATTTCCCCTAGGACAACACCCGGAATCGGCTTCCGATTTCGGACCGCCGCCGCCGGAGAAACGGAATAAAGGTAGATATAATGAGTATGGGAAAAGGGTGCTTTATCTATGTAGTGACCTTAGGACTGTAGCTACTGAGCGTTCCTACACTCCGAAGGAGCCATGCCTTTATGTTCAGACCTTCGACATTCAGCTAGACACGGCACGTATCCTCAAGCTCAATGCCGACCTTGAGGATCGTTTTTCACATTTGCACTACTTTCTCCTAGAGAGCGAATATGCTGCAGAAGGAACGACGTTCGCCAAATTTCCATACCGAGCTACCCATTTCATTGCGGAGATTTGCAGGAGACTGGGTATTGATGCTGTAGAGTACCCAAGCATTCGGGGCGGCTACAAGGATAATAGTGACGCAGTAAATCTCGTCATCTTTGAACCATACTGCGACAGCATTTGTTCCATGGCAGTAGATAGGCCGTTTAAGTATAAGGACAATCAGCCATCGCCAGATTGATTACCTTGTCATCAAACCCCCAATATCACGGTAGGCCATCTCTCTTATTCTATATAGCTCATAGTCAAACAATAGGGCGAAAAGTTCAGTTTGAATGCCTTCTCCTTTTATGCTATTGACTGGCTGATGAGAATTGTCTATAGTACAGCTTGGAAATATCAATGAGTAGGTGGTGAGATGCAGCAGTGGTATCAGTGTCCTAACTGTGGCGCTCCAGTTGCTTTTGGGGTCAAGTTCTGCGGCAATTGTGGAGCGCAAATAACGGGAGCGATACAACAACCTGAGGGATGGGCAAAACAAAGTAGTAGACAGCAGGGTTCTAAGTGGGACTTCCTCAAACCAAGCGGTCGTTTTTCTAGGCTTCAGTTTGCCTGCTTTTATTTCGTGCCAATCATAGTTACGGCGATTTTGTTCGGCATTATTCAGTTTGGGCTTGGTGACTCTACCAAGCATGACGGACTCTCTTTTTCGTTGGCTGTATTGGCAGGATGGCTTATTTGGCCTTGGCTACTATTTCAAGCCTATGTAGTCATTATAGCTGGTATTAGATGACTCCATGACCTTAATCATTCGGGGTGGTATCTTTTGCTAGCTTTCATCCCTTTGGTGAATGTAATTATGATTTTGTATCTATTATTTGCGCCTGGAAAGGTGGAGGGGAATAGATGGCTAGCGAGTTCATATCCGGTGTAGCCAAGCGATACCTTATACCATTTCTAATTATCTCGCTGCTCGGTATGGGACTCGCAACAAGTTGCGGTCCAGGACTGCAAACATTTGACAAGTACGGTATGTCCTTTGAAGTATCCGAAAAGCTCAAACTAGAAGAGTACACCGTTAGCATTGAAAACCAAATCTTTAAGAAAGGAACTGCAAGTTATGAAGAAGGGTGCGTGATGAGCACCGAGAAGAACTTCACGCTTTTGTGGCTTACGACAGTCCCTCAGTTTTCTCCTACTGAAGTCCGGTTCTCTATTCTCAGTACTCCTAACACGTTTGAATCAGCAAGCGGTACCTTTCAAGCAAAGATAACAGGAGACCTTACCACGCAGCGAATAGCGGATTTTGAGGTAACCTTTGCAGAGATGCAATTCACCCTACCAGGGTGGAAGGCACCGGGGATTACCGCTGTTTGGTATTGCCCAGCCAGCCAGAGGACAATGCAACTCATCCTGATTCATAAGCAGCCAGAAAGAGAAATGAGGAGATTTTTACGTAGCTTCTCCTGCGGGTAGGCTATTGTCACGAAGGATAGAGAAGCTGTGGCGAGAGGTATAAGTGCAATTCTTTAAAAATGGACTGTCTATTCTTGGTTCTGGAATAGTGATATTAGCAATGATAGGTCATTTGTCAATAGGTTTCATTAATGCCTTTGCCATCTGGGGATGGTGGGCTCTCATCTGTATACCAGCATTCCCCGTGGTGATATTAGGATATCCTTTCATATATTGGTTTATAACTGGGTCTGGTGGGCTTTTTGCAATATGGGGTATTTTAATGGGCTGTGCAATATTAGGCGCTATATTAGCTTCAATAGGGAATAAAGAATGAAACGATACCTTATCCTAATTCTAGTAGTAGTCTTAGTGCTGGCTTCAGGGTTATGGATAAAGTGTAGTCAGCCTGCAACCACACCAACTAGGCCATCAGCCAGCCCTACAGTTACCCAGGATTGGCAGAGTTATGACAATGAGTCTTTAGGAATAGCATCCCGATATCCAGAAACTTATACACTCCTTCTTGATGATCCAATTGGTTCAGGTATTCAGCTCCAGAGCGAAAGCATCCTCTTGCGCATGATTGCAAATCCGCTTTCCGGCAGAAGTGTCGAGATGCTGGCTGAGGAGCTTTATGACAAAGGCTTTAGGGAGTCAGGGCGAACTCACATACAGAAAGGCTCTTGGCAAGGGCTGCGTCTTCAAGGCAAGGTCATTAAAATCAGTGCTCCGAGCGTTGACGAAGTGGTTTATATGGTGAAAGCGCCGTCTGGCTCTCTCTTCACATGTCTTGCTCTCTCGACCGAGGCCAGCCCTGATTTTGCTGAAGTCGACATGATTTGGGATTCACTTACCCTTCGGTTTGATAGCTTTGCTATGCCACCTGCTCTACTGGATGAAACCCCAATGGCTACATTGCAACCAAAGGGTCAAGGTTACTCACTACGTCACCCACAAGCGTGGCAGGCAGTAGTAGGCGAGGGGCTGGTATTCGTGCGCGACCCGGACAATCCTGATGCGTTTATTATGTCCATTCTCAAGATTCAGCCTCCGGAAGCTAATGTTGATGAAGCAATTAGTAATGCTTTAGATATGCTTGTTGTCTTTGACGATGTAGTCCTCCGCTCCGAGCATGAGGTTTCACTTTCGGGCGCTCAAGACGTAGTTGTGCTAGCTGGGAGTGCAAGGTTTGCAGATGGTGGCCACGCAGTGTTCAGAATCCTTTTGGTAGTGACAAAAGACAGCACATACAAAGTTGAAGTTGTGGCTGATGCAGCAAAGTGGGAACCACTATCTCCAGTTTTCGACGGAATTTTCAAGAGCTTTACCATAGAGTTTACACCGTAGATCTTCAGCGAATGGCGCCCTGTTGAAAGCCCTGCTATCGTTTATCTATAATCAGGCCATGCCAAAGCAGCGACTGGACAATCTATTAGTAACCAGAGGGCTGGCTGAAAATGAAAGTAAAGCTCGGGCTATGATTATGGCTGGCGAGGTAACTATAGCCGGTAAAGTAACCACCAAGCCGGGCAGCCTGGCCGATGAAAATGCCAGTCTTGAGATAGTCGAAAAACTGCCTTATGTTAGCCGCGGTGGCTTCAAGCTTGCTCATGCCCTGGATGAATTCAAGCTTGATGTCACTTCCTTGACAGCCATGGATGTCGGCGCCTCCACCGGCGGCTTTACAGACTGCCTGTTACAGCGTGGCGCCAAGCATGTCTATGCTCTAGATGTCGGCTATGGCCAGCTTGATTATAAGCTGAGACAAGACCCCAGAGTAGTCGTTATGGAAAGAATCAACGCCCACTACCCCTTTTCCCTCCCCGAAAAGGTAAATCTGGCCACTATGGACTTATCCTTCATCTCCGTGACCAGAGTAATCCCCAACATAGTAGGCCACCTGATACAGCCTGGCCGTATTATTGTCCTGTTTAAGCCACAATTCGAGGCAGAGAGAAAAGAGGTAGCCAGAGGTGGAATAATCAAAGACCCCCAGGTACATGCCCGAGTTCTGGGGCGATTCATCGTCTGGGCAACAGACCATGATTTAAGACTGGGTGGGCTGGTTGCCTCGCCTATCCTGGGCGCTGAAGGCAATAAGGAATTTCTGGTGCTCCTGACCTCGAGCCAAGGATAAGTCTCAGCCAGCACCCAAATTAAACATGTAGCGCAGGGCTTTAGCCCTGCCATGGTGGATAACAATCGATGCCACGCCTACCATACCCCCAGGCAGCCTTAAAAGACTGCACTACATGTGGGTTGGATTCAAAATAACATGTAGTGCGAGGCTTTAGCCTCGCTCAGCAAAGCTGAAGGCCAATGTTTGGTATAATCTAGAAGAATGAAGAAAAGGAGTATCACACTCAAGGCTGATGACCTCCGCCTTGCTGGCGAGGTCTATTTCCCAGAGACTACAAAACAGCACTATCCAGCTCTGTGCCTTTGCCATGGCATTCCTTCTGGTCAGCGTGCCCCCAACGACCGAGGCTATCCTGCGCTAGCCGAGAGGTTCTGCGCTGCCGGTTTTATCACCCTGATTTTCAACTCTCGAGGCACTGGGCAAAGCCAGGGGAACCTTGATCTCCTAGGCTGGACACGCGACTTAAAAGCCGCCATCGATTTCCTATCCAGTCTTAACAGAGTTGACAAGTCTCACCTCTATCTTCTTGGCTCCAGCGGTGGTGCTGCCGTAAGTATCTACACCGCTGCTCATGACCCAAGAGTCTCTTCCGTAGTAACCCTTGCCTGCCCTGCCGAATTCGGTTTCCTGACCAATGTGCAACAAACTGAGTCTACCATTGACCACTTCCGCAGTATCGGTGCCATCAGAGATGCCGACTTTCCACATTCGGTAGACGAATGGGGTGAAGGCTTCAATACCGTTACGCCGATTCGCTGGATTGATAAAATCTCCCCCCGTCCTCTACTCCTGATACACGGCAAAGAAGACGAAGTAGTACCTATAGAGCACGCCTTCAGGCTCCATGGGCAAGCCCGAGAACCAAAGGAACTAGTCACCATCCCTGGAGCCGGACACAGGTTACGTCTGGAAGAAAAAGCAATAGCCACCGCCTTAAACTGGCTCAAAACACCTTAACCCGTCAATACGAAATTAATAGGCTCATTCCTGGATAATCCCAGGTGAAAAAACATGTGTCCAAGCGTCATTGCGAGGAGCATTAGCCGGGTAGGCTGGAGCACCCGCTCCAGCCCGAAGCACTCCTTGCAAGGAGAGGAAAAACGAAGCATTCCTCTCCGAGACCCCACCAAGATTGCCACGGCACTCCGTGCCTCGCAATGACAGAGGGGGGTCTCGCAACAATGAAGGAAACCTGCACTCACGAATCAAGGAGGCTAGACTCAGATTGACCTCAACCTAAGAAAAGGCTTATAATCTGGATGTAAAACAGTTATGCATGAGAGCTGTGGCATTTTCGGCGCCTATGCACCAGGAGTGGACGTTGCCCGACTTACCTTTTTTGCTCTCTATGCCCTCCAGCATCGGGGGCAGGAAAGCGCTGGTATCGCCACCACCGATGGGAAAGACATCTACATCCACACCGCTATGGGCCTGGTTAGCCAGGCTTTCACTGAAGATGAATTAAGCCATCTTGAAGGGCACATCGCCATCGGGCACAATCGCTATTCCACCGCTGGCGCAAGCCACCCGGCTAACGCCCAACCACTACTAGCAGAAACAGGTTCCACAAATATAGCCTTAGGACATAATGGCAACATAATCAACGCTAAACTTCTCCGCGACGAGCTTATCCAGCTTGGCTATAGCTTCTCCACTACCACCGACTCCGAGGTTATCGCCAATCTCATCATATCTTCAACAGAAAAAAGTCTAGTAGAGAAAATAAGGTATGCTATGCGCCGCCTGCAAGGAGCCTACTCCCTGGTAATCATGACCACGGATAAGCTGATTGGGGTTCGAGACCCCATGGGAGTTCGACCAATTTGCTTGGGAACTATCAATGGCGGCTGGGCAATCGCCTCAGAAAGCTGCGCTCTTGACCATATTGGGGCTCAGTTCGTTAGAGAAATCGAACCTGGAGAAATAGTGGCTATCAGCAACAATGGGGTCAAGAGCTTCAAAGAAGAGAGCAGCAAGAAAGCCTTATGCATTTTCGAATATATTTATTTTGCTCGCCCCGACAGCGTTATCCAGGGCAGGCTACTGTATCCAGCACGACAAGCCATGGGAGCAATACTGCATCGAGAACACCCCGTTGAAGCTGACCTGGTGATGGGTGTCCCTGACTCAGCTACTGCTGCCGGCATTGGCTATGCTCAAGCCTCAGGTATTCCCTACTGTGAAGGCTTGCTCAAAAATCGCTATGTCGGACGCACTTTCATCGAGCCTGACCAGAGATTGCGAGACCTCGGCGTCAAGCTAAAGTTTAACCCCCTCTCTCAGACAATTAGCGGGAAAAGATTGGTGGTTGTCGATGATAGCATTGTCCGCGGCACCACCACCCCTAGAGTCGTCGCCCTGCTTAAACGAGCTGGCGCCAGGGAAATCCACCTGCGCATCTGTGCCCCACCCCTTCGCTACCCCTGTTTCTTCGGCGTAGATATGGCAACCAGGTGGGAGCTTATTGCCGCCCAAAAAAGCATACCAGAAATTAGAGACTACCTCGGTGCTGACTCCCTCGGTTATCTTAGCATCGAAGGCCTGATCGAGGCTGTAGCCCTGCCTAAGGAAATCTTTTGCTTAGCTTGCTTTACCGGAGATTACCCCATCCCGGTACAGCTAGAAATGGACAAACTAGCCCTGGAAGCCTTACCTTCAAGGAGTTCGGGTGAAATCGAAAGGTAATGAGGCTTATGCCCTGGCAGGCGTTGATATCAAGGCTGCTGATAAGGCCAAGGAACTGATTAAACAGCACGCCCGGTCTACTTTTCGCCCCGAGGTTTTAACTGATATTGGCCTATTCGGCGGTATGTTTGAATTTAAAGGCTACAGCGAGCCAGTCCTGGTCTCCAGCACTGACGGCGTGGGGACTAAGGTCAAAATCGCCTCGCTTTTAGATAAACACGATACCGTAGGCATCGACCTGGTCAATCACTGCGTTAATGACATTCTCGCCTGCGGTGCTACTCCCCTTTTCTTCCTTGACTATATCGCCATGGGTAAACTGGTACCGAAAAGAATAGAAAGTATTGTCAGCGGCGTAGCCAAGGCCTGCCGTAGCGTTGGCTGTGCTCTTATCGGTGGCGAAACCGCTGAAATGCCCGGAGTCTATGAAGTTGATGATTATGACCTTGTCGGCTTTATCGTTGGGGCAGTAGAGAAGAAGAATATTATTAATGGCAACTCTATCTCCTTGAATGACATCATCCTCGGCTTACCTTCCAGCGGCTTGCACACTAATGGCTACTCTCTGGTACGCCAGACCTTCAGAATAGATAAAGACCCGTCTCCACTACAGGTTTTCTATCCTGAGCTGGAACGAACATTAGGCGAAGAGCTTCTCGAGCCACACCGCTGCTACTACTCAGAGCTCAAACCAATTTTGCCAATGATTAAAGGGCTAGCCCACATCACCGGCGGTGGGCTTACTGGAAACCTGCCTAGAATCCTGCCCCCAGGTCTTGCTGCTCATATCAACAAGAACACCTGGCATATCCCACCTATCTTCAATCTCATTCAAAAACAGGGCAATATCGAAGAAACAGAGATGTATCACGTGTTCAACATGGGAATAGGTATGGCTGTTATCTGCTCGCCCCAGCATGTAGCTAAACTTACGGATGCCTTGCCTGAAGCCAAAGTAATTGGTAAACTTATCAAAACCCCCAAAAGCCAAAAAATAATCATCAGGTAGGAGGTTAATATGCGTGCTATCATCAGCGTTTCTGACAAAACAGGGGTGATTGATTTCGCCCGGCAATTAGAAGGTTTAGACGTTGAAATATTCAGTACCGGCGGCACCAAAAAGGCCCTGGAAGTAGACGGTATAAAAGTCCATAGTGTCTCAGAGCTCACTGGCTTCCCCGAGATTCTAGATGGTCGAGTGAAGACACTCCACCCCGCAGTCCACGGTGGTATCCTGGCCAAGCGCAATCTACCCAAACATCTGGATGAGCTGGCTCAAAACAAGATTCAGCCTATCGATATGGTAGTGGTAAACCTCTACCCCTTCGTTCAGACCGTAGCCAAAGGAGATGTCTCCCTTGACGAAGCACTGGAGAACATTGACATCGGCGGGCCAACCATGATTCGGGCTGCCGCCAAAAATTTTCCTTATGTCTTGGTAATAGTTGACCCCGAGGACTATGGCTCTATCATCGAAAAACTGCGCCAGGGTGATATAGGCTTAAAAGAACGGGAGAAACTAGCTCAGAAAGCTTTTCAGCATGTAGCTATGTATGATACAGCTATCGCCCAGTATCTCAGGGGAGAAGACAAGTTTCCCCAGGAAATGACTATAGCCCTGAAAAAGAGCTACAACCTCCACTACGGAGAAAACCCTCACCAAAGAGCTGCTCTCTATATTGAGCAGGTCATAGGACAAAAGCCGTTGGGCATGACCTCAGTTAATCAACTCAGTGGCCCTGAGCTTTCCTTCAATAATTTCCTTGACCTCGAAGCTGCCTGGGGCACAGCCTGTGATTTTGATGACCCCACTATAGCCATCGTCAAACATACTAACCCATGCGGGCTTTGCAGCAATAATGACATGATTGAAGCCTACAGAAGAGCTCTTGCCGGCGACCCTGTATCCGCATTCGGAGGTATCGTTGCCAGCAACCGGCCTATTGACCTCGACCTTGCCACTGAGATAGATAAGACTCATTACGATGCCATCATCGCTCCAAGCTACAGCAAGGAAGCTCTTGACTTACTCAAACGTAAGAAAAAACTACGCCTTCTCTCATTGTCCTCCCAGCCATACCCTAACAAAATAAGCAGCATCGACGTGCGCCCTATTAGCGGCGGTTTCCTGATCCAAGATGAGGATTATTACACCGAGCAGGAGTTTGAACCACGGACCGTATCCAAGCGCCAACCGACAAAAGACGAGCTGCGCGATCTTCTCTTCGCCTGGAAAACAATGAAACACATAAAATCTAACGCCATCGCCCTGGCTAAAGACAATACGATGCTTGGCATGGGCTCAGGTCAACCCAATAGAGTAGTCAGCGCCGAGTTGTCTCTACAAAAAGCTGGCGATGCAGCAAAGGGCAGTGTCCTCGCCTCCGATGCCATGATACCATTCCCTGACACCGTTGAAGTTGCAGCCAAAGGCGGAGTGACTGCCGTTATCCAAACCGGTGGTTCAGTAAGAGATGAAGAGGTAATTGCTACAGCCGATAAATATAATATGGCTATGGTCTTTACCGGGGTGCGCCACTTCAGGCACTAAATAGCTCCAGGAGGAAAAATGCTGATTATCAATAAAGACAGTATCGACGCCATCAGACACAAGCTTGATGACCTCGAAAAAGCACAAGAGGTTGTTAACGACGTGGAAAAAATGCTGGAGATAAAGCAGGCGCTACTCTGGCGGTCCGAAGTAATTGCTCCTTGCTGCGGCTCCCTGTGCAGCATAGCCTCACAACTGACTCACGAAGTCGGTATCCTGGAAAACACCTTGGCCGCTTTAAAAAACGGTGATAGGGCTCGGGCTGCCCACCTGCTAGAAGAGTTCGCACATATCGTGAAGGAAAGCCGTGAGCGCGAACCTGCCGAACCAAATTATTGCTGACCCCAAGAGCTCAAAGAGGCTTTAGGCAAAGATAAACGGATATTATAAAAGCCTCATCTTTGATATAATTAAGATGGAACAATAAAGATATGCTATTAAACCTGACAGTCGTAGTTATCGGTTACCTGCTGGGTTCCATCCCTGCAGCTTACCTCGTAGCCAAACGAAGAAAGGGCGTAGACATCCGTGAAGTCGGCGTAGGCAACATGGGTGCTGCTAACACCTTTCGGGAAATCGGCCCCCGAGAAGGGGCTATCGTCTGGGCAGTCGATGTAGCCAAAGGAGCCGTCGCTATACTTATCGCTCAGGCCCTAAATGTCCCCCAACTCTGGGTGTTGGGAGCTGGCTTCGCCGCTTTACTCGGCCACATCTTTCCTGCCTACATTGGCTTCAAAGGCGGTAAGGGCGCAGCCACTATTATGGGCATCTTTCTGGTTCTGGCACCCGAGGCAATGGCTATCACCTTCGTCCTACTGGCTATCCCCTTCTACTTTACCCGCCGTATCTTCATCGCAATATGCGCTGTGGCTCCCATTTTACCTCTGCTTATCTGGCAATTCGAGGCGTCAACAATCTTAGCCTCCTATTCATTAGCTCTTATTATCTTTATGGGACTCAGAAACCTACCCAGACTGACAGACCTCCGCACAGTGTTGGTAAAAGTAAGAAATAGGAATACCACCGACAGCTACGACGAGGATGACCAGTCGCCTCCCCTTGACTAGTCATGCGAGGAATGTCCTTGCGAGCCGAAGCTGCGAGGAACAAAGTAGCGAAGCAGTCAGCGTAGCAACCCAGCCTCACCCTACCTCCACGACGACCTTAAAAGGTCGCACTACATACTGTTTTTTAGTCATCGCAAGGAGCACCAGGCATTGAGGCCAACAGACTATCATTGCAAGGAGCGCTAGCGACGAAGCAACCCCAGCGGAAGAAGGGAACTATAGGGTCACACTACATTAGCTGGTAAGTTAGCAGCTTCAACGGCCCCCGTTGTGTTATAATATGACCTCAAAAAGGATGAACTAGACCAAGAACAAGCTTGAAACTCCCACAGGAGGTGAGCAGACTATGACTACTGAACAGAAAAAGAGAGCGATAAACCGGCTGAATTCAATGCATCCGCTTCGAGCCAAAGTAAATGAGTCATACTTGAAGAGTGTCGAAGCTATGCAAGCCGGCAAGCCCACGGTATGGGGCATGCTAAATTACTATTATGGTGACCCCATCCTTAAAGCTATGGACGTGGAGGTGGTGTATCCCGAGAATTATGGTGCTGCTCTCGCCGCTGCTGGAGTTGCCCAGTCTTATCTGGACCGTGCTGATGCCGATGGCTTTCCTACGCACCTCTGCGGCTATAGTCGGGCCAGCATCGGCTATACATCAAGGATGATGAAGGAGTTGAATGGGGAGATACCCCCAGAAGCTCCTCTGGGAGGGATGCCAAGGCCTATATTCCTGATGTCTTCAACTGCCGTCTGCGATGCCAGGTATAAGTGGTTCCAGGCGCTAGGGCGCTACATGGATGCCCCTGTATGGACATTTGAAGCACCCCTCCCCGGGGTGAAGGAACTATTCATGGAGGGCTCCTATGAACGAATGGTTGATTTAGGAGTTAAGCACGCTAGAGACTTTGTTGCCTTCGTC
>Ga0307379_10003880_pt1 | contig 21510 bp, 22 predicted proteins | sample UN2MG_FD_202237 | JGI IMG/M metagenome (GOLD analysis project Ga0307379, IMG submission 202237) | Soil microbial communities from Risofladan, Vaasa, Finland - UN-2 | ecosystem: Environmental > Terrestrial > Soil > Coastal area > Acid sulfate soil | place: Finland: Risofladan, Vaasa | collected... | reverse complement strand
GAATTGCATAGAGACGCTGTTCTCTACTTTCCAGTAGCCTTCCCCTTTCAATTACCTTGACAATCCACGCTGCTATAATAACGGTAGCACCAATATGTAGAAGTGTAATTTTTATCTGACAGGAATCGTAGGTCTTCAGATAAAAAGACAGAGCAATAAGGAAGGCTAAAATTGGCAAGCCGAACTCTATTATTACATTGCAATATCTGATTAGTTTTTTATTCATAATTCCTATAATATTTTAACACAATTTCCCCAAAAATTCAACCCATTTATAAAAATTCGGGGATACAATACTTAATTATCTTAATTGATTCCCTTTCTCCTTTTTTAATTAAGTATTGTGTCCCCGGAACTTTGCTTTATTTATAAGCCGACGGACAGAGTCGAACTGTCGACCTACGGTTTACGAAACCGTTGCTCTACCAACTGAGCTACGTCGGCTTTGTCAAATCTCCTTGTATTTTCAAGCATTTCTAAAGAAATGGCTTTTGATGGCTCCCGCTCCGATGGTTTTTTTAACCATTTTTTAACCACCGCTGAATCGCCATTGAGCATTTGAATGGCCTGCTCTTTGGCTCCTGGAAGCAAGTGGGTATATCTTAGAGTTACACTTAAGTCTTTATGCCCGAGCAATTCTTGAATTACTCTTATATTTACATTTTTCTTCCCCAAGCTAACCGCAAAGGTATGTCTGAGTGAATGAAATGTGCAATCGCTTATTCCCGCATCTTCCACCGCCTTGTCAAACCAAAACCTTACTGTCTTTAGCCGCTTTCCCTTTCTGTCTGTAAAAACATATTCACTTGTCGATTTCTTTTTTGATTCCCAGAGAATATCTCTAACGACTTTAGCCATTGGGACTTCCCTTATCTTATTCGTCTTAGTATGCTCCACACAGAGTAAACCCAAATCCCAACGAATATTGGCCCATTTAAAATTCAGAATTTCGCCCCGCCTCATTCCTGTAAATACAGCAATTATAATAATAGGTTTTAAAGGCTCAGGTGCATATTCGATAAGTCTTTTTAATTCTTCATTGTTGAGAAACCGAATTTTTCTTTCCTCAGGAAACATTTTTATTCTTGAGACCGGATTATTACTCGCTTTTCCCCATTCTATTGCCTTATTGATTATCCTTTTTAGCACTGCTATTTCTCTGTTTACTGTGGCAGGAGATATCGGCTTTCCATTTCTCTTTCTTTGATTAACTCTCCATGCTTGATATTCCTCCGCCCGTCTGCGAGTGATCTGATAAAGTGGAATGTTACCAAAATAAGATTTAAGATTTTTTACTAAACCTTCATCCCTAGTATATGAACGCTTGTGGGCTCGTGACCATTCCAGAAATTCATCACAGATATCAAAGAAAGGAATCTTCTTATAATCCTTGATTATGGGAAATTTTCCTTCGGCAATCTCCCTCTGTCTTTGAGCCATAATAAGCTCTGCTTGTCTTTTTGTTACTCTGCCTAAAGACTCCACTATACGGCATCCATTAAGTCTATAGTCAAGATAATAGGTCACCCCTTTTTTGCCAGGTCGCTTACGAACTTTCATCTTTTCCTCATTAGTTTTCTTATTTTCTCAACATCTTCGGCGGTGTAGTAACGATAGTTAGAAAACGATTCTCTTTTAGGGCTAGGAATCTTCCCAGTTACTTCCCAATTATAAAGTGTTTTCCGACAAATCCCAATCATTTTTATTACTTCGCTGGTTAAATAATATTTCTTTTTTTTCATTTCTGTTTTCCCATCAATATTTTACATAGGTTATGTAAGTCTGTCAAGTCTTTTTTCAAAAATTCTTCGGCTCGGTGCTTTTCTCTTTAAGCCATCTGTCTATCCTTTCTCTATCGAATCGAAGCCTCCCAATTTTTATGAAGGGAATTCGCCGTTGGCTTGTCCATTGATAAATAGTTTGCTTGGGGATCCCCAAATATTGGGATAATTCTTTTACGTTCAAGTATCTTCGTTCCATGGGTTGTCTTACTCTATAAAAGCTATTCTCCTTTTCCTTCAAAATATTCTCTCCATTCAGTCAACGTGACCATCCTTCTTTTTTCCACTTTATGTAATTTTCTACCTTGTCCTTAAAGAAGGTCACAAAGTAATACTGTTTCAATAGGTAACTATTACAATCAAATTAGTATTTAATTGCCTACTTATTTGGCAATGCAACCTTCTTCTGGCTCAGAATCCACTCCACGAGGTCTGGCTCATAAACGAGTATTATGTTACCGAGCCTGATATAAGGCAAACCTTTCTCATAACGCCAAACAGCAATAGTATTCTTACTTACCTTGAAGAACTCCGCCAATTGTTCCTGGCGTAATAGCCTTTGGGCTGATAGTCTCCATTCTTCTCTTTCCGTGTTTTCTCTTTCCATTTCTATTAACCTCCTCTTCTTCCAAAATTACTTCCATAACCTTTGAAGTAAACCTGCCTGGAACAGTTGAACAGAATGTATCTCTCCACCAAGGTTTTAAAGGGTCAAAACTTCCTACCTTACTCTTTGATAGTTCCCGTAATCTCTCTTCCTCTGGAGTTAAATCACATCTGAGATTGGTATTCTCTAAAGCAAGTTCTATCTCCTCTGCAAAAACGGTAGCTACTTCCTGCAAGAGCATAGTTCCATGAATTTGACCGTCGTAAGTTCGCAGAAATTCGTAAACCAGAAGAAATATAATTCTTCTTCGGTTTGTCTCTGTAGTTTTGTTTTTCGTCTTCTTGATTCCAAAACATTTTTTTAGCTCCTTCACTTTTTCAAGGAATGGGAGAATTTTTAGCTTCAATCTTAAGGGTTCCTCTTGGTTGTTATACATTATGAAAAACTCCTGTTATACATTATGTATCTAAAATCGTTATACTGTATATTAGTTATATGGGATGTGTATATAGGTGCAAGAAGCAGGTTAGAGTTTTATCCTCATGGGGGTTTCGGAATCGGCAGAATTCGCCGATAGCCATTTGATTGCTTGCTTGTTTCTCCCCGCTTCCCTTTAATTACCTGCTTTATCAATCCGAACTCTTCCAAAACCTTTACCGCTCTAAACATAGTCATTTGAGATGGACAAAGGCCTCGGTATTCTGTCAGGAAAAACTGCTGCATTGCAGCGAAGCCAAGAAAAACTATATCGCCCGGTATCAATCCTCTTAATGTTTCTGTTCTTCTTATGAGTTTGTAGACTTCAGTGGCGTAGAAGCCGGCTCCTTTTTTGACCCTAAACAAAAACTCCGGCCACCTGTAGTCATGAAACGCCGACTCATTAAAGTGCTTGGGATTACTTAATATTTTCCTTATCGTTTTCATTCTTTCTTCATACCGACAAGTGTAGTTTGGCACGTTTTCCTTAAGACAATATCCGAGTATCTTCAATGACCCTTTTGCGCTACAGCCCAGTTCTCTGGGCCTTTTGAGAGCCCAGTCTATGACAGAAAGAACCTTTTCTTTGAATTTATTTGGTGGTAACTTCTTCCCCATTTTTTTAAACCACGAGTCTATTTTTCGGGCTATTTTTTCCTTGGAGTAACCAAGTCTGATAAGTTCAGTTATTATGTAGTATAAAGTCCTATTTTCATCTAATCCGTCTTGGAGTCCTTTCTCAAAATGAGCTTTGAGACAGTCCTTCATTATGTTTGGTGTGTTCAAAATATTAGCTTCATCTTTTTTTTCATGCTTCATTTGAATAAGATGGAGAAACCTATGGTTCCTCTTTTCCTTTTTGGCTAAAGATTTTGTTCTTTAAGGTTCTCAAAGACTCTGCGTAGGTCTTTGCATCTACTGTGAGTTCTCTATTCAAAAAGGCATTCGCCAGTCTTTCGCAAGTTCGCTTGTTTTGGAAAATAAAAATGAAATGATTGCCTTCACTTTTTAAATGGAGTAATCTTTGGCGGAGGGAAAGAAGTGCGGATGCGAGAGGTAAATCCTTCGTAATATAGACATCCACATCATCAGTCATTTTCATCCTGTTCTCCATAAAATATCAAAGTCCAGCGTATTATGACTTATCTAATAAAACTTCAATCATTAACCTGCTCACAGCTTCCAAAAACAAATAGCGAAAATTCGCTGAGTCTCTTCACCTATTACCGAAAATTGGGCAAGCTCAAACGACAAATTCACTGCAAACTTATGCAAAATTTGCCTTTTTAAGACATCGAAATTTCATTCATCTTTACCGAAATTTCGGCAAAGAACGAAGGAAAACCATGAGCGGCCTTTTCAGGAGCACAAGTTGGGAAAGGGAATTATTACTCGGCGGGTGTTAATGAGGTTATTTGATAAGGTGAGTTATGTTAGTCATAAGATTTGTCTTCTATATTAAACTTGGTCTTATAAGATTTGTTCTCTCTATAAGGGAAAAAGGGGTCTTCTTTTATGCCCATAAAAGTTCTCAATCTTTTTCGAATTTCCTGAATTCGTTTTTGCGCATTAGGCATTGCTGTTTCTTTTTGCCATGACAATTCTCCGTTATTTTTGGCAAGATATCTTAAAACTTCCCATTGTGTATCTGGTAAATCCCCTTTTCGATTGTCTTTGAATCCCATCTCTGCAAATGTATATCTTCTATGAATTGATTCCACCGATATTCTCACAGAGTCTTTTGAAACAAATTGAATCTTTACCATGTTCCAAACCGTATTTGGCGGCGCGGGGAATTTTTCGGGGAGACGTATTCGCCTTCTAATACCGCTTTTCCTTTTGTTTTCTATTAACCTAATTCCAGTTCTATCCAATTTTCTATAATGCTTTATCACATTTTCAACGCTTTTTAACAATTCCAATTGATTACTATCTGAAATTTTATATACCTCGCCAGGCTCTTTTTTAAAACTTAACCACAACTTTGTTACCTTTCCCAAGAAATCTCCGCATATTTTTTTGCCATTTTTTTCCCAATCATCTCTGTTCACATTTATTATATGCTCAAATGGGAACCATTTCATCTCCTTTATTTCATAGAAAATATTGATATCAGGGTCGTCCACTGCTTGAAAATCTATCTCCTCAGGCAATATTCCTATCTTCCAAAGATAACCTAAGTCACTCTCTAATATTCTTAACCTGATCTCAATAAATCTACACATCCGCAAATAAATAAGCCCAACATCCTTGTTGGGCGGGCTCCATCTTCGGATTCTCTGGTCAAAAATCTCGCTAAGTAAACTGTATAATCTATCATAAAATTCAAGTAGTATGTAAATTTGTTTTTTGCAATCTTCCAACATTTCTTCTTCCGGGTCTTTAATAACATCACTCGAGGTCTGCTTCTTTTTGATTTTATTCAATTCTGATTTAGTCTCATTTTCTTCCATCTTCATCTCTATTTCAATCGTAAGTCACATTATTTCTTCATTAAAAAGTTTTATTCATTCATATAACTGAAAATTACAAATATACTCCCTCTTAGGCTATAAACCTAATTGTTGTTTCACATACTCGGTTGCTACTTTTATGAGAATTGCCTTAACTACCTTCCATGTTTTCTCTTTAACTTTACTTGATATTTTTCTAATGAACAAAATTGCACGGTCAGTGCGTGGGGTGTCTTTGATAATGTCTTCAATTGAATTGGTCAATTTTTCTCTTTCTTCTTCATTTAATTCTTCCAATTCTTGTACCACTGCTTTAAATTCTTCAATTTTCGCTTTGGTCCAAGGGTAAGGTTGTCCACATTCGTGACAATAATTTGGCGCTTTCTTATGTCCGGCAGAAAATACTCCTTCAATGTGATAATAACCTCTGATGTCAGTGTTACAATTAGGGCATTCCTTAATTGTCTTCGCTCCACATTTCTCGCAATATTTTGTTGCAAATTGTGGACTATTTTTTAATGAATCTGTTACCACATGTCCATTTTCACATATCAGTGCTGTATCAAACCATCCCATTACTGTCTCTCCTTTTCCTAAACAGATTGTAAAGAAATCCTTTTCTTGGCGTAGCTATGGAAAAGTAGGCCCTTTTTGACCTTATCATATCCTGCCCGAAAATAATCTGAAAAAAGTGTGCTTTGTTTGTCTTATTTTTCATAAAACATTATTTTTTATATGCATATAGATGAATCCAGTTTAACATGAAACAAATCTGGAAAATGCACTCTGTCCCAACGGTACCACGGCTTCAAAGCCTTGATAATTTTATATTTCACTTCACTATCTAAGGAACTGTAAAAATCAGGACCCAGCAATACTTCTTCACAATGATTAAAAACGATATTTTCCAGAGTTCCATACTCATCAATGAATTTTTTAAGTTTCTCTTCTTGCTCCTTGAAATGTGCGAAAATAACCAGGCTTGAATCAGTTTGAGGGATCAAATTAAAAAAAACCTGGTCTAAAGGTTTCTGAATATCACATTCCATTAAATCATCCGAATCAATCATTGTAGGGTCAAGCATAGTTGAACAGGACAACCGAATCATTTTATCCAAAATAAAAAGTATTCCATAGATTTGCTCATAATTTTGTGAATCAAACATTCTAACAAATTTATTCAAGTAATAGGGTCTCGTTGTCTTCAGATGGTTTTCCATGCTTTCAGCAGAAGCTACAAGCTTTTCCATATTAGGTTTCTCAATTGAATTTGCTCCCTTTTTAATAACATATCTCAAAAAAAGGAGTGATTCTTCCTTTGTCCTTTCCTCGTACGCAAAGGTTCTGAACGCTAATCTTGCCAAAGCTTCCTTAGTAATATTTTGTTCATTAACCTTATCAACAGGCAAAAAATCTTTAACGTCATGGCCTTTACAAAAACCCTTAAAAGTTGATGCCACTCCCACGCCAATTCCTTGAAAGTACGAATCTATATCTGCATTGTCCTTCATGAAATAGCTCGGCCTCGGCAAAATTACATAACCATTTTTGGATATTCTTCTCAATGCATTGGAAAGCGACTGAGAATGTGAATTTATTGCCCTTTTGGGGCACCCTTCTATGAAACATTTGAATTTCCGCTTCTTTTTATTTTTGACTCCTTTGCAGATTATATTTCTTAATTTTTTTTGTTTTTTTTCCATATCATAATATCTCTGGAAGTCAAATATTTTCATTCTCAAATCCTCAACTTGAACGGCCTTCTAATCGGTTGCCCTTTGGTTTTACGCCAAAGAATTAGCCTTTTTGCTCTTTATTTTACTAATTTCTTCTAATAATTCTTCTTCTGTAATTATGCCCCTTTTGACCAAAAGTTTGATGAGAGCCTCTTGAGTATACATAATGGTAAGCAGAGCATCTTTAAGGTTTATTGCTTCCGTTTTAACAGCCATTTTTATTCCTCTCTTTAATTAAAAATTTAGTTCAACGATTTAACTCTTTTTCCTCACTCGTCATTTTCAAATCCACTAACTCCTCAAAATCAATGAAGTTCACTTTCATTAACGACGTAGATATTCCACTTACTCTTTCCCGAATAAGGAAAATATATTGATTTCCTATTGTCGGCTAAATCCTTAAACGGAATCAGTAAACGAACCAGAGCTTTGTCGTAATCGGAATTAAAACCCAGTAAATAGTAATAATCTATGTTTGTTCTCTTCCATAGATTAAAGTTCCAATATTTCCGTAGATACTTTTTGCGTCCTTTCTTCCTATAATCCTGAAGCAAGCCACTGCTTGATACATCTACCCACCCTAATTCTTGGTCCAAAAAATCCACACGGCCGTGATAAATAACGTCCTCACGGTTATTGACTATTAGATATTTTCTGCGTAGTCTTACGAAATCTTTTTCTCCTATTCGTCCTTTTCCGCTTGCGGTAGTAATTTCAAATCTTGGCTTATATCTTTCTGTTTTTCTCCTCTTATAAAAGCTTTCTCTTAATCGCTGTTTTATTCTATCTGGAAAATTCCTGTGATGATACCTGGTTCTACAAATACCACAACAAAATTTCTGGTCTTTGTTCTTCTGAAAAACCTCAAATTTCTTGCCACAATTCAAACAATATCTTGTTTCAGGAAAGAAGCCAGCGAGATTAAGTGCTCTTTTCCAACTACCAAATCTCTCTATTATGCTTCTGGAAGTAGGAAAAAGTCCTCTGGGAATTACGTTATCGTATTTTTCTGTGGAAATTGGCTCCCCTTCACCTATTGAAAGTATGGATTCAAGGCATTCTTCGTTTGTATAGCGCAAGTGGTATTTATCTAACATAGTATTTTATCCAATTATTAAATGTAATATTCAACATGTGCAAATTTACTCTACTTCATCATAGACATTCAGATAAATGGGGCCTTCCTAAGTAGCGTCCAAGAGGACAAGCCTATTTAAGGAAAGGCCCCAATGCACCCACAAATTTTTAACAGAAATATTGGACTAAAATCGTTCCTAATCCAACGCTATCAGTCATATTCAGGTCTTCGCGAAATGCCGAAGGTATCTAGCTAAGCGGAAGGAACTACAGACATGGTCTTAGGCAACATTGTCAAGAGAAAAAATTCGAGCGGTGTAGGCCACGAGCCTTTTCATATTATTTTAGGCAACTCTTCTACTCTGCAATTTTTTATTAGGAACAACCTTGTTATGCTCATTATACATTATGGCTTATTATATTTTTTACCTCTTCAAGGATAAAAATCACGGGTAGATGTTCTCTTAACCTCGTCAAAGAAAACCTGTAATTCTCTAATCGTGGGCTTGCCTAAATCCTTTATATAAATTCCAAGTTCATAGTTGCCTTTACCTTTGTTCCCAAGCCCCCCAAATTGTGTCAGATTCTGAGAGCCTAAAAGGATTTTTTCCCAATCAATGATTACGCACTTTGCATGGAGTCTTTCATTTATCTTCCATTTTACTTTTTCACTTAGGGTTGGGCCTTTAGCACTATACTTAATAATTTCCCTTTTAGCTTCATCCATTGCTTCTTGTTGGAATTCAGGAACACCTCTGTATCTAGTAATAATCCAAAGTTTCCTTTCCGTAAAAACACACCTTTTTACAAAGTTTAGTACAATGTGAGCGTCCACAAATGGGGAAAGGATAATAGCTTCAGAAAATTCACTGTTTGCAATGATTTCCAGCTTTTTAAGATAATCCCGAATCTCCTTGGAAGGCACGGTTAAAATCGGAAATTCTATTTGCATATTCTTAACCCAAGTCATATTGAAGTTCGAAATCAGGAGCTTTCATAGCTTTATACCCTGAAGTGGTGTCTTTCAATTCTATCCCCAAGGAAGGAAATAGCGGAATCATTTCCTTTGAAATATCACCCTTCGGTACCTCTCTATTCTTAGAAAAAAGGCTAATAGTATGCACCGCCTTAGGCCAATTTTGCCCAAAAACATCTACTATGTCCTTTCCCCATATTGGAATACAGGACAAAGCTTTCTGAAGCTCACTTTTTCCCATAGGGGTTAATGAAAAAATGCCATATCCTGCTGGCCCAGTCTTGCCATAGCTCATTTGGGTACAAGACCAGTTTCTTGGCACAGTCTCATGAATACTTATTACACCTATACGCCTCAAAAAAAGAGAAGTGCAATATATCTCATTCCCGGCGTTGCGACACTTTTGCTCAAAAGCATAGATATGGCTCAATTTGAAGCCAACCTCTTTTTCAACTCCCTTAACTAGGTGCTTAAACATGGTTTCATAGTCTATTTGCCCTTTTAGTTTACGGTCAAAAAAATCGTCTATATATTTCATAAGAAATTCCTCGTCTACCAAGCTACACTGCCAAGGAGGAAAATAAAGAAATGCCGAAAGAGCAATATCATCTGTATTTACTTCTAATCCTCGTTCATTTCCTGATTCTATGGCATACAAAAACATTGCTAGAGGCCTTATCCTATAATGTGAGTATCCTACCTGCCTGTAGCCCAACCTATAAGTACGCCAAGTGGTTTGAGGGGATTGAAGTTTCATGCGCATTCCATATTCTCCAAGCAATGATACCGTATCTCCACCTGCCATTAGGGTCTTGATGTAAGAGAGCAATCTTTGAGTTATTAAATCATCTTTGGTAGCCAGCCCAAGGTCTTTCATGTATTTTCTCTTTTCTCTGTCATAGGCAGCTACTCCTTTCAAATCCCATGTCCTATCGGGCTTATAATCCCCTCTAGCTATGGCTCGGGTTCCCATGAAAACATTAAAAGCTTGGCCCCTGGTGCCCCTCGAGATAATGCTAGACAATTGGTCATGATAGTCTCTAATCCATCTATCCATCTTTTTTTGATTTACACCCAAATGTCTATAATGAACGGTAAAACCTCTTGTTTTCCCTGTTCGTCTAAGATGTGATTTTATTCCCATTATTTTCTTTCCAAAAATAGAAATTGATGCCTTTTGGTTATTCCTTGGTCTCTAATACCGTGCTTTTCCCTCTCTCCAACATGTTCATAAATGAGGTCAATGGGTCTAAAATACTGCATAGCATGTTTTTTCAATTCCAAGCCCATATCACACGAAGGAGTTGACCCTAGATGCATTATGCATAGTCCCTTTGGGGGTAGAAGCTCACAAAAAATTTCAAATATTTTCTTGTAAATAGCGAGTCCTTTAGATTGGATTACTTCCAAAAAATCGTTCTTCTTTAGGTTAAAATCTTCTCGTTCCCAACCACAAAACCAGGACCTTATCCAATTACTCGTGTGAAAACGGGTGCTCTCAAAAAATGGGGGAGAGGTAACAATGGAATCAATTTTGAAATTTTTGAGTTCCTCTTGAACATCAAAAACAGAGTTATTTAACGACAGCCCCTCAATAAAGTTTTGGGGATAAGTCACTTTCAGCATTCTACTTACTTTGTCGTTAAGCTTTTCAATTAACGACTTATATACAAACGGTCCCGTGGGTGCGAACGGCGTAATACCGTGGGACCTTCGGCTAAGGGCGTAGGGTCGGTTCCCATGTAGAATATGCAAAAGAGAGGATAGCACCAAGGCACGCGAAGAATCTTTAGGGAGATTTTCTTGGTAATATTTTCTTGCTGTTAGAATCTCTCTAAATGTTAACGGGTGATAGTATTCCTTAATATCTCTGTTGACTTTAAGCTCCACAAGTTGAGCTTCTTCTTCGCTTACTAAGTGTTGTTTTATATAGCTTTGTAATTTTTTCAATTCAGAGCCCACTTTTTTCTGGTCAATTTTTCCTATCTTAGCCATAGCATTATAATGTGCAACCTCACTTATGTCATTGGAAATCCCTTCTCTTCCTTGCAAACACGCTTCAAGTGCGATAGTACCCACTCCCCCGAATGGGTCTAAGATGGTTTGTTTTTCCTCCGTGAAATTCTTAATGAGGAAATAGGCAATAGCTGGTTTCAGTTTGCTTTGGTAGGAACATAACGAATGTAAAGGGTTGCCCCAATTACGCTTAGAGTAGGGATAAGCCTGGTAAGGTAAAGTGGCGGCAAATTGTTTGACTTTTTCAGCCAGTGTATAAGGCACTTTTTTCGTGACCTTGCTCATCTTTCTCACTGGTTTTCTAAACACAAGTAGAACTTGTTTTAGAAGCGATTTATCATACGACCTTCTTGTTCTCATCAAACGTTCATCCTTAAACTCAAAACCTACCATTTTTTCCCCTACTTCCTTCAGTAGTTGGTCAGTAGGAACATGAACTCCACAAAACTTGGAGTCGCCGATATCCAAGAAGAGATAGCCGCCACTCCGAAGTGTGTGAAAAGTTTGCTTGAGACTCTGACACATATCTGAGAAATAATGCATAATCATCTTTGGTATTCGAGTATCATAAGCGACCTCTTCTAACTTTTTAGCTAGAGGTTCCACAAAATCAATAGTTACGAAGTTATCTCTCGACTTACTAATATCGTTTATCCCCGATGGAATGGATACTTCCCTAAATCTTCTTAACTCGTCTTCGTGTTTTATAAAATCGAGGATCCAGAGCTCTAATTTTGTATTTCTAAAATAGTTAGTTCCATTTAAGTAGGGAGGGGAAGTAATAGCAATGTCCGCTATTTCTCCTGAATTATGAATTGGCTTTCTCGCATCTTCGGAGACAATTTTCATTTTTCCAAGAAGCGAAGCATTATCGATACCTTTTATATCGTTATAAATAGAAGCCAATTTATTCCGAAACACTTCAAATACCCTATAATTTGATTTACTTTCCTCTTTTTTTGTCTTATACCTTAGGTCTGTGGCTCGTTTTGTACGAGAGACTGAAACCAAAATAGACGCCAAAGCCAAAAGAAACACTTTTCCAACTTCTGGGTTGTCTTTTTTGATGGAGTCTATCAGACTTTTGAGATAAGCTACTTTGGAAAGGACTGCGTCGTCAAAATATCTTCTGTGAGAGAAGCAATCGGATACGGCATCAGAGACATTGAAGTTTTTACTAAATTTGTTGTCATCGAGTGTCGCCAACGAGTCAATAAAAGTCTCAATTATTTTTCTTTCACTTCTAAAGTTCATGGCAACGCTTCTTCCCACATTTACTTTTGTATCAGAGACAAAGATTAAAAAGGGATTTATCTCTGAGATATACGAATTTAAAAACATGTGACTGGCGGTGAGCGGTGTAGTTCCACATCCAGCAAAGGGGTCGTAAACTTTTGTTGATGCGTCGGCATATTGCTTAAGTATCGACAGCACTAATTCTCCAGAGAACCCTTCAACAAGGTGGTACCACCTGTGGATAGCTTGCTCTTTATTAAAGCGAAAAGTACCAGAATATTGCCGGAAAAATGGGGTCTCAGATACTCGACTATTTTTTAATAATTGTGGCATATGTAGTTCCTTTTTACTCACCAAGAAATTAAACTTAAATTGCTCATGACCACTTTATTGATCATGGTTATCCACATCCCCATTCATTTCATGTTAATACTTTCTGCTTATCAAAATGTCCCTAGCGTTTGCGACGCTTGCAAAGAGCCGGCTATTTAAGTGAGTGCACCAAGCAACGAAGTCTGTAAGGTACGGCGACAGCGAACTTTCCACGACGTATGTTTATCTTCTTTGATAATCGTCTATTTTTGCTTTCAAGCCCTGCTTGACCGTGTAGGACCTATCTTCGGTTTTACGTTGACAAAATTATAGTAAATTAGGCTCGTTTATGCAAGTAGAAAATCAAAGGTTCATGTCCTTTAATGCGTAGATTCAAGGACGGTCAAATTTGGAAATTTTCCCTTGGTAAAATCAAGCTAATACGAAGGATTTCCTTGGGGTTTTATGGACAAGGTTTTTAGAAATACCCGTAAAACAAAAAATCCCAAATCTGCTTGACTTTTCAGGTAGGTTTGGGATTTTCGTCTATCTTTTCGGCTTTGCTTTTTTCCCTGCATCACAAAGTCTTATTGAGCCTCCATCGTGTATCTGACCTTTGACATTCTATCTTACATGGTCTTTTATTATTTCTTCCCAGTCTGTAACAATTCCTTTTGCCAATTCGAGTGCATCATATTCGGTCTTATCTTTATCCGTAATGGTATACTTATATTCTGACCCAATTCCTATTTTTATTGTAACGTCTGTCCTTGTATGCTTAGCACCTGTTCTAATTTTCCTCGTTAGCTCTGAATGTTTTGTTCTATTTGCAAGGTCTGCACATATCATTATCCGCGGATATGCCTCACATATTTTTTCTATATCATTTCGTGTAGCAACACTTAAGCTGGCATCATTCTCTATCCAATCTTTTAAATGCCAAGCATTTTGAAAAAAGAACCATAAATCATCTTCGTAGTCGATTTGGTCTCTATTTTGATTTTCAATTCTTTTTAAGAGCCGCTTGACTCTTTCAAATTGTTCATTATAACTACCCATATTCCCTTCCATTTAAGTCTTTTTCTCTTAAAATATTCTCCGTAAGGCTCGCCCTTATCTTACATATGGAAAAACCTTCAACATACTTGCCAAAGGGTCTTTTTGAACAAATTTGCCCACCATTTCGTGAGGATTTAGAGGGCCTAAAGATTATGAACTTTATTCCACAAGAGGGAGAGATTTCTTCGTTCCTTTTAGGAGTGCAGAAGAGACCGTTTTTGGGAGATGCTTGGGTAGAACCTCGCACTAATTCCACCAGTGACTAATTATTTTTCTGGTGTTTTAGTTGGAGTTATCTTCTTATTTATCTTAAGAACCAATCTCCGCTGATTCCATCTACTGTAGTAGTGCCTGCCACGGCACCACTGCTTACCAGTTCTGACAAAGTAGGCAAATTACCAAAATAATTGGAAGTTACTGGAATATCTGGCTGTTTGCCGTCAAAAACTTGGAGGAGTCCCAATACAGACGCCCCAAGTAACACACGTGTTATTGTTTTTCTTACTTTCATATCCATTTATCTATTTTCCCCCTTTTCGTCTATCCAGTAGCCAAATTTTATCAGCAATGCTGGACAATAAAAACATCTGCTCTCGATATTATTTAACAACATCTTTCCAAAAAAGTCAAATAGGTATTATTTTCCAATTTTATTTCGTATTCTGCACCTGTAAGCAAATCCAATGCTTTCAATTTATTTTTTCTTTCATTTCTTATTTCTTGGAAATATTACCCTGGATTCTCTTTCTAAATTTACTGTCACACTAATATTCCAGGCCCTCATTGTTTTATGCCATTTTTTGTATCTGAGAAAAGTCTTCCATTCACACTCAATAATTTTGACAGGCTTAAAAAGTTCATCCATCATCACAATTGTAAGATACTCGAATTTCTTTTCTTCTTTATCATTTGAGCCCGGGGGATTAAGTCCATAAAATACTCCTGTAAGTTTTCGGGGCAATGTGACAGTCTTAATCGCATATCTTTCGCCTTTTCTACTTAAAGCATCCACATTTTGAGTCCCCTCTGGTGCTGCCTGAAGATTGGGCTCATTCGGAATGGAATTATATGTATTTATAGCAAGAAACTCTCCTCTTTCTCCTGCGATATTTCTTGTCCTTATCAGTTTTCTTTTTTTCAATTCTTTGACAGTCAGGGCATAATTTTCCCACAGCCTTTCATTATCTATTTTTTCAATTTGTTCTATTAGTTCATTCATCTGTCATCTCTCTCTGTTTCCTTGTAATATATCGGCCATTTCATTCTAAATTCTGATTTTTTAATTTGTATTCTTTTTCAAAACTTCCAAATGAATGTAAACTAATCTGATATAAATCTTTCATCAGTTTATATACGATTACAGTATCAGCATTCTTTTTCCTTAGATGCTCTAAAGTAGCTATCTCACCTCTTTTAAATCCCAACATATCTCTTAGTAGCCATTTTCCTAGTGCCACATTAGGATCAGTCATAAGGGCTTTACTATTTTCTTGACATACCTTGGCTGAAAACTCTCTGTCGTCTTCTGTTCTAAGTATGAATTTATGGTCTCGCCCGGGAAAGAATCCCGGTTTCTGTTTATGGACTATTCTGGGAATAGGAATATATACCTCATCATATTCCCGCGGTCGGCCTCCTGCATGCCATTGATTCAGGCCACTTCTTTCCGGCACTTCTCCTTCTCTGGTACTATACAATGGTAAAATCACATATTCTTTGGTTTCAAGAAGAGAAGATTCTGCGTCTCTCCCTTCCCCGATTAATTCTTTTAATGCCTTAGTTAAAGATTTATCATCGATTTTAACTGGTATTTCTATTATATCCAAAGGCTTATTGGTTAGGAATCCCTGGTATAAAGTGTGTTTGCTTAAATTGAAAAGGTAATCACAATAAGTATCGCTAAAATTCAATATATGATTCGAAGCTCTTTTGGATTTTCTTAACCTGATTGATTTTTCATTAATTGGTATCATAGGGCATTCGCATATAAATATTTTTCCAATACCCCTGATAATGTAGTGGTATAAAAGATTATCAAGATTAAAATCCTTTGTCGTAGTTTCGAGTCGTCTATTCCTGTAAAATGCTATCTGTTTAATCAGTCCTGATTCGTCCTTATAATTTAAAGGATATTTCTTCCTATCATCAAATTCTGCTATTTTTTCAAATCGTAATTCTCCATTACTAACAAATGTTTTTATGCCTATTCCATGGTCAATCTTAACAGCATCTACGGAACAATCCTTCCTGCTTACATTTTTCGCCGTAAAACTTTTACAGAATATATTTTCAGCTGTTCTGTAATGAATATATGGCTTTCTGCTCTCACTGAAAAGCCTGCTGGCCTGTGATATCCCATGTAGAAGTTTCTTGTATTTCTGCTTGTTCTTCTCTTCCTGATTCGGATAGAAATAATTAAATTTCATATTATTTTTTTCCCTTTTTTTCTAAAATAACCAGATGCTCGGTTTTCATTCTTTTATCTTTTCTCCCGGAAGCAGGATTTATCTTTGATTGAAACATGACTCTTGCTACTATTTTATCAATATATGTAACCCTATGTTTCCATCCGAAATTCTGTAAATGTTCAGTAATGATATCATCAATAGGTATAGAGAAATCCCTCACTTTTGCAGGTCCTACTAATATACACATATACCTTTCTACATTTTTTCCCAAGTCAGAAAATATCTTCAATATTGCATTAAAATATCTTTCATATAGTTCTATCAGATGTGGTTCCTCAATTTTATTTTTGTATCTATGGTACGTAGGTGAATATATTTTTATCCTTTCAACCTCTCGGTATGGTATCTCCTTTTTACTTAGTTCCTTAATTTGATTTTCTTCGTAGCCAAGCCAGAATAATTCAAGCTTGGCAGATCTGATATACTCCTGGGCCTGCAGATAAGGTGGTGAGGTAATCAGGATATCAACTTTTTGATTTAATTTTAAATCAAATATATCCTTTCCAGAGTCCAGAGTAAATTCTACTTGTTTATGATTAAGATGTTTGTATTCCTCAACTCTTTTTATAAGCAGGTTTAATTCTTTTTCCAACCTTCTGTCAAATTCTCCTCTCCAATTACTCTTTAAAAGCTTTTCAACCTTCTTTTTTGAGTGCTTGGATTTATATAGTTTATGAATCTTCTCATCACTATAAGAAAAGTATCTGGTAACCTTAAGCAATGGAATTAACAATACCCGTTGTTGCCTTTTTGGAAGAGAATAGACATATCCCCATGCCCTGAAAAGCATTGGTAAAAATTCTTTCGGAAACCAGTAATCTAAATTAGGCCACTTTGGAATAAATTCTTCATGAGAATTATTGATATTTTCAAGCAAAGCCGGGACATCCAAATTTATTTTATCTATTGTAGCAACATCATGAATTATATTCATAATGGGGTTCAAATCCCACATTACATAATTATATCCATAGGCTCTGGAGACTATCCCTGCAGTCCCATAACCGGCAAAAGGATCGAATATTTTCATACCCGGTTTGGCGTATTTTTTTAAGACGAACGCAATTACTTGGGGGATAAATTTAGCAGGATATTTGTAAATACCAAACGTACCATAAGTTGTGGAGGGAATCTCGGGAACTTCTTTCCTGAATGAAATAGGTATTTTTTTAGTCATAATCTTACCTCAATTCTACAATATTTTTTAACAAAATTCCAAGATTATCAAACTGTTCAGGAAAGAGATTTCTTTATTGAGAAATCAGATCCCAATGAAAGGGAAATGACCTTTACCCCGACCCTATTCTAAACGGTCGAATTGCAAGGGTGTCTTGACAACCTCCGCTTAAGTATTTAGGGTCGACCCTCGGTTTTACACCTAATTAATTATAGTAAACTAAGCTGGTTTATGCAAGTGAAGAATCAAAGGTTCCTGTCCTTCAATCCCTAAAAAAATCGTTAATATCAGCTTGATTTTATGAAGGCTAATTTTCTGAATTCAGCAGTCCTTGAATGCAGGCATTAAAGGACACCTAATCGTTGATTTTTTCTTGCATTAAGCGACTTTTATTTATATAATTTATTCGTGCGAAACCAAGGGTCGACCGAGGTTGCTATATGGAACAAGAAATTAAAGCACAAATAGACAGAGCCAAAGAGTTACTTGATGCGTTAAGAGAATCTTGTAATCAAGATTTGCAGAGTCATACTATTTCTGATAAAACTAAAAATTTAACCCAAGAAATTTTAGTAAAAATGCGTTCTGTATTCGACCAAAGTATGTATAAATTTTTTAATGAGAAAATTACCCCTAATTTAACAGCAGATAAAAAGGATAAAGCAAAAGTTTATTTTCCTATCGTATTAGACAAAAACTCTTTAAAATCTACATTAGGTAGAGGTATGATGTCGGACTTTGAACAGAATTACCCTGCCGTATTCAATTTTTTAGAATCTGTACAACCCTATGCTGACAAGTATAAATGGATGGAAGCTTTTTCAAACTTTGCTAACGAAAAACACATTAGGTTAACTCCTCAAAAAAGAGTTGAATCTAAGCGGTTAACAATTAGTTCGGGCGGCGCTTCTATGTCCATAGGACAAGGGGCTTCAATTTCCATAGGGTCAGGGGCTTCAATTTCACTTGGAGGGAGGAGAATAACTGGAGGACAAAAAATTGATGCCGACTCAAATATTATATACGGGGATCCAAATTTAGATATCAAAAAAGAAATATGGGTATCATTTACTCTGGCCGATACAAATATCAACTCTCTTTGGCTCTGTGAAATAGTAATAACCGAAGGAGAAAAAATAATTTCAGATTTCTTTAAATTATTTCAGTAGGCGGGCTCCCAAACTTTGATTTTTTCCCTTCGGGAACGACTTCGCATGTCTGCAGCCGTTAGACGAAAAAAATTCGAAATCCACATTAAAAACCTCCTGATAAAAACACATGAACGAAAATTTGAGACCAAATAAAGCGGAGAAAGAATTTCTTAATTTAGCCTACAATAGATTTTACGATATTTTTGAGGAAGTAATGGCTGGCTCCTTCTGGAAAAAACGCAAGCAATACCGCTTTTCGAGAATTAAAGATGGATTTGCAGTTTACGCGGAATTACTGAACTATGAACCACTCAAATGGATCATTGAACATTTGCGAAAAGCTCGACCTCCAATGGAAGCGGAAATTGGAAGTGAACTTTTTAAGTTCATTCGAAACGTCGTCAGCCATTTTCCGTTTTTTGATACCTGGGATGAAGTTTGGATAAAAAAATCTATTATTAACTGGAATAAAAATGGCCAATCAATAGATAAATTTCTAAAGAAGTACTCAGGTAAAGATACGGTAAAGTATAGATTTTGGGAGGCAAAAAAACGGAAAATGACTTATTTAAGTATTAACTTTCCTCAAAAATATCAAGACAATAAGATCTATTTGAAAGAAATTCTTTCTGAAAAAGAAGGAGTCAAATTTTCGTTCATTTTGATCAGACAAATAATTGATACTCAAGTTGAAAAATAGAATATTTCAAATTCTCATCGTCTAACAGCGTGCTTGCGTAAAGAAAGGAGAAAAAAATGCCAATTGATTATTATGGTTTTCTTGGAAAAGATATTGAGGTGGTTAAGACTGAACTATCCACTAAATATAAAGAAGTCTTTGAATTTTTCGAGGAGTTCAATCATTTTTTACAGAAGAAGAAGTTCGACTTAAAGCCAAAATCTCATGATGAACGAGCAATAACAATCGTGGCATTATTCATAAAATCTCTCGAGACTCTTCAATCTATTTATATTTTAGTTAAGAATTGTCTTTCCATTGATGCCGAAAGTTTGACACGAAACCTTTTCGAAGAAATGGTGAGAATTGGTTATTGTTGCCAAGGAGAGGATAAGTGGAAAAGATACATGTCCCTGCATTTACACAATATAATAAAGATAATAGATAATGCAGAAAAAAGCCAGAGTGAGTTTCCAGAAGAATTGTTTAAAAGGAAACCGCTTGATAAGAGAAGAAAAGAAGTAGAGACTATGCTGAAGGCTGAAGGAAATCCAAAGTATATTAGTATTAAGGAAATGGCAAGAGAAATAGGACTTATCGAAATTTACCATTCTTACTATAGAGTTGTTTGTGATTTCGTGCACTCAAACCCAAAAGCGTTAGAGAAATATATAATTGTCGGAAAAAATGGTAAAATTGAGGGGTTCTTTTGGGGTCCCCAAATCGAAGGAATTATTCAAAATGTATTTACAGCAGTAGAATTTATGCTTGAGATCTATAATTTTCTTTCTGGCTTTTTTGCAGTTTTTAAACAAGAAGATATTGCAGATTTTATTTCAAAAAAGGACAAGTTAGCCAAGAAGTATCTATTAAGCCAAGCCACAATCATAAATTAAGAAAACATTAGAAACCAATCTTTTTAATTGGCTTTTTCGGTAAAGCCATTAACTTACGAATTGCGGCAAATACTACTTTGAATCGTGCATCATACTTCTTTTCTAATCCTTTTAATTTACGGGAAAGTGCCGCTGAGTCCAAGTGGTTTTAAATATGTCGACAGGGTCTTATGGACAAGGCTTTTGGAGATGCCCATTTGTTTTGCTATAGTTCTAACCGAATTACCGCTCAGCGCTAATTCCTTGATTTTCTCGATATTTACTTCCAAAGGAGGTCTTCCAAGCCTTATTCCGTTTTCTTTGGCCCTGCGAACGCCGGCTAATACTCTTTCCCTGATTAAAGACCTTTCAAACTCGGCTATTGCTCCCATAATAGTAAATACCAGCTTCCCATGATTCGTAGAAGTGTCAATACTATCCTGATAAGAACAAAAATCAATGCCCAGACCCTCTAATTCTTCCAATGCTGTAACCAGATGTTTTGTGGATCGGGCAAACCTATCAAACTTCCAGACCAAGAGAATATCAAATTTCCTTTTTCTTGCATCTTTCATTAACTTGTCCAACGCAGGCCTGCTTTCTTTTGCTCCGCTTACACCCCGGTCCACATACTCTTGATAAATCGTCCAATTTCTAAGCTTCACATACTTCCTCAAATCCAAGAGCTGACTTTCCGGGTCTTGGCCCTTCGTGCTAACCCTTCCGTAGATTGCTACCTTTTTCATAATCTTTCACCTCCTATCGGCAATTAGCATTGATTAGAAGCCTAATCCCTTTTTTATATTGCTCTTATCTGCTCCTGTTTAACTAAATCCTTTTTTTAAGTGTTCTAAACCGTTCGATATTCCCTTTTTTAAAGTGTCCCTATCTGTCCTATATTCTTTTTTTAAGGTGGCGAAAAGTGGCGAAAATTTTCGCATATTACGTTTCTACTTATATCAAATCCTATTGAAAAATTCTTTTTTATATGGTCTTATTTGTCCTAAATCTTTTTTAAAGTGTTCCATATTTGTTCCAAATTCCTTTTTTATATGCTCTAAAATGCTCTAAAAACCTTTATTTATTAGCTTTATAATACTTATAAGTTTAATATATATTCTCTATTTCAAACCATAAATCTATAATCTTGTCTTGGCTTAATAGTCCCTAAGGAAGGCTCCGAAATTTTTAACCATTTTTTGACCACAAGTCCGCCAAAACCCCATAAATTCCGATAAATTACCATAAAATAAAAAATCCCAAATCTCCTTGATTTTTCAGGTAGATTCGGGATTTTCGTCTATCTTTTTACGACCCTTGTTTTTGCCCCTTTTCGGTTTACGAAACCGTTGCTCTACCAACTGAGCTACGTCGGCTTTCTCAAATTTTCTTTTTTGCTTTTATTTTTTGTTTAGCTAAATGGTAAAATT
>Ga0307379_10003879_pt1 | contig 21516 bp, 23 predicted proteins | sample UN2MG_FD_202237 | JGI IMG/M metagenome (GOLD analysis project Ga0307379, IMG submission 202237) | Soil microbial communities from Risofladan, Vaasa, Finland - UN-2 | ecosystem: Environmental > Terrestrial > Soil > Coastal area > Acid sulfate soil | place: Finland: Risofladan, Vaasa | collected... | reverse complement strand
GGTAAATGTCCCCTTTTTTTCTGATTTGACCACACTATTCTGCAGATTGATTGTTCGAATCGTAAGATGAAATATGGAAATACTATTATTTCTTCTTTGGATGGTACAGGAAAGAAAACCACTGCACCAGACAATCTGCGAATTATTATATGATATTATATTTCTAATAGTATATACATACTAGTACCCTATATAAATTTCGTTCATCGACCAGTAATCGTGCGTCTACCGAATACATAAAATATCCATTTTTCCTGTCTCAACCAGAAAGTTCTTCTACTTATACCATCGAATAACTATAAAAGAAATGACTTTGGCGTTACAAATGATGAATAACGGGGAACACGTCATCCGTAGAAGAAGAGGTGAACAAAATGAGTAATAACAATGGAACTTCAACACATAGTTTTATTACTAACTACCTGTTTAATAGTATCATATATGTTATAAAAATAACTGAGGAGTGAGATGGTATGGGTTTATTTAACAAAGAGAAAATAACATTGACGCTTGAGAAATATAACTATAACCCTGGTGATACGATCAAGGGAACGGTAAAATTAAGTCTAAAAAAACCAACACAAGCAAGAAAACTGGAAGTATCATTTATCGGTACAAAAACCGAAAAACAAACAGGGATGGGAATTGGACCTACCGCAAGCAACAACAGACAAACAAGAACAATAAAAGTCTATGATTTTACCATACCTCTTGATGGCAAGAAAAACTATCAAGAAGAAGAATATCCATTTGAGATAAAAATACCTGACGATATTCATCAAGCAGACCAAAAACTTGATGGGAAAATAGGAACTGCGGTAAACGCTCTAAAAGCGATCAGTGGTGTGTACTCACGTGTGGACTGGTATGTACACACACAGTTGGATATCCCCATGAGTTTAGATGTTAAAAAATCTCAGAAAATTGTACTTTCCTAAATTCCTAAAACGGAAATAAAAGCGTTGAACAATTCATTAGACTTCGGGCGTGTCTAGGATGCGGGCGATACATTCTTTCAATTTCATAATATCGAAAGGTTTCGCGATATAATCTTCTGAAGCAAGATGCCCTACCCCAGCACTCATCTCATCACCTTTCGCAGTTAGAAAAACAATCGGGACTGCTGACCATTGGTCGTTTTCTTTTATGCGAGCTGCAACATCCCACCCGTTCATCCCCGGCATCATAATATCAAGCAAAATAAGGTCAGGGAGCTGGTTCTGCTGTAACATCTTCAGACATTTTTCTCCACTATCTACCCCAATCACACGATATTCTCCGGCTGGGTCTTCAAGAACTTGTTTAATAGAGACAAGAATATCGGTATAATCATCAACAACAAGTATTGTTTTTACCATCCGTTCCACTCAACAATTATTTAGTATATATAATTAATGATGGTGTCCTTACCATCAAACAGAGCCGTTCTCCACTTTCTTATGCTTATCAATATTGCTCATAAAAAAGGGAGAGTCATATTTCTTTTACGAAAGTAAGACATTTAAAGAACAATGGTATTATGTGTTATGGAGATGGAAGCCACTCGAATAAAGTATCATAGGATAGAAGAGATGGGATCGTATGCTAGATACTGCTGAGATTACTCGAAAAATTATTGAGACAATCATAGAAATCATCGGCAGAAAAACATCAGAAGAATATGCAGCAGTAACCATACGAAATCTTATAAAAAAAATCCAGCCGACCTATCCTTTTTTACGAGAGATAGCAGTGAAAAATACACGTTCATTGGAATTAGAAGAGAATGTAACGGTAGGAGACGCACTCAACAGCATTCCTCCGAAACAAGTCGGAACCGCCTTAAAAGAACTCGTCACAAGAATAATGAACGCCTTAGGAAAAACCGCAGGATATTTCTTCATCAGAGAAACACGAGAAAAAATAGGTCTCGACTATGATAGAGGCCTTCTGAAAACGATGGATGTTGATTTAACACTGATGCAGTCAACCTACATCGTGGAAAAGAAAACAATCAATTTTCTTGATATCCAGAAATCCGATGTCGTGAGACGGATTTTAAAAGCCCTTATGGAAGTAGTAGAAAAACAAACCTCGAAGTCATTTGCCATAACATTTCTCAAACAGCACGTAGATGTGTTACGACAACAATATCCATTTCTCCAATATATATCGATTAATGATATACGGTATACGCTCGGATCTGAAGAGATAACAATACAGCCAGAAATTAATAATGTTGACCCTCGTGACCTGGGGAGAGCAATCAGATCAATCCTCCAAGATACTGATAAAACCCTTATGAATCTTGGCCGGAACTCAGTCACAGGCGATCTTAAGGCACATCTCACCATAGAATATCTCGCAAAACTAAGGGAGATGGGAGTCACCATCACGTCACAAGGTATGGGGTACAACGCGATATTCACACAGGTAATCAAGACGTTAATTGATATCTTTAATAAAACAAGCACAGAGGATTATGCGATTTTTACCGTGAATTCGTTTCTTCGAAAAATTGACAGCAAGTATACATTTCTCAAAAACGTTAAAGTAGAACCGGCAGCCACTGAAGGTGAGCTGTATCGCATTATGATTGGGGACAACCTCGATACGGTCAGCGAAACCGATGCTCGAAGGGCAATTCAGCAACTTCTCGAAATAATTATCGACACGGTAGGGGAAAGAATAAGCATAGAATTCATTGAACAGTTCACAAGTTCGCTTGAGAAAAAATATCTATTAAAAATAGAAGAGATAGGAGTCAATTTCCATATGATAAAATTACATCATGCAATGTTGGCCCAAACAGAGCAGAAAAATCCTGATTAAAGAAATAATATTGAGCTATCGATATAAAAATAGATGAAAAAGAAATGGTCGAAAGGAATAATCGAATGAAAAAAAGTACAGTATGTTTCCCAACGATGTTTCTTCAGCGGTTTTTAAAAAGACAACAGGAGGTTTGCAAAGACGATGAAGGAACCATTTGATCTGAAGAAGTTTATATTAGGCCGGATAAACGTAAAACTAACGTTATTGTTCCTTCTAGTCGGATTGGTTGCCCCGGGAATTGGAATCGGATATTTCTATTTAATTGCAAATTCGTTTCTTATTCAAAATTCTGTATTTTTTAAGCAACAACAAATGCTTTTAAACGCCGCTGTTCTCCTCATCATTGTTCTTATCGCAGTGAACACCATGCTTATTGGATTTCTGATATCACGTTCATTCTCAAGACCTATTCATGAGCTGTACAAAGCAACGCAGGAGTTAGAAAAAGGTAATTTTAAGGTCAGAACGAACATAAAAACAAATGATGAACTTGCAGAGCTTAGCGATGCATTCAACCGAAGCGCGCTTGCGTTAAGTAAAATGGAGGATGAACGCCTCCATCTGGATAAGTCGAAATCGGAGTTTCTCAGCATAACGTCTCATGAACTACGTACACCCATCACACCTCTGAAAGCACAATTACAGATGCTGGAACAAGAGTATTTCGGCAAGCTGACGGAAAAACAAAAAGAAAGCCTTAAAGTAATTCTCCGAAATGCCGAACGTCTCAACAAAATCATAGAAGATTTTCTCGAGGTTTCTCGTATAGAAGCTGCTCGATTGAAATTTGCGTTTAGAAAGACAAATCTTCAGGACATCGTGAAAGACACGGTAGAGTTCATGATCGGATTTGCTAGAGAGAAAAACATCACGCTTCTGTCTACAACAGGTGAACCTCTAACTGTTGAAATAGACCCTGACCGAATCAGCCAAGTCCTGCGAAACCTTGTCCATAACGCAATTAAATTTTCTCCAGCAGCTAGCAGTATTGAAATCAACATAGAGCCACAGGGAGAGTATATTCAATTCAGCGTGAAAGATAAAGGCGTTGGATTAAACGCTGACGATCAAATCCGTGTGTTTGAACCATTTTACCAAGTAGAGGGTTCACTGAGCAGAAACCACGGAGGAACTGGGCTCGGGCTCACGATTTGTCGGGGTATCATCGAAGCACAAAAAGGAAAAATATGGGCTGAAAGCAAACCCGGTCTGGGAAGTACGTTTTATTTCACGGTCCCCATTAAGCCTGTATACGATATCGAACCCATTAAGGTTCTTTTCTCGCAGAAAGGAGAAATAGATAAGAAAATACGAAACGAATTGATGAATACGTTAGGACCAATGGGTGAGATAGAGTTCAATGAACTGAAAAACAAAAACGCTCTGAACAAAGAAGATCTCATTGAGTATATAATTTCATTGGAAAAGCAAAGTATCCTGCGTCATACACATGCAGATGATTTGAAAAGAAATATTGGAATGATTTTTGGTGTCGAGGACCGAAAAGAAGAAAATAAACAGCCAGATAAAGAAATGAGAGGAGAAATGAAGGTGAAAGAATGAGATTACGATGGTTATTGACCATAATGTGTCTGGTGATATCACTCATACCGATTGCAATGATTAGTGGGTTACAGGGTCTAGAGATTGCAACTATGTTCCTAGGTTTGATTCTGTTAGTCACCCTTTCCGTTGCGTTTGGGATATCTTATTTTATCTCTAGGTCTCTGGTGAAATTAACAAAGAACATTGATGAGATCAGTAAAGGTAATTTGGAGGTGGAACTGGAGAAAAGTGAGATTTATGAGATCAATAATCTGACGAATTCCTTGGATCGGGTCATGGCAAGCTTAAAGCTCGCTATCAATAAAGCAGGAGTACAAAAAAAAGATATATTTAATGATGCGGTCAAAGCAAAAGAAGATGCGGAGGCCAAGTACGAGACCCTGTTAAAAAAAATCGATGGCTGGGTCTGGGAGATCGACGAGAAGGGAACATGCACAAAATGTTCTGAAAAAATCACTGGAACTCTTGGTTACTCTCCTAAGCAGCTACTGGGCAATGAGATTTTTAGATTTTTACCTCTTAAAGATGCAAATAAATTTAAGGATATACTCCATGTTTTGTCACAACAGAAGACAGATTTAGCCAGTAAATTAGATTTGTACTGGATAAATCAAGATACGACACATCCTGTGTGGGTTCGATCGTTTTGTGTACCTGTTTTCAATAATGCTGGGACCTTCAAGGGTCTGCGTTGTTTCAGCAGGGATGTCACCGAATACCAAGTTGCCGAAACAAAGATACAGGAGCTGGAGAATAAGTTAAGTGATGCATATAAACAGCTCCATGAAGTTCTACAGAAACAACCAAAGGAAAAAGCTCTCTTTGAACCAGTCCTAGCCACCACGGTTGAACAAGAGTTTGATTATATGATTTTGTTTGATGAAAACGCAAAAATCGTTAATTGTACAAATGATATTCAGAAGAAACTTGGGTTTAGCAAAGAGGAGATGTTATCTCTTACATTTTCTGATGTTGTCTATCTTGAGTCATCCGATGCAATTAAAGCAAGTTTAGATGAGGTCAAGAAACAAGGAAGCATACAAACAAAAAATATTCATAAGAAAAAAGATGGATCATCGGTTTTCGTCAGTGAGCATATCAAATATCTGAAAGATCGGAATTTATTTATCTGTATGGTAAAAGAGGATACAATGTGATACGTCTGCAAAGAAAAACTATTCCTCTGTTTTCATACAGCCACCTCTTAGAAAACCATCAACTATTTATGGTGAATCCATATCTGGGGTCTTGAGAATATGGCAATAAAAGCATCGAGACGTGCACAAGGGGTTGAGTATGCGATTCGAGATGTTCTGATTCCAGCACGACAGTTGGAGAAAAAAGGAATCACGATTTTAAAGCTGAATATCGGTGATCCAAACGCGTATGATTTTGATACACCACAGCATATTAAAGATGCGTTATACAAAGCAGCAAATGAACAACATAATGGATATGCTCCTTCAGAAGGTTTTCTTGAACTACGGGATGCAATCATTGAGCGGGAAAAGACGAGAAATAATGTTTCTTATGAACCAGATGATATCTGTGTCACGACCGGGGTCACGGAAGGACTACAAATGCTTCTGAACGCATCGTTGGACCCAAAAGATGAGTTGTTGATCCCAGGACCTACCTATCCGCAATATAATGTGATAACAAAATTTGCTGATGCGGAACCTGTTCCGTATCATTGTATTGAGGAGGAGAACTGGCAGCCTGATGTCGATGATATCCGTCAGAAGATTTCAGAGCATACCAAAGGAATCGTTCTTATCAACCCGAATAACCCAACAGGTGCGTTGTATTCTAAGAAGGTCTTAAAAGAAATTCTTGATATCGCAGGTGAGCATCATATCATGGTGATCTCTGATGAGATCTATGATGATTTGACCTTCGATGGAAAACAATATGCGACAGCCTCGCTTACTAATGATGTCCCAATCATCACGTTCAACGGGTTTTCAAAGGTATACATCATACCGGGGTGGCGTATTGGGTATACCATGTTCAAACATGCGGGGGAACTGGACGAAATTCAAGATGCGTTTATGCGGATTGCTCGATCGCGGCTCTGTGCAAACTCGGTCTGTCAACAGGCGTGTATTCAAGCGTTACGTGGACCACAGGATCATATCGAGAAAGTGAATGACAAGTTACGGAAACGACGGGATTTCTCCTACAAACGTCTGAATGAAATTGAGGGTATTTCCACAGCAAAACCAGATGGTGCGTTTTACATTTTCCCTAAAATTGAAGCGATGGGGATAGGACCCTGGAAAAACGATAAGGAATTCGTCCTTGATTTATTACAAGAGGCACATGTGTTAGTCGTGAATGGATCAGGATTCTGTGCAACCTACGGAAAAGGACATTTCCGAGCAGTGATTCTTCCCCCGATGGAAACCTTGGAAAACGCGTTCAATGAAATGGAAGTGTTCATGAAAAAGAGGTTGAAACAACAATACAGCGTCCATCCAAATTCATAAAACACAATTTTAAAAAATATAACAGAGAAGTACTTAGAGGTTTTTTACTACTAATATACTAATGTTAGATATAGTTTTATAATATAATATAAAAATCATAATATTGATAGGTTTGTAAGAAATCTATCGTGATTTTAATTGAATTGCGATTAATTTTAAAAAAAAAAATATAAATAATAAACGCACTTTATATTAGAATAAGATTAAATAATAGGAAGGATTTATATCAAATACAAGGAAAATGAATAGAGGCACATAAATGCGTTTTAAAACCTATTATAGACAGAGGACCCTATTTTTCTTAGTTGTAATGCTGTTATTTGGGACTATATTTCTTCCTCGATCTTCGACACTGATAGTTACCCAAAATAATAGTCACCCCGTTCAAATAAATAATGGCCAAATTTTATTTTCCCCGGTCTCATCAAAAACAACCTATCTTATTGATAGGACAGGAACTGTGAATCGTACATGGTCGAGTAATTATCTACCTGGACTATCGGTTTATATGTTAGATAGCGGATCCATTCTTCGTACAATCGATATAGCCTCCGGCCAGGGTGGTAGTGGAGGAGTTGAAAGATATACTTATGACGGTATATTGAATTGGCATTTTGAATATTACTCACCAAATCAATACCAAAGCCATCATGATATCGAACCATTACCAAACGGAAATGTGCTACTTCTTGCGTTTGAATTGAAAACACCAACTCAAGTAATTAATGCAGGGGGTAACCCAGATTTAACTCCTTCATCGAATATTGAATTTGATTATATAGTAGAAGTTCAACCTACGAGCCCAACGACTGGTGCAATTGTTTGGGAATGGCATTCATGGAATCACCTTACCCAAGATTATGATTCTAAAAAAACAAACTTCGGTGTTGTAGCTGATCATCCTGAATTAATTGACATTAATTTTGGTGGTTCACAAACCGATTGGCTCCACTGTAATTCAATAGATTACAATGAACAATATGATCAAATACTTCTTAGCTCGAGAAATCTCAACGAAATCTATATAATCGACCATAATACAACAACCGCAGAAGCAACAGGTCATAACGGTGGACAATACGGAAAAGGTGGAGATATCCTGTACCGATGGGGAAACCCAAAATCCTACAGAGCTGGATCTTCATATTCTCAAAAACTCTTTGGACAACACGATGCCCAATGGATAAAACCGGGGTGCCCTGGTGCAGGAAATATACTCCTATTCAATAATGGTGTTGGACGCCTTTATTCTTCAGTAGATGAGATCATACCTCCTATGAACACGTCGGGTTATTATTCTTATGAATCTGGGCAACCATTCGCACCAGACTCACCAACATGGTCATACAGCGCAAAACCAGCAATTAGTTTTTATGCATCTTTCATCTCCGGCTGTGAGCGTCTCCCAAATGGAAACACCCTGATTTGCGATGGACCTGCAGGTCGTTTTTTCGAGGTTACCCCAGATAAAAAGACGGTTTGGGAGTATGTGAACCCCTATCCAAATCTTTTGAACAATAATGTCTTTAAAATTCAATATATTCCACCCAAAGAACCACCACAACCTAAAATCCCCGATTTGCAATGTGACGGAATTATGAGCTGGTCAGATATCAAAGTTGGGTCAACTGTCTCAGGTAGTTTTCAGGTCAGCAATGTTGGTGGGAATGAGTCGCTTCTTAATTGGACGATTGATTCATTTCCTAGCTGGGGTACCTGGTCATTTGATCCCCATTTCGGTAGAGAGCTTGCACCGGAGCATGGACTAGTTACTGTTCATGTAACGGTTGTGGCACCGGATGTGAAAAACACTGAATTTAATGGCTATATTCGGGTGATAAACCAGGATAATCCTAATGATTCTGATGTCATTCCTGTATACCTGAAAACACCAAGAAACACAGTATTATTTTCATTCGTGAATGAGTTTCTAAGAAATCATCCCTTTTTATTCCCGTTACTCCGTCTTCTAATACATGAGTAGAATGGTTCTTATCATTTCTTTTTTGTCTTATTTATTCTTCCGTCTTCAACAGACAAACATATTTTTTTCTAATAAATAAGAATATAAATCACAAAAGGATACTCTTTTGCGAGGTTGGAAAGATGGAGGAAAAAGAGCCGAACGTATTTGACAGCCCAAAATTAATTGAATATAAGGCATTGGAGACGAAGCTGTACGGAGAGTTGATAAAATCGTGTCGTTTTTATCATAACAAACTCAGTCTTATCTCCATTTTGGGAATTTTAGAGCTTGTCAATCAAGAAATAAAGGATTTAGATAAAACTGATTTCAAAAACGTTGATGATGAGCTTATCAGTAATCGAGACTTATTGAATCGATTAATATAAGTGATTTTCACGTCTTATGATATTCTTATTTTTTCACGGTTAGGTCAAGTACTATCATTTTTTTTGGAAAAAGATTTATAAAAGTATATCTTTATGTATATACATTCTAGAGATCGTAGCAAATAGTTCATCAAAAGGTTAATGAGGAGCAGAAGGTTAGAGACTTCAAGGGGAAACGTATGATTATCGCTCAACTTAGCATCGCACCACTTGGAAAGGGTACCAGTGTGAGCACGTATGTAAAAATCGTCATAGAAACCTTGAAAAAAGAACACATTAAATTCCAAACAAACGCAATGGCAACGGTCATTGAAACAAAAGATTTAGCAACCTTGTTTCGTATTATCCAAAAAGCACATCTTGCGGTAGCGGCCGCTGGAGCAGAACGCATTATAACCGAAATAAAAATCGATGATCGAAGAGACAAAGATGCAACGATGGATTCGAAGTTAAAATCCTTGAAATAACAATGCCGTTCAGAGGTTTCAAAACAGTTATATGGGACATCCTCATTTCGAGTTGCGGGAAGGTATCATTGTGTCATCAAAATCCTTAGTTGAAATATGCTTTCACGGGCGAGGCGGACAAGGCGCTGTCACTGCCGCAAACCTCCTAGCTAGCGCAGCCTTACAAGATGGGAATAAAGGGGTACAAGCTTTCCCGTTATTTGGTGCAGAACGACGAGGCGCCCCAGTCAAAGCATTCGCAAGAATCTCTGGAGAAGAAATCCACCTCCGTAGTGAAATCTATAACCCAGATATCGTCATTGTTCTTGATGAAAGCATCATGGATTTAGTCGATGTTTTAAAAGGATTTAAAGAGGACGGCAAGATCCTTATTAACACCAGAAAAAAACCTCAAGATTTTGAATTTTCTACGCAATACCACGTAGCGACCGTCGATGCAACCGGAATTGCTTTAAAATATAACATCCTTGTAGGAGGAATCCCTGTTGTAAACACTCCAATCCTTGGTTCGATACCAAGAATTCTCAATCGAGTTACACTTCAATCAATCCAGCAAGTAGTCCAAGAAAAATGGACGAGAAAAAAAGAACTAGGCCAGCGTAATGTGAAAGCAACACAAGAAGCGTTTGATCACACAGAGGTGAACTTTTGAAGAAATATCCCGTTGAGACAAGCCTCTCATACCCAAAAAAAGGCGCGATGGGTAAAACGGGTAGCTGGCGGGTTTTCAAACCGATTCTTGACAAAAAAAAGTGTGTCAAATGTTTACGATGTTGGATTTTTTGTCCTGAAGGCAGTATCTACCGTGAAAAGGACGACTCCGTTCGTATAGATTATGATTACTGCAAAGGTTGTGGTGTTTGCGCCAATGAATGTAATGTAAAAGCAATTATCATGGAACGAGAAGAGGCTAAGAAAAAATGACGATCATGATGGACACAGGGAATCGAATAGCAGCAAGAGCAGCGGTCATGGCAAAACCAGAGGTTGTCGCAGCATACCCGATCACCCCACAGACGACGCTTGTTGAAGCAATCGCAGAGTATGTTGCAAGCGGTGAATTTAAAGGAGATTACATCTGTGTTGAAAGCGAACATTCTGCGATGTGCGCATGTATTGGAGCAAGTGCCGCTGGTTCACGGACGTTTACCGCGACTTCATCTCATGGGCTTTTGTTGATGCATGAGATGTTGCATTGGGCTGCTCTTGCCAGACTCCCTGTCGTGATGTGTAACATCAACCGGGTCATAGGACCAGGATGGAATATCTGGGTTGATGAGAATGACTCTATTTCACAACGTGATACCGGTTGGATCCAATTCTATTGCAGCAGCAACCAAGAAATTTTTGATACGGTTATCCAAGCATTCAAACTTGCTGAACACGAAAAAATCGTTCTACCAGTTATGGTCAACCTAAATGCGTTCATTCTATCCCATACCTCAATGCCTGCGGAGATTCCTAAGCAACATACGGTGGATGAATTCTTAGGAAAATATATACCAAAATGGAAGCTTGATATTGATAACCCCACGACATTTGGGAACATCATCGGTCCTGCCTATTACTATAAGGTGCGACGAGCGATGCAAGAATCACAGATGTATGCAAAAAAACTGATTCCACAGATAGCAAAAGACTGGAAGAAAGCCTCTGGATATTTCCATGGAGATTTACTAGAATACTACAAATGTGAGGGCGCGGAACATATTCTCTTGTCGATGGGTGCGATTGGTGCGGAAAGCAAAATCGCTATTGATGAATTGCAAAAAGCAGGAAAAAAGATTGGTCTTGCCCGCGTTCGGGTAATCCGACCATTCCCCACAGAAGAAATCATCACATTAGGAAAACAAGCGGACCTTATCGTGATTGACCGTAACATTTCCATTGGGTCGGAAGGGGTGCTCTTCAACGAAGTAAAAGCAGCATTATACGGAAAATCAACAGCGAAAGTAACAGGTTTTATCGCAGGACTTGGCGGAAAGGATGTCACCTATAAGGACATTGAAACAATCTGTACGAAAGCGATGAAAGGGACCGTTAAAGAACAAGAATGGTTCGGGATGGAGGACTAGAAAATGGCGTTGAAAGATTTTCCACTTGACGAATGCCTTCTTCAAGGAAACGCATCCTGTCCTGGATGCCCAGCGACCACTGGATTGCGTTTGGTGTTAAAAGCACTAGGGAAGAAGACAATCATGGTTGTTCCTGCGTGTTGCACTGCAGTCATTGAAAGCCTGTATCCTCATACCTCCTTTGATATCCCGGTGATGAATATCGCTTTTGAAGCAGCAGCAGCGGGTGCGTCTGGAGTTGAAGCAGCGTTACGTCAGCAGGGACGGACCGATATCACGGTTGTCGCCTGGGCTGGAGACGGTGGGACGTATGATATCGGCATTCAAGCACTCTCCGGTGCTCTCGAGCGAGGAACCAATTTCATTTACATTTGCTACAACAACCAAATCTATTCAAACACCGGTATTCAACGAAGTGGAGCAACCCCCTATGCCGCCTGGACGACAACAACAGTCGGCGGAAAAAACGAGTTTCGAAAAGAGATGGGAGAGATTGTCCTTGCACATCATATCCCGTATGTAGCGCAAACCTGCATTAGCTATCCAGAGGATGTGTACAATAAAATAACGAAAGCGAAGAACATGAAAGGCCCAAAATACATAGAGATTCTCGCACCATGCCCGCCAGGATGGCGGTTTTCCATGGATAAAACCATTGAAATGGGCCGCATGGCAGTTGATACTGGTGCTTGGTCGTTATGGGAATGCGAAAACGATGTGATGACATTCAATGGAAAAAGCAAGCTTATTTTAGAGAAAAAGATCCAGCGTAAACCCGTTGAAGAATGGATAAAATATCAGGGCAGGTTCGGTCATCTGTTTAGACCGAAGCGGGATGAAAAACGGCTCAAAGCAATCGAGGATTTCACAGATTCTGTTTGGGAACGCTATCGGAAGTATTACGCAAAAATATGAGGAAATAAGAAGAACACCTAAAAGAGAGAAGACTATCTTGCTTGTAAAACCCGGGCTCCTTTCTCATCGACCGTACAATAAAAAATCTTTCCAAAGGGTGAAAGAATCTTACAAAGCATCGGAGTATCTCCTATGGCGAATACCGAGTTCCCAAGCATGCACATACTTGCCATCCCATACCTGTTTGCTGCCTTAATTGCATCAAGCACCATTTTATCAGCAAGACCGATCTTTTGCGTAAACTCCCACGCAAGAGAGAAAAGATGTTCAACCGAAGGTTTCTGCAGGAGTTTTTTTGTACAGTATCGTCCATACGATGCAATCTCATCAAGTTTTACCCCATCGGTAAGTATCTTTTTTGTCTCGATCTTTTTGCCTATCACACATAACACAATATCGTATTTCCCAGGGATATGCTCAAGCATCCCCCAGGGGGGAAGCCCTGCTTTTCGTCGGATCTCAATCCCACCAAAGCTACTCGCGAGTACATCACCAAGTCCGGTATGTAATTGAACTTCTGCGTAATGTGCGGCCTTTATGGCGTTCTCCGGGGGGAGATGAAGAAGATCTGCAAGAGCAAGGGTGGCGCTTAACGCACCTGCTGCGCTCATGCCAAATCCCTGGCTTACCGGCAGATCAACCAATGTATTTACCGTGATCCTCAATGGGGTGTCGCTTACAAGAGAGCCCACAGCTAATTTTGTTACCGGCGCAGGTGATGGTTTTCCATTGATTTGAACCGCTATCTTCTGAGGTGATGCTGGTGTTACGGTCACCTGGCTGATGGCACCCAAAGAGATAGTAATCCCCGCACCACGTGACCCGGAACGGTCCAAATCCTGCTGAGCATACACCGGTTCAAAAAACGCAGAAATATGCCCAGGAGCAAAAGCAATTCCCTTCATAGACCTCGCATTTATTTAACGTACCATATCAAGGATAGAGGAAGCAAGCTCTTCTTTTTTTCCTTTCTTCCAGGTGCTTTTCCCTTTTTTTGAACAAAGAAGAATTTCATTATGCTCCCCGCCAAACCCAGCAAGTGTATTGCCAACAGCACCAGAAAGATGGTATTTCGTAAGCAGCTGTTGTGTCTTTCTTTTGACATTTTTCTTTTTTCCTTCGGTTTTAAACGCAATGATTTTTGCATGTGGGACCCGTAAACGCAACGCTTCAAGAATAATTGGTGCCTGAATACAATCAATACAGAATTTTTCTTTCCCTGAAGGGATTTTCCCTTTCTGTTTTTTTGGGATATAATTTGCGATTGCAGCACAGACAATAATACTATCAAAATGTTGAACAGAATTGCTTTTAAGTAATTTCATGAGATTTGAAACTGTCTCAAAACGTTTGAACGGAATATAAGATGGAATAGGCTCCGTGGCATAACCATACCATAGTTCAACATCGGCTCCACGTTCGAAAGCGTTTACAGATAGGGAGATTGCTGTTTTCCCGGAACTCCGATTCGTCAGCACCCTGATATCATCAATAGGTTCTGCGGTAGCTCCCCCGATAACCAGGATCCGTTTCTTTTGCAAATCACGTCTCCCAATGATTCGAATGACGGTTTCAACGATCTCTTGAATCTCTGGGAATTTCGCTTTGTTTCCTGAGATATAAGGGTCGATAAATAACACACCATGGTCTTTGCAGATGCTAATATTTTTTTGGACAATTCTATGGTCATACATCGACAAATGCATGGCAGGCACAAGAAGTATCGGTACTCCAGACCCTATCGCAGTGGTTGCACAGGTGGTCACTGGTGTATCATCAATACCTCGTGCAATCTTTGAAATCGTGTTTGCTGTACAGGGCGATATCAAAAGGAGATCAACCGGATCTTTAACCAAACCACACCAGGAGACATGCTCAGTCTGACCGGTGAGCTGAACAACAGGCCTATGAGACGTTGCAAATTCTAATGCATCAGGATGTACAATGCGAGTTGCCGAAGGGGTCATAACGGGGTACATGTCCGCTCCATGACGAATGATCTCCCGTGCAAGTTTCACGCATTCGACCGCAGCAATACTACCAGTTATACCAAGGACGATTCGTTTATGAAGAAGTTTGTTGGTTTTCTTCCCGCGCAATTCTTCTGCAGGATGCATTTCATCACAATTCTTTTATCGTACGACCAGTACTGATCTGCTTGCGTGACGTACTACTTTGTCGGTGACACTGCCAAGTAAAAATCTTCCCTCTTTTCCATATCCCTTGTAACCGACGAGAATTATATCACTATCATATTTTTTTGCAACAAGCAGGATTTCATCAGCAGGGTCACCTGCTTCAACCGCGACATCCACTTTACCAATTTTTCCCTCGAGACCTTTTGCGATTTTCCCAAGGTTTTCCATTGCCTTTTCCTTAAAGGTCCCCGGTGTAACAACCGTGCTTAAATCAATCGTTGGGAGGAGCATGTTTGTAAACGTTGATTCTACTAATGCAGCAGGGATGACCGTGAGAATAACAAGTTCATCATCAGGTGTTGAACATTGAACTGCCATATCAATAGCTTTCGTTGATGCTTCCGATCCATCATAGGCGACAAGTAATCTTTTCATATTTCATCACAGTGTTGCTAGTAATAATGAACTGGCTAAAAAAGATTTTGTATTCTTTTTCTCAGAATGTAGGGAGGACGTTCTAAGTAAAAACCTTGTATTTAGTGATGGTTCTTAGTCGAAATTCCTTCATTATTTACAGAGATACATGATAAAATCTGAAAGGGGTAACCCTTCTTCCCATCGCATGATATAATTCCTACTTTTACTTCGAGAAAGATTTGGGAGTCGATTGTGCAGAATCTTTGCTCTTCCCTCGAGCTGATGAACCTCCATGGTGAAAAGCCTCCAGCAATCACCACCATGGCCTTTCAAGCGAAAGCCATAAACCGGTAATGTCTTTGTTTTTTCACATTCACGTTGCATCTTTTCAGCTTGTCGTTGCAGTTTACCATCCACACTACTGAAATGCAACGTATCCGAATTACTTGATTTTATCTCCAACAGGAAAGCGATATCGCCTCTCAGAGCAACTAAATCAACGCCAAACGAACCTGCGGCACGGACAACAATAAATGGTTTCTGCTGGGTGAGGAAGTACGCTGTTTTCTCTAGCACAGAACACGTTTTTGTCATCCTAGAAAGAATTTTTTCATCACCCTCAAGGATACCTTTTAATTCTCGTTCGTACACACTGCTCATATGAAAAAGGTAAAATACCTCGTGATGTTTTAATGTTTGGGATTGGAGCGTTCAATCAGTCAGCGATTTGGTGAACAGCACATGAACAAAGAGGTTCTAGTCAAAGAGGTCATGAAGACGAAACCGGTGATTGTACAACCATTCACGACGGTTTTAGAGGCAGCTCGAATCATGAAGGACAACAAAATCGGCAATGTGATCATCGCAGAAATAAATCACCCAATCGGAATTCTTACGGAAAGCGATATTATCAAAAAAGTAGTCAGCGAAGGGAAAAACGCACAGGATGTGCTTGTAGAAGAAGTCATGAGTAGTCCTATTATTGTTGCAGAGCCGTACATTTCCCTGCAAGAGGCATTAAAGATTATGGGGAAGTGCAATATCAGAAGACTCCCTATTATTGAAAACAATCAACTTGTTGGGATTATCACGCAACGCGATATCTCACGGCTATCACCTGCATTGACGGAGATCGCCCATGAATGGTCCAGCATCGGGACAAAAGATGCAGAATATGTACAGAGCCAGACGTTTTCTGGAAAATGTGAAGATTGTAATGCATTATCGACAAGACTGAAAAGTATTGATGGCCGATTACTCTGTGACGATTGCATCGACGGGTTAAAATATGAATAATATTTTTTAAAGGAATAAAAAAGGAGGAAAACAGTGATGAAAGTAAAAGAAATAATGACTACGAAAATAATTTCAGTAGACAAAGATGATAGTCTGAAACGCGTTCTTGATCTCATGAAAAAGCATGATATCACAAAGATACCGGTGCTTGAAGAAAAAAAATTTTTTGGTCTTGTGACCGACAATGTGATTGCATATAAGCTTGGGTCGATACGAAAGCGAAGCGTGACTGCATCGCGATTGCATGCATCGTCAGTGACAGAGAAAGAGGTGCACGTGATCTTACCAGAGGAGGAAGTAAAAAACATTTTAAAATCTGTTGGTGAACCAGGCCCAACGATGCTTCCTGTAGTCGTAAAAGAAAAGCTTATTGGCGTAGTAACAAAAGCTGATTTGTTACCCTTGGTGAAGAGTAAAAATCAACTTTATTCAATCATGCAGAAAAAAGTCCATACCGTAAATCTCGATGACCGAGTGATTCATGCACGACGGGTTATGATTACCGAAAATATCGCTCGTCTTCCAGTCCTTCAGGAAAAAAAATTGGTAGGAATCGTCTCTGATATTGAGATTGCATTAGCTTTTGCATCGTTGAAGAAATCGTATTCTTTAGGAAAACAAAAGCATCATCTTGATGAACTCCTTGTAAAAGACGTAATGCGATCCCCTGCTGTCTGGACGGACCCTTCGATGAGTATTTTTAATGCGGCACAATTGATGTTGAATCAGAATATCGGGGCATTACCACTTGTAGAAAACGAAAAACTCGTTGGGCTAGTAACAAGAACAGATTTATTAAAGACGATTGTACTGTAAAAAGGTTAAAGTAACACAGACGATTCACTATTGTATGGCGTATCATATTCCCTCCGATGATGCCATCCTCGAAGCGGTGAAAAAGGTTTTTCAGAAATATCATACGGTTTCGTCTCAATATAAATTAAAAAAATTGGTTGAAAAAGAATTGCAGATAAAGAAAAAACAATTTCATGTCAGTGAACCACGGTTGCGTAAAATCACTTTGAATAGCGGTTTAGTGCATGTTGAGATTCATACGCGAGAAGGTGATCCTGATAAGATTCTACATAGGTGCCCGGTATGTGGAGGTCCGTTACAACGGGTGAAGAATCAGACAATTTATGGTGGTGAAGTGACCTTAGAGTTTAAATGCGATGTGTGCGGATACTGGACCGGAAAGAAAAAGAAGATTCCGACGTTATACGTTTTCCATCTGAAGTAAAATGGGTTTTTTTAACAATCAGTGCGTGGAACGAGAAGTTATCTATTTTTTAAAGTGCCACATCAGGAGAAAAATATAACTGTATAATAAGGGTTATATAATATTAAAACAATATAACATTAGAACTTGCGATTAATATGAAAAAAATACAACTTCTTTGCATACTTGTGGTGCTTACTCTTTTTATAATAATACCTGGAACCGCCATAGCAGAAGAGATACCGATACATGCAAGAAGCTCCGATCAGTACAAAGAAGGATATCGATTTAACGTACAAGGATGGATCTATGTCCATATACAAGGTGAACCTCTCGAAAGAGGATACCAGCACGGATATCTTTTAGCTCCGGAAATTATCGATATGCTGCAGCGTTGGAGCACGATTATCCATAACTATCCGATTATAAAAACCATCACTAAACGTCTCTCAGATTCAAAGTTTGACAAAATGTCAGAAATCTGGTGGAACTTTTGCACCACTCAATGTTACAGAATGTACTGGGATAAATTCCCTGAAGAATACCAACAAGAAATCAAAGGTATCGCGGCCGGGGTGGTTGCACGAGGTGGGAAACTCTTTGGAAGAAACGTGAACTATCAAGATATCTTTGCGATGAACGAAATGTATGAGTTCCTCTCTAAACTTACGACAATCCCCAAAGGTATTCACCCGCTCCGAACGCTTTTCCAGCAACTTCAACAGGTCGTGCCAGGTACCTCTCATGTGAACGCATCATCATTGATCGAGACATTTCTACAACAATCACCTGCTCACCACTGTAATGGTTTTATTGCATCCGGAAACGCCACCTCCCATGGTCAGCTTGTGTTTTCTCAATCGACGATTTGTGGAGGTGGAACATGGTGGTGGACGTATTATATTTCATTACGATGGAACGTCATTCTTGACATCCAACCAAGTAAAGGGCATCGGATCATCATGCCAACATCACCAGGGCTTATCTGGAGCGATGAAGATTATTATCAGAATGATAATGGACTCGTCCTTCTTGAAACAACCGTTCCTCAAGGACTGTTTGACAATAAAGGATTACCTCTTTGTATACGAGCACGAACCGCGATTCAGTACGGTAACGACATTGATGACATGCTCTTTTCACTTCGCTATCGAAACGACGGCAGTATGAATGCGGTCTGGCTTCTTGGTGATACAAAAACCGGGGAGATTTCCCGCCTTGATCTCGGATATCGACATTCTGCAGTATGGCGAACCTTCAACGGGTTTTACTGGAGTGCAAATAACCCCCGTGATTTCCGTGTTCGTCTCGAACGAATAAACTATAAAAAAATTTTATTTAATTTTGTATACTGCAATATTCTTGGATTTCCTGGATGGGGCTACTTTTCTTTCAGATATATCCCTGTCGAAAGAGACCTTAAATTTGAAGAACTCGGAAAAAAATATTACGGCACAATCGATGTTGACACAGTCAAGCAAATCATGTGTACCCCCCCAATTAGCGATTGGATCACTGATGTAAAAGTGACCGATTCTGACCTAATGAGACAAAACGGGTTATGGGCGTTTTTTGGAAATCCGCATCATTCATTGTTCATATCAAACTATGGTTCTCAAATGGTGACCACTGAAGAAGTACCCCCTACAGGATGGGTACTCTTGTTTGGTACCCCTGTAAAAGAAAACTTCAAATTAATTACCCAAAGCATGAAAAAAACCTCGGCAGAAACTACTGTGGCATGGGAATTTGATACAAAACAAAACGTGAATAATTTTACCGCTGCAGCGTACGCCGAAAACGATCGACTCTATATAACAATACCATCAGGGATTCTGTTTTCAATAAATCCACAAATCGGTAGTCTCCAATGGCGTACAACTGTAGGAAAAAACCCAACTGCCCCCATAGCACAGAACGGATTTGTCTTCGTTGGAGACGAAGAAGGAATTGCTAAATTTTCTCAAAGAGGAGCCCAACAATGGAAGATACCAACAGATGGTAAGATTATTTCAGGACCAATACTCATAGGAGATAACCTCCTTTGTGCGGACTTGTATGGAAATGTGTATTCACTTGCGATGAGTTCAGGACAAGATCAGTGGAGACTGAAATTTTCTAATCTAAGTTTCTTGTCTGCACAATACGATGAAAACATCTATCTTACCTCAGGGGATAATTGCTATGCCGTAAAAAGAAATGATCATTCTATCGTATGGTCATTCGCATCGAACGGTAGGATCACCTCAGCTCCTGTTTTTTCAAACAATACGGTATATGTTTCCTCATGGGATAATTACATCTATGCTCTTGATGCAAAAACCGGTGATGTGAAATGGAAATATCAAACAGGATGGGGGGTTGATAGCGCACCTGCTGTTTCAAACGGTATCATATTTGTTGGTGCCATGGATAATAACCTGTACGCATTTGATGAAGATGGATCACTGAAATGGATCTTTACCGGTCAAGCAAGTATCCAGTCTATTCCAGTAACGTATGGTGATTTTGTGTTTTTTGGTTGCGACGATGGCAACATTTACGCAGTGAACCAATCAGACGGAACAGTGGTATGGTCGTTTGCACCACGGTTTACCGTAAACGGAGTGATGAATTACGCGACAACCCCGATTCTATCTAATCCCTTGGTGGTGAATGGAACCGTTGTTATTGGAGCAAACGGTACTATTTATGCTTTGAATACCCAAACATTCGAAGTACCGCAGAGCCTACAACAGAAAACAAGCCAGGATATCTTCTCAATGATCCCGCTGAGTTGGTACCTATGGATTTTTTTAGCGTTCATCGTGATAATTGTCATCCTTTATGCAGTGTTTAGGAAAAAGAATTAAGATTGCTTTTTTCGTTCAGTAATTTCGCGTTCTAACCTGATTATTTCACTTTCGAGTTGCATTAGGCCAAGATCCACTCCCATGTCTCTCATGACACTGAGATCCTCATCGCTGAGGTTATTTCGTATTTCTTTAATGAAAAAATGACCTGCGTTTACTCCAAGAGAACAATTCATTGAATCGATAATCGAATGAAGCGCTTTGCCTAACTCGGTAGGCGACACGGTATTGATATCAGACATGACGCTGATTACATCACCGGATCCCTCGTTATAAAAATCATCGTTAATTTGGACATGTTTGAGAAATCCATATTGATTTTCCAACCGTTTCATGAGACACTCAATCGTTATGATCGTATACGGAAGATCGGTTTTTCTACGAGAAATCGATATCAACGTCTTCAAAACACTTTTCATGACATCTGATTTCTCTGGTAACGGCATATCCCATCTCTCTTTGTTGGTTTATGTTCCTTTTTTTAAAGTATACGACATCAATGATGGTCCATCCATATTAAACCTTTGGCCGGAGAACGATATGGTGCCCAATATCGAAACATATATATGATAATCCACGATATCTTTTCATCAGAAAATCAGGAGGGATGGGCACGCATGAAGAGAGAGTTATTGTGTGCAGTAACAGTTATTATTTGCATTAGTTCAGCGCTAAGCGGATGTCAAGAAACAAATAGTATTAAGCCAGATCAAAGACCTCAAAATGTGTATCTTGATTCAACGATTGTTGAATTTGCAAACGTGACTTTTGATCAACAAAACAATAAATCAGGAGGGATTGAATCGGTAACCGTCGGCTGGCTTTTTCACAACATAGCAGGAAGAATAATTAGTGCAAAGATAGACGTGAAATTTTATGATAAGAATAATATTTTGTTGTACAACGATACTAACCA
>Ga0307379_10003878_pt1 | contig 21525 bp, 20 predicted proteins | sample UN2MG_FD_202237 | JGI IMG/M metagenome (GOLD analysis project Ga0307379, IMG submission 202237) | Soil microbial communities from Risofladan, Vaasa, Finland - UN-2 | ecosystem: Environmental > Terrestrial > Soil > Coastal area > Acid sulfate soil | place: Finland: Risofladan, Vaasa | collected... | reverse complement strand
ACCTGGATGAACCAACACCGCACGAATTGTTCTCAACTGTTTCATCGTTCTCCCTCCTCGTGAAAGGTTCGTATGTCAAAGGCCCTGTTCCTGCGGCAAGGCCTGTCGTCAATAACCACCGCAGCGGGTCCCCCTCTGGACGCCGCCGGACTACTTCCGGCGACGGCGGTTTACACCCCTAGCCTAACAGTTCTCTCAAGACGTGGTTTTCGCGCTTGGTCGCCTCCAGGTCGAAGACAAGGTATTTGATGGCGAGGCGCAGATGGTCGAGCCGCTCCTCAACGGCCGCCATCTCCCCCCTCATTCCAGAAGTGTGTGCTGCCTCGTTCTTCACGAGTCCCATCGCCCCGAATCCGGCGTCCGCCGGAACCCGTGCCGCCTCCGAAAGCAGTTCCCTGATTCGCTCGCGAAGCGCCATCTCGTCCATTTCCCCGCCTCCCCTCTTTGCCGTCCGCTCGCGCCTTGCCGCAAGGCGCCGCGCAAGCAAGCGCTTTGTCTGCAGGATAACGATGCAAAGGGCGTTCCAAATGGCCGCACGCTCTCCGGAAAAACGGCGACCGCCTTTGCGGCTACGTGAGCGAGGTTCCCGGTTCGGGTCGTGCCAGCTGCGCTGAGTGTGACACCTGTGCACTCTGTGCGGAGCGCGTTGCCGTGACACGGCGCGGAAGGGGGCGCGAAAGGGTTCCGAGGGCGTAAGCGCTTTCATGGAAAACGGTTAGGGCGGCCCGCCGGAATGCGGCCTCGACGCAACACTTTCCAGGATGCCAACAACTGCCGCGCAACCGATTCAATCCGAACATACGGCACGCGCGGCAGCGCAAACGTTACAGCCCGAACTGCCCGCACAACCGGACCGCCGTTGAAGAAGCGCCTTGGCGCCAGGGCACTTCGTGCCGGTTGGACAGTGGAGCCTACGCCATGCGATTGCCTCCGTGGCGAGTAGGGACACCTGCCGCGCGAAGTCATTGGAAACGTTACCAACGCAGAATGTGGCAAGATTTTTCGGCACGAAAGGCGGCCGCCCATTTTGTCATCTCTGAAAGCGCGGCCTGTCAAGTCATTGTTCTGGTTTTCTCCCTGGTGCTGCCGTTGCTGTTGTGTGTGCGTCCCCGCCGCGGCGGGCCGGGGTCGGTCCGCCATCAGGACCGGCATCGTTCGTTCGGGTCGTTCCCAGTCATCCCTGCCTGCCTGCCGGCAGGCTTGTGGCTGTCAAATGCGATATACTCGTCCATGGTGCGGCTCCTTTCGTTCTGGATCCGCCGTCACGATACCGCGACGGCCGGAGCCGCACTTTCAGAGATGACAGATGGCGGCAAGCGCCGTCCCAATCCGCAATTTTACCCGCCGTCGCCCGCCACTCGCCACGTCGAGTCGCCCGTGGAGACCGGCGGGTAAACCTCGGCGAAGGCGGGCTGCAATCGCAAATTGAAAATGTCCTCGCGCCCCCGAGCCACACGCCGTCAGTCGTCCTCATCGTCCGCGCGGTGAACTCGAAGGTCTCTGGCGATGGCGCGCAGGCGGTCTTCCATGTCCTGTTTCGAATGCGTGGCGGCGTGGAAAAGGATGTCAGCGATTTGGGACCAGTTCGTGACCACATGGATGCCGTCGGGGAGGTCGGCCAACTCGTCGGCCAACTCTTCATAGTCCTCCGGATCGTCCTCGGACCAGTCCACGTGCAGGATGAGGACGGCGCGGAGGTTATTTTCCGCGTAGGCGCGGACGTCGGAAATTTTGTCGCCGATGCCGACGACCACGTTCCGGAAGGTTTGCGTCAGGGCGCTGAGGCGCTCCGCCTTGTAGGCACCGCTGCCGGAAAGTAGCCCGCCGAGTGTGCTGGTCAGGACAGGCCCCGAGGGAAAGCGATGGCGGGCGAGCCATTGCTTGCTGCTCGTGCCCAGAAAATCGGGCCGGTGGGTCAGATAGGCCACGGTGTGGTCCTCGGCAAGGCGGTCGAGGACGACTCCGGCGCCGGGCATCGGTTTGGCGCCGCCCGCGAGAACGCGGACAAAACCGGAGGCGACGACCGTCTTGTCGAGGTCCACGATGACGATTCGGGCGTCGGAGGGCCGCGCGACCACCAGGAGTTCGGCGTCGGCGGCCTCTCGTTTCGGCTGGTCCTCCGGGTGGACGCGGACGGTGATGCGATAGTCGCCCGGCTCGGCCGGCGCCTTCCAGGCGACGGCGGCGTCGCCGCGCTCGTCGGTTCCGGCCTGGCCGATGAGTTCTTCGCCAAAGAGGAACCGGATGCGCTTTCCTTCGATTCCTTCGAGCCGGAAGCCGGTCCGCAGGCTCGCCTTCAGAGCAACCTCTTCGCCGGGCGGGACGAGCAGATCATACGCTAGCAGAACGGGTTCGAGGCGACCGCGAATCGAATCCACCAGATCGCCGATCCCGCCGGAGGCTGGGCGCGGCGTCGCCGCGCCCGCCATCGCGAGGCAGGCGATCATCAGGCCCAGATGTCGTATGCGCCTCACAAAAAAAAGAATATACGAGGGGCATAATTTAGTCAATCTTTTTCGGGATTTGGCCGATTAGAAAAATCAAGCATTGCTCACATGGGACATGCAGCCGGATTGGGCTTTCGGCAACCCGGAACATCATCAAAGGAGCCGCAATGCATCGCCGTGTCCCCCTTCCCGACCTCGTGGATCTTCATGTGCATTCAAGTGTAAGTGACGGCATTTACCGGCCGCGCGAAGTGGTGCGGCGGGCGGCGGAGGTCGGCCTCAAAGCGCTCGCCATTTCGGACCACGACACGGTGGCGGGTGTTCCCGAAGCGGTGGGCGCCGGCGAGGAGTTCGGGGTGGAGGTCATTCCTGCCGTCGAAATCTCCGCCGAGTTCGACGGCGGCGCCTGCCACATCCTCGGCTATTTTATCAATCCGCTGAACGAGGAGCTCAACGAGCTCTTGCGCGAAGCCCGCCGCAGCCGCGCAGAACGCACCGTGAAAATTATCGAGCGGCTCGAAGCGCTGGACATGCCCCTTTCGCTGGAGGACGTGCAGGCCCGGTCGGAAGATTGCGTCACGACGCGGGCCCATTTTGCCTCTGCGCTGATTGAAAAGGGTTATGCGAAAACCTGGGAAGAGGCGTTTGCAAAATATCTCGGTTGCGGCAAGCCCGCCTACGTGTATTGCCGGCGGGTCGAGCCGGAGAGGACCATCCGCGTGCTGCACGGGGCAGGAGGCCTCGCCGTCCTGGCCCATCCCAGGCAAATGAAGCGGAGTTTGGCCGAGACCGACGAATGGATCGCCCATCTGGCCGATGCGGGACTCGACGGCATCGAAACGCAAAGCCCGGACCACGGCGAGGACCTCGCGCGCCACTACCAGGCGGCGGCCGAGCGCCTGGGCCTGGTGGAAACCGGCGGCACGGACTGGCACGGCCACAAGACCTCACCGCTTGTGCTGGGGATCGGGCACGGCACGATGCGTATTCCATACGCGGTGGTTGAGAAGATGAAAGAGCGGCCCGCCGGACGGGAAACATCGTCCGCTTCACACTCGGACGCGTGAGCCCGGTTTAATGCCGCTTCGTCGATTGCCTCGCGCGCCGGCGAGAGGCCAACGCAAAAGGCCAGCAGGTGCGCGGCGTGAAAAGGGCGATTATAGGGGAGGTCGGGTACCGTCAAGCGAAACCGGGATTCCTCGCAATGGGCGCGCCCCGAAGGAGTGGGTGCAAGGGGCCAAGGCAGGAACTTGAACTCGATCATTGCGGGGCCTATTTAACCCGGATGTAGCCCGAATCCTCTTTCTCTTCTCTCGGTGTACCGAAGAACTTGACTGTTATTGTTAGGCCGCCTGGCACGTAGTAGCGTGTAAGGTAGCCGTAGGGACCTATGAAGTAGCCCGATTCGCTAGGCCTTGCCAAAAAGGCGGGCCACACGAAAGCGAGGGCCTTGGGTTCATCAGAGGTCGAAAAACGCCCGCCGAGTATTCCGCCTATCAAGTAAGTCCCTTTAAAGTCATATTCTCCTTCCTCACACACAATCGCAACGATGTCGTCGTATCCAACAAGACTTACCAGGAAATAATCCCGGTTTCCTGCGGATACCTTTCCGAGGATCTTCCCGACGAAGCAAATTCCAGCACCCTCGTTCTTGTCGGCATTCTGAATGGCTTCCGCGGCCTTGTGGCAGATGGACACGGGGACCTTCGACAAGGATACTCGGTCGAGGGCTGCCAGCAAAACTTCTCTCACACGGGTTGCTTGGGCCGGCCGGACAGCACTGGCCTCGGTGTCGAGGTAGACAAGCGCCCGGGCGAGTTCGCAAAGTATGTCATATGCCTTTACGTTTTCTGTGACGAGGAAACCCCTTCCGCCACAATCCGGGCACTTTTCTCGGGTGTAGCGGACACTTCCGCCGGTAATCATCCCAGGTGGCGTTGTCTCCCTTATTGTGACACGCCCTGAGCCTCGGCAGCGCGCGCAACGCGTCATTCCCCTAAGATTGGCGATACATCGGGTGACCTCGTCGAGAGAAACCTTGTCCTTGCGCGAGGGAAGGACCGGCGCAACGAAATGCAAAGCCGTGCGCGCCTGATCAATATTGCTGAGGGGTTTATTCAAGTTATTGGCCCGAAGCATGGATTCTATGTAAATCGAAGGTATGCCAAAGCCGAGATTTGCTCCACCCACTCTCAGCATTGATATTACGGCAATGACATTGCCATCTGAGTTGATTAGGGGCCCGCCGCTGTTTCCAGGTGATATCGCCGCATCCGTTTGAATGAAGCGGGCGTCTTCCCTGCAGACGGGAATGCCAACGCTTCGATTGAGGTCGCTGCCTTTGGGCAATGATGTGACTATGCCGCGCGATACAGTTTGTGCGAGCGAAAGAGGATACCCAATGGCTACAACGTTCATTCCTACTCTCGGCTTGACAAACCCGGCGAGTTTCAGGGGCTCTATGCCTTCCGGAGGTTGCTCTAAAGTGGCCACGATGAGATCTCGGTCTGGGTTCTCCGAGTGAATGCTACGGATTTCAAGTGTCTGCCCGTTCTCAAACTCCGCAGTGGCGCGGGCGGCTTTAGAAAAGACGTGATGGCACGAGGCTATGTTTTTTTCCGAGATGAGAAAGCCACTTCCGGAGGCGAATGGCACCTCATGTTCATCAAAGACCCTGATGCGGCAGACCGCAGCTTGGATGGATGGCAAGAGGTCTGCCAGATCGAGACCGTCTACCTCTGCTGATCGGGCCAAGGGCGGGTAAAGGATCACGGACAATACGAGGAAGCCAGCCTGTGTAAGGTTTCTCACTAGCGCTCCCCTTCTCCGCTATCATGCTTGTTCGCCGACATTTTAACGAACTCCTGAATTGTGTCAACCACATTTTTCGATGTTGCGACAGCCCTGGTGGGGGCGCCAGGCACTGCCTCGCCCGCCGCAGCACACGCAGGAGGTGGTGACTTGACTCTGGTTCAGGTTGGTACAGAAATCGGGGGCACGTCACCGCAACCGCGCGGGTCTTGCCGTCGAGCCTCAATCGAACGGGACGCCGAGGTCGCTCAGGATGGCCTTGAGCGCCCGGGCGGCCTTCCTGAAGAGGTCCGGGCCGCTGAAACCGGACTGCGCGCCGGCGACCTTCAGGTGCGGCTCGAGGGAGAGGAACCCCTCGAAGCCGCGGGTGCCGATGGCGTCTCCCAGGATTTCCCGTAGGTTGCCGTCGCCTTCACCCGCCGGGACGACCTTCCCGTCGCTGAAGCGGGCGTCCTTGATGTGGAAATAGACGACGTGGTCGCACAATCGCGCCCACGCCTCGGCCGGCTTCACATCCGCCTGCACGAAGTTCGCGGGGTCAAAGATCAGGCCCATGCCCGGGACATTCTCAGCGATGTCGAGGCAGGCCTCGGTTCCCTCGCCGTAAATATGCTTCTCGTTTTCGTGGGCGAGCGTGACGGGGCGTCCCTTGGCGAGTTCGGCCTGCTCATTCAGGCGCCGAATGACCGCGTCGCGGTAATCGGCAATTCGGCCGCCTTCGGGAGGATAATAACTGAACAGGCGGATGTAGGGGGCCTCGAAATACTCGGCCAAGTCCAGGGTGGTCTTGAAACGATCCAGATGGTCCTCCCCCGGCTCATCGATGCACACCTTGCCGATGGGTGACCCGATGGCCGAGACGCCGATACCGGCGTCGCCCAACCGCGCCCTGACTTCCTTTTTCTGCGCGTCGGAGAGGTCCAGAGCGTTCGTGTCCCAGACGCCGCGCAGTTCAAGGTGGCGGATGCCTTCACGCTGGAGGATTTCGATTTGCCGTTCGAGGTCCGGGCTGATTTCGTCCGCAAATCCGCTTAAAGTCACCATGTCGCGCCCCTCATTCGTCCGCCGAGCCGCCGACTATAAAAAAGGCCGATCGCAGGTCAAGGGCTTTTCGATGCAGCCGGGTCGGCGAACATTGAACGTTGAATTGAACGTTGAATTGAACGGCAGTGCCGAACGTCCAACGTTGTAGCGTCCGAGCCATGGCCCCAGCGGATGGCGTCCCCCCCCAAAAAGGGACCGCGAGCCGCTCGCTTGGTCGCTCGCGGCTAGTTCGTAGCGCACCTTCGCCTTACCAAATGCGTTCGACCCAGCCGGTGTCCACCTCGCCGCGAAGGAAGTCCGGGTTGGCCATGATCTGCTGATGGAGGGGCACGGTGCTTTCGACTCCTTCGATGACGAACTCATCGAGCGCGCGGCGCATGGTGGCGACGGCGGCTTCGCGCGTCGGCCGATGGACGATGAGTTTCGCAATCATCGAGTCGTAGTGCGGCGAGATGGTCCAGCCGCGGTAGCAGTGGGTATCGACGCGAACGCCCGGGCCGCCCGGAATGCGGAAGGTTTCCAGGCGTCCCGGGGACGGCCGGAAATCGTTCCGGCAGTCCTCGGCGTTGATGCGGCACTCGATGGCGTGGCCGGTTTGGGGGATGTCGCGCTGCCGCATCCCCAGCCGTTCGCCCGCCGCCACGCGAATCTGCCATTGGACCAGGTCCAGGCCCGTCACCATCTCGGTCACGGGATGCTCGACCTGAATGCGGGCGTTGACTTCCAGGAGGTAAAACGTTTCCTTCGGGTCCACGAGGAACTCGACGGTGCCGGCGCCGGTGTATCCTGCTTCGCGTGCCATTCGGACGGCGGCGTCGCACAATTTTTCGCGTGTCCGCCGGCCGATGGCGGGCGAGGGCGACTCCTCGATTAACTTTTGATGCCGCCGCTGAAGGGTGCAGTCGCGCTCCCAGAGATGAACCGTGTTGCCGCGCGTGTCCGCCAGAATCTGGACCTCGACGTGGCGGGCGCCTTCGATGCACTTTTCGAGATAGACGCGGCCGTCGCTGAAGGCGGCCTCGGCCTCGGTGCGCCCCTGACGGACGGCCTGGGTCAGGCTGATGTCGTTGTGCGCGATGCGCATGCCGCGCCCCCCGCCACCCGCCACTGCCTTCACCATCACGGGGTATCCGAATTCGTGGGCCAGCGTGATGGCTTCGTCCTCGCTCTCAAGCGGCTCCTCGCTGCCGGGAATGGTGTAAATTTTCGCCTGCCGCGCGATGTGGCGGGCCTTGACCTTATCGCCGACGGCGTGCATCGCCTCAACGCTTGGGCCGATGAATTCGATGTTGCAGGAGCGGCAGACTTCGGCGAAGTGTGGGTTCTCGGCCAGGAAACCGTAGCCCGGATGGATGGCGTCCACGTCGGCGACCTCGGCGGCCGAGATGATGCGGGCGATGTTCAGATAGGATTGGGCGGGCGAGGCCGGGCCGATGCAAATCGCTTCGTCGGCCAGTTCGAGGTAGCGGGCGCCGGCGTCGGCCTGGGAGAAGACGGCCACCGCCTCGATTCCCATCTCCCTGCAAGCCCGGATGACCCGCAAGGCGATCTCGCCACGATTGGCAACCAAAATGCGTGAGAACATGGGCCGTCCCCCGCAGGCTAATCCGGCCGGACCACAAAGAGCGGCTGGCCGAACTCGACGGCCTGCCCGTTCTTCACGAGAACCTTCTCGATCGTGCCGCTCATCTCGGCCCGGATGTCGTTGAAAACCTTCATCGCCTCGATAACGCAGACGACGGTGTCCTCGGTCACGTGGTCGCCGACCTCGACAAACGGCTTGGAGCCCGGTTCGGGGGCCACATAGAAGGTCCCGACCATCGGCGCCTTAATTGTTGCCGTCTCTTCCGCGGCCCCCTTGGCAGGGACGGCGGCCTGCGGGGTTGCCGGGGGCGGGGCGGGCGCGGGAACCAACCGGACCTCGCTGCCCGCCTTGCGCAGGCGCACCGCCAGACCTTCCTGCTCCATCTCGAGTTCCACCAGGTCGTGCTCTTTCATCAGTTCCAGAAGCCGGCGGATGGGTTCAACGTCCAGCCTTTCGGCTTTCTTTTCGTCTGCCATGGCCGTTCTCCCGCTGCGATTCTGCGCGTGCCCCGCGGGGGAATCCCCGAGGGAAACCGCCGCAGACAAAACAGGCGACGGCTACAGGACCATCGCCTCCAAGTCTTTTTCCAGTCGCGAGAGGACCCGCCGTCCGGTCCTCGTCACCAGACAATCATCCTCAATGCGAATGCCGAAGCGACCCTTTAAATAGACGCCCGGCTCGACCGTAACCACCATGCCCGCCTCAAGCGTCCCCTTTTTGCTAAGCGGCGCCAGCGTCGGCGGCTCGTGGACCTCGCGGCCGATGCCGTGTCCCGTGCCGTGACCGAAAGCCGCACCCAAGCCGGCCTCCTCGATGACGCTCCGCGCGGCAGCGTCCACGTCGCGGAACCCGGCGCCCGGCCCGATGCGCGCCATGGCCGCCTCCTGAGCCGCGCGAACCACCTCATACACTTCGCCGGCGCGAGGGGGAATCCTACCGGCGAAAAGGACCCGTGTCAAGTCGGACACGTATCCGCCCACGCGCGCCCCGAAGTCCACGAGCAGGACCGATCCGCGCCGAAGCCGGCGCGCGCCCGCCTTTGCGTGCGGCATCGAGGACGACGCATCCACCGCACAGATCGTCGGGAACGCGGGACCGTCCGCTCCCGCGAGGCGCATCCGGTGGTCCAGTTCGGCTGCCAGGCGGCGCTCCGTCATTCCGGTTCGGATTCGCTTTCGAAACGTCGCCCACGCTTCCTCGGCGACGCGGACCGCGCGGCAAATCACCCGCTGCTCCGAGGCATCCTTCAAGAGGCGAAGCCGACCGACCAGCCCCGGCATCGCAACAAGGCGCACGCCTTTCAATCGCCCGCGCAGTCGCCGCCGCAGCGCAACGGTCACACTCTCCGGATCAAAACCAAGCCGCGCTATCTCGCTACGACGGAGCCGCAGCGCCAGCGCTTTGGCCGGCGGCCCGCGACGCACCGTGCGGGAGAGGTGCGGACATTCGCGCTCGGCCTGTTCAGAGAAGCGGCTGTCCGTGATGAGGCAAGCACTGCGGCCGAGCACCAGCAGCCAACTGGAGTCCCCCGTGAAACCGGACAGATAGCCCACGTCCACGGGATGAGTGACGAGAAAGGCATCAACCCGCTTTTCGCGGAAGGCCCGGCGTAGACGACGCAGGCGGTCGCGGATCGGCGGCTTCATGAGGCATTTTCCCCGGTTTCTCGATTCGTTTCGGAAAAAGTTGCCGAGTCGGCAAGATTTTTCCGTGACACAACTCCCGGCCAACAAAGGAGTTAGGGTTTTGTTCAGCGAGAATGGGCAAAAAGGGTCAAGTTTTTCCGGCCGCCGGCCGATTTTTCTCTTGACGTTAGGGCCCTGTAAGCCTAACATCAGCCTGACGGATGGGCTCCGGCATCCCGCTCTTTGACAAGTGTCCGACGGGCGACCGAGGCGCTTATACCGGGCGCGCCGCCGAGGTGTCAAGCAAACTCCCTTTGGTGCACGACACTTCGGCGCGCATCCTGCGGAAAAGGGTTCGAGGTCGGGCCAGAGCTGAGGAGTTTCCCCGTGCCCTTCTCAGCCTGCCCGGCTTGGGATTATTTGAGCGACCCTCGTGTGATCAGCCTGCGGCCGCGTCCCCCACGCGCGGCTGCGGGGATTCGAGGGAAGCATTCGGCGCGCCACCACCCCCACGGGTGGCGCTCTTCACCACGGAGGGCCGGGGTTGAGTTCAGGGGGCACCCCGGCCCACTCCCCTCCCGTTTTGCCGGCGCTTCCGGGCCGCTCAATGAACTCGGGGGCCGGCGGTCGTCTCAGCGGGCGGCCGCACCCGCATCGTCCGAACAGACGCATGCACCGGGGGCAAGGGAAAGGGCGCTCTATGAGAAACCTGACGCCGCGACAACTCGACATCGTGAAGTTCCTGGCGGACTATTCCGTCGAACATGGCTACGCACCGACGATGCAGGAGATTGCGGACCACCTGGGGGTTTCTCGCCCGACGGTTTTTGAGCACCTCGGAGCGCTCGAGAAGAAGGGCGTCATCCGGCGCGAACCGACGCTCGCCCGAAGCATCTCGCTGGTGCCGGAGCCGGAGGAAACCGGGGCTGTCTTCCCGCTCGTCGGCCGCATCGCGGCAGGCAAACCGATTGAGGCCATCGAGGACGCCGAACTCGTGGACCTCGAAAGCCTCTTCCGCGGCCGCGCGGGCGAGACCTTTGTGCTGGAGGTGCGCGGCAACTCGATGATCGACGAGCAGATCCGCGACGGCGACTATGTCATCGTCGAGAAACGCGAGACAGCCCGTAACGGCGAGACCGTCGTCGCCCTGCTCCCCGAAGGCGACGCCACCCTTAAGAAGTTTTACAAGGAAAAGGGCCGCATCCGCCTCCAGCCCGCCAACTTGGCCATGGCGCCAATTTACGTGGACGACGTCCAGATCCAGGGCATCGTCATCGGGGTGTTGAGGAAATACTGAGGCATACTACGCGCAGATTTCAAGCCCTCAGGTAAAGGGAATCTCCATGCACACCAAGAAGACGGTCATCGCGGCTGGGACGAAAGAGACCCTCACGGCACTTGAAGAGTCGTTCTCCGACCTGACGGACGACCGGCTCCACGCCTTCCCGATCGCGGGCCGCAACAACATCGCCTGGATCGTGATGCACTGCCTGGTGAACCTGGATGTTTACTGCAACGTGTATCAAGGGGGCAAGCAGGTCTTGGAAGAATGGGAGTCCCGCTGGCAATATGGGTGCGAACGGCCGAAGCTAGGTGACCCTTTTCCCACGGGGGAGCAGCTGCGGAACCTTTTCGTCAGCGTGCGCGCGGAGACCCTGGCCCTTCTTGGTGCGGCGACGGATCAAGACCTCGAACGGAAGCGGTCGGGCCGGGCCGAGGAACCTAGCGGAGACTGTTACCTCCGGATGATTGGCCACACCAATACGCACATTCGCCAGATCTGGCTCCTGAGAGGCGCTCTTGGCCTGACGCATGCGATGGCTTGGCCCCAGCAGCACGAGCCCGGTGCGTAAGTCAGCCGAGCGGGATGGCACTGGCGGATTGTCCGCCAGGGCATGAGCATCCGAGCAGGCTATGCCGCGCGCCGGGCGAACGATCAGGCTCTGCGGTCTTTGCGTTCTCTGCGGTTGAATAATCCCTATGGACACGCAGAAAAAACTTGAACGGCTGGCCGATGAGGCGCGGTATGACCTGTCGTGCGCCTGCGGGACGCGCGGCGGGCCCGACCATCGCCGGCGCAGCAAGGACGGGTTGTGGCTCTATCCGGCGTCCGTCCCGGGGGGCGGCACGAGCGTGCTCCTCAAGACGCTCCTCTCGAACGCCTGCACGAACGATTGCCGCTACTGCCCCCTGCGCGCCGGCCGCGACGTCCGCCGCTGCACCCTGGCGCCGGAGGAAGTGGCCCGCGTCTTCATGGACTACTTCCGGCAAAGGAAAGTCTCCGGCCTCTTCCTCACGTCCGGCGTCCTCCGCGACGCCGACCACACGATGGACCGCATCGTCGCCGTGGCGAGAATCCTGCGACGCCGGCACGGATACCGCGGCTACATCCACCTGAAGGTGATTCCCGGCGCATCGGATGCGGCGATCGAGGAGGCCATTGCCCTGACCAGCACGGTCTCGCTGAACGTCGAGGCGCCGACGCGAAAGGCGTTCGCGGTGCTTGCGAGCGGGAAGGATTACGACCGGGACATCGTGCGGCCGATGCGGCTCATCAGCCGGCTCACCGCGCGGGGGAGTCGCCATGCCCGCGTCAAACAGATGACCCAGTTCATCGTGGGGGCCTCCGACGAGACCGACACCGACATCGTCCGGGCGACCTACGGCCTCTACAAGCGGCTGGGTCTGGCGCGCGTCTACTTCAGCGCCTACCAGCGCGGGCTCGGCGACCCGTCGCTGCCGGGCGAACGCCGCCACACCGGCCGCCCGGAGGACCTTCTGACGCGCGAACACCGCCTCTACCAGGTGGACTGGCTCATCCGCAAGTATGGCTTCAAGGACGACGAGATTCCCTTCGAGCCGGACGGCAGCCTCTCGCTGGAGGCGGACCCAAAAGAGGTCTGGGCTCGACGCCATCCCGAGCGGTTCCCGCTGGACATCAACCGGGCCGAGCGGCACGAACTGCTTCGCGTCCCCGGCTTCGGCCCCGTCACGGTCCGCCGAATCCTTGAGATCCGGCGCGGCGGCGGCCGGGTCCGCTCCCTCAACGATCTCGGCAAGCCGGGACGGCTGCTCAGAAAGGCCGAACCATACGTCAAGTTCGGAGAGCCCGGACATAGAAGCGGGGACGGAGGTGGCGCGGGAGGGCGAAGTCGCGCTTGCCGCGGACGCCGCCGCCCACGAGCGAACAGGCATGTCGGGCCGCGCGGCTGCTACGTCTGATATCGGCGCGCCGCCTGTTTGAGTTCATCCACCTTGCTCAGGTTTTCCCAGGTGAACTTCGGCAGTTCCCTGCCGAAGTGGCCGCCTTCGGCGGTCTTTTGGAAGATCGGCCGCAGAAGGTCCAGGTAGTCGATCATCCGGCGCGGTTTCAGAGGGAAGACGTCGCGGATGACCTTGGCGAGGTCCACGTCGCGAATCTTGCCGACGCCGTTCGTGTCGGCCCGGACGCTTAGAGGCTCGGCGACCGGTTATCGGACCACCGTTTTCGAGAAGGCTCCAGCGAGCGGGGTTTCAAGAACCAGGCCAAACGCCGCGCAGACTGTCAAAATAGGCAACCTTTGCGGGTTGTGCGGCCACGGGCCAGCCGATTTCGCGGATTCTTGGCCTCCCCCATTTGACTTTGGCCCGTTCTGTGGTATACTGTCTTGCCTTAGTTTGGGGGATGTGCGACGCATATCCGTCCCTTTCCGGGGGAAGTTGCGGATGAAAGAAGTATTCACAACGGGGGAGGTGGCACGTCTTTGCGGGGTGGCTCCCCGGACAGTCTCCAAGTGGTTTGATGCCGGCGGTCTCCGTGGGTTCAAGATCCCGGGGTCCCGCGACCGGCGTATTCCGCGCGAATCGCTGGTTCGGTTCATGCGCGCCCACGGCATCCCCTTGAGGGGCCTCGACGGCGCCGTCACGCGGACCCTGGTGGTGGACAGCGACTATGAGTTCGCCGACGCCCTGCGGGTCGCGATAGAGCGAGGGCTCAACTACGAGGTCCAGGTCGCGACCACGGTCTTCGAGGCGGGGCTGCTGGCCCGCGAGTTCAGACCCCACGTCATCTTTCTGGACGTCACCCTGCCGGGGCTCGACCCCGAGGGGGCTCGGCAAGCGCTGCGGTCGGATCCGGAACTGGTGGCCGCGCGCGTCGTGGCCGTTGACCCGAACCTGACCGAGGAAAGCCGCCGCCAGAGGCTCCGTCAGGGATTCGACGCCTGCCTGCCCAAGCCGTATAATCTTGCCGCCGCCGTCCGGGTGATTGAACAGGCGACCGACATCGTGACGTAGCCGCAGCGGCAAATCCCATGTCCGAGGCCCAAAGTCCCAACACCAGGTCCGAGGCTGCGCGTCAACTTTCCCCTTTTTGTGCTTTTGGCGGCGGGCCGGATACCCTACCATAGGGGCTCGAGGAATGCGGAGGGTTTCTCAATGGCAAAGCGTCGCGATCGCCCCAACCGGCCCACGGACGCCTCGCGTCTGCGGTACGAGTCGCCCCTGGTCTCGCGGTATGCCGGCGAGGAGATGTCGCGCCTGTTCAGCCCGGACCGAAAGGTGCGGACCTGGCGCCGGCTTTGGCTCGCCCTGGCCGAAGCCGAGAAGGAACTCGGCCTCTCGATCACCGACGAGCAGGTCGGAGAGATGCGCGCGGCCGCCGAGGGCGAGATTAACTGGGAGCGTGCGGCCGAACTTGAGCGCCAGCTTCGCCACGACGTGATGGCCCATGTCCACGCCTTCGGCGAGCAATGCCCGTCGGCCCGCCCGATTATTCACCTCGGCGCCACGTCCTGTTTCGTCGGTGACAACGCGGACCTCGTTGCCATGCGCGACGGCCTGCGGCTGCTTCGGCGGCGACTTCTGACGGTCACGGATTGCCTGGCCCGATTTGCCGCCGAGCACCGCGACGTGCCGACACTTGGCTTCACGCATTTTCAGCCCGCTCAATTGACGACGGTCGGCAAACGCGCCTGCCTCTGGCTGGCCGACCTTCTGATAGACTTCCGCGCGGTCGAGTCTCTCGCGGGGGGCCTGCGTTTTCGCGGCGCCAAGGGGACCACCGGGACCCAGGCGTCGTTCCTGCGCCTGTTCGACAGCGACCACGAGAAGGTCCGGCGCCTCGATGCCCGCGTCGCCGAGAAGATGGGTTTTGACGCGGTTTACCCCGTCACCGGCCAGACCTACGGCCGCAAGGTTGATTACCAGGTGGTGGCCGCGCTGGGCGGCATCGCGCAAAGCGCGCACAAGTTCGCCAACGACCTCCGCCTGCTGGCGAACCGTAAAGAGATTGAGGAGCCGTTTGAGAAGACGCAGGTCGGCTCGTCGGCGATGGCGTACAAGCGTAACCCGATGCGAGCGGAGAGGATGACCGGTCTGGCACGTTATGTGATGGCGCTGGTTCCCGCCGCGGCCGCGACCGCCGCCGAACAATGGCTCGAGCGGACGCTGGATGACTCCGCCACGCGGCGCATCGTTATCGCCCAGGCGTTCCTCGGCGCCGATGCAATTCTGCGGCTCTATCAGAACATCGCCGAAGGGCTGGTCGTCTATCCGAAGATGTGCGCCCGCCACGTTGCCGAAGAATTGCCGTTTATGGCGACCGAGAACATCCTGATGGCGGCGGTGAAGGCGGGCGGCGACCGCCAGACGCTGCACGAGAAGATCCGCGAGCACAGCCACGCGGCCGCCCGGCGCGTCAAACTCGAGGGCGGCACGAACGATCTGATTGGGCGCCTCAAGGCCGACCCGGCGTTTTCAGCCGTGGATATCGACGCGGAACTCGCGCCGGAGCGATTCATCGGTCGCGCGCCGGAGCAGGTGGACGAGTTCCTCGCCGGCGAGGCCCGCTCCATCCTCGATGCCGCGGCCGGCGAAAGCGGAACCGAGGCGGACATCCGGCTCTGAGAAACGGGCGGGCGCCTTCGCCAGCACATCATGGCGCACCAGCGTTTTTACTCACACCCATGGCGACGCGTCCCTCTGTGGGGTGAGCATGGGGTCTGCGACCCCCTCAACCTGCCGGGACCGCGCTGTGACGGGTCGCGGGGTGAATCTGGTTGACGCCTGCGAGGGTTGCGGGGAAAATGGCCGCTGTGGAAACGGGGCTCACCCGTTCCATCGGGGTTGATCCACCGCAGGAAGGAGACCGGTATGGCCACGGCCGAGAAGCGCAAGGAACAGGTCCTGAGGGATGCCAAGGAGAAAAACGTCCGCTTCGTTCAAATGTGGTTCACGGACCTCTTGGGGAACCTCAAGAGTTTCGCCATCACCATGGACGAACTCGGCAAGGCCCTGGAGGAAGGCCTGGGGTTCGACGGGTCGAGTATCCACGGTTTTGCGCGGATCGACGAAAGCGACATGATCGCCAGGCCTGATCCTTCGACGTTCGTCGTGTTGCCCTGGCGGTCGCAGACAGCGCCAGTGGCGCGGATGTTCTGCGACATCTTCTTGCCCGAAGGCGAACCATACGTCGGATGCCCGAGGAATGCCCTGAAGCGCGCCTGCGCCCGGGCGGCCGAGATGGGCTACACGATGAACGTCGGCCCGGAGGCCGAGTACTTCTACTTCAAGTCCTCCGATGGGACCGAGCCGCTCGATGCGGGCGGGTACTTCGACCTGACGCCGCTCGACGTCGCCAGCGACCTCAGGAGCGAGACGGTCCAGGTCCTCGAGGCGGTGGGCATCCCTGTCGAGTACAGCCACCACGAGGTGGCACCGAGCCAGCACGAAATTGATTTGCGCTACGCCGACGCCCTGACGATGGCCGACCGGCTGATGACCTATCGTCTGGTCGTCAAGGAGACGGCCCTTCAGCACGGCGTCTATGCGACGTTCATGCCGAAGCCGCTCTGCGGCCAGAACGGGTCCGGGATGCACACCCACCAGAGCCTCTTCAAGGACGGCCGGAACGCCTTCTTCGACGCGAACGATCCGATGTGCCTGTCGGCTGTGGCGCGCGGCTACGTGGCGGGCATCGTGCACCACGCGCGGGAGATCGTCGGCGTCTGCGCCCAGTGGGTCAACTCGTACAAGCGTCTCGTTCCAGGGTATGAGGCGCCGGTCTATATCACCTGGGCGCGGCGGAACCGCTCGGCCATGGTCCGCGTCCCGATGTACAAGCCCGGCAAGGAACTGCCAACGCGGATTGAATTTCGCGCGCCGGACCCGGCGTGCAACCCCTATCTGGCCTTTGCCGTCATGCTCCACGCGGGCCTTGAGGGGATCGAAAAGGATTACCCGCTTCCTCCGCCGACGGAAGTGGACGTTTACGAGATGGGCGAGGAGGAGCGCAGGCGCGCCGGCATCGGCGTCCTGCCCGGCAGTTTGAACGAGGCCATCGAGGAGATGGAGAAGAGCGACCTCGTGCGCCGGGCCCTCGGCGACCACATCTTCGAGAAGTTCATCGAAAATAAGAAGATTGAATGGAACGACTACCGCACCCGGGTCCACGATTACGAACTCAAGAAGTACCTGAGCGTGCTTTAGCGGCGAGTTGTCTTTCTTGTAGATTCGCGCGGCGACCTTCTTAGCGCTACTTTGTCAACTTGGCGTCGCCCCAAAGGGGGGATAGCGCGGTGTCCCGACAAGTCGGGACTGCCCACCGCGCTGCGTTTCGGGCGAGAGTTAGCGGCTGTAGGTCCCCGTCAGGCGAGCTTCGGCGAGAACGTGGCCTTTCATGGCCTTTTGGAGTGCCGCTTTGTTCGCGCCGGGCGCAAGGTCGAGGACCGTGTCGAGGGCATACAGGACAAAGTTGTAATGGTGGGTCCCGTGGCCTGGCGGCGGCATCGGGCCGCCATAACCGATCTTCGGCCAACTGTTGTCCCCCTGGCGGGCCCCGCCGAAATCGGGAAGCGTCTGCTGTGTCGGCACGCCTCCGGGCAGTTTCCTTGAGTCGGCCGACAGGTTCCAGATAAGCCAGTGGTCCCACGTGCCGACCGGCGCGTCCGGGTCGTCGCAGACGAGGGCGAACGCAAGCGTGCCCTCGGGCGGGTCGGTCCACTCAAGAGGGGGCGAGGTGTCCTCGCCTTCGCCGGTATACTTCTTCGGAATGCGCTCGCCCGCGCCGAAAACCGGGCTGGTCAGTTCGAAGGTCATGGTCGGCTCCTTTCCTGTTTTGGGTTCTTCAGTGGGGCGTGGTTCGCACGCGCCCAGGGCGAGCCCTGCGTCCACAAGGACCGCCCACCGCGCGAGGCGGAAAACCTTGCAAAATTGCCTTTTTCGCATGGCCGCCTCCAGCCGCTTGTCCCCCTTCCCTGTCAACATGATGCGCCGGCCGCCCCGCCGCTGCAAGACCGAAAACCATCTGCGGTGAAACGTTTGCACAAACCGGGAGCGATGCGTAACATGAAAAAGAAGAAAGCAAACTCGAAAAGGAGGGCACCCGATGCTCAGGGCACACGAGACATGGCTTGATGCACGGCCTGCGGTGCTTCCCTACGCGGTTGCGGTGCTGCGGCTCTTGCTGGCGGCGGCGACTGAGCGTGCTGCCGGCACGGCCGGGGTGCAAAGGAGCCAAAAGAAGGTGCATGCGTGAACCACGTCGAACGGTTTAGGGCGCTCATGGCCTTTTGGCCAATGGACCGCTTGCCGCGCATCGAGTGGGCCGCTTGGTGGGACAATACGATCGAGCGGTGGCGGCGCGAAGGCCTGCCGACGGCCGACCGGTATGAGATGTACCGATACTTCGGTCTGGACCCGTACTGGCAGTGTTGGTTCGGGCCGCGCGCTGCGACGTTTCCTTCCCCTCCGGCACACGGGCGCGGCATGGTCGCCGGGGCGGACGACTACGAGAAGGTCCGGCCGCATCTCTATCCGCCACACGATGCCGCCATCGAGAGCCTGCACCCCTGGGCTGAGGCGCAGCGGCGCGGCGAGGGGGTCGTCTGGATCACGCTGGAGGGGTTCTTCTGGTTTCCGCGGACGCTGTTCGGCATCGAGCGACACCTGTACGCGTTCTACGATCAGCCGGAACTGATGCACCGGATGAACCAGGATCTGGCGGACTATCATCTGCGGGTTCTGGAGGCGATGGCCAAGGTCTGCCGCCCGACCTTTATGACGTTTGCCGAGGACATGTCGTATAACAACGGGCCGATGCTCTCGAAGGCGATGTTCGACGAGTTCCTGGCCCCTTATTATCGGCAAGTTGTCCCCCACCTGGCGGAACTGGACATTCTGCCGTTCATCGACACCGACGGGAACGTGACCGCGATGGTGCCGTGGCTTCGGGAGGTGGGCCTCAAGGGTGTGCTGCCGCTCGAGCGCCAGGCCGGTGTAGATGCCAAGACACTTCGTGAGGCCTGCCCCTGGCTCCGGATGATCGGACACTACGACAAGATGGTGATGACGCGCGGCGAGGAGGCGATGCGGGCCGAGTTCGAGCGCCTCCTGCCGGTGATGCGGACGGGCGGCTTTGTGCCGAGCGTCGATCATCAGACGCCGCCGGGCGTGTCGCTTCAGGATTACCGCACCTATGTCGGCTTGCTGGCGGAATACACCTGGCGCGCCGCCGACTGAGCGATCCTACGTAAGTTTTGGCCGGCGGGTTCCCAGCCATCGCACGAGGAGGCGATTTTTCGCGGCGGGTGCAGATACCTCCTGCGCGGAAACGTTGCGAAACTTTTGTCGAACCCCTCAGTTCGAGTTTCGCACTTTTTGGGGTGGCCCTGATACCGGCTACGTGAACAAAGAGGACCGCGCCGACTTTCGAAGGTCTTCTGAATCGTCTTCGCCGGCTGGCCGTTTGTCCGCGGGCGAACCATCCACGGGTGCCGCAAGACGTGCATCCGACAGGGAGGCGATTCGGGCCGCTCAGCAAGAAGATGCCCACAAGAGGCAAATCCTGTCAAAATACGCTCATATAAGGGAACCGGCGCGTTGTGAACGGCCAACACCAGCGCGCCAATCGCGGTCAAGAATACAATTACCAGACTTGCTAACAGGGAACAGAAATTGCCACCGCCCAGTTTTTGCTGTTTCCCGGCCTTGCCGAGCAGCCGTTCGCCACCGCTACCGATGCTTTGTTCCCCGCTTCCTCACCACAATCGCGCATTCGGGAAACCAAGTATGTGTCCGTCCAATCACAGGCAGATATCCATGCAGATAGGTCCAGCACGTTATCAGCTCGAACCCGCTTATTGCCAACACGTTATGCCAGCCTTTCATGGGCCGCATGCCTATGTGATCCTCTATCTTGTCCGCCTGTTTATAAAGTGCTTTTCGTACCAGGTTCCAGTTGGGTGTAGTCACACATAAATATCCCCGCTCGCGCAATACCCGCCTTATTTCCGCCAGCGCCAATGCTTGATTCCCAATCTCTACATGCTCAAAGACATCCGTGGCCAACACAACGCCAAATCGGCCATCATCATAAGGCAACTTGTCCTTTCCCAACTCGGCGATTTGGAAATGCATAGTCGGGTGGAGCGCTCTGGCCCTCTCGATGGCAAAGGAGGACACGTCGCATCCATGCAATTCCGTATTCGCCCCGTTTCCGAACCTGGATAGCAGATAACCATACGCGCAACCGACATCCAATATTGGCCGGGTGGGCTCTACATAAGGACGGAACCATGACGCCAATCTGTTGAAATACCCATGGAACTCTTGATAACCAGTTAGGCAGTAGAAAAATGATGTTCTGCCGCCAAAATAGAGTTTATCATATTTCATTCAACAAAGCGCCCTGTGACTTCAACTGTGCCTATTGCCCCGGGCATATTCGGAGTCTCCCAACTTCCACCGCTCAAATCCATTCCGGCTGGGCTTACGTGGCGCGCCCGGGGCGACTCGAACGCCCAACCTTCGGATTCGAAGTCCGCGACTCTATCCATTGAGCTACGGGCGCTGGCCGGCATTCTATCCGGGTCCCCGTGCATGTCAACTCCGCACGCAGGTGTTTCAATTCTCCTGCAAGATTCGGGGGCGGCTAAGGGCCGTTTTTTGCGGGCGTTGGACGCCCTGGGCCAGAACTACGTGGCCGAGGTGCCGGCCGACCTGACCGTCTGGACCCGGCGGCCCGAGGTGCTCTATCGGGCCCATTCGCGCCAGCGGCGGATGGGTCGGCCCCGAGCGGAGGCCATCAGGCCAGAATCCCCGCAAAGCACGCCGTCATAAAGGCCGCCAGCGTCCCGGAAATGATGGCGCGCAGGCCGAGCCGCGCAATCACTCCTTTCCGATCCGGGTCAATCGACCCCAGGCCGCCAATCAGAATGGCAACGGATCCAAAATTGGCGAAGCCGCAAAGGGCGTAGGTCGAGATGACGATGCTCCGCGCCGACAGAACCCCTTGCGCTATGAGGCCCTGCATCCGCTGATAGGCGAGGAACTCGTTCAGCACCGTCTTCGTGCCGAGCAGTTGCCCCACGGCGGCCGCATCGTTCCAGGGCACGCCCATCGCCAGGGCTAGCGGGCTGAACACATAGCCGAAGATGCGCTCGAGGGTCAGCGGCTCGGCCATCCAGCCGTCGGTCGCGGCTTCCAGGGTCAGGTTCACGAGCGCCACGAGGCCGATGAACGCAATGAGCATGGCGCCGATGTTCAGGGCCAGTTTCAGTCCCTGGCCGGCGCCGCGCGCCGCCGCGTCAATCACGTTCGCCGCCTCGCGCGGCGGCTCGAATCGCACGCGCCCCCGCGTCAGGGGCTCTTCCGTTTCCGGCATCATGATCTTGGCGACCACGATCGCCGCCGGGGCGCTCATCACACTGGCCGCCAGAAGGTGTCCCGCGTTCTCGGTGCCGATGAACACGGCGTAGGCACCCATCACGCTCCCCGCGACCGTTGCCATGAATCCCGTCATCACGGTGAAAAGTTCCGAGCGGGTCATGCGGCGGATGTATTCGGCGATGGCCGTCGTCGCCTCGATGCCTAGAAAGACGAATAGCGCGCACGCCAGACTCTCGGCGCCCGACGTGTTCATCGCCCATCGCATAACGCGGGCCATCGCCCGCACCACCAGTTGGATGATGCGGAGGTAATAAAGGATGCCGGCCAGGGCCGAGACGAAGATGACAATCGGCAGGACCTGAAAAGC
>Ga0307379_10003877_pt1 | contig 21530 bp, 15 predicted proteins | sample UN2MG_FD_202237 | JGI IMG/M metagenome (GOLD analysis project Ga0307379, IMG submission 202237) | Soil microbial communities from Risofladan, Vaasa, Finland - UN-2 | ecosystem: Environmental > Terrestrial > Soil > Coastal area > Acid sulfate soil | place: Finland: Risofladan, Vaasa | collected... | reverse complement strand
TCCCGGGGTATTTGTAGTCCGCGTCGTTCAAGTGCTGCACCAAATGCTCAATGGCCCGGTTATGCCTGGCTTCGGCTGTATGATGAATACAAACATTCAGGATCTTATTGTCCGTATCAGGGAGGATGTCAGCTTCCGATAGAAACAGATCTCTGATCAGTGAACGGGCATCGTCCTGTCTGGACATTACTTCACGCACTACCATGGTCATGGCCGTCTCGGTCCTGTAGGCGATCATCCGGATGGTATCGAGCAACCTGCGTCTGCTTGGCGGCAATCGCTCAAATCTTTCCTGCTCCGGTAATTCACCCCACTGGATACGCTTGGGCGTTTGCTTGAGTTGGGCCTTGGCATCCGATATGTCATGCTCAAGGCCCTGAATTTCCTCGTATAGTTCGGATTTGCGTTTTTGCCATTGTTCCACTTTCCTGGAATCATATTCTTGCTTTAAGGTCAACTTCCCAAAGTCGCGTTCTCTGGTATTGAGCTTGCCCTGTAGTGATCGACGCTTCTGCTCGAGTCGTCTCCACTCGGGGTTGACAACACTACAGGTGACAGGAAATCCTTCCGACCCATATTCACTAAGTAGATCAATGCCAAAGTGTTGCATCATATAAGCGAAAAAGTTTTCCTGGCACCAACGGCTGAATATCCGTATAGCATCTTGCTGTAGTGAAAGCTTGTAAGCAGTGCTGATCAGGCTGGTTTGATGGCCGCTGGCGGTGAGCTTTCTGACTTCGCGCACCCAGAGACCTTTCTTTGCATCGCCGATCCAGGAACCCATTTCGGCCAGTTTCATGGTTACCCGCTCTCCGTTGGGCATGGAAACTTCCCTGGTTTCAAACCACTCTTGCGGCCATGAATCTCCAGGAAACTTGTGATAGCTGATGCATGCAATTCGGTACTTCTCCCACATCTGCTTGAAAAATGCCGGGCTGTATCCTTCCCTGTCAAATACCAGGACAAATCGATGAAGGTAGGGATCGGCCTTAAGCTGTTGGTCTGTCGGCGGATTTGGAACGTCTTTCAGCAAACGTGGTACTATATCGGTGCGAAGCGCTTCAAGTAATCCTGAATCTACCTGCCGTTCCACGACAAAAAAGGGTTGTCCCTGAATGTCGTTTACCCAGTAGTCGGTGATACCACGCAGACATAACCTTTCTCGTGAAACATAACGGCGAGGCAGTTTGGTCAGAGAGCCATGATAAACACGCACATGTCCATCGATATAAAGAGTACCGGCCAATCCTGGGTTCTGGTCCATCCAGTCTCGGCTGAGCAAGGCAGCCCACTTCTCGGGAGCATCGTCCTGAACAAGTATCTTTAACTTGTTACGCAGGCAGCGGACTTCGGGAATCCGGTCCAATCCGAGGAGTTTTCCCAACTCTCCAGGCGGTTGATATCTTAATTGCTCGACGGTCTTGATACGACACAAGGCCATATACGCCAGTAGGATCAGGATCTGGATCGTGGTGTAATAGCCTTTCAGATCTTTGAAACATTCCTCAATGTGGTTGAACAGACCGTTACATGCCAGTGCCGGCAAAGAACACAAGACTCCACCGAAGCTGACGTCCCGGCAGGGCTCGAAACATGTTGGCGCCGATTGCAGTAACCCCAGCGCCGACAACACACGCTCATCAGGTCGAGTACATGCTGTCCCCATCTCCATAGACGCATCTTCCTTGCTCCGCGTGGATTTGTCTGAGGCTACCGACTTCGCAGACTTCTTCGTCTCTATCACACGCCCATCGTTGATGGCTTTTCGCAAGGTGTCATTCGGAATGTCAAGCTCGTTCGCTACCTCCTGGCGGGTCAAGCCTTGGAGAAACAGAACATGGGCTTTCTCTTTGACTTCTTCGGTAATGACAGTGCCACCTCGTTGCTTACGCTTGGCATAAAATGCATGATGGCCACCTTCGCGATACTTCTTAACGCTCCTGATGACACTCCTGGAGGATACCCCAAAAGCTCTGACAATATCCTTGTTACGGCAGACCCCATGGCAGATCAACTGAGCTGTGAACATTCGGAATGTTTCGATTTCGCCTTCGCCGTGTGAAAATATAGGGTCCCAGCCGTGGAAATATATCCATCTGCTGTCCTTTTTGATAACGCTCAATTTATCTGTGATTGGGGTTGCACCGTCAGGAATGAGCGGTAGTATAGCTTGAGACACAGGCACCTCTCTTTCTTTGGAATTCTTACCAATTCGTTGAAAGAAGGTGCCATCTTATTTTCCGGCGTGCAGTAAGGCAAATAGACTGAACAAAATATCCCAATCCCTTGAGGTTATGAGTCTTACGACAGTCCAAGCCCCGAATTGCTATCGGTACGGATCAGGAATCCTGAAATTGGACAGAGAACTCAAACATGCTCGTAAAAAACGTGACCGAGCCGTCCATGAGCGTCGTATCGGCTGTTTGCTGGGGGGAAATTCTCGTGCCGCCGGCGGCTTCAAGATAGAACTCGTCGAAGATAAAACATGCCAGGCAGGTTTGAAATTGTGTTGGTCGCGTGTTGAAGCCTGGAGACAGTGGGCCCGGCTAAGCGAAGGTTGCTATCTATTGCGTACCAATCTCAGAGAACAATCGCCTGAGAAGCTTTGGCAAACCTATATGCAGTTAACCGACGTTGAAGCAGTCTTTCGCACTGGTAAAAGTGATTTGAAGATCCGTCCCATTTGGCATCAGCTGGAACATCGGGTGCAGGGACACATTTTGTTCTCTTTTCTGGCTTACGCACTCTGGAAGACCCTGCAAATCTGGATGGAACGATCTGGCCTGGGCCGAGGCGTCAGAACGGTTATCGAAGAATTTGCCCGCCTCAAAGCCAATGATGTGATTCTCAAGACATCGGCCGGCCGGGAAATACGGCTATGTTGCATTACCCAGCCGGACCCGGCTCAACGTGTGCTGCCGGATCGGATGGGCTTAGCGATCCCGGAGCGTTTGGGCCGGCCCGCATGGGTCCGAAAGCCCAAAACTTGGCACGAAATGTAGTATAGACTTTTGTGCTAAAAGCCTTCCACAGAACCTACAAGTGAAAAACAACCTCATAACTGGCGAACTTGGGCTATTTGTACATTTCATCGAAGTACTTCTGTGCGCTGACCACTGCGGCTCGCATCATATCTTCTGCTTTGGCAGTTTCGCGTTTGGCAAGCAAGCCCAGCAGGGCCTTCGTGTCCAGCTCTTTCGCAGCTTTTTCACAGGCCTCCCAGCTCAGGACACTTCTGATTACGCGGTCGATTCCCTGCTCGGCGTTATCGTAAGCCCGCGTCTGCATGTCATGGCCTTTCCAACGGTTGAAGCCCGCCTGCTGGATCAGTCCTGCGATGGCGACGTTCATACCGTTGACTCTGGCTCCGTGGTCGATGTCGTACTTGCCCGGCCCGCCGAGAATAATGCCGTCGTTATACCCCTGGCTGTTCAGGTGCATGTGAACCATCGCATCGTTGTCCAGCTCTTCGACCGTGTCGTGTACGTGGTCAAGGCCAATCATCTCCGAGTGACCGAACTCTTTGTTGACGCCCTTCTTGTCTCTTGGGACGCCGAACTCATCTTCAATTCGTCTCCAGAACAGCAAGGCACTTGCGACTGTCGGGATCAGCATGGCCGGGTGGCCCTCGTTGGGCTTTGGCTCAAAACCGATATAGAGACTGCCGCCCTTTTCCTGCTCGTATTTACATAGTCCCGCGATGCTCTCCTTGAGATTCTGGTACATCTGTCCGACGCCGACGGTCGCAATATCATAGCCGAACGAGCCGTTCCAGATTATCAGCGCCGGCGACTTGTCGGCGTCCGGATGCCAGGCCTTTTTCAGCGTGCCATACGCCAGGTCAACCGTCTTCGTGCCTAATTCTTCCGCAGCCTTTCGCTCCTTCGGGTCCAGAGACGCCACGCCGCCGTAGCCAAAATGACAATGGGCTCCCGGAGTAATCATTGCCAAGTACAATTTATTGTCCACGAGCGCATCGGCGACAGCCGCTGCATTATCGTCATCTACTTCCGCGTCGTAGTGTACCTCTATGCCCAGCTCGATATTATCCGGCAGCTTTGGAGCTATTTTGTCACCCACGAGCTTAATCATCTCCGGCGTTCCGAACTTGCCGCCCCATTCCGGCCGCATATCACCGGGCACAAAACCGCCCTTGCCCGGATTGAATGTCCATCTGCATATACTGTGTAAAGATTTCTCTGCCATTCCTGTTACTCCTTTCTCATAGCTCGTATGTCACCTCACGATGTACGATTCATGCCTTTAATTGCTGTTTCAAAACTTTTCCCCATCTCTCGTATGCTACCTGATAGGCGGAAGTCAATTTTCCATTCGGCTCGATTGTCTTGACGGGCTTGAGGCCTACGAAGGCATTGTCGGGGCTCTCATAGATGCCTGCTCCGATGCCCGCGCCTCGGGCGGCGCCTTGCGAGCCGTCGGTGTTGTATAGCTCCACCGACGCTTCGGTCACGGTCGCAAAGGCCTCGGCAAACAAAGGACTCAAAAACATGTTGGCATTTCCCGCCTTTACGGTCGTCAGCTTAATGCCCATATCCCGCATGATGCCGAGTCCGTAGTTCAATGCGAAGACGATTCCCTCCTGTGCGGCCCGCAGGAAGTGCGCCTTTTTGTGCACGTTGAAATTCCATCCGTGCACGGACGCTCCGATATTTCTATTCTCCAGGGTTCGTTCTGCTCCGTTGCCGTAAGGAAGTATCACAAGCCCGTCAGAACCGACAGGCACTTGTGCTGCCAGCTCATTCATCTGCTCGTAATCCAGTCCCTCGCCGGCCACGAAATTATGCTTGAGCCAACTGTTCAATATCCCCGTGCCGTTAAGGCACAACAGCACCCCGTATCTGGGTATTGATTTAGAATGATTTACGTGCACGAATACGTTCACCCGCGAGCGCTGGTCGTACTTTTTCTTGCCACTTACCCCATAGACCACGCCGGAGGTCCCCGCCGTGACGGCGATTTCGCCCGGCTGCAAGACGCTGAGCGACAGCGAGTTATTCGGCTGATCGCCTGCTCTGTAGCTTATCTTTGTCCCTGCGGCAAGGCCAAGCTCATTCGCTGCCTCTTTCGTCAGCTCGCCCTGGATGGAAAACGTCGGGACCGTCTCGGCAATCAGCTCTTGAGAGATGCCGTAGTTTTCGAGCACAAAATCAGCTAAGCAATCGCCTTCAAAATCCCACATTATCCCCTCGGACAGGCCGGATTGTGTTGTCTTTATCTCGCCTGTCATCTTCATCGCGATATAATCGCCGGGGAGCATCATTTTATTAATTTTGGAATAAACATCCGGCTCGTTCTCCATCACCCACTTTAATTTCGACGCTGTAAAGTTACCCGGCAGATTGAACAATCTCTTGAGGCACTTTTCATGGCCGATGTCCGCCGCCGCCCGTTCGCCGATCTGCACCGCCCTGCTGTCGCACCAGATTATCGAAGGTCTCAATACCTCCTTGTTTTTATCCACGACAACGAGCCCGTGCATCTGATAGGAAATTCCAATAGCCTGCACATCACCGGCGTCAAATTCCACTCGAGCTTTAATCTTCTGCGTAGCGGCCTTGACGTGCTCCCACCAGACAGCAGGATGCTGCTCGGCCCAGCCTAATTCTTTAGCTATAATTTCCAGTTCCTTGTCCGGCGAGGTCGCCGTTGCCAGTACCTCGCCCGTCTGGGCCTCCATCAACGTTGCCTTTATAGAAGAGCTTCCAACATCGTATCCCAACAATAGCGACATTTACCTATCCCCTAACTTTGTCAAACTCCTGCCCCTTTGCGATAAACAACAAAAAGTGAGTTCAATCCCCATAATAATCACCCGTTGCCGGTTGTCAAGTTCCACCGAATCTTTCATTCATACTGCCATTTGAGTATCCAGGGATCTTTTGTTCGTTCCTGGAAGGCTTTCAGTTCTGTTTTGAGTTCTTCGAGCACCTTTTCATATTTGGGATTGTCGGCGAGGTTTTTGATCTCGTCAGGGTCGTCTTCCAGGTCGTAGAGTTCGAACTTGGGCCGATGCAGGTAGGCCTCGACATTTCGCTTGCCATAGAATTTGCGGCCTTCGCGGAGCGTCGCCTGCCAGGTCGAGGCTTCCAACAGGTCGCTGGCGAACGGATAATCAAGCCCGTGAGCAATATTCCAGATCAGCTTGTACTTGCGCTGCCGGACTACACGCATCGGATAATACATCGTTATTTCGTGGAAAGTATGCGAGGCGTAGGTGACATCCCAGCCTTTCGGATTTTCCTGCTCCAGTACCGATTTGAATGAGCGTCCCTGGCAGGTATTATTGCCGGACAACGAGCCGGCGAAATCGAGAATCGTCGGCGCCAAGTCTGCAAAGTTAATCAGCGCATCGCACTCGATGCCCTTTTTCTTTTGTCCGGGGCGTCGCACAATACACGGCATCTTCATCCCCGGCTCATACAGTGTCGTCTTGGCCCCCGGAAAAGCTACACCGTTATCAGAAATGTAGATAACAAGTGTATTGTCATATTTGCCGGTTTTTTTAAGAACGTCCAACAGACTGCCCACCCCCTGATCGACTCGTGAAACCGACTGATAATACTGCGCCAGTTCAGCACGACACTCAGGGATGTCCGGCAGGAAAGGCGGGACAATCACATCATCCGGATCGTACCTGACCTCATTTACACCGGGATAGCCTCCCTCGGCTTTGTTGCCGAACCGGTCGGGCTTACCGGGCAGTTCCTCCGCCACGCCGCCCCCGCGGTGCGGATCGCTCATACAGAAATACAGAAAAAACGGTCGACTGTCACTAACACTGACAAAATCCCGGCAGTTCTCCGCCATTTGTACCGGACTTCGACTGTTGGCCGGCAGTTCCACATCAAACCTGTAAACATCCTCAGGCGCAACGTGGTACTTTCCGATTCGTCCCGTTCGATAACCCGCCTCATTCAGCAAAACCGGCAGAGTCTTTATATTTTCAAAGGAGACAAAATGATGATAACTGTGCTGATGTCCGTACTGTCCGTTGGCGTGATTGTACATACCTGACAAGATCACCGACCTGCTGGCGCTGCAACTGGCCGTGGTGCAAAAGGCATTCGTAAACCTCACGCCTTCGGCTGCAAGGGCGTCCAGATTGGGCGTCTTGATGACAGAATTGCCGTAGCAGCCAAGGGTTTCAAGCCCATGGTCATCACTGACAATCAGAACAACGTTAGGCCTTTTATTTTCGCCGGCCGTTGTTTGGCCCGGAATCAAAGCTGAGCCGACCAAAGCCGACACCCCCGCGGCACAACCTTTCATAAAATCGCGTCTGTTAATCGATTTATTTCCCATAATTGTCACCTCCAACTTTGTCTATGGTTTCATAAGAATTCTCAGACCGGCTCCGTACGGGATACTTAAGCCCTGAGCTTAACGCCGTCGGAGACCTCCTGCTCCCAGGCAGAAAGCTCGGCTTCGAGCGCCTTGACTTTACCAGGCTCGGCCTCGGCAAGGTTCTTCTTTTCCGCAAGGTCATCATCGAGGTTAAAGAGTTTTACGTCCTTACCCTGGACCAGCAGCTTCCACGGGCCTTTGCGAACAGCCTTTTCGTTTCTGTAACGCCAGAACAGGGTTCGCTCGGGCAGTTTCTTATCTTTTATCAGCATTCCCAGCAAGTCGACTCCGTCGAGCTTCAGTCCCGGCGGCAGTTTTGTCCCGGCGACCGATACCAACGTAGCAAACAAATCCATCCCTAAAACCGTCTGGTCCGTAATGGTGCCGGGCATTATCTTACCGGGCCAGGAAGCGACGGCCGGCACGCGATGCCCGCCTTCCCACAAGCTGCCCTTATAGCCGGACAAAGCCCCGTTAGAGCCGCTTTTAGTAGCACCATTGTCGGAACATAAAAATATAAACGTCTTACGCTCCAGACCTAAGCGTTTGACCGTATCGACAATCCGTCCGATACCCTCGTCCATGACCTCAACCATTTCCTTATAGGCTCGGGTAATTTCCCGGCCTTGGGCCTTTTTGCCTTTCTTGCCGCCTGCAAACCGCTCCGGCGGGTCCTTTCTGCCCTGGTAAGGATAGTGTGGCGCCTCGTACGGCAGATACAAACAGAAAGGCTCATCTTTATGCCGTTCTACAAAGTCCACCCCGTGCTTGGTTATCAGATCGGTGCAGTAGCCTTCTTCGGGAACCTTTTCGAGGTTTTTCCACCAGTCTTCGATGCCGGCTCCGTCGAGGTGCGAGTGATAATCCACATTGCCGCTGACATATCCGCGGAACTCATCGAATCCCTGCTTTGCCGGATTGAATTCCACTTTGTAACCCAAGTGCCATTTACCGAAAATCCCCGTCACATAACCGCAACCCTTAAGAACCTCGGCAAAAGTAATCTCTTCCAGTGCCATCCCCGTCTGGCGGGCCGGGTTTTTTGCATAGATGACACCTTCGATACCGGCCCGCTGCTGGTAGCGTCCGGTCAGCAGCGCCGCCCGTGTCGGACTGCAAACCGGACAGTTGGAATGATAATCTGTAAACTTCATTCCGCCCTTAGCCAGGGTATCGATATTCGGTGTCTTGATTTTCTTACTACCATAGCAGCTGATGTCACCATATCCAAGGTCGTCGGCCATAATCAAAATGATATTCGGTCGTTCCGATCCCTTCGAGCTACTATTGGAATTGCCCATCGAGCATCCGTAATTGGACACCGCCACCGCCGCTGCACCGCCGGCAATAAACTTGATAAACTCACGTCGATTCATTCTACAATCCTTACATCAACCTTATTGTTTTTCAATAATTAAGTTCCCAGATTTATGCGGGGTTCTGTATTGACTCTCACTTACTTAGCCCGTTGCTCTACCACCTCCACCAGGCCGGCATCGATAAATTGGCCGCCGGATTTTTGATGGCAGTGGATTGCCAAACAATTTGAGCCGGCTTTTAATGCATTTTTAGCATTGTCATCAAGACTTGCCTGAATATAGTTTGAAGTATAGCCCTCCAGCTTTGTGATGAGCTGGCCGTTGATATAGACCTCGGCGTCCTCATCATGATGGATTAAAAGCTGGGGCCGACCAAGTGCTTTATTCTCTAACTCAAATGTTCTGCGCAGCCATATGTCCGATGTCTTCCACTCCGTGTGTACAATCGCCTCTGGTGTCCCTTCAGTACCGAAACCACCTTGGCCTTTCTGCCACGCCGAATCATCGAAGTCCGCTCGCTGCCATCCATCAGCCGGTTTACTGGTTGTATATCTCCAGCTCTGCGGCTGTTGCTGCGAAGTAGGAACAATCGTCTTGACGACAGGCGGCGGTAGATATAAACGCCTGTTAGCAGCGGCGCCTCTTTTGGCGTCCATTTTCACCATCGCCCTGTCGTAGGTCATCAGCCCATTGACCTCGATCTCTACATCCGTAGTCTGCGTATACACTCCGGCACACAGGCCGCCACCTATCAGAGAACGTAAATTGTCAATCAGTGTTACGTACGCATCAGTAAGCTCCTCCGGCGTTTTGTAGCTGCGGTATCCCCAGTTCTTCTCATCCTGCCAGGTGTGTCCTTTGACAGGCAGGCCCAGCCCGCCGAACTCGCCGAGCACCGCAGCACGGTTTTCTTCGACCGGCGGCGCTGCCGGCCCCGGATACCTGTGAATATCCTGAACGTCACCAACTCCGCGGTCGGCCCAGCCACTGGCCTGGTTCACCAGTCGAGTCGGATCGAGCTCTTTAACAAAATCAACTATTCGCGCAGTGTCGTACTGTCCCCAGCCCTCGTTAAACGGCACCCACATCACAATACATGGATGATTGCGAAAGGCATCAACGACACGCTTCAACTCCAGCTCGAATTGCGTGGCCGACTCTTCGCTGCGTTTTATGTCGGCGCTCTGGCGTCCAATATGCTTGTCACCATTGGGCATGTCCTGCCAGACCATAAGCCCCAACTTGTCGCACCAGTAGTACAGCCGTGCAGGTTCCACTTTGACGTGTTTGCGAAGCATGTTACAGCCCAGCTCTTTCAAGACCTCAATGTCATAGCGCAGCGCTTTATCGCTCGGGGCGGTGTAAAGCCCGTCCGGCCACCAGCCCTGGTCGAGAGGGCCGAAGTGAAACAGCGGCTTATTATTCAAAAATAAACGTGTGATACCTTCCTTGTCTTTGTCTAACGATATCTTGCGCATACCAAAGTAGCTGCTTACCGCATCGGCCTTTTTGCCCTTGCTGTCCTTAAGCGTCACCTTCAGGTCGTACAGGAACGGCGAATCAGGCGACCACAGCTTCGGCTTCTTGATGTTTAATACAATTTCCTCACCTGCTTTGCCTTGCCCCTTGGCGTTTGTGAACCATCCATCCTTAGCTTCCGCCTCAATACTATAACCCACTGCCATGCCCGGGCATGCTGCAATCACACGTATTAACTTGCTGTCAATATCAGGAACAATCCTTATCGACTCAATGTATGTCTCAGGTACCGGTTCCAGCCAGACCGTTTGCCAGATTCCTGTCACTGCGGTGTACCATATTCCGCGTGGCTCTTTTACCTGTTTGCCTCGAGGCTGGGTGCCGGTATTCGTAGGGTCCCAGACGCTCAGGACAACTTCCTGCGGTCCGGCATCATTCAGCGCATCAGTAATATCGAAAGAAAACGGATCGTAACCGCCGCGGTGGTTGCCGATTTCTTTGCCATTGATCCATACAGTTGTATCCCAGTCAACTGCGCCGAAGTGCAGCAGTATGCGCTGGTTTGCCCATTTACCGGGGATTTCAAACGTGCGCCGATACCACAGCCTACTGGCTTCGCCCACAGGTTTCATTACACCGGACAACGCCGACTCAATCGGGAATGGCACGAGTATTTGCCCGTCGAAGTTACTCGGTTGCCCCTGGTCCCTGGGCTCAATGGTATATTCCCACAGTCCGTTGAGGTTGAGCCAGTCTTTGCGTACCATCTGCGGCCGCGGATATTCACGGTGGACATTAGCCGGCGAGACCTGCTTTGCCCATCGGGTCATCAGTGGACCTTCGGACGGATGCCAGTCCGCAAGTGCAGAACAGCAGAGAAACATGACCGTACATAGCATGAGCAGGAAACATTTGTTGTTTTGAAAAGACCTTTTTTCTACATGATTTGATTCCATTCTTGCATCCCCTTTCTAATAGTCAAAGGTTGGCTAATAATTGACTTACGGCAGCCTGACTACGTTGTGCAAGACCATAGCGCAGCCACCGGCCAAGGTTTACAATTTGCTGTTAGGTTATCTGCAATTGGCCGACTTTGCAATGAAATTTAGCCGGACAGAGATAGATTTGCATCGACCGAGGCTATTGTCAACTCAAGACAGTTCCGGGGCTCCGAGATACGCACCGTTTATATTGTAAGCACAGAGCAGGGCCTTAGTCTGTTACTTCCACCTGTGAGAAGGTCGGGAATAACAGATTATAGACCAATATCGCGTCACCGTTGTGCATGCGAATACACCCTTGCGAGCCTGCGCTTCCTATTTGTTCGGGCTCCTTCGTACCGTGAATGGCAAAGCCCGTCCTGTCTTTGGCGGCCCCCTTTAGGCCTTCCAGACCTATCCATCTCGAACCTAACGGATAATCAGGGTCTTCCGGATGATATGTTCTACCATCGATGGGATTCGTCCAGGGTGGTTTTACGAGCTTACCCCCGGGTTTAACACGCCACAGCCCTGTCGGAGTTTCCATGCCGGACTTGCCCAGACCAACACGAAAACTTCGAACGTAAGTATTCTGAAGATACACATCCATCATAAAAGTTGAACGATATACTGTTGCGTGAAACGGACCGTTGATGACCTTTATCGTCTCTCCAGCTTGCAGGTCCTGGGCTTGTTTAATTTTGTTGATCTCCAAGAGAATCTCATACGGGACCTTATAACGCTCACCGATAATGCTAAGTCGATCGCCCGACTTGACCTGGTAACTCTCACATAGTGGGTCACCAGGCAGGACGGTTCTGTTAAACAACCACTTATCAGCAAGTTTCGAGAGTTGGTCCTTAACGCCCGAGCGCTGCTGGGCGCTCATGGGCATTCGCAGCGCCTTGTTCAGATTCTCACGTGCCTCTATAATCCTGCTGGGCCTTTCGCTGATGAGTGCTGTAGCCTTGGCAATCAGCTCACCGGCCTCGGGATTAGGCTCGACAGTTGGTTCCGGTGGCAAATCCGGTTCCGGCAAAATCACAGGTTCAGGTTCAGGTTTAGGCTTAGGTTTAGTTTGTAACACCACTGTCGGTTGTGGTTCTTGTTCAATTACCTTAGGCACATCGGCATCGATGCTAACATCTGGTGTGGTATCAATCTCGGTTGTTTCACCTTCACTTTTACCGAAAGGACCATATTTGAAAGCAATCAATACCGCAACAATAAGCAGAGCCAGAACAACATACGTTCTGTTTCGGGTTCTTCGCCCGGCTCGCGGGCCAAAAGGATGACGAGCCATTTTATTCTCCTTTCCCGTCGTTAAAATATATTATCTCTTCATCAGTTACTAAAATATCGACCGGCTCATCGTGCTCCTTCACTGGTATCGAATCAATGAGCTGCTCTGCAAAAGCAAAGCCGCATCTGGGAGCCTCAAGTTCGTCATTAGCGAAAAATCTGTCATAGTAGGCACCGCCTCTACCGAGGCGATTGCCCTTTTTGTCGAATGCTAACGCCGGTGTAACAACCAGGTCAATCTCACTAAAAGGGACCGGCAGACCTACTGTCGGATTCCGCAGCCCGGAACTGCTGGTCGAAAAACCTGTTTCAAGCGAATTTATTTTTACTGGTATCATATGCCTTTGCTGCCATGAAATCTTCGGTACTGCAACCACCTTTCCTAATTGCCACGCACCGAGGATGGCCTCGGAAGTATCCACCTCGTGAGGGAGAGATAAGAACATCATTATCGTTGATGCACCCTGGAATTGCGCGATCGAGACCAAATTCCGACATGCTTTTCGGCTTCTTTCGATCCTCTGCTCCGATGTTATTGCAAGCAGGCTATTTTGTAACTTGCGGCGCAACTGGGCCTTGTCCATTTACCTGTCCTTTTCCAAGATACTATTCTCAACAGATTTACTATTTTGTATCAGGCTCTGCAGCTTTTGTAAATAACGCTTAATATTTTTTTCACACCCGTTCTCTTTCGGTATATAATATTTTTTCTTTATCGCCGCAGGAAGATACTCCTGTATTACGAAACCATCCTTAAAATTGTGCGGATACTTGTAATCAACTCCAAAGCCGGCCTTTTTCGCAGCCGCATAATGACTGTCTTTCAGATGTTTCGGCACTTGTTGTGTCGGCTGCTGTTTTACATCGGCCATCGCCTGCCAAACAGCAGAAGCCGAAGCATTTGACTTCGGAGCACAGGCAACGTATAACGCCGCCTGAGCCAGCGCCAACTGGGCTTCCGGCAGACCCACAAACTCAGATATCTGAACGGCAGCGGCAGCTAAAACTGTCGCCATTGGGTCTGCATTTCCCACATCTTCAGCCGCACAGATCGCAATCCGCCGGGCTATAAAACGAGTATCCTCACCGCCCGCTAACATCCGGGCGAGCCAGTAAACAGTGGCATCAGGATCGGAACCGCGCATACTTTTCTGCAAAGCACTCGCTAAATCATAGTGCGTATCGCCCGTGCCGTCGTAGTCAATCGTCTTTTGTTGTATCGACTCCTTTGCAACCTCAAGATTAAATATTATTTTTGCCTTGGGTTTTCGCACAGCCTGTGATAATACACCCACCTCAAGGGCTGTAAGGGCCTTTCTGGCATCTCCATCACTCATCACAGCCAGAAATTTAAGTGCCTTCTGGCTCGCCTCTATGTCGAATTTGCCAAGTCCCCGTTCGGCATTATTAATCGCAATCTCCAGCAATTGTAAAATGTCCTGCTCGCTTAGCGGCTCAAAACGAAATACCGTACTTCGGGATATTAACGGTGAATTGACCGAAAAAAACGGATTTTCCGTAGTAGCACCTATGAGAATCAAGATCCCCGCTTCGACATCATCCAGCAGGACATCCTGTTGAGCACGGTTGAATCGATGAATTTCATCTATAAAAAGCACAGTTCTGGCCCCGCTGGCGGCAAGTTTGTCGCGGGCGGCGGTAATTATCTGGCGAATATCCCTGACGCCGGCCGCAGGGGCGCTAAGATAGTGAAATTCAGCCCTGGTGTAATTTGCAATCACCGCCGCCAGCGATGTCTTGCCGACGCCGGGCGGGCCGTAAAATATCAGGCTGCTGAGCCTGTCGGCTTCGAGCATCCTTGTCAGGAGTTTATCGGGCCCAAGAAAGTGCCTTTGTCCGATAAAATCCTCAAGTTTTCTCGGTCTCATCCGAACCGCTAATGGCGCTGCCGAAGCTATATTGGCCTGTTCAGACCCGCTAAACAGAGTTGTATGGCCCTTTTTTTCATTCATCGCACATATTATATCCGGGATACGCAAAACTGTCGAAATTTTATTCAAAGAGATTTAATATCAGCCCTTTTAATCGTCTCACAACATAGCTTGTGCAGAAATATGTAAAAAGTCCTTTTTTTGTTTGATTTGTTTCTGGATACGGTTAAACTTCTTGGATGGCGGGCGGGTGATTTAATCATAATATCATTTGCAAAGAATTTTTTACAGTATGGCATAAGGAGTATGGCCAGAAATTTTAAAGGAGATGAGCATGAAAAAAGAAAAAATTATTTTAGCTGCCGTAATATTGTTTAGCACGTTTGGGCTCGTCCATGCCCGGGAAGGCGAGTTAAGCGGGACTGTCGACTTAAAGTATCTGAGCAGTTACATCTGGCGCGGTTTTGATATGTATCCCGGGGCCCACGGCGAGGGCGCGACTCAGTTCAGTCTCGACCTGGATCTCTTCGGCACGGGATTTGGCATGAATGTTCTCAGTTCAAGGGCAAATACAAGCGGATTTGAAGAAAGCGAGGAGTTGGATTTAACCTTATCTTACAGCGGGACTCTTGGTGAAGGTGAAGCTTGTGCCACTAATATTAAGGTTGGATGGATGTATTATAACCATCCGGACGCACCCAGAGACGCTGGTGTTACCGGCAGAAATCTTATGCCAGGCGGAGATATGCAGGAAGTTTTTGCGTCGTTTTCCTGGCCGGAAGTTTGCTCCGCGGGTGTTGTTCCCAGCTACACCCTTATTCACATGTGGCCGTCCGAAAGTAAAACCACTACTACTCTTAGCGATATTTCCGGTTGGGCGCATGTTTTCGGACTCGGCTACGACTGGATCGTCTCGGGCCTCCTGCAGGAGATTCCTGAGCAGGCCATACATCTTTCCGTAGAAACAATATACAACGATGGCATGGGTCGTGCAGGTGTAGATCATGACTGGTCACACGCCGTCTTCGGTATCTCCACAGATTTCGAGATCGTTGAGAATCTTAATGTCACTCCAGGACTCTACCGTCAAGATTCCTGGGAAGATTCGGTAAATACTTCTGACGAAACCTGGGTCAGCCTGAGTGTGAACTACACATTCTAAAACTATCGAAGTAGTGATGATATGAGCCAAAAAGGCCGGTCTTAAAAAAGCCGGCCTTTTTTCGCTCGTTATTTCAAGTCAAAAGACAAACGAACGCTAACTTCCTCTGTTGGCCATAAATTCAGATGTCTCGATTAAAGCATCTTTAGCTTCGCTTTGTTTCAGGTCGGCCAGCGCCCGTATAGCTGTGGTGACAAACTCCTGGGCCCTGCTGCGTGCGTATTCCAAACTATCGTATCGGCCAAGCATTTCAACCAGAGCGCCTTTGTCGTATTGAGCTTCTTTTCGCTCAAGATACGAACTTATTATCATATTTTTTTCTTTCTTGTTCGCCGCTCTGAGCAGATGAATTACAGCTAAAGTCAACTTGTGTTTATCAACATCACTGCCAAGCGTTTTGCCTGTTTTACTCTCATCACCAACTATATCGAGCAAATCGTCGGTAATTTGAAATGCGATCCCGGCATTCAAACCGAATTCAGCTAATGACCGGGCCTGTTGTTCGCTCGCCTGTGCTAAGATGCCGCCAAGGTAGCAGGCACTACTAAAAAGAACAGCACTTTTTTCAGTAATAGCGTCGATGTATTCTGGTTCGCTTAACTGCCAGTTCTGCCTTTGAACGATCTGCTTTAATTCACCCTCGCAGAGCCGGGCCGCGGCGGCGGCAATTACCCTGGCTATATGCGATTGCAACTCGGCGCACATCTTGAAAACCTGGCTTAATACAAAATCACCCAATAACACAGCGGACTCGTTACCCCATAGGCTGTTTATCGTAGGCAGACCACGTCGTTTTTGTCCTTCATCTATAACATCATCGTGCAAGAGCGTGGCGTTATGAATCATCTCAATAATCGCCGCAACCCGAATGTGCTCATCGTTGATTTTGCCACAGCAGCTACCAGCAAGTAAAACCAGTCCGGGACGAACCATCTTGCCGCTGCGACGACTGACATATTCGAGTAATCGGCTGACATTCTCTGTTCTGCGATGGCGCGAGGCCGATTTTAGACCTGCACAAGCAGGAGCGGGCGCAGTCAATTGCTCATTAATCAGTTCACTCACCCGGTTTAGCTGATCGTAGATAAGTCTGAAAGTGGGCACTTTACCGTGTGAGGCATAAGCTGATATGTCTGTATGTACAGGTAATTGCATAGTCTTTGGCGTATAGGGGATATGCGATTAGATACGCTTTTAAGAGGCGTAAATAACTATAATCGAGTTTATCCGCTATTTGCTATTCTCCTTTCTGTGTGCGTATTCAAAGAATTTCGTTCTCAGCAAACTTGTAATATGTCCCGGCCTGCCGTCACCGATTACCCTTCCGTCGATTTCGACAATACCGATGACCTCGGCAGCGGTACCTGTGAGGAAAAATTCATCGCAGACATATAAATCAAATCTCGTTAGATTTTTCTCTACCACCTGCAGGTTTTCCTTCCTGGCTAATTTTATAACGACACCTCGCGTTATTCCTTCCAGTGAGCCGGCTTCAGCCGGGGGCGTGTAAATCACCTCGTCTCTAACAATAAAAACATTATCGCCAGTCGCCTCGGCAACATATCCTTCGTGGTTGTACATAATCGCTTCAGGCACATTATTATCCAGAGCCTCAATCTTAGCCAGGATGTTATTGAGATAGTTCATGGTCTTGGCCTGAGGTGGAATCGCAAGAGGGTGATTGCGCACGGTGGTCGCACTGATCAGCTTCATCCCCTTTTCATAAAGCTCCTCGGGATAAAGCTGAATCTTATCAGCTATGATAAAAATACGGCTATTTTCGCAGATGAAGGGGTTGAGTCCCAAAGTCCCCACTCCACGAGTAATGCCCAGTCGGATATAGCCATCAGTAATGCTGTTGGCTTCAACGGTTTGTTCAACCGCACTGATAAGTTCGCTTTTACTCATTGTGATCGTAAGACGGATCGCTTTGGCCGATTCATAAAGTCGTTTGATATGGGCATCCAGCTCAAATACCCTGCCGTCGTAAACGCGAATACCCTCAAAGACCCCGTCCCCATAAAGCAGACCGTGGTCAAAAACAGATATTTTTGCGTCTTCCTTGTCGACAAGTTTATCATCAAGCCAAATTTTTAGTGCCATAGGAAAATCCTCCCATATCGTGCTTAGTATATAATATCAACTCTGTTAGCTTTAGCTTTTTATTTTGCCATCGACCAATGTTACTACCCGTCCGGCCCTTTTTGCGATCCTTTCATCGTGGGTTACCATCACAATTGTCTGGCCGGCCCGGTTCAATCTTTCAAGAACCTCCAAGATACCATTTCCTGTCGCAGAGTCAAGGTTTCCTGTCGGCTCATCGGCTAAAAGCAGTCTCGGCTCATTCATCAATGCCCTGCCGATAGCGACTCGTTGCCTTTCCCCGCCGGAGAGTTGATAAGGCTTATGTTTGGCCCTTTCAGCCAAACCAAGCTCGGCGAGCAGTTCTCCGGCCCGGTTTTTCGCCCATTTTCGGCATGCAAACCAGCCAGCTATGCTCCTGCCGGCCATACTCGGTAGAAAAACATTCTCCAGCACACTTAATTCGTCCAATAAATGGTAAAACTGAAAAACAAATCCGACCATTTTATTGCGGAATCTATTCAATTCACCGGCACTAAACCGACTCAAATCCCGTTTTTCAAACTTAACGACGCCCTTATTCGGCCTATCCAAAGCGCCCAATATGTGTAAAAGCGTACTTTTACCGCTACCGGAGGCCCCAATTATTGCAATAAACTCGCCCTTTTTGACAGCTAAATTGACGCCTTTGAGCACCTTTACATCGGTCGCACCCATGCGATAAGATTTATAAAGCCCTTCGGCTTTTAATATGAAATCGTTGTTGCTCATATAATCACAAATCAATTATAATTGGTTTACCTGTAAAGTCTCTACTGGTTTTCGCCTTGTAGCCTGCCAGCTTGGTACCAGCGCACCGGCCAAACAAGCAACAATGGCTGATATGACAATCACTCCAAGAACCTTTGCATTCGTCTGGTCCGGAATATCGCCGATAACATAAATTGTCCTATCAAAGAGCTGCCAACTAAAATGTTCGAAAAGCCAGTCTTCTATCCGATTCATATACTCCAGGAACAACAAGCCTCCAAACAGGCCGATACAAGAACCTAAAAGACCCACTAAAAAAGCAAAGCCTGAAAATAATTCGATAACATCGAAGCTCGATATGCCTATGCTCTTTAGTATCCCTATGTCTTTGCTCTTATGGCTGATTATCATGTAAAAAACAACAAAGACAATAAAAACTATTACGATTGCCACGAAAGCAAACATGACAGTCATTACCGTCTGTTCTTTTTCCAGTGGTGCGATGAACGAACGCCTGTAATCTTTCCAGTTCTGAACTCTTACGGTATCCAACAAATATGCTTGTTTTTCATCGGCCTTTTGCTTCTTGAAGTTCTGCCACAGCGCAAAGACTTTTTCACATCCATCCAGCAGTTTAATCTCCGGCTTGAATTTTATGTGGATAGCGCTGATCCTCTTGACAGGTCCAGCCATACCACAAAGCAATTGGGTCTGCTCAAACGGCAAATAGGCCAGCGAGCCATCCACTTTGGCCAAACCGCTTTGTGAAGTGTCGCTATAGTAGAAAGTTCTCGTGTTAACCATGTCTGTACCGGCCTGGGCCAGAGCACCTCTCGAAGTAAGAGGAAAACAGCTTATGGAATAGCCTGTCCGGTCGGGATTGCCCTCGTAGGTGTACCTGCTGAGAGCATCCCGCTGCAACTGCATGTCAATTCCCAACACAATCCCCGGGAGATTCGGGTCATATGCAGGCTCAAATGTTTTGAATACATCGTCCCTGTGGTAATACAGGGTTTCTCCAAAACCCGTAGCCCGGCTATGCCTGGCCGGATCAATACCCATAATCTCAACGCCATCGTTTTGTTCCGAACCTCTGAGACTTTTCAGTGCGTAACTCTTTATCACGGGCGAAACCGCTTCGATAAAATCTGTCCTATCGAGCATCTGGACAAAATTTTCATAGTATGCAAAGCCCACTAATGACTCAGTACCGACAACACAGTCACCCACGAAGAGGTGATTTTTCTGCTTGAAATCACTCAGCAGCCCGGTCATTACGGTCATCACCACAACAACAATAAAGACGCAAAGTGCGACCGCCAGCACTGCAAAATAGGTTATACGGCGTTTCAACAAATATCTGATTGCAAGAATAATTTTGTACACAGTTCAATCACCGGTAATTTGGAAATTCATTATTCGATGTTTGTTATTCATATCTCAGAATCTCCACTGGCTTTGTTCTTGCCGCGACAACGGCCGGTATCAGCGTTCCGATGGCTGCGGCTATAATTGCCAGCAATATAATACGAAGGGCCCAGGTCCAATCAACCGCATTAGGTATCTTACTGAAAAAATACACGCTGCTTTTCCACAGCTTCAATCCAAAAATTATCCTTATCCAGTGCTCAATCGTATTAACATTTTTTGTAATAGTATATCCCAGAACGACTCCAATTCCTGAACCGATTATTCCGACACAAGCACCAAAACCTACAAAAATAACTGCCACTGAACCGCTTGGAGCCCCGCAGCTTTTTATTATCGCAATGTCCTTCTGCTTAGTTGTCACTATCATGTAGAATATGCAGAATATGAGCACGACAACGCTGAAACTCACAACGCCAAATATCACCAACAAAACCCCCATTTGCTGTCGATATGCAGCAACATATCGGCTTTGCATCTTTTTAGCCGTCTCAATATTCGTATACCTCATAAGGTACAGGTCTGATTCCAACTGCTCTTCAACAAAATTCAGCCACACCCCCCGAATCACTGCCAACGCAACCTCGGCATCTGTATTATCTGCAAGTTTAATGTGAATCTGGCTGACAGTCGGCGGGTCCTCGTCAGGATACAAAGTTTTTTGCAATTCTTCTATCGGCAGATACACAAAACTGGTATCAAATTGATAGACTCCCGTTTCAAAAACATCCGCAATTGAAAATTGTTTCACCTTTCTTTTGATTTCCGCTCTTGTCCCGCTATCTTTGTCAGTTTTTAAGACAGTCCCTGTTGTCAGAGCAACCTGCTGACCGAACATCTTTTCAACTGCGTCATAATCATACTCATCTGTCTGTTCGTCAGGCTCCGCTAATACCCCTATTCCCACAAATCCTCCGGTTCTTCCTTCAAAGCCGTTTATCTCGAAAGATGGTTTGCCACCTGAGTTTCGTTGCCTGAGCAAAAACCGGTCAAAACCAGTCACCTTCGCACGTCTGCCGGGCTCAATCCCCCAAATTTCCACGGCTCGCACGTTGCCTTTACCCAAATGTAACAGACCATGAGCCGAGAGCAACGCTGTTGCCGCCTCGACTACTTCCGTTTGCTCCAATCGCTCGATAAAGAGTCCGTATTTGGCAAACTTAACCGGCGTTGCAAGGACAACATCGCCTATGGCATCGACTGCCGCTTGCTCGAATGCACTGATAAAACCGGTAAACAGGCTGGAAACAACTATCAACAGCGAGACAGAAAGAGCAACTGCAGCAATACTCAAAAAAACGATTTTTTTCTTGCGCAGATATCGCAACCACAAAAATAACTTCAACATTGCATTAGCCGTTAATATTTAGCCCAACGTTTTACGTGGTATTCCAAGTTACACGTAGGATCTGCGGTTTCACATTTCGCGTGCGATTTCAACGTAAGGTTCAGTTCTAACCTTTTGCAGGTCTTAGAAGCGGAAACAACACCACATCACGGATACTTTCGGCACCGGTAAGTACCATTATCAACCTGTCGATTCCGATTCCCAGTCCGCCGGCCGGAGGCATACCATATTTCAACGCCGCTATAAAATCGCTGTCCATAGTCGCCATTGTCTCTTCCTGTCCGCGAAGCTGAATATGGAAGTTTTCTTCCTGTACCGCCGGATCATTCAATTCGGTATAGGCGTTTGCCAGTTCCATTCTGCCGATAAATAATTCAAAACGTTCGGCATATTTCGGATCGTCTTTCTTACGTTTCGTTAAGG
>Ga0307379_10003876_pt1 | contig 21537 bp, 18 predicted proteins | sample UN2MG_FD_202237 | JGI IMG/M metagenome (GOLD analysis project Ga0307379, IMG submission 202237) | Soil microbial communities from Risofladan, Vaasa, Finland - UN-2 | ecosystem: Environmental > Terrestrial > Soil > Coastal area > Acid sulfate soil | place: Finland: Risofladan, Vaasa | collected... | reverse complement strand
GCGATATTGGCAAGCGAGGAGATTTTGCTGGATATCATTCGAGAAGACCTCTACGAAATAAAGGAAAAATACGGCGGTGCCAGGCGAACAAAAATCGCGGCCAGGGTCGAGCAGCTTGATATGGAAGATCTGATTGCCGAAGAGGAGGTTATTGTTACGGTCAGTCACAGCGGATATGTCAAGCGGCTGCCGATCGATACGTACCGCAAGCAGGGTAGAGGCGGCAGAGGAATCATCGGTTCGGTCACAAAAGAAGGTGATTTTATTGAGCATCTGTTCGTCGCCTCGACACATGATTATCTGCTCATCTTCACAAATCGCGGCAAGTGCTATTGGCTTAAAGTCTATGATGTCCCGAGTATGTCCAGGCAGAGTAAGGGCAGAAATATCGTCAACCTGCTGAATCTGGGGACCCAACAGGTTGCATCGATAATCAACGTCAGCAGTTTTGACGATGACGAGCAGGAAGGCTCAAAGCCGCGGCAGCTCGTTATGGCAACAAGCAATGGCATTGTAAAAAAGACGAAACTATCCGCTTACGGCAATCCGAGGCAGACCGGTGTGATTGCAATAAATCTGGACCCAACCGATGATTTAATCGGCGTTGCACTCACCACAGGAGATGACGATATTGTACTTGGGACGCGTGACGGCATGACAATACGATTTGACGAGGACCAGGTTCGTTCAATGGGACGGGCCTCGCGAGGGGTCAGAGGTGTTAAGCTGAGGCCCGGAGACGCTGTGGTCGGTATGGTGATTGTCGAAGAAAAAGCCGCATTGTTCACACTTTGCGAAAACGGATACGGCAAGCGAACGGGGCTTGAGAATTACCGGCCGCAAAGCCGGGGCGGAGTCGGTCTGAAAAATATAAAGACATCCGAGAGAAACGGCAAGGTGGTTGCACTCAAGGCCGTCCAGAACAAGGATGACTTAATGATGATAACGGCCACAGGAATGATTATCCGCACCGGACTCGACGAAATACGTTCGATTGGCAGAAATACTCAGGGCGTGCGTCTAATCAAGCTCAAGCCCGGTGATAAGCTCGTCGCAGCCGAAAAGATAATTGCCGAAGATGAGAATAATGGGAAAAACAACTCCGGCAATAATAAGAAACCGCAGGCAAACTCGAAAGCCGCACCGAAGCCTGAAGCCAAAAAGAAGAGCAGTAAAAAAAGAGGCAAATCGAAGTAACATTTCAACACATTTTGATATTTGAGTTTTCATGGATGAGCTGATTTACGTAATCGCCGGCAAAGAAGATTCCCTGGTCAATGCTCATTGCAGCAAGCTTCTGGATAAGCTCATCGAGCCGTCGCAAAGGACAACAGGGCTTTTTGACGCGGAGGCTGCTTCGGTCCTGGCCTCAGAGGTCCTGGATGAGCTGAGGACGAGCCCATTTTTAACAGACAAGCGAGTTGTCCTTGTTAAAGACGCGGACAAATTCATATCTGCAAACCGTCCGCTGCTTGAGAAGTATTTTGATAATCCCTGCTCAACCGGACGACTTATATTTACCGTACGGACATGGGATGCCCGAACCATTTTAGCTAAGAAGCTGTCTAAGGCCGGCAAACTGATTAAAGTTACGCAGCCTAATCGCCGGGAACTTCCGCAGCGGATGATAAAATACGCCTCCGAGGCACACGATAAAAAACTCGGTAGGGACGCCGCTGCACTTTTAATCGAGCTTACCGGAGACGAGCTGCCGCGACTGTACAGCGAAATCGACAAACTGGCTTTGTTCGCAGATGCCGACAAGGTTATAACGGCCAAAAATATTGAATCGCTCATCGGTCATAATCGCCTATTCGACGCCTTTACGGTGATTGACGCCGTTATCGCGGGAAATATCGCCGCGGCTCTCGAGCGGCTCAGAGGCATGTTCGCACAGGACAAATCGGCCGGGTTTTCCGTTGTCGGGGCATTCGCTTACCATTTCCGCAAAATGTTCAACGCTAAAGTGATGCTCAATAAGGGCGTTCGAACCGGCGAGATTGCAAAGAGATGTAATATATGGAATCAACAAGACAAATTCTTTGCACAGCTTCGACAGATAACCTTAAAGCAAATCGGCGGCCACCTTCAGCAATTGGCCGAGACCGATTACGCCATCAAGTCCGGCCAAACAAAAACGCCCGTCGCAATGGAGCAATTCGTTCTAAACCTGTCAGCCCGCTAAAATAACACAGATATTTTTGAGAAAATCGAAGGGCAAAATCTTTAAAATAAGATATTGCCCTTAGACCTCGAAAATTTTATTTCATCAAGCCATCCGTCCGACTCGGATTTGCCATAGCCTAAAAAGGCACTTTCTTTATCGTGATTGTTAAAAGATTTGCGGGCTTGCTGCTTATTCATATTGGCGTAACAATAGACACAGCCGTGCGGGCAGGTGTCATAAGTTCCAATGTCCGTGCTTGCCGTACAGCCGCATTCTTTTCTTGTAGGTTTATCTTTGTACCGGAGGCCATCAGGGAAGAACAAGCTCTCAATAATGCCGCCATCGATACAATGGGCTTTTTTTGTGCTGGGGTTTACTAAATAATCACCGCAGCAGGAGAACATACTGATTTTGTAACGGGCCGCAATAGCTGCCAGGTCATTCGCTAATTCGACCTTACAATCTTCGCTGCAATCTGTAATCCCAAGTTCTTTTTTTCTTTCAAGCTCCTGGAAGTTACGTTTTACCTTACTGTATTGCGTAACAAAGCTGAAATAACAACGTTCTACATATCCGGCAAATTCAGAAGCAAGCTCTTCAAAGGCACTGATATAAAAATCGCGGTCGTAAGTGCCGGAGAGAATAATCGGGTCGAAGCGCCAGTTTATATGGGCCGGCGAATATATTCCGCTGAGCTGCTTAAGGGCTTGAATCGCCGCTTCTTTTTCTACGTCATTTTCGAACAGAGCGGGCAGAGCGGTAATTGTGTAGTTAAAATAGAACTTGTAGCCCGACTCGGCAATAATCCTGAGATTGTCAATAAAGGGACTGAAATTCTTGGACCAGAACACAAAGCAAATAACGTCCTGCGGTCTGAGCGATACGATATACTTTTTGCCGCCGAACGGATTGACCACGCCGGTGAAACCTTCTTTTAGCCGCTGCATAAACCAATTACCGTAAAAGGCCGGTATATCGGTTCTGCGAGATACTGAAATAATCCTCTTCATCGGAAGGCCAACTCTCAAAACAGATTTGTTTTTCCTCTCGAAAACAAGAATACCGAAAAGTCAGGATTCGAGCCGATTCTCTTTATAGCACCATATAGAACAAAAGCTTTGAAAGCAAGGATTTTTCTATATGCGACATAGCTGATCTCTACAATTCTTGCTGCTTTTATTTTCAGGCCCAACTATTGTCATAAGGCCTTAATATTAATATAGTTATCTAAATATGCACTCGAAAATATCCTGGAATATTCAGAATAAATCCGTTGACTTTTTGTGTATAATCTGGCAGAATAAATAATCGGTGTAGAAGTGTAGGTGATGATATTTTATATGTCGTGGGGGATGTGGCGTGAAAAAAACACGGTGGGTTGTTAAATCATTTCTTTGGATTGCAGCAAGATAATTTATGTGAATCAAAAAGAGGGGAGATTATAAACTATTTGATAATATAATTTAGACCAGAATTCCGATAATATAGTTAGACTCGAACTTCGAACTTATGATATTAAATTCTGTAGGTAAAATTAAACTGAATTGAAAGGGATGAAAAATGAAAACTAAAATCTTCATAACTGCTTTAATTAGCTTACTTATAATATCAGTTGTATCTGTAGGCTTGGTCGCAGCAAAATCAGATAATCCAGGACAAGGTGAAAAGCCGTCTATGGCGGGTCGTCCGGAAAAATTAGAGCAGATTATTTTTGTACACCCCGTTGCACCTGAAAAACCTGAAAATCCCGGCAAAGGAAAAAAGCCACCCAAAGAACCGGAGGAACCAAAAGACAATACCTATTACGAATTGTGGGCCAAGGGTTTAGGCACAACTCCCAGTTGGTATTATGTCAACCCTAATGTCGGTCTGGTCACTGGTGAAGATCCCATTGCAGCAGTTAATGCCGCTGCTGAAGCCTGGGATGCAGTAACCGCTACCGAGCTATTCAATTATGGTGGCACAACCGATAAAAACTGGTATGAAGAAGATGGCCAGAACACAGTGTCCTGGGTCAAATTCTTACCGCGTGATAACATCGCAGTAGCGGTGATGTGGTATGACTCAGCCACTATGATAATCTATGAAGTTGACATCGTCTTTAATACCTTCCACAACTGGGGTATCGACCCGAAGAAGAGAGATAGAGCCTTTGACATTCAGAATATCGCGACCCATGAGTTCGGTCATCCGACAGGTTTAAATGACCTTTATGATGACAAATACAGCGAGTTGACTATGTATGGCTACTCAAGGACGGGCGAAACCAAGAAACGCTCTCTGGAGGAAGGCGATATTGCTGGTGCTGTTGAACTATATGACTAACCAAAATAATTATTTGGATTGGCAAAATTAAAGACAAGCATTACCAAAATCCTCCGATTTCGGGGGATTTTGTTTTTTTAAAGTAGCATGTGTATTTGGTCGGGGCGGGGTGACATGCTTTTGGATCTTCCTTAGCCTCGCTCCGGCTTTTTTGAGATATGATATAAGGAAAGCATTTCAAACGGAGTGAGGACCTCTTGTTGTGAATACTATCCCAGGCCTCGCTCCGGTTTTTTTGTTTTTATCTCTTGCAAAACAAACGTATTGTTTAATATAAAGATGTCTGAGATTATTCTTTTAAAATACATAATCAGCTTGTAGGAAAGTGAGGTTTTATATGGGAAATTGGGAAAAAGAATTGGATGATTTGTTGAAAAATAATTATGTTAAAACAGATAAAGCACCAATGTCTGAAGAAGCTTGTAATTTCATGCGTGATGAGGTTGAACCTGCATTAGAAAAATTAATCAAAATATTTAAGAGATATGAACGAAAAGCTTTTTTTGTAGTACAAGACGATTCTTCAAGAATGCTGGTAGTTTGGTATAAAAACGCGTTAGAATTCTGTTATAAAATCAAGATATTAGATGATAAAATATCTTGTAGTTATGATATAAAAAATTGTGATTTATGTAGTGATGACAAAAGATTAGAAAAATTTTGTGATGGAAATACTGCTATATCAAACGTTAAAGAAGACCGCATAGGGGAGCTTATTAAGGATTTCTACGATAGGGTAGTCGTACATAATTCTGGTTGTTAATAACAGATATTGCGTTATAAAAAAAGCCTTGAAAAAATATCATCAATAAGCATTTAATTTAATTCTTGAACATAAGCCATCAAAGAGGACATTATGCAGGAAAATTCATGTCCGAGATTGAGACCTGCAAATAATAAAGACTGCGGGAAAGTAACGGAGTTGGTCTATGGTGTTCTGAAGGAGTATGGCCTAAAGCCGGACCCGGGGGCCACGGACATTGACCTCAAGGATATCGAGCAATCCTATCTTGAGCGGGGCGGGGCGTTTTATGTGCTCGAAGAGAAGGACGGGTCAATAATCGGAGCTTATGGGATTTATCCTATTGACGAGGAAACGTGCGAGCTTCGCAAGATGTATTTACACAGCTCATACAGAGGTAAAGGACTGGGTAAATTGCTGCTGGAAGATGCTTTGGCGAAAGCAGGGCAAATCGGATTTAAGAGAATGACTTTGGAAACCGCTTCGGTATTAAGAGAAGCGATTAGTCTGTATAAAAGCTATGGATTTGTAGAATACGAGCCGGAGCATCTGTCAAGCAGGTGCGACCAGGCGTTTATGCTCGAATTATAATAAAACCAAACAAAGCACCCCCGCTCTTGCTTTCGCAAGAAAACGCGGGGGCTCTTTGTAAATGCCCGGCCAATCAAAAATCAACTGCACCTTTGTTGCGAATCAGCCGATTATAGTAAAATGTCTTATATTGAAGCCATCTTGGCATTATTCGCTATTGTTGACCCGGTGGGAAATATCCCCATACTGCTCCATGTCGCCGAGCAAACCCCTAATGGTCAAAGTCAAAAGGCTTTTAATACCGCCGTAATCGTCGGCGTGCTTATTCTGTTGGGCTTTTCATTCGCCGGCAATGCGGTATTGAATCGCGTATTCCACATTCAATTAGCTGATTTGCAGCTTGCCGGCGGGATACTACTGCTGATTATCGCCATCGACCATCTGATATTCGGCTCGCTGCGTCGGTCGGTAATGGTTACAGGCACTTTCAGTTCGTATGAGATTGGCTGTGTGCCGCTGGCCTGCCCGCTGTTCGCTGGACCTGGTGCAATGGTAACCAGCCTGACGACGCTCGAAAGTGCCGGACCTGTAAAAGCAGTGGTTGCAATCGCTGCGGTTTTCGGAATACTCTGGCTTATAATGCGGTTCATCGAGCCTATCCACAGACTTCTTGGCAGGATGGTCTGTACTGTAATTTCAAAAGTAATGTGTCTGTTCATCGCTTCCATCGGAGTGCATATGATAATGTCCGGCCTGCAGTACTATTTTGCATTGACAAAATAACAGTTGGCGGGAAGTGGAATGTGTCTGCTTAAAAATCTTACCTGAAACTATCTATTTTGCCGATAGCATACAATAAAGGACTATACTCAAATGTTTCATCGGCATTATTGGAAGAATGATAAATGAGTCAAAGCCTCAACGGGAAAGTAGAAAAATCCTGCAAACGTATGCAAACAGAAGAAAAGCAAGGCGGATTGAAAACATTAATTTTGAAAGATGGCAATCTGCATCTGCCCAGTCCGACAGGCGTGCTGCCAAAATCACTAATCGAAGCCAACGAAGCCGCCGCAACAGGAAGGATCGAAGAGGCAACCAGGCTTCTAAACGACAAGGTTGAACAGGCCGTCCTTGAAATCATTGCCCAGGACCCGCTTCGAACAGACATTATGTTAGTGCTGGGGATGCTGTTCAAGCAAACCAGACAAATGCACAAGGCCAAAGATTTGTTTGAAAAGATATTGCAGCAGGAACCACATCCTTTAGTTTACAACGAACTTGCGTATATCTGCCGGTGCATGGGACATCTGTCGGACGCAATACAATATCAAACAAAAGCTGTCGAAGCGGACCCCAGTAACGCAGAACTCCTGGCCAATCTGGCCAGAATGCTGATAGCAGCAGGTAACGCTGAAGAGGGTATCAATCTATTTCGAAAGGCCGTGGAAATGGAACCGGCCAATGCGGCGATGCACTCTAATTTCCTGTTTAACCTGCATTATCTGCCGAACCTGGACCCTCAGATGCTCTTTGCCGAGCACGAGAGATGGGGGCGGATTCATGCCCCGGCTTCGCTGGCCAAACTATCTCACAGCAATGTCCCGGACCCTGACCGCCGGCTTCGGATAGGCTACATCTCGCCGGATTTTTGCTCGCATCCGGTAGCGTATTTTTTTGAGCCGCTCCTTGATGGACATGACCATAATGCGGTTGAAGTTTTTGGATACGGTAATGTTAGAATGCCGAGTACTGTTACCGAACGGCTCAAGCGAAAATTCGACCACTACCGGAACATTCGCGGCCTTGATGATAATGCGGTTGTGAATATGATTCAGCGGGACAAAATCGATATTCTGGTGGAACTTTCAGGCCACACTACCGACAATCGTCTGCTTATGATGGCACATAAACCGGCTCCAATCCAGGTCACATATCTGGGTTCACCGGATACGACGGGAATGGAGGCAATCGATTATCGTTTTACAGATGCCAAAGCCAACCCTCCGGAATCCCAAAAATTCAACTCCGAAGAATTGGTCTTTTTGCCGGATGGATTTCTCTGTTATAAACCCTCTGATTCTGCACCCCCGGTGACGGCGCTGCCGGCTTCTCGAAATGTTTTCATCACCTTTGGGTCTTTTAACAGCCGCAGCGAGATACATCCGCATATTATTGAGCTTTGGGCCAGTATCCTAAGAGCTAATCGTGACTCTCGCATTTTATTAAAGTTCGGAGTGAGTACCGATAGCCGGATGAACAGGCATTACTTTAGCCAGTTCGAGCGGCGGGGAATCAGCTCAAGCAGAGTGGCAATCTGTGGTTGGAAACTACTCGATGAGCATTTCGGGATGTACGGGCAAGTGGATATTGCACTGGATACATACCCGTGCAATGGTTTTACAACCACCTGTGAGGCCCTTTGGATGGGAGTTCCGGTAATTTCGCAGGTCGGCCAATGCCATGCCTCTCGTATCGGACTGAGCATACTCAATACAGTCGGGCTCGATTTCCTTGCAGCTTTTACACCGGACGAATACGTTGCCAAAGCCACGGCACTTGCGGCAAATCCTCAGGCTCTTGCTCAGCTTCGTTCTTCTATGCGGCAGCTAATGAAGGACAGCGCATTGTGTGACGCAAAGAGATTTGCCCGGAAGGCCGAAGCAGCATACAGAAAAATGTGGCATCGATGGATTGATTCGGCCTGAGGTGAACGCCGGAATTGCAGGATTAAAATAATGTCGGCAGAAAAATACATCATCCTTACAACTATAAACTACCCTACCAAGGCTGTCAAAACGATAGCAAAGATGAAAAAAGACTGGACTATTCTTGCTGTTGCAGACAGGAAAACACCCCACGACTGGAACTGCCAAGACGTCCGGCTGATGTCCATAGAGGAGCAAAAGTCATTCGACAGCAACTTTGCACAGGAATGCCCACTGGACCACTACGCCCGCAAAAATATCGGCTATCTTAAAGCTATCAGGTACGGTGCCCGGGTCATTGCCGAAACCGATGACGACAATATTCCCAGAGATAATTTTCTGACTTCTCTCGATCAAAGCGTAAAAGGACGATTGGTTAAGAAGCCCGGATGGGAGAATATATACAGGCATTTTACGGACAATCGAATCTGGCCGCGCGGTTTCCCGCTGGAATATATAAATCGGAGCTTCGAAACATCCAGTCCGCTAACCGGCGAATCCGTCTTCGACTGCCCCATCCAACAGTACCTGGTTGACGGCGATCCTGATGTTGATGCAATTTATCGTCTGACGACAAAAGCCCAAACGAAGTTCCGCCCGAACACAATCGTTCTTTCGCAAGGAACATTCTGCCCGTTCAATTCCCAGAATACAATCTGGTGGCCTGATGCTTTTGCACTGCTTTATTTGCCAGGCACAGTAAGTTTTCGGATGACGGACATCTGGCGTTCGTTTATTGCACAGATATGCCTGTACAAAGCGGGTAAACAGATAGCTTTCGGCCGGGCCACAATGTTTCAGGACAGAAACCAGCACAGCCTTATCAGAGATTTTGCCGACGAAATTGCCGGTTACTTAAATAACACAAGGATAATGGAGCTGCTCAGCGATATCAGTCTGTCAGATGACCCAAATCAAATCGGGCCGAACATGCGAATCTGTTATGAACGATTAGTAGAAGCAAAAATCGTTCCGCAGGATGAGCTGCATCTTGTTGACTTGTGGCTGAAAGATATTGAGGAATTTAACAAAAACATCGAGATGGTACCGGCTGGAAATTTAATTTAAAAAACAAACTGGTCTTTGAAAACTGCCTGGAATTCATATACATCATCGAAATCATCTATCGTATCGGTTTCAGCGGCACTCATCCACTTGTGTCTTATCATCAGATAAACGATTTCACCGAAATCACGGGTTGTTTTAATGCCCCAGTTGCTCAGTACCAGCATTGACATTCTTCCCCACTTTTCGATAGCCAGCTTTCGCAACCCTTCACAGAGTGTTTGGCCGCTGATATGTCTGGGCTCGACAGTTATCTTTTTTACGGTAAAGCTGAGTCCCTCATAGACAAACCTGATAGCCGATGGGTTGAACCGGCTGTCTTCTTTGGCGATTTGCTCAAAATTCTTTTTCATTTTCAAAACTTGCCTGGTCTGCATTTCATAACAGTTTGGTTCATACTAACATACATTATAAAGCTTTTATAATTGAGGGTCAATCATCCTTCGGCCATCCAAGAATTATGAATACCTGACTAAAGAATCTCTTGACTAACCAGGTTTTATAGTTGAGAATTCAGTGATGGCCCGCAGAAATTGGCAGCCGGATTGAAGCTGAAAACCGTGCCTTTTAGGCACATAATTTAAGTGCCTATAAGGCACCTGGCTATAAGCCAGTTGGAGGTGATGTCCCATGTTAAGAACAATTTTTTGCCTGACACTATTGCTGAGCAGCCGGAGTGTATTAGCTCAAACAAGCGATTATTTCAACTCAACGTATGGTGAGCAGCTTGCCTCTTCCACCGAGCAGGTCGGTTTATGGTGGGCCTCATCCGGATGGAAAATAAGTCCGGACAAACCACTGCCCGAAACAAAAGGCCGGGCAATAATAATACGTGCCGCCCGTAACGAAGCAGAGGCAGCGCAATTAGTAGTCAGGCCAACAGTTTCCTTACAGGATTTTACTGTGCACGCCGCAGCCCTAACCGGCCCCGACGGAGCAACCATACCTGCTGAAAACATTGAAGTGCTCAAAGTGCGATACGTCAATGTTACAGTCCCAACCGACAAAAGCTCGGTGCCCGGCTTTTGGCCTGACCCCCTGCCGCAGCTTAAAGGCGCCATTAAACTGGAGGCAGATAAAAATCAGCCGTTCTGGCTCCGTGTTAAAGTGCCGAGCCAGGTGCCGGCCGGAGTCTATACCGGCAGTATTCACCTTTCCGCAGAAAATTACAGCGCCGATGTTAAACTACGCGTGAAGGTTTATGATTTCGTTCTTCCCGACCAGATGACCTGCACGACAGCTTTCGGCTTTACCCCATCCAATGTATTCCGTTATCAGAAGCTCTCCGGTCTTCAACAAAAACGGCAGGTCATCGACAAGTACTGGGCCAGCTTCGGCTCACATCATATATCACCCTACAATCCTGCACCATTGGACGGACTTGCAGTTACCTGGCCTGAAGTTACCGAGTCAATTAAACCCGAAGATCTTATACCGACCTTTGACTGGGCATCCTGGGACAAAGCGATGGAACGAGGAATTGATTACTACCACTTTAACTCGTTTCGGCTCGGTATTCCGGGGCTCGGCGGCGGGACTTTCCATTCACGGCGTGACCCGGAACTGCTCGGATTCAGTGAGGATACGCCCCATTACAAAGCCGCCTTTAACACCTACTGCCGAGAAATCCAGGAGCACCTGCGCGAAAAAGGCTGGCTTGACGAGGCCTTTGTTTATTGGTTCGATGAACCCGCTCCAAAAGACTACGAGTTTGTTATGAACGGTTTCGCCAAGCTCAAGCAGGCAGCCCCTGACATCACTCGTATGCTCACCGAACAGGTCGAACCGAATCTAATCGGCGGGCCGGATATATGGTGCGCTGTTTCAAACAACCATAAAGACGAACCAGCCGAACAACGGCGGAAATATGGCGAAAAATTCTGGTGGTATGTCTGCACAGGACCAAAGGCGCCCTATTGCACTTTATTCATCGACCACCCCGGCACTGAGCTGCGGGTCTGGCTCTGGCAGAGCTGGAAACGCAAAATTGACGGCATTTTAGTCTGGCAGACAAACTACTGGACCAGTTCTACTGCTTATCCTGAACCGGAGCATCCCCAGAATCCTTACGAAGATCCAATGGGCTGGCGCGTCGGTTACGGTACACCCAAAGGTGTAAAAAAACCATGGGGCAACGGTGATGGTCGATTCATTTATCCACCCGAGTCAGCCGCAGATGCGCATCCCACCGAGCCGGTCCTCGACGGTCCGGTTGAAAGCATCCGCTGGGAAATGCTGCGTGACGGCATCGAAGACTACGAGTATATGGCTCTTCTGAGCAGACTGCTCAAAACCAAAAAGGACAAACTCACAGCTCAACAGCTAAAAAAATACACTGCTCTGCTTGAGGTGCCGGAAAGCATTACGAAGGACATGACCAACTTCACAAAAGACCCGGCCCCCATCGAAGCCCACCGTGACCGCGTAGCTCGGATTATAGCTAAACTTAACAGGTTATGAGCTTTCATCCATCACTGATTCTTATGGCTGAATTAGCTTTGTAAAAGGAAGGTCTATTTGCTATAATAAAAGCTTAATATTGGCGATAAAACGTTTGCCGTTAAGTCAATTTCCTGAAACTAATTGAAAGGGGAAAAATGATGGAATTTGGTCCTCATTTCGAGCAATGTCCGCCCATGTTTGTCGCAATACTCATCGCATTCGGAATTCTAATGGGCCTGATAGTGCTCATAATAAAAATATTGATCTTCTGCAAGATATTTTCCAGGGCCGGCTACTGCTGGGCGCTCGGACTGCTAATGCTTGTACCAATAGCGAACATAATCATGCCCTTTGTTCTGGCCTTCGGAGACTGGCCGATTCAAAAAGAGCTGCGATTACTGAAACAACAGCAGAAAAAACCGGGAACGTAAGGAGTATATTCCGGCCAATAGTGATATATCCCCGGAAAAAAATAATAATAATGAAGATTAGACTGCGCACAAGCGTATTATTTAAAGAAGTGCTTTTTGTAAACCGATACATATGTCCAGGAGGACTTGTTGTATGAATGCACATGAGATACACGTAAGCGTAATCGACCCTATCGGTCCGGCTTTCGAGAAGGTAAAGACAATCCTTTTTAGGCCTTTCGATTTTGGCAAATGGTTCATCATCGGCTTCTGCGCCTGGCTGGCATACCTTGGCAGCGGTGGTGGAGGTGGAGGGGGTGGAGGAAGAGGAGGAGGACCTTCCAATCTCCATGACAACTTCGGTCAGGCAAAAGAGTTTGTTCTGGAGAATCTGGACTGGATTATTCCTGTAGCCTCAATTGCAGTGATGTTGATAATTGTGCTATGGTTTGTTTTTACCTGGCTAAGCAGCCGGGGTCGATTTATGTTCCTCCACTGCGTTGCTCATAACAAAGCAGAGATCACTACTCCCTGGACAAAATTCCGGCAACACGCCAACAGCTTATTTCTGTTCAGAATCGTATTAGGCTTAATAGGCTTCATAACGATAGGACTGCCCCTTTTGTTAGCCGTTGGTGTTATTATTATGATGATAGCCGGCGACGGGGCAATTATAATCGGTGTGTTTGGAGGAATAATAATTGGCCTTATTATTCTTGTCGGGGCAATTATTTTCGGCTTAATCAGTAAATTCACAATGGACTTTGTCGTTCCAATTATGTTCTTACGAACAACAAGCTGTGTTGCAGGCTGGCGGGAATTCCTGACAATCCTCTCTGCAAACAAAGCCCGCTTTGTACTTTATATTCTCTTTCAAATTGTCATAGCCATAGCGATAGGTGCAATTAAAACTATGGGCTTTTGTATAGGATGTTGCTTCTGCGGTATAAGCCTGCTACTCCTAATACCCTATATAGGCACTGTCATACTGTTGCCTTTGCCGGTTTTCAAACGGTCCTATTCTCTGTTATATCTGAAACAATTTGGCCCGGAGTTTGACGTTTTCAGTCCGGAAACTGTAAACATCCAACCAGACTGACAACTGTGCATCTGTTAATTAAGTGAAGAAACTGAAAAACCGGCACCGATTCCCGGTAGAAATTCGCCCCATTGTGGAATCTCCCCTGAGATACATATCTCATTCAACAATTACTGCATAAACAACTTATAGAGAATTTTGTTGCAAAACGCTGTTTGGTTAATAGTATTTAGCAAATAATAACTAACAGCCGAAGACTAAGGGCACTGGTAAATACTTAAAAATGGTCTTTACATTACACAGATACTTATTTAGAGAGCTTTTTAGAGTTTTTGCGTTAGCGGCATTGGCGCTGACATTAATCCTGAGTTTAGGCATTATCCTTAGGCCGGTCCAGGAATATGGCGTAGGACCACGGCAGGTAATCCACCTGATGGGTTATTTTATGCCGATAATTCTGACATTTGTTCTTCCTATGGCGGCGTTATTCGCCGGGGCCCTGGTTTACGGGCGATTTGCCGGCGATAATGAGCTTGACGCATGCAGAGCAAGCGGCATAAGCCTCTTGACAATGATCTATCCAGGCCTGGCTTTAGCGATTATGGTAGCGGTTGCAAATCTGCTTTTAAGTTTTCATGTAATGCCGGCCTTCGTACACTTAGCGGAAAAATCCCTCAAGAACAATGCCAAACAAATACTGTTCCGCAATATCCAGCGAAACAGATATTACGAACTGCCGGACAGCCGGTACCTGATTTACGCCGAACAGGCCGACCTGCAACACAATGAACTTTCAGGTGTGATTGCCGTCGAATTAAAAGGTTCCGGGATTGGAAAAATTATCTCCTCTCAAGATGCAAAAGTCAATTTCATATCGCGTGACAGAATCAATCAAGTACAAATAACTGCTAACAAGGTATACCAGATGGGCGGCGTGGACGAGGGAGAGGCCGATTCGCTGACATTGACAAAGGAGTTCGGTTCGCTGTTGGGTGATGATATAAAGTTCAAGAAAATCGATGAAATGAAAAGAATCCAGGCAGACCTGATGCAGTTTAAACCGATCGATAAATTGGCGCGCGATACTTATGCACAACTGACTACAGAACTGTTAGCGAGAGACATTAAGACCAGAATAGCCGGCGGCACTAATAAATTCTACCATCTGCTCAATGAGCCAAACTCTGTCAGATTTACCGCCGGTCAATGCAATGCAAAAGGTGAAGAACAAGTCGAGTTAAGCGAAAACGTTGTGGTTATGGAATACGATACGAACAGTAAGCAAGTTCTAAGCACTTTAAGTTGCGAAAGGGCTTCGCTGCATATCGAAGGCGATAAGCGGGCACCTACTTTGACAATGGTCATCTATAAAACAAAGATCGCGAGACATATTATTCGTGGTTTGATTCCGCCCCAGGCTGTAGAGACAATAGCAAATAAATTCAGAACTGAAAACGGCTCATTGCAACCTGAAATGCTTGCTACGCCATTATCAGGAATGAAGCCAAGTCTGGAGCTGTCACTATTGCAAAACCAACTTCGAAGAACAATCCAAAAGACATTTGTGGAGATAAAGGCCGAAAAACATTCACGGCTGGTGTTCGGAATAGGCTGTATACCAATGATAATGATTGGTATCGGCCTGGGCATAATAAAGAAAGGCGGGCATCTGCTTAGTGCTTTTGGCGCAAGTTGCGTGCCCGCTGCAGTACTGATAGTCTGCATAATGAGCGGAAAACAAATGACTGAAAACCTCGGATCACAAAACGTTTCAGGTGTATCATTGATGTGGGGTGGATTGGTATCTTTAACTTTATTGGCTGTTGTGATATACGGCTGGCTTTCGAAAAACTAAGGATTGTTCAATATTCGTTATTCATAGAATATAAAAAATGAAAATACTGGACAGATATGTTGCGAAGAATTTTCTGATTGGCTACGTAATTGCCTTTTGTGTTCTGATAGGTCTGCGAATAATTATTGATTTGTTCGTACATCTCGATGAATTTACTGAGAATTCAGACCTTAGAAGCACTACCGATGTTTTGAAACACATGCTGGTATTCTACGCCGTGAACTGCGCACTATATTTTCGTGAATTCGCAGGAATGATAACCGTTGTCGCGGCCTCCTTTTCGTTCAGCAAGATGGTACATTCCAATGAGCTGGTAGCTGTGATGGCATCCGGCGTTAGTTTAAAGCGGGTTATTGCACCGATAGTTCTTCTCGCATTGCTGCTGACCGGCGTGCTGGTAATTGACCAGGAATTTGTAATACCGAAACTTGCAGATAAACTCGTACGCAGTCATGATGATATTCCTGGCCAGGAAACCTATAACATCAAGTTTATCAGCGACGGCAACGGCTCACTAATCTGCTCGGGAAGATTTGACGTAGCTACATCAACACTATACAGCCCGACCATCATCACAACACGTAAGGCAGAAGATTCGCACATCCCGGTAGTAACCGGCCGGATAGATGCCGAAAAAGCGGTTTACAATGCTAAAGCCAAAGGGTGGGATTTAATTAACGGGCTATTTCTCGAAATAGGTTCTACAAAAGGTAACCAGCCGATGGCTTTTTACGCCAGTGACATTACTCCCAGTTATATTCCTATCATGCTCAAATCCGAACACAAAACATTGCTGAGCTGGAGACAGTTGTCCGCCCTTGTAAAACAGGCCGAACAGGGAAAAATCAAGGATTCGCGTGAGCTTTACAGCCAGAAGCACTTTCGTGTAACCGAACCGATTATCAACCTGGTTATGCTTATGGTGTGCCTGCCGATTTTGGTTTGTCGTGACCCGAAGGCGATGAAGTCGGCGGTTACGATTAGCTTTGCTGTGGTAGGTGGGTGTTTTATCGTAACCTTTATCTGTAAAATGTTAGCTCCGGAGGCTAATATCAGCAACTTTTATCAAATTGGATTTTATGCGTGGCTGCCGATATTTATCTTTTTGCCGGTAGCTTTTATTGAATTGGATTCGATGAAAACATAATCTCAGTTGGCTTACTTTTCAACCCAAGGTAAAACAGGGCGTACAACTCCATTACATATCACCAACACAGGCCAAATCGTGATCCTCATCTTGAAATATTTACTCTGTCCGCCTTTTTTCATCAAAGTAGTCAAGGTCACTCAGCGGTAAAATCACGGATGTGGCAATATTCACTAAATGAGCCACCAGCCGCTTAAAATATCGTGCAATCAATGTTAAGCAAACAGCTTCATTGACCGAAAGATCGCATTTAGCTAATTCTGCGACGATTCTGTTGAAGTCTCTCGTCAATCGTGTTTTATAATCCCATGTCAGTCTGGCCTTGTCTTCATCAGCCTCGATAAAAGCCCCTTTGGTCTGCTCAAACAAAGTCAGGATGTCCTTATCGATACCATCAAAGTAATGAGTAAATAATTCACGATTAATAGGTTTTGCCAAAAGTTCCGTCACCTCATAAAGATTTTTACAATAATCACCCAGCCTCTCAGCATCCTTTACTACACTCATTAACACCAAACAGGCAGTAACATCAACCGTCGGCTGCAACGAAAGGTGCTCCACAATCCTTTTACGAATATCTTTTTGCAGATGGTTCACCTTCTTGTCTATATCGTAAATTTTCTGCTTCAGACCCGGCTCTTCAACATTGTCCAAAAGCCTGGCACAAACGGCTTTGTACATGAATTCGGTGTCGTCAAGCATACTCTTGAACTCATCAAAGACCTGAGCCAAAAAGTCTTTGCCTTTCCAGAAACTTAATAGATTTCTGAACATTTTATTTCTCCTAATTTAAATAAGTTTAGAGATAAGGATTAGCAGCGCCGGGATAACGAAGAACACGCCTAAAACGTAAAAGAATGCGTATCTTCTCTTTTCGGCGGCCAAATCTCCGAAAGCCTTTGCAAGATTTATGGGTATATTTCTAAAAAACTTTATCGGATAAATAAACAAAGTACCAGTCAGATTAAAAAGAAAATGGACAAATGCGATAATAATAGCAGAAATATTTCCTGTGGCAAAGGATGCCAGAATTGCCGTAGTTGTGGTTCCAATATTAGCTCCGATTGTAATTGGAAATGCCGTCTCGACCGTAAGAATGCCCGCCGCAACGAGAGGTATAAGCAGAGAAGTGGTAATCGAGCTGCTCTGTACAATAATAGTAAAAAACAATCCTGCGAAAAGCCCTAACAAACTGCTTTTACTTATTACGTTATCTAAAATTATCTCCGCCCTGTTTATTACCAGCGACTTCATAACCTTGACAATACAGTAGAGGGCAAAAAACAATAAAAGCATCGACAAAATCAGCATACATATATAGCTTACGAGTGCCGAGCCGCTTAATAGAACTATTATTTTCTCAATGAAGTGTACTGCAGGCTTGGTAACCAGCTTAACAGGACTAACAAATTTGAATCCTCCGACACCTGTAAACCAGGTGCTCATCAAAGTAGCAGATTTCTCAAGAAAACCTGTTGCCAGCTCCAGAGGAAACATAATAGCCACACATATTAAGTTGAAAAAATCATGTACGGTCGCAGCACTAATAGCTCGTCGAAACTCATCCCTTCGGCTGACGTGTCCTAAAGATACAAGTGTGTTTGTTACCGTAGTTCCTATGTTGGCACCCATAATAATCGGGATGGCGTTTGCTACAGTAATACCACCTGCACCTACTATGCCCACAAGAACCGATGTCGTGGTTGACGAGCTTTGAACTATACTCGTCGCAAGTATTCCAATAAACAAGCCGATAAAAGGATTTGAAGTCGTCCTGATTAAATTTTCGGCAAAGCCCTTACCGAATCCCTTGAATGCGGCCCCCATCAGACCGATACTCACCAGGAACAGGTAAAGCAATATGCCAACAGATAATATTTTCAAGAACGTCTTAAATATATTCTTCATAATGTATCCCTTTTCTAATTCTCAGGGAAATATACACATTCAATATGAAGGGAATATGAAGGAAATGTGAATAATTGATGAAAATAAAAAAAAGTTAAGATTTTCTAGAAGCGGTTTCAAAACTGCTTTCATCGCGAGAATGAGCGAAATTTTCTCTCGCAAGGCGGAGGTTCAAAATCGCCGCAGGCGTAGCCAAAGCTACGTCGAGGACGAATTTTGTGCCGACAACGACACGAGAGGAAATTGCAGCCTTTCGTAGTGGAAATTGAGTTTTGAAACAGCTTCTAAACTTTTGGAAGTCTTACAAGGACCTTTGTTCCCTTGTTGATTTCGCTTTCAATACTAATTTGGCCGTTATGAGCCAGGACAATATGCTTTGCTATTCCGAGGCCCAATCCTGTTCCCCCAAGCTCGCGTGAGCGGGCCTTATCAACGCGGTAGAATCGCTCAAAAACCCTGTCAATATCTTCTCTTGGTATGCCGATTCCATTGTCTCTGACAGTAAAGGTAATCTCATTCTGTCGCTCAAGAAGTAAAATATTAATTTGGCCGGCTTCGTTGGTGTATTTTATGGCATTATCTATCAAATTCACAATAACCTGCTCAATCTTATCACTGTCGGCTTTAATCCGAAAATCACCACCCTGATGATTGACACTTAAAGTCTGCCGCTTCGCATCAAGCGCATATCCGAAACCAAGTGTTACTTCATCAATGAGTTTCTTCAGGTCGAATTCTGTTTTATTTAAACAGTCCTTTGACAATTCGAGTTCACTGAGGCTCAGCAAATCTTCTATGATATTCTCAAGTCTGTTGGTATGCTCCTTTATAATCGAAATGAATTTGCGGGCTTTTTCTTTATCATTGATCGCCCTGTCTTCCAGCGTCTCTATATAACCTTTGATTAATGTCAGCGGCGTCTTAAGCTCGTGCGAGACATTGGCAACAAAGTCCGTCCTTACTCTGTCCATCTGCTTAAGGTTCTCCATCTTTTGCTGCAATTCAGCAGCCATTATATTTAATGATTTAGCTAATTCGCCAAGCTCGTCTTTGCTTTTAATGTTTACCTTTTTGCTGAAATCCCCTTTGGCAATTCGACGTGCCGCATCCTGCATCCGGCTGATGGGGAAAGTTATACTCCGCGACAAAAAATATGCGACAGTGAAAGCAATAACAACGGCTACAATCGCACCAAGCAATACCACTCTGTATATATGCTGTATCTGAAGCTGAATCTTAGAAAGCGGCAAGGCAAAACGTACCACTCCCAATGTATTTCCGGAGTTGTCCACACGCACAGCAACATACTTCATATTATAATTCAATGTGTCGCTGAAATGAGTACTTTGACTAAAACCTTCTTCAACAGCCTCGATAATTTCGAACCTGTCTTTATGGTTCTCCATTAAAGACGGGGCTTTTTCAGAATCCCCCAGGACCTTACCCTGCATATCGACGACTGTAATTCTTAAATCCAGTTTTTCGGCCAGTGTTTCAATTTTTCTCTGTATGTCTTCATTTTTATTCTCAAGCAGATCGCCTGTTAAAATGTCACCGACTAACACGGCGTTGCTCCGCAGCTCCTCAGATATCTTCAGTTCAAAGTTATCTTGCAGCTTTAAACTTACAAAATAATACAAAACGAAGACCACTATAAGAGTCAAAAATACGAACGCACCAAAAAATTTCCAGATGATTTTGTTCATCATCTATACTTCCCTGAACCTGTATCCGGCGCCACGGATGGTCTCGATATAATCCTTGGCTTTGCCTAATTTTCGCCTTAATGATTTTACGTGTGCATCAACCGTCCTGTCACAGACCAAAGCATCGTCACCCATAACACCGTTCATAATTTGATCTCTTGAAAACACTGCGCCGGGTCTGCGTGCAAGAAACTCCAAAAGCCTGAACTCGGTAAAGGTAAGTGAAATAGCCTTCTGCCCTGCCATCACCTTGTGTTTAGTGCTGTCTATAACAATATCGCCTCTTTCTATACAACTGCTGAAACTCAGTGCCCGCCCCCTTCTCAAAATCGCCCGGATTCTTGCTATTAACTCTCTGGGGCTAAAAGGTTTGGTGATATAATCATCGGCGCCTAATTCGAGTCCCACTACTTTGTCTGTTTCCTGGGATTTCGCGCTGAGGATGATTACCGGGATGTCCGCTGTTATCTGTTCTTTCTTGAGAATCCTGCAAACCTCGAAGCCATCGATAATCGGCAGCATTATATCGAGGATTATCAAATCCGGACTTTCCTTTTTAGCCAGCTTCACACCATCCTCGCCGTTGAAAGCGGATATAGTGTCATATCCTTCCTCTCTCAGGTTATACTCGACCATCTCTGCAATATCGCAATCATCCTCGACTATTAAAATTTTGCCTTTACTCATTATTCGTTTCTTTTTCCTGTTTGCGCTAAAATTACATGTTATCCTTGGACAAGGTGGTCGTATTATGTTGAGCAGTCGAATTCAGTTAAAGGCTGATTTCACAGTTTTGCTGTCTGACTCATTTTCTTTATACCATCGTGGATTTCTTTATTTATCCTGACGCTGCACCAGGCCTTGCCGCACATTGAGCAGTAGTCGGCGGATGGTAATTCTTCTTCACCAATTTCTTTACAAGCCTCATGATGCATTCTTTCTGCCGTTTGTGGGTCGAGTGATTCGGCCAGGTGAGTTTTCCAATCCAGACTTGTCCGCGCAATGCTCAGCCTTTTGTCCCTCTCGGCGACACCTTTGAGGCCCCGGGCAACATCGGCGGCGTGAGCGGCGATCTTTGCCGCAATGACACCGGCTCGAACATCATCAGCATCGGGCAGCCCCAGATGCTCTCTGGGTGTGACATAGCACAAAAACGATGCGCCGTAAAAAGCAGCGGCGGTCCCGCCGATTGCCGATGTAATATGGTCGTAGCCAGGCGCAATGTCGGTTACCAGCGGGCCAAGGACATAAAACGGGGCACCGTGACAAATCTCATGCTGGATTTCCATATTGTATTGTATCTGGTCAAAAGGCACGTGGCCGGGACCTTCGACCATCACCTGACAGCCTTTTTCCTGTGCCCTGGAGGTAAGCTCGCCAAGGGTTTTTAATTCCGCTATTTGTGCAGCGTCGGTAGCGTCCGCGATTGCACCCGGTCGCAAACCATCACCCAGAGAAAAACAAACATCGTATTCGGCCAATATATCGCACAAAT
>Ga0307379_10003875_pt1 | contig 21541 bp, 19 predicted proteins | sample UN2MG_FD_202237 | JGI IMG/M metagenome (GOLD analysis project Ga0307379, IMG submission 202237) | Soil microbial communities from Risofladan, Vaasa, Finland - UN-2 | ecosystem: Environmental > Terrestrial > Soil > Coastal area > Acid sulfate soil | place: Finland: Risofladan, Vaasa | collected... | reverse complement strand
GTTCGTGGCGTCGATCGTCACCGACGACGCAGCCGAACTCGATCGATTCTGGGCATCTGTCGACGCTCCATTCGTCGGCAACGGGTTCACCCGCTGGGTCGATGGTCAGTACGCCCTGAATGCACCCGAGCTCGGGCTGTCGAACTGGCAGTTCGGCCGGATGCTCGGCCGTGGAGCGATCCTGTCAGGCGACAGCGTTCACACCATCCGGCACCGAGCGACAGTGGACGACCACTCGCTTCGCCGCTGACGGGGGGGTGCTCACTTCCAGACGCCGGTGATGTCGACGAGGAAGTGGGTGCTCGCCATGCTGACGACACAGATCGTGCCGGCGGAGCTGAGGCGGACGTTGGCGCCGTTCGCAATCGGGGCCGGGCTCGAGAAGTTCACGCTGGACACATCAGATGCCGAACCGCAGGGGATGGCGCGAAGCCATCCCGGGCTGGATGCGCCGAGCGCGACCAGGTTGATGGTGGCCCCGGTGATGCCGGTGGGAACGCCACGAACTCCCGCGACCTTGATCTCGAGGACCGAGCCGGCGGACGCCCGCTGACCGCGGGTCCAGGGATTGAGCGTCGCACCGAACGAGCGGGTGTCAGCGAGCCGGATCGGGTCGATCGGGATGAAATCGAGGCCGGAGGAGGGTCCGAACCACCCCGTGACGTCGATCACCACGTCGGTCGCCATCATCGACGTGAGACAGATCGTGCCGTCGGCAGCGAGCGGCACGATGACCGAGCTGGCGATCACACGGGCAGATCGAGCACTCACCGACGACGTCGTGGGCTCCGGCTGATCGCAGGGGAACGCACGGATCCAACCGTCTGACACCGGTTGCACGCCGGTCAGGTTGATCGCCACCGCCCGGGCCCGGTTGGGAACGGGAGTCTGATCGCCGGTCATGGGCACGACCATTCGAGCGCCTGCGTTCAACCTTCTGGAGCCGCGCGTGTCGAGCACCCGCTCTGGTTTGACCGGGTTGAAGGTCTGGGTGCCGCTCGGGGCCACGTAGCCGTTGATGTCGATGACGATGTGCGCGGCAGCGATCGAGAAGAGGCAGATGTCGCCGCGATCGAGCGCAACGATTGCCTGGTTGGACACGTTCCGTCCGCGCTCGTAGTTCAGCGTCGACACCGCAGGGACACCGCCGAGACAGTTGTACGCAGTCAGGAAGCCCGCCCCGCCGGGCTTGGTGATCGTGAAGTTCGCACTGATCGCAGTGGCGTCGGCGGGAACGCCCGGTGTGCCAGCGATCTTCACGCGCACCTGGCGGCCCGCCGGGAGCGCACCGACACCCTTGTTCAGCCGTGAATCAGCGAATCGGAAGGGTGTCACCGGCTGGAACGGTGCTGCCGGCGCGAGCTTCTTCGACGTGCCGGGAGTTGGCTCGCTGACGCCGAGCGTGGCCGAGGGATCGACGTTGAAACTCCAGTTCGCGGCGCCGCCGTTGGATGCCACGGCCACTGAGTACGTGCCGGTGGTCAGTGGCGAGGCGGGCACAACGACAACAGCGTTGTCGCCGCCGAGGATCGAACTCGCGACGCCGCTGGTGTTCGACTTGTGGAGCACACAGGTCGGAATCGGTCCTCCGGGCCCGACCAGGGTTGCCGTCGCCGACGTGACGTTGGACGGCATCATCGCGATCAGGGGCAATCCGACGCTTCGGCCGCCCCAGCCACAGAAACTTCGCGGATCAGGAGACTCTGCGACGAAGCGGGTGAGGCTGGTGGTTGCGCCGTTGCCGGGGAACACGATGGGGCTCGCCGGCTTCGGTGCCCCCCAGTTGTTGCCGCGAACGACGTCGAGCGTCGCTCCGGACTTCCACTGGGTGTAGCTCGGGTTGGGCGGGCTGGCACACATCCCGTAGGCCGCCTGCTGCAACGACGGCCGCAGGAGCCCGATCGCATGGAACGGGCCGGACATCCACAGATCGATGTGGTTGCGTGCCGTCGCCGAGGAATTGCTCGACACCGCCACGTTGCCGCTGTTGCCTGCCTGGTCTCCTGCTGTGGTGTAGCCCGGAGAGCCGGGCGTCTCGTCGTGGGCGATGCCGTTGAGCAGCATCCAACACGAGTGGTTTCGTGCACCGGTCGACCAGGCGGAGTTGTTGGCGACTGGAGCGAGGCCCGACTGTGCCCGATAGACGTTGACGATGCCGAGCCAGTCGTCGGCTGCGGGCCCGGCGGCGTTCGCGCTGCTCGTCGGGCCGGCCACGGCCAGCGTCGTGCACACTACGGCGAGGCCGAGTGTTGCGCCGATCCAACGACGTGCAGATCGTCGTTGCGGTCGGAGGGCGGTGGAGAAGGTGAGCGTCATGCGGAAGGGTCCCTGTCTCTGCGTCGACACGGCCGCCGACATGGGTTCTCAGCTGCATCGGACGATCCGAGTACCTTCTTGAGCGGTCTTGTCGAAGAGATGAGCGGCACTTGAGACCTTCTTGACCAGAACCGACCGACGATGAGCCCTGCCCTTCCCCCACCGATTCCGGGAACCGCAGCGCGCGTCGTCGACGTCGACTCCACTCGTTGGCCTCCGACGATGCCGCTGGTGGCCGCGATCGGGGCGATCGGCGTGCTCAGTGCGTCACTGTTGGCGTCGAAGTTCGTGCTCGACGCCGTCGTCGAACTCGGCTGGCCGGTCGCCGTCTACGTGGTGATCCTGGCGACGATCGGATATGGCCCGTCCGTTTGGTGGTGCCGATACGCGAGTCGACGCTGGGCGACCGGGCGTCTCAGCACCGACATCGGGCTCGCCCCACGATTCGCCGACCTCGGCTGGGGCCCCGTGATCTGGCTCTGCGCTATCGCTGCGCAGGCCGCCGCCGCGGCGGTCGTCGTGGCGCTCGGGCTTCCGCTGGTGGGCAACACCGACGGACTCGAGCGGATCAGTGCCGACCGGACCTATGTCGTGTCACTGGTGATCACCGCGGTGATTGCGGCACCGATCGTCGAGGAGATGGTGTTCCGCGGGGTGGTGATGCGTGGGCTGCGCAGCCGGATGTCGATCGTGCTGGTGGTCATCGTGCAGGGTCTGCTCTTCGGCGTGGCACACGTCGATCCGGTTCGCGGCGTCGGCAACCTGGGGCTGATCGTGGTGCTTGCTGGTGTCGGCATCACCTTCGGCATCGCAGTAGCGCTCCTCGGACGGATCGGCCCGTCGATCGTCGCTCATGCGCTGTTCAACGGAGCCGTGTTGCTGATCGTGCTGAGCGGAGTCGCTGACCGGCTCCGGTGACGGTTGCCGGAGTCAGCTCGCGAAGAGATCAGCGTTGTCGATCAGGCGGACGTCGCCGAATCGGACGGCGATGGCGATTCGAACTCGCCCCGGTCGGTGCTGGTCGACGGCGAACGCCTCGATCGGGTGCAGCGTCAGTGCGTCGACAACGGCCACGTAGTCGAGTTCGGCGAGCGGCTGCGCGTCGATGACCCGTGCGGCCGCATCGATCACCTGGATCACGCTGGAGTCGCCCGCCGAGGCGGCGTCGCGTCCGGCAGCGAGCGCCTGCGACACGCAGACGGCTGCCGCGCGTTGCGACTTGCTCAGGAGGCGGTTCCGGCTGGACAATGCGAGCCCGTCGGGCTCGCGAAGGGTCGGGTGCCCCACGACGTCGATGCCCAGGTCGAGATCGACGGTCAGCCGTCGGACGATCGCCAACTGCTGGAAGTCCTTCTCACCGAACACCGCGATGTGCGGGCGGACCGCGGAGAATAGCTTCGTGACCACCGTCGAGACGCCGTCGAAATGCCCGGGTCTCGACGCACCTTCCATGGTGTCGGTCAGTCCCGTCACGTGGACCGTCGTCGAGAATCCGACGCCGTACATCGAGGCGGCCGTCGGTGCGTAGACCACCTCGACACCGGCACCGTCGCAGGCCCGCAAGTCGTCGGCGAGGGGCCGTGGGTAGTGGTCGAAATCGGCCTGCTCACCGAATTGGAGCGGGTTGACGAAGATCGATACCACGACGTGGTCGGCAAGCTTCGACCCGGCGTCGATCAATTCGAGGTGTCCGCGATGCAGCGCACCCATCGTGGGTACGAGCGCAATGGTGCTTCCCGATGTCCGAATCGAGTCGGCCCAGGCGCGCATGTCGGCCGATTTGTCGATCACAGTCGCCACGGCGCAACGCTACTGGTCCGAGGCAGGCCGTCCCCGTGGGCGCCGGACAGCCGAGGGACAGAGGTCGAGGTACGCCGGAGCGTCGCCGATGGTGGTGGCAGCGAGCACAGCGTGCGCACAGGCGGCGGCGAACGTGTCGGCTCCCGCACCAAGGATGAGGTTCAGTGCGCTCTGTCGCGAGGGAGTCGAGCGCATGGCAGCGGGGGAAGCGCCGATGTCGTGCTCGCCCGTTGCGAGACCGAAGACCGTGTCGCCGTCGAACATCGAGTGTGCCGGCCGGACCGCGCGAGCCAGACCGTCATGGGCGACGTCGGCCATCTTCGAGACCTCGGTCTTCGAGAGCGAGGCCGACGTCGCGACGACGCCGATCGTGGTGTTGAGGTTGGGCGCCTGTCCGGTGAGCCGACGGATCAGCCGGTTGCGGTCGCGTGCGTTCGGGGCTCGGAGTCCGAATCGGTTGGGACTCCACGGCAGGGCCGTGTCCGGGTCGATGGCGCTGCCGTTGGCGTTGACGACCGCCATGGCGCCCACCTGGACCTTCAAGGGTGTCGCTCCAGGAAGGTCGACGCTGGTACTCGCCGTGCCGATGCCGCCCTGGAGCCCACCTGCTGTGGCTCCGGCTCCGGCCCCGACGGACCCCCAAGCGCGCTGCAGCGATCGCGCGGACGCGATCGCTCGTCGACCGAAGTCGGGGGACGGCCGGTGGTCGAACCGACCGGAGCGGGCGAGGTCGAAGATCACCGCGGCGGGGACAACAGGGACGACACCCAACCGGTTCTCAGCTGGCCCGACCGGGAATCCGAGCGACCGTTCCTCCAACCACGCCACGACACCGTCGGCCGCGGCCAGGCCATATGCGCTCCCACCGGTCAGGCAGATCGCGTGGATCGTCTGGACGAGGTTCTCCGGTCGCAGTGCATCGGTCTCCCGGGTGCCGGGCCCGCCGCCGCGTACCGACACGCCCGGCGTAGCGCCATCTGGCACGTAGACGACGGTGGTGCCGGTCTGCCAGCCGCGCGCCGTGCGCTGGTGATGGCCGACGCGGAGCCCCATCACGTCGGTGATCGAACCGACCGGCAGCGAAGCATCGTGTTCGAGCAGGTGGTCCGGTGTGGTCATCGAACCACTGTACGAACCTGGCGATGAGCGAGGCGACCGAATACGGACGGTTCGCTCATCGAACGTTGTATGTGCCAGTGAGCGATGAGCGAGGCGACCGAATACGGACGGTTCGCTCATCGCAGTGAGAGATGTCGGTACTAGCGTCGGGCGCCGTGCTGGAACGACCGCCTTCCGACGACAGCTTGGTCGAGCGCGTGCGGATCGGGATCAAGCGGGCGGCGGGAGCGGGCGTGATCCGCGCCTGGGAGGCAGCGATCGAACTGGGAGCCATCGGACCGGACACCCGGCGCGGCAAACGCTTCGGACACATCGGTGCCGGCAGCGTGATCTGCTTCCCGGCGAACGCGATCTTCAACGAGCAGTACATCCACATCGGCGACGGCACGATGTTCGGCCCTCAGATCACGCTGTCGGCGGGGATGGTGCCGGGCCAACAGATGGTGAGCGACCGGGTGATCTCGGTCGGCGACCGGTGCCTGATCGGCAAAGGCAGCGGGATCGTCGGGCACCTGCAGATCGTGATCGGCGACGACGTGTGGACTGGCCACCACGTCTACATCACCGATCAGAACCATGGATACAGCGATCCGAACCTTCCGATCTCGAAACAGGTGATGCCCGAGCGGCCCGTGTCGATCGGCGACGGATCCTGGCTCGGCCACGGCACGGTCGTGCTGCCCGGCGCAAGGATCGGACGTCACGTCGTGGTCGGCGCGAACAGTGTCGTCACCGGTGATCTCCCCGACTACTGCGTCGCGGCAGGGGTGCCCGCCCGGGTGATCAGGACGATCGACCCGCAGTAGCCGGGCAATCGGCGGTGCCGAGGCTCAGACCACCGAGCCACGCGGTGGCGCACAGGTCGGCATCTCGTTGTCGAGGGTGAACTTCTCGATCCGTTCGGTGATCGGGACACCGCTCACGGCGGTTTCGGTGAAGGCCACGTTCTCGCCGGCTCGGAGGCGCTCGGCGTATCGGTACCTGTCCTCGAGCAGGACTCGGTAGTCCGCCTCCCACTCCGGCACGATCGACTGGCCCTTGTCGTCCGACGGAGCGACCGCGACGATGTCGTCGAGCATCACGCCGAGTAGGTCGGTCGACTCGTCGACGAGGTCGGCGCGTACGGCCAGTTCGGGCGACGCTTGGGCGTCGAGCGCTCGCAGCTGCGCATCGGTCCGCACACAGATGGCCTCGGCCCGCTCGGCCCACTCTCGATCGTCGATCTTGTTGATCGATTCCTTGGAGGCGAAGAGGAGCGCCCACACCCAGAACACGATCAGCACGACCACCGCGCCCCACAGCAGCACCCGCCGGACCGGCGAGCGACGCCACCGGCCGGGTTGGCCACCGGGAACATAACTCGGCGCGGCGGCTGCATCAGTGCTCACAACGTCTCACGATATGACGGCGCCAGGCTGGTAGAAACGTCTCGTGCCCTCCGCTGAGCCGATCACCGATGACGCCGTCGCGCCCGACGACGACCTCGGCGCAATCGAGCGGGCACGCCGCAACGCACGCTTCATCGCCGAGCTCGTGATGGTCCATCCGAAGCTCTTCATCGTCGCGATGGTGGGCGCCGCGGTGTTTGCACTGTTGACGGTTGCGTCGAGCGTCGCGATCGGACGCGTGATCGACGACGTGATCCTGCCCAGTTTCGAATCGGGCGGGGTGTCGACGGCCACGGTGGTGGCCGGGCTCGCCGTGGTGATCGGCATCGGCGTGCTGCGGGCTGTCGCCATCGTGGTACGGCGCAGCTTCGCCTCGATCACGATGTGGCGGGTCGCTCAGACTTTCACCAATCGGGTGGTCGAGCGCTACGTGGCACAGCCGGTCAGTTGGCACAACCGACGTGCGGACGGTGATCTCGTGCAACGCGCTGGGGTCGACTCCGAGGCGACCGTCAGCGTGCTCGCTCCGATTCCGTTTGCATCAGGAACCCTGATCATGCTGGTCGCGTCGACCATCTGGATGCTGACGATCGATGTGCCAGTGGGGTTGGTGGCGATCGTGGTGTTCCCACTGCTGTTGATCACCAATGTCGTCTACGAAAAGTCCGTGTCGACACACTTCACGCGCGCCCAGGACCAGCTCGGCGAGTTCTCCGCCGGTGTCCACGAGAGCTTCGAGGGTGTCCAGCTCGTCAAGTCCTACGGAGCCGAAGAGCGCGAGACCGAACGTCTGGCGGGGTTCGCCGACCGCGTTCGCGCCTCGCGCGTGCACGCGATCAAACTCCGGAGCTGGTTCGAAGCGCTCCTGGACGTGATTCCGTCGTTGACCAACATCTTGTTGGTGGTGATCGGTGCGCTGCGGGTGCGCTCGGGCGATGTGACCGTCGGTGAGTTCTCCAGTGTGATCTTCCTGTTCACCTTGCTCGTGTTCCCGTTGCGGCTCATCGGGTACACGCTGTCGGAACTCCCGCGATCGATGGCCGCGTGGAAGCGGATCCGTGTGGTGCTCGATGAGCCGATCGAGCCCGACCCGGTGGCTCGCATCGGCAGTGCAGCCGACGGATTCGGCGCCGAGTTCGCCGGCGTGACGTTCGCTCACGAGGGCCACGGCCCGCCGACGGTGAAGGCGGTCGACTTGGCAGTCCGGCAGGGGAGTGTCACGGCGCTGGTGGGCCCGACCGGTTCCGGCAAGTCGACCATTGCACAGCTTGCCGCCGGACTGATCGGCCCCGGGGTCGGTGAGGTGCGCCTGGCACCCGGAGCCCGGTCGATCGTCTTCCAGGAGGCGTTCCTGTCGAGCGGGACCGTCCGCGACAATGTCGAGCTCGGTGCGAGCTACCCCGACGAGGAGATCTGGGATGCGCTCGATCAGGCCGCGGCGACCGAGTTCGTGAGGCGGCTGCCGCAACAACTCGACACCGTGGTCGGGGAACGAGGGATCAGCCTGAGTGGCGGTCAGCGTCAGCGTCTGGCGCTCGCGAGGGCGCTCGTGCGCCAACCGAGTCTGCTGGTGCTCGATGACACGACCTCGGCGCTCGACCCGGCCACCGAGGCGCTCATTCTCGAGCGTCTACGAAGCCGATTGAGCGGTTCGACCATCCTGATGGTGGCGTCGCGCCCATCGACGATCGCCCTCGCCGGTGACGTCGTCTTCGTGGCTGGCGGGCGCATCGCCGCACACGGCACACACGATGAGTTGCTGGAGTCGACGAGCGCGTACCGCGAGTTGGTCGAAGCGTTCGAGGCCGACCGCGATCGGGAGGTCCGACCGGGACCGCCCGTCGTCGAGACGAACGCGGGGACGGTGGGACCGTGAGCATGGACCCGACGCTTGCTGCGAAGGTCGGCACCCTGACCCCGCCGAGCCAGGATTCTGCTGTTCGGACGATCGGACGGGGTCTCGAGACGGCCCCCATTCTCCGCCAGGGGCTCGGCGTGACCTGGATGTTCGCGGCGATCGGCGCAGCGGGACGAGTCGTCGTGCCGATCCTGATCCAGCAGACGATCGACCGCGGGATCGAGGCCGGCGAGGTGCAGATGGACGTGATCGTGCAGATGGCTCTGCTCGGAGCGCTCGCCGTGATCGTCTCGGGCTTGGCGTTCCGGCAGGCCTCGCTCCGACTCGGTGAGCGAAGCGAACGAGCGTTGCACGATCTGCGGGTGCGGCTGATCGGCCACATCCACCAGTTGAGCCTGGCCGACCACAACGACGAGCGTCGAGGTGGCCTGGTTGCTCGCGTCACCAGCGACATCGAGACGCTGGCGCGCTTCTTCCAGTGGGGCGGACTCGCCTGGCTCGTCGACGGCACGCTGATGGTGATCGTTGCTGGGGTGATGCTCGCCTACGACTGGGTGCTTGCGTTGGTGGCATTCGCCGTGGCGGTGCCGCTGTTGTTCGTGCTTCGGGCGGTCCAGTCGCGCCTGCTGGTCGCGTACGACCGCGCGCGCCACAGCAACGGCCAGACGCTCGGCTCGATCGCCGAACTCGTGTCGGGTGGGCCGACGATCCGTGCCTACGGCGCAGGCGACACGATGGCGGGCAAGGTCGAGGAATCCGTCGAGAGGACCGCCGCAGCGCAGATCCGGGCAGCGTTGATCGGCGCGTTCCTCTTCCCGTCGGGAGAAGTCTTCTCCGCGTTCACGGTGTCGGCGGTCGTCGCAGTCGGGGTGTGGCGCGGCCCCGAGAGCGGCCTGACCGCCGGTGCGCTGGTTGGGTTCGTCTTCCTCACCTATCGGTTCCTCGAGCCGATCGCCGAGTTCACCGAGGTGCTCGACACGACCCAGATGGCAGTGGCGGGGCTGCGCCGCGTCCTGGCGGTGCTCGACATGCCGGTCGGGCCACCGCAACCCGACGACCCGATCCCGCTGCCTCCGGGAGAGCTCCAGATCGACATCCGCGAGGTGACGTTCGCCTATCGGAGTCGGAGCGACACCACGGCAGACGCTGCTGTTCTCAAGGACATCGATGTCACGATCCCGCCGGGTCAGCAGGTCGCCATGGTCGGCTCGACCGGTTCGGGCAAGACGACGCTGGGCCGCTTGATTGCGCGATTTGCCGACCCGACCATCGGTGAAATCGATCTGCGCGGCGTGCCGCTGCGCAGGGTTGATCGGGCAGAGTTGCGTTCACGGCTGATCGTCGTGTCGCAGGAACCGTTCCTGTTCGATGACACCGTTGCGGCGAATGTCGGCTTCGCCGACGAGCGTGCGAAACTGCGTGACGTCGAGCGTGTGGTCCGCGATCTCGGTGTGGGGGACTGGGTCGAGTCGCTGCCGAATGGTCTGGCGACGGGCGTGGGTGAACGTGGCGACCAGCTGTCGGCAGGCGAACGCCAGCTCGTGGCGCTGCTTCGCGCAGGGCTTGCGGATCCCGACATCTTGATCCTCGACGAGGCGACGTCCTCGGTCGACGCGCTGACCGAGGTGCGCATCGCTCGTGCGCTCGAACGCCTGGCGGCGTCGAGGACGACCATCGCCATCGCCCACCGCTTGTCGACCGCCGCCCGGGCCGATCGCGTGTTGGTGCTCGACCACGGTCGACTCGTTCAAGACGGTCACCACGACGAACTGCTCGCCGAGGACGGCCCCTATCGACGGCTGTACGACGCCTGGGTGTCGGCGACCACCGTCTGACTCAGTCGAGAGCGAGGCCGAACGGCAGTGGACCGGTCACTTCGATGACGATGCAGTCGACCTCGTCGAGGTCCACCTGACGTTCGGCTTCGAATGGCGAAGATGCGTTCGGCTCGACGTCGTCGAGCACGACGCGGCTCGTGCGATGGGGATTGTCCGTGCCTGCCCGGACAAAGCCGACGAGCACCGAGAAATCAGACGTGTTGTCGCTGAGATTCGCGAGTCGTCCTGACGCAATCGCCCGCGATCCGACGATCTCGCACGACGTGATCGTTGCCTCGTGAGGCGGTGGATCGACGTAGGTCTCGTAGACGTCCAGCACGACGAACGTGAGGATCGCCCCGAGTGAGGCGGCGATGAGTCCACTGGCACCGGTGACGAGGCCGATCACGGCGCGGCTGCGCCCTGAGTCCGAGCGTTCCGATCGGCGCAGTGCGACGAGACCGAACACGACGGCGAGCACGGCGGCGATTGCCCCGAACACCACGATGAAGGGAATCCAGGCGATCGCGACACCGATGATCCCGAGCACCATCGATGCGGTGGCCACCGAGTTGGTGTTCGATGCATCGTCGGCGGTCCCGGTCGATCCGCCTGACCCTCGGATCGGGTCGAGATCGACTCCGAGGGGATCGATGAAGCGTTGACCGCTGTCGGAGACGTCTGCGGTCCACGTGGCCCCGTTGTAGTAGCGAAGCTCGAATCGTCCGAGGGGGTCGGCATACCAGCCGGGTTGCACTCCGCCATCGTTCGCCACTGGTGCGCAAGCTACCGGCGCTGGTCGCCCCTACAGTCGTCGCCATGGAGATCGTGCTGATCCGTCACGGAGAACCCGAGTGGGTGCGAGAAGGTCTGGCCGTGGTCGATCCGCCCCTGACCGAACGCGGCCACCGCCAGGCTCAGCAGCTCGCTGCGTGGCTCCGCGATGAACACTTCGACGAGATCTTGGTGTCACCGCTGGTCCGAGCCCGCCAAACGGCCGCGCCACTGCTCGACGCGCTGGGGACCGACGAGGTGATCGATCCCTGGCTGGAGGAGATCCGCGACCCGATGTGGCACGGCAGCCCCGCCGAGAAGGCCGCCGAGGCATACGCGGAACTGAAGGGCCGCCCATCCGAGGAGCGCTGGCACGGACTCGAGGGCGGCGAGTCGATCCGTGACTTCGTGGGGCGCATCCGGGCCGGAGCGTCGTCGTTCCTCGCCGACCGTGGCGTGATGCGTTCCGAGACCGAACTCCCTGTGTGGCAGATCGCCGAGCCGGGCTCACGAATTGCGCTCGTTGCGCATGCGGGCACGAACTCGGTCACGATCGGCCACCTGCTCGGCTTGGAGCCGACGCCGTGGGAGTGGGACCGTTTCGTGCTGGGTCACACCTCGGTGAGCAAGGTGGAAGCCCTGCCACTCGAGGACGGCTACACGTTCTCGCTCACGAAACTCAGCGACCTCGAGCACCTCGACCGCGGCGAACGAACTCGCTGACGGAAGCGCGCCACACGTGTTCGTCGGGGTCGGGCTCGGGCGGGCAGCCGGCGGGTCGGGTCAGGCTCGCTGCAGATCAGGACGCCGCAACGATCTACCGTCGTTGCGATGGCTGACGCACCCGATCCCGACCGTCTCAAGTTCTATTCGTTCTCGGTGTTCACCCAGCTCAACGGTGCGGTGACCGCTGGGATGATCCACCTCGGTGACAAGCTCGGCCTGTACCGAGCGCTCGCTGCCGCCGACGAGCCGGTCACCACAATCGGGTTGGCCGAGCGCACGGGCCTCGACGAGCGGTGGGTGCGCGAATGGGCCTACAACCAGGCGGCCGCAAAGCTGATCGCCGTCGACGCCGACGTGGCGCCGGGTGCGGAACGCTTCTGGCTCACCGCAGAGGCGACGGCGGTGCTCGCGTCGCCCGACCATCCGGCGTTCGGCATGGGCATGTTCCATCGGTTCCCGCAGACCATGGCTGCTCTCGAAGCGATGCCCGAGAGCTTCGAGACCGGCGTCGGCCACGACTACGACAGCCACGGCCCGGAGGGTGCTGTCGGCATCGAGCGCAGCTTCGAGCCGTGGAATCGTCACCACCTGATCCCGACGGTCCTTCCGGCGCTCGATGGCATCGTCGAACGGCTCGAATCCGGAATCACGGTCGCTGACATCGGCTGTGGTGCCGGGGGAGCGGTGTTGCTGATGGCTGATGCCTTTCCGAACAGTCGCTTCGTCGGTTACGACATCTCGAAGTATGCGCTCGAACGGGCCGAGCATCGCCGCCGCGAGGAGGGTGCCGACAATGTGCGCTTCGTCGACCCGCGCGACGAGCCCTTGCCCGCTGATCACACGGTGGACTTCATCACCACGTTCGACTGCATCCACGACATGACCCACCCGCAGGAGATGATCGGAGCGATCGCCGAGGCGCTCGCGGCCGACGGGACATGGCTGCTCGTCGACATCAAGGGCCGCGACACGTTCGCGGAGAACGTCGAGAAGAACCCGATGGCATCGCTGATGTACGGCATCAGCGTGCTGTCGTGCATGTCATCGGCGTTGTCCGAGCCCGGTGGCGCCGGCCTCGGCACGCTTGGGCTGCCCGAGTCGAAGGCGCGCGAGATGGCCGCCGCCGCCGGCCTCGCTCAGTTCCGAACCCTTGGCGTCGAGCACTCGGTCAACTCGTTCTACGAGGTTCGTCACTGACTACGGTTCGGCCATGAGCGACGACACCGACCGCATCGAACTCGACGACGTGAAAGCGTTCGCGACCAACCTGAGCCCGTGGGCCCATCTTGCGACCGTGGGCGCCGATGGCAAGCCCGATGTCGTGCCGGTTCACCCGTGCTGGGATGGCGATGTCTGTTGGATCATGGGCGGTACCGACTCGGTCAAGGCTCGCAACATCGCTGCGAACCCGAACGTCGCGATGCACTGGCAGGTCGAAGCGAACGGTGACGGTGTCGAGATCTGGGGCACCGCCGAGACCTTCGACGATCTCGAGACGAAGCGCCGACTGTGGAACGGCGTGTTCGACTATGACCTCGACGCGTTCGCTCCCGGCGGTCCCGACAACTCGCCGGGCACCGCGTTCGTGGCGATCACGGTCGAGCGGGCACTCGTGTTGAAGCAGTACGGCATGGGCGGCGCTCAGCGCTGGACCGCCTGAGCGGTCGGGAGCCGACGATGGGCGACTCGGCCCGGCTGACAGCGTTGTCGCGTTCGGTCGAGGGTTCGGTGGCAATCGTGACCGGGGCGGCAAGCGGGATGGGCCGCGCCACGGCGCAGCTGTTTGCCGATGAAGGCGCTCGAGTGGTCGTCGCCGACCTCGGCGTAGACCGTGTCGCCGCAGTGGTCGACGAGATCCGTGCGGTTCATGGTGACGACCGAGCGTTGGGGGCCGAGTGCGACGTCGCGGATCAGTCGCAGCTGCGCGTGCTGGTCGACGACGCGGTCGCGTGGGGTGGACGCCTCGACATCGTGATCAACAACGCCGGCATCTCACTGGTGACGTCGGCATTCGGCGACGAAGCCGAGTTCGATGACAACTGGGCCCGCACCCTCGACGTCAACCTCACCGCCCATGCGCGTCTGATCCGGTTGGCGCTGCCGCACCTGATGGCAACCGGAGCCGGCCGAGTCGTCAACATCGCCTCCACGGAATCGATCGTGGCCACCGGTGGACTCGCGGCCTATGCCGCGTCCAAGGCCGGCGTGGCCGGCATGACCCGCAGCCTTGCCGTCGAACTCGGTCGTCACGGCGTCACCGTGAACTGCATCTGCCCTGGTCCGATCGACACCGGCATGACCGCAGCGATCCCTGACGAGGCCAAGGCGACCTACGCCCGCCGACGAGTCCCGCTGCGGCGCTACGGCCTCCCCGAAGAGGTGGCGCACATGACGCTGAACCTGTGCCTGCCGGCGTCGAGCTTCGTCAACGGCGCCACGATCCCCGTCGACGGCGGCATGACGATCCGCCACACGTAAGACTTGGCGAGGCCTCACGGCACGTCTCCCCGTGACGATCGAGGTCGGTCTCGCTCCGGCTCGTCGCTGGCGCTTCCCCCGCCGGCGCGCAGGATCAGGTTCGTCCGATGAGCGCGGCGACCGGATACGGCGGTTTGGCTCATCGGTGGGGTGGGATCCCGAGTTGCGATGAGCGGAGCGACCGGATACGGCGGTTTGGCTCATCGGTAGGGGTCGGGGAGGGTGGGGGACGGGCTAGGCCTTCCAGCCGTCGAAGAGGCCGGTCAGGCCGGTGGGATCATGGCGACCGATGGCGAGTTGTTCGAGGATGCCGATGCCCTCGTGTTCGCCGAGCCCACCGCTGGTGGTCGCGCGCACGATCGCCTGCACGTGCAGCCGGTCTGGTGCGGTCGGGTTGTCGACCGGGAGATCCCAACGTTCGCCGCCCACCTCCAGCTCTCCCTTCCACACGCCGTGGCCCCAGTCGGGGTGGAGATAGCCCAGGCCCGCCATCTGGAACTCGAACAGCGGCTCGAGGCGAATGGTGGTCGGCTCGCCGGTCCAGGGCGTCATCGTCACCTCGAACCATGCGGCGGCACGGGTGCCCGGCCGCCATGCAATGTCGTAGTCGATCGACCGCATCGCTTCGGGTGGAGGCGCAGCATCCGGGCCGGCGATCGGGGCGATGAAACCCGTCTCGTGCCAGCGCTTGCCGTCGAAGAGCTCGTTGACGTCGAAGTGGGTCGAGAACGTGTCGAAGTTGATCGGCGCCCAGAGCCAGAAGAACTGCGGGTCGGCGACCGGAGCTCCGGTCGGGGCGCGTTCGCCCACGCTGCGTACTCCCCACGAGCGGTCACGGCTCCCAAGCGTTTCACCGGGCGCCAGGTCGTGTAGGACGCCGTCGATCTCGATCCAGCCCTCCCATCCACCGAATTGCGTCAGGCGGGTGTAGTCGAATGTGACGCGGAGGCCGACCTGCTGGAAGAAGTGCGGCTCCTCGATGGGCGCCGATCGCCGCACGAACGTCAAGTCGGCACGCAGGCCCTGCTCCGGCGCGTCGACGATCACGCGAAGTGCGTTGAGCGGTTCGAGCACCTCGACCTTGATCGGGCCGACCTCGTTGGCGTCGGCCCGATCGGTGGGAGCGCGGCCCGATGCATGCACGCTGATCTGGCGGGCGGCGGGCGTGCCGCCATCCGCGACCACGCTGAATGCGGCGTCGACGACGTGGCGGTTCGGATACAGCCCCATCGCGGTCGCGAAGAACAGTCGGGTGTCCTTGGTGTAGCCGTTGAAGAAGTAGCGGTCGTAGTGGTTGATGTCGCTCGTCGCCGTCTGGGCGATCGGACGCGACGTCTGATGGATGGGAAAGTCGTCGAACGAACTCAGCACGGGGCCGACGCTAGTCATATCCTCTGAGACGTATGGAACACGAGGGCTCCTCCCGCCCGAGATTCACCATGTCACTGCGCCGATACCGTCAGATCGCGATCATCACCGTGGCCGGCGTGTGCTTTCTCACGGTCGCCGGCGCCGTCGTTCGTCTGACCGGCAGTGGCCTCGGCTGTGATGACTGGCCGAACTGCAACAACGAGCGGTTCATCGACGTGTCGAGCGGACACGCTGCGATCGAACAGATCAACCGCCTGGTCAGCGGCCTCGTCGGAATCCCGACGCTGCTGATGGCGATCGGCGCGTTCAGGGTACGGCCCGTCCGTCGTGGCCTGAAGGTGCCGTCACTCGCCGTGTTGGCGACGATTCTCGGAAACGGCGTCGTCGGGGGGATCGCCGTGCGTGGCGATCTGCACCCCTTCCTGGTGCAGTCGCACTTCCTGCTGGCAATGCTGTCGATCGGCTTCGGTCTCGTGGCAATCCATCGTGCTCGCCCCGAACGAGTCATGCCGCGTTCGTCGATCGGTGTCACACCGCTCGTCACCGCGCTCATGCTGGCGCTCGGTGCGCTGGTTGCGGCCGCCCTCGCAACGGGAACGGTCGTCACCGGTGCCGGACCGCACGCCGGCGACGAAACAGCTCGCCGGTACGGCTTCGACATCTCCACGGTGGCTGAGATCCACAGTGTCACCGTGTGGTCGGCGGTTGCTGCGTTCCTGGTCGTGGTGATCGTGACACGCCGCGACCGTGAGTTGTTCCAGCGGATGTCGCATCACATCTCCACGTGGATGTTCGTCGCTGTCGTGCAAGGCGGCATCGGCTATCTGCAGTACTTCAATGACATTCCCGCAGCGCTGGTTGCAGCGCACGTCGCCGGCGCCACCGCACTGTGGGTCGTGACGGTCCGATTGATCCAGGCGGCGGTCGAGCCCACGTCGGGCGGGCCAGTTGAAGGCAAGGTTCATCAAGCGGAAACAGAAGGGGAGCAGGAAGTTTCGGCGCCGGTGGTTCCGAGGGTCTAGGGTACCGACCCAATGTCACCTGCAAGGGCGCTACCGCTTGCCGAAAGTCATCGAGGAAGGCTGCGTCGAAGCTCACCTTGGTTCGGTCTTCTCCTCATGATCGGAGTTGCCTGCGGCTTGGTTCCTGGGTCGTCGGCCGAGGCACAAACGTCGGATGCCGCGCAGTCCATCCAGGGGAGAGTGCAGGACCGCGTTGTAGAAGGTGGTGAAACCGTCATCGAACCAGTCGCTGGCGTGCGCATCATCGTCGAGAACGAAGCAGGCGACGTCGTCGGTGAAGCCGTGACGGACGATGACGGCCGATACGTGATTCCGCTGCAGGAACCTGGCACCTTCACCGTGCGTATCGACCAGGAGACAATGCCCGAGGGACTGACCGTCGAAGACGGGCGGGACGCACAGATCGCCGAGGTTGCCGGCAACCAGAACGTGACGCGGGTGTTCTTCCTCGGAGAGGACACCCGGAACGTCCAGGGCAAGTGGAGCTTGCTCCCGCAGACGCTCGCAAACGGCCTGAAGCTGGCAATGATCATCGGAATCACCTCGATCGGGTTGTCACTCATCTTCGGGACCACCGGATTGTCGAACTTTGCACACGGCGAAATGGTGACGTTCGGAGCGTTCGTGGCATTCGTGTTCAACAGCGACATCGGCTGGTACGTGGTACCGGCGACCCTCGCGGCCGTCGTCGTCTCCGGCCTCTTCGGAGCAGGATTCGAACGCGGACTCTGGCGACCGCTTCGCCGCCGTTCGACCAGTCTGACGTCCATGATGATCGTCTCGATCGGCGTTGCGCTGGCGCTGCGATATCTCTTCCTCTACCTGTTCGGTGGCAGCCTGAGCGCGTTCAGTCAGTACACCTTGCAGCCAGATCCGATCTCGCTCGGGCCGATCGACCTTCCACCGCGAACGCTGTTCATCGTCGGGCTGTCGGCCGCAGTGATCGTCGGCGTCGCGCTGTTCCTGCTCAAGGCTCGATTCGGCAAGGCGATCAGGGCAGTCTCCGACAACCCCGACCTTGCGTCATCGAGTGGCATCGACACCGATCGCGTCATCCTGGTCGTGTGGGTCCTCGGCGGCGCACTCGCAGGGCTCGGCGGTGTCTTCTACGGTCTGGAGTTCGGCATCAAGTGGGACATGGGCTTCACATTGCTGCTCTTGATGTTCGCCGCCGTGACGCTCGGCGGTCTTGGTAATCCGTTCGGCGCTCTGCTGGGCAGCCTCGTGATCGGCATCTTCGTCGAGTTGTGGACCTGGGTCGTACCGAACGCCAACGACCTCAAGACGGTCGGCGCACTGGCGGTCTTGATCGTGGTGTTGTTGGTCAAACCTCAGGGCCTGCTGGGCTCGAAGGAGCGGATCGGATGAACTGGGACCTGATCTTCTGGAACGCCTTGTACACGTCGATCAATGCTGCGGCTGCCGGCTACTGCATCGTCGCCGCCGGATTGAACGTCCACGTCGGTTACACAGGCCTGCTCAACTTCGGCCAAGCGGGTTTTGCTGCGGTGGGCGCCTACGCGTTCTCGATTCCGATCGTCGAGTACGGGTGGTCGTGGTACTGGGCGCTTCCGTTGATGCTCGTGTGCTCCGTAGCGCTCGCACTCCTGATGGGGGTTCCGACGCTCCGACTGCGCGCGGACTACTTGGCGATCGTCACGATCGCGATCGCCGAGATCATCCGCCTGTTCCTGAACTCGACGCGGTTCACGTGGCTCACCGGGGGCACCGACGGCCGCAATGGTTGGACGAACTTCTTCGAAGACCTTAATCCCCTCGACAACACCGCTCGGTTCGACATGGGTGCACAGTCGATCGATGGCTATCGGCTCTTCATGATGATCGTGGGCTGGGGGATCGTCGTGCTCGTATCGGTCCTTATTTGGGCAGTGATGCGAAGTCCCTGGGGACGGGTGCTCAAGAGCATTCGAGAGGACGAGGAAGCCGCAAGAGCACTCGGTAAGAACGTCTTGGCCTTCAAAATGCAGAGCCTCGTTCTCGGTGGCGTCATTGGCTCGATCGGTGGGCTCTGGATCTCTGCACAGAAGCAGTCCGCTCAGAGCGGTGAGTTCGCGACCACGCTGACGTTTTTCGCCTTCCTGATCATCGTGATCGGTGGCCTCGGTCGCGTCAAGGGGCCGATCGTCGGCACGATCATCTTCTTCTTCGTGATCCAGCTCGTCGACAACGTGCTGGAGCAGGCCACGCGCAACGACATCACCCCCGACTGGCTTGTCGATTCGAGCAACTTCGGCGTCGTCAAGTACATCGTGGCCGGATCGTCCCTCGCTCTCCTGGTGGTCTTCCGCCCACAAGGCATCTTCGGCGACAAGCGTGAGCAGGTCTTCGATGTCCGATGACACCGTGACCGGCGACCGTAGCGAACCCGGGGCAGCGAAGTCCGATCCCATCCTGATCGCGGACGGGATCACCCGGCGTTTCGGCGGCCTCATTGCGGTGAACGTCGACCACTTCGAGGTACAACGCAACCAGATCACCGCGTTGATCGGCCCGAATGGCGCAGGCAAGACAACGTTCTTCAACCTGCTGACGGGGTTTGACAAGCCTGATGGCGGCGTCTCGACATTCGACGGAAAGGCGATGTCGGAGTCGTCGGCGCACAAGATCTCGAAGCTGGGAATGGTCCGGACGTTCCAACTCACCAAGGCGCTGTCGCGGCTGACGGTGATCGAGAACATGCGCCTCGGCGCAGCCGACCAGCGCGGCGAGCGGTTGTGGGCGGCCCCGTTCAAGTTCCTCTGGCGTGACCAGGAGGCCGCCAGCACCGACAAGGCTGATGAACTCCTGCAGCGGTTCAAGCTCGATCACATGCGCGAGGAGTTCGCAGGGAATCTGTCCGGTGGTCAGCGCAAGCTGCTCGAGATGGCCCGCGCATTGATGACCGATCCCACGCTGATCATGTTGGACGAGCCGATGGCGGGCGTCAATCCGGCCCTGAAACAGAGTCTGCTCGACCACGTCAAAGAACTCAAGAATGAGGGTCGCACGGTCCTGTTCGTCGAACACGACATGGACATGGTCCACGAGATCAGCGATTGGGTCGTGGTGATGGCGCAGGGCGAGATCATCGCAGAAGGCACCGCAGCGGAGATCTCCGGAAACAGCGAGGTGATCGACGCGTATCTGGGTGCGCACCACGACGTCGACATCGGAGCGACGAGCGACAGTTCCGCAGCGGCCGAGCTCGATCTGCTCGAGTCGGGCGATGATGCGGCGGACCCCGAGGCGGCGCCATGACCGATATCGTCGAATGTGAGGCGCTCGTCGCAGGGTACGTGCCGGGCGTCAACATCTTGAACGGTTGTGAGCTGACCGTCGGAGAGGGCGAATTCGTGGGCATCATCGGGCCGAACGGCGCCGGCAAGTCCACGCTCATGAAGGCGGTGCTGGGGTTGGTTGCGATCCGGTCCGGCAGCGTTCGCCTCCAGGGTGATGACATCACCGGTCAGCCACCTCACCGCCTCGTGAAGCGTGGTGTCGGGTTCGTCCCACAGACGAACAACGTCTTTCCCTCTCTCACCGTTCGGGAGAATCTCGAGATGGGATGCTTCATCAGCCCGAAGAGCTTTGGCGACCGCTATGAGGTTGTCACCGGGTTGTTCCCGCGTCTGCTCGAACGCGCTGACCAGCGCGCCGGCTCGCTGTCGGGTGGCGAGCGGCAGATGGTGGCGATGGGCCGAGCGCTGATGCTCGACCCCAAGCTGCTACTGCTCGACGAGCCGTCCGCAGGGCTCTCACCGATGCTGCAGGACGAGGTGTTCCTCCGATGCAAGCTGATCAACGATGCTGGTGTCGCGATCTTGATGGTCGAGCAGAATGCCCGCCGAGCGCTCCAGGTGTGCGATCGGGGCTACGTCCTCGATCAGGGCACGAACGCATACACCGGGACAGGGCGCGAGTTGCTCGCCGACCCGAAGGTGATCGAGTTGTATCTCGGCACACTTGCCCGCAACTGATTTGCGCCGGTGAGTCCATGCAGGGCTGTGTTGTTCTGCTCGCCCTGCATCCACGACGCGAAGGAGCCCGGGCCAAATTGGCCCGGGCTCCTTCATTCACCGACTGTGGTCAGTCAGGTTGTTCAGTTGCCGGCGTCGAAGTCGACCCCGACGGCGTTGCCTGCGTTGCCGTCGCAGCCGTAGACCGCCTTGTCACGAGGACCGATGCCCTTTTCGACCATCGCCCGCAGGATCTTCGACGACTCGTTGAAGCCGATGACCACGATCGCGTCGGGGTCGGCGGCGACGATTGCGTCGATCTCACTGTCGAACGACGCTGCGGTCGGATCGTAGGACTGCTCGAAGACGACCTCGCCTCCGGAAGCGGTCACGGTCGCCGCAACACCCGCAGCAAGTCCGTTGCCGTAGGCATCGTTCAGGTTCAGGATCGCAACGGTCTGGTTGCCGTCGTTCGTGATGAACTGGCCGATGATGTCGCCCTGGTAGAGGTCCGGCGGAGCCGTACGGAAGTACAGACCCTTGTCGGCATAGGTCGACAGTGCCTCCGAGGTGTTGGCGGGCGAGAACATCGTGACACCGGCGGCCGTGATCTTGTCGATGACGGTCAGGGTGCTGCTCGATGAGGCTGCGCCGATGATGACGTCGACATCCTCCGAGAGGAGGCGGTCCACGGTCTGGTTGGCCTGGTCGGTCGAGGTGTCACCGGAGTCACCCTCGATGCCGACGACGTCCTGGCCGAGCACGCCACCGTTCTCGTTGATCTCCTGGATCGCGAGGTTGAACCCGGCGAACTCGGGCGGGCCGAGGAAGGCAAGGCTTCCCGTCTGCGGGAGGATCGAACCGATCGTGAGCACGCCGTCACCTTCGCGGGTGCCTTCGACCGGCGTCTGTTCGA
>Ga0307379_10003874_pt1 | contig 21541 bp, 16 predicted proteins | sample UN2MG_FD_202237 | JGI IMG/M metagenome (GOLD analysis project Ga0307379, IMG submission 202237) | Soil microbial communities from Risofladan, Vaasa, Finland - UN-2 | ecosystem: Environmental > Terrestrial > Soil > Coastal area > Acid sulfate soil | place: Finland: Risofladan, Vaasa | collected... | reverse complement strand
TACAGATTTGTCTGCCTTGCCGCGTAAAGGAACCGATGAAAATCGGGCGCCTTAATCTTAGGGTGCCCTGTAAATAATAGAGTCCGGCTTTCAATGGCTTGTTATGTCTGATAAATGAAAGCTGACAGAATGGAAGACCTCGTTGGTACACCGACGGGGACGGAGTCCGCGCAGAAACAAAAATTTTTCATGAAAACCTACCTGTTTGTATATCTTGGTTCTGCTGGCGTTGCATTATTGATTACGCCAATTATTATATGGCTGGCCCGCCGGCTTAGCATCGTTACTATACCTGGTGTGCGTCACGTTCATGAAAGACCCGTATCGCACATCGGAGGCGTCGCAATATTTCTCTCTATGATATCTCTGACTCTTCCTGTGCTGTTTTTGTCGAATGTGATCGGCGATGCCTTCAGGGATATTCTGGCGGAACTTATCGTGCTGCTTTCGGCCGCCTGTTTTATATTTTTCGTAGGTTTGGTTGATGACATCAGGACCAAGGGCCTGCGAGCACGCACAAAATTTCTTGCCCAGATAGCGTCTGCTGTTGTTGTCTGTGCTGCCGGTATCCGAATTGAATCAGTGGCTGTCGGCAACTGGCTCACAATCGACTTTGGCTGGTTCTCCTGGCCGCTTACACTTCTCTGGATTATTGGTGTCACTAATGCGGTCAACCTTAGCGACGGACTGGACGGACTTGCGGCAGGGATTTCAGCAATAGCCTGTGGAGTGATTGCCGTATTTGCTGTTTATAGCGGCCAGGTTGTTATGGCGATATTGATGCTTGCCTTGCTCGGCAGCCTGACCGGCTTTTTATTCTTTAACTTCAGTCCGGCAAAAATCTTTATGGGCGATTGCGGCAGCATGTTCCTGGGTTTTACAATTGCCTCTTCCAGCGTACTATGCTCGGCCAAATCTTCCGCTCTGGTGGGCCTTGCACTGCCGATGTTGGCTTTGGGAATTCCTATCTTCGATACGCTCTTTTCCATGCTGAGGCGATTCCTTGAACGGCGATCCATATTCTCTGCCGATCGCAGGCATTTCCATCACAGGCTGATTGACCTGGGCCTGAAGCAGCGTCACGTGGTTATTACAATATATGTTCTGACTCTGCTTTTCGCGGGATTAGGAATGTTTATGATGGTCACTCGTGACATTAATTCCCTGGTCATTTTCCTGTGTATACTATTGCTTCTGATCCTGGTCTTTTACGTGGTTGGCTCGGTCCGGCTGAGAGAAATAATTGTGGGACTTCGGCGTAAGTATGCGATAAACCGCGAGATGAAGGAAGAGATTAAAAACTTCGAAGATGCCCAGTTGCATTTTCATCGAGCGGATGCTTTTAATCAATGGTGGCAGGCGGTGTCAACAGCAGCCGGCAAAATGGGATTTATAAGTCTCAACATGCTTCTCACCAACCGTAATGGTACCACACGTAAGCTAACCTGGCGGCAGGGTACTAAGAGCACAAACTCTGATAATGAAGTTTTGAAGTTAAACGTCCCTATCCGGGACCGTCGGCCCGGCCCCAGCCTGAATTTGAAAATCGAAGTGCCCAGAAACGGCTCCCTCGAATCCGCCGGCAGAAGAATCGCCCTATTCACCCGCCTAATCGACGAACACGACATCCCCACTCTGCCCAAAAAAAATGATGTTCGACACCAAAGTGCTAATGGCTAACTTATGATAAAGAAACTGCTCGGTTCACAGTTGCGCCTCAACATGGCCTCAGGGGTCGTAACCACAGTTATCAACACCATGGCCATGATGGCGGCGTTTCCGATCTACCTGCATTTTCTTGGTTACGAACGGTATGGGGTCTGGCTTGTTTTAGCCACGGTTTTGAGTTTTGCGCAGTTGGGCAATTTGGGTATCGGACAAGCGGTCATGAAGCTGGTCGCCGAAGAATGTGGGCGAGGTAACATCAAGGGGATTCAACAGTATGTCACGACGGCCTTGGCATTATTGTGTCTGAGCGGCACAGTCGCACTGCTGCTGATACTGCTTCTGCGAAACCAGATTATCGGCGTTTTCAAACTGAGCGATGAGAATGCAGGCCTGGTCTTGTGGCTGCTACCCTATATCGGCATCTTGAGCATCTATGTTTTCCTGGTTGAGGCTTTGAACGCTACTTTATCGGGCCTGGGCCGGATGGATTTAGCTAACTACACCCAGTCATTTGGCCGAATCGTAGCTGTTACTGTTGCTGCCATACTGTTGTATAGCGGCCGGGGCATTGAGAGTCTGCTTATTGGAAATACGCTCTCTTATGTTTTTGTAAATATAGTGAGTCTTATCTTCATCCGGCGTATAGCAAAGATCCAACTTCTGCATATATACAACCTGGATGCTCAACGTTGTAAACGCCTTCTGCGTTTCGGCGGCGGGGTATTCGGAGGCTCACTTGTAAGTATGCTGTTTAGCCCTTTTAATAAGCTGATGCTTTCGCGATACGCAGGGGTTGCTACAATACCAGTCTACGAAATTGCCTTCACGGCGAGTATGCAGGTCAGAGGCCTAATTGAGGCGGGCCTTAGGGCCTTGATGCCGGAAATCAGCCGGATTAGCGCAAATGTGACAAGAAATACTAAGGACAGGATTTCGCAAATATATCGTCGTGCGATGAGACTTATTTTCCTTTTCGGTATTCCTATGTATGGGATATTAGCCATATTTTCACCGTTACTTCTTAGGCTATGGCTCGGAGATAAATTTGTGGAAATTCTGCCAGGGGCTTTTCGGATTATATTGACAGGTACTTTCTTAAGTCTATTATGCGTTCCCGCATACTATACTCTCATGGGGCTGGGCAGGATCCACTATTGCTTTCTATCCCAGGTAATTCAGGGCATTGTCAACGCGGGGATTGTAGGAATAATCATACTATTTGCGGGAACGTTATCGATACACTCAGTCGCTTTGGCAGTCATGTTGGCTATGGGAGTATCAAGCTTCTATGTAGTCTGGCAAAACCGATGTGTAATGCGGAAGCTCCTGCTATGTCCAATTGGTCAGAGCCGTGCGATAAGTGCCCCAGTGTCTCCTATGTCCTGCGTTAGTCCAGAAGCTTAGTCCGAATGAGGAGTTTTGGATGCCATCGATTTTGTACCGCGGTCTCTGTTATGTGTTTCGTCGCGCGTGGAATTTACTAAATCCCAGAGCCATCGCCTGGAGGTACATGAAAAAGCGACATCCGAACAAGGCGATAATAACCAAGCTGGGGATAGATCTGAAAGTAAGAGTATATCCTCATGATGTCATCGGTGCATCCATCTATGTGAAGAGAATGTATGAACCGGCAGAATGCAAATTTGTGATGAAGTTTCTTAAGCCGGGGATGGTTTTCTTTGATGTTGGTGCTAATCTTGGACAATACACATTATTAGCGGCCCGCCGTGTGGGGCTTGCTGGGCAGGTACACAGCTTCGAACCAAGTAGCAGAATGTTTCAAGAACTGGAGTTTAATGTCCGGTTTAATGATTTATCGAATATTTGTGCCTTAAACAGGAAAGCTCTATCGAATAAGATTGGTACTGGTAAATTGTCTTGTTACAGACCCGGTACCGAGGTTTTTAGTTCCCTTGGTAACCATTGCAGACAGAGCGCACTAATGATTGGCCATGAAGATGTTGAAATCACCACTTTGGACACTTATATCGGAGAAAAAGGAATAGGTCATGTTGATCTAATCAAAATGGACATTGAAGGTGCGGAGCTTTTAGCAATTCAGGGCGGCGTGCATACCCTGTCCAAAGTGACTGCTCCTACAATTTTACTGGAGATGGCTGACATCAATACTGTCGGTTTCGGGTATCGAGCAACTGAAATATGGGATTATTTTGAAACGCTTGGGTACCACCTGTACTGCTTTGATAAATATGGGCTAATTTCGGGTTTGGCTCAGAGACCAGCGGACTTCTCAAGAGAACAGAATCTTGTAGCAATGAAGTCGAAATTATAACGGCATCATTAATCCTTTTTCGATTTAAAATATTTAACCCGTTTGCTGACAGAAGTTGGATGTCGCCGCATGCGAGAATGAGATCTGCAACGAGTGTACTATTATGATTTTTAGAACTAAGCTTGCATGATTATCTAAAGAGCAGGATGCCCTCACTTTTTATTGAAAATGATGTGACAGCGCAGCATATGATGCGAGTTCCAAATACGAGCATTACCAGCCCTTTTTCTAATACTATGTCAACAAAACTGATATGCTTTTTGCTCTTCATCTATGGTGCGAGCGCGGGCTTTCGGGTCAGCCTGATTGGGATGCTGCCGTTGAATGAAGCGATGGCGGTCGTATTGCTGCCGTTCTTTTTCTTGAAAGATAAAGAGATAATACGCCGCTATCCAGACGCGAGAAAGCTATTGATGTGCCTTTTTTTATATGGCGCACTGCTTGTGTTGAGCGATATATATAACCAGTCGGTTCCGTATGATTATCTGCGAGGCTGGGCAAACGTCTTTATGTTGATTGTCAATTTCGTTTTCTTGTTGTACCTGTTTGACAAGAGCAGCGAATATTCGATCCTGTTTTACATAGCCGGCGGTATTGTGTCCGGCTACTTTGGCAGACGGTATGTAATATCGCCGGAGCAAGCGAAATACCTCGCAGTGTACATGTATCCCATTATTGAGCCCATCCTGCTGCTGTGTCTCGTGTATCTGTACAAGGCCAATCGTCGCCTTCTGGTTGCGGCCATTTGCATTGTCAATGGCTTGTTCTGGTTGGCAAATAATGCAAGATCGACAGGTGGGGCCTGGTTTGTCGCAGGCTGCATATTGTTGGTGTTAGTCGTAGTTCCAAGACAAGTCCTATTCGACAAGAGAGTACTCGCTATATCTGCTTTGTCGGGGCTGGCTGTCCTGTACATGCTGTATGCGACTTATATTTTTGCCGTGACAGAGCTGGATTGGGGGGGAACTCATGGAAAAGAACAGGTTCAACGCTGCAGGAATCCATATAATCCTGCCGAGCTGCTGTTGCAGGGAAGGGGTGATTTCGTAATCTCATTCAAAGCTTTTCTGAATAGGCCTCTGCTGGGTTACGGCTCCTGGGGTCATGATAAAGATTTTACATATCTGCCGCAGCTTTCAGAAATCGCCGGAGAGCGTTTTGATTATCGAGCGTACGCGGAGACAGATTGGATACCTACACATTCAGTCTTGATGGGGGCGCCGGTCTGGGCCGGCGTTGGTGCCGGCGTGATTTGGCTATATATCTTTATAATGTTTGTTCGCAAGTTCAATATGTGTCTTAAATACTACTCGGGTCCGTTGTTGCCGGTCATTGCGGTCAGTATGCTTGTGATATACTGGGCTTTCTTCTTCAGTCCCATCGTGCAGACGCGATCCTACGTTCCGTTATGGATGAGCTGGCTGATCATATTTACGTCCGATCTGAAGCATCAAAATAGCCTTTATCCTGAAAATGTGCCGTTTGACTGATAATGAAAGCCCAAGAACCCCTGATATCTATTGTAATGCCCTCATATAATCAAGGCAAATACATTGAAGAAGCTATTTGCTCTATTCTCGAACAAGGCTATCCCAAGGTTGAGATTATTGTTATTGACGGCGGCAGTACCGACACTTCTGTTGAAATCATAAAGAAATATGAGAAACGCCTGGCTTACTGGATTAGCGAGCCGGACAAGGGACAGAGTAATGCCCTTAACAAAGGATTCAGAAGAGCAAATGGCGATCTGCTTACATGGCTTAACAGCGATGATGTATTGATGCCGGGAGCGCTCGATGCAGTGGCCAGGGCGTATGACGCTAATCCTGAAAGTGAATGGTTCGCAGGCAAGTGCCTGTGGATGGACCCTGATGGAAGAATTATCAAGTGCGGATGCGGATTGAACTGGAACTCACTTCTGCCCCGAATGGGGGTATTGGAGGCGGGTGGACCGAGCTGTTTTTTCACAAAAAGACTGCTCGAAAAAGCAGGCTACGTCAACGAAGACTTTCATTATATGATGGATACGGAATTATGGTGGCGCTTCTACAACAAATTCGGGGCAACCTATAGACGTGTGAATCGTTATCTATGGGGACTTAGGCTTCATCCGGCGGCGAAAATGTCCGGCCATAATTTTAGTGAAAGTGAATCTGCTAATAATCCGGAGCATCCAAAATGGAGACAAATACGGCTGGAGGAAGCCTATCTTCAACAGCATTATTGTGCCCATTCCGCAAATCCAAGGTACGTGCTTGGTTTGCTGCTTTCAAGAATGCTGAAATTGCTTTCACTGAAGTATTGTAAAGCCGTATCTGACCAGGTTAGGTACAAAGGCAAAACTTGGCGAGAGATTGCGCCGATCGTCAAGCAATAGAGCATAGTGAGGTTTTGAATGAATCTGGTTTTCTGGTGGAATTTTCCGTGTAAAGCTATATCGGGGTTGTGGAGAGAACTGGCGAACATAGATGGTTATTCAGTCAAAGTTGTGTGCACTAAAGAGATGACTCAAGCAAGAAAATCGCTTGGCTGGTATACACCTGATGTTGGTAAGGCTAAACTGCAAATAATACCTAAAGAAGATGGGCATGCTTTCATTGATAGCTACTTAAAAGAACATAATTCATGTGTACATGTTTTCTCGGGCATCTATTACAACAAAGTGCTGGCGTATGCTTTAGATCAATCGCAGAATAGTAACATTCGAACCGCAATTATGACAGAAGCTCCTTTTAACCAATATACAGGTCTCAAAAGGAAGCTGAAAGCAGGATATATAAAGTATATTATACCTATCAGAGTTAAGAAATATATTAGCAAATCTCTTTTTGTGATGTCCTTGTCCGGCAATTGCCCTGAAGAGTTTCAGCGCCAAGGGTGGAAACCCTCGCAGATATTTCCTTTTGCATATTTCTCGGACGAGCAGCGAGATGGACTCTCGATCAGGCCCATGCAGTATGACAAAGTAGCATTATTGTGCACAGGCTATATTACTAAGAACAAAGGACAAGAAGTTCTAATAAAAGCCTTAAAGATTCTAATGCCTCAGTATGGGCACAAATTGAGATGCTATATTGCAGGTTTAGGGCCAGAAGAGAAGCGTCTTAAGGAACTAAGTGCTGAAGCTGGGCTGGAAGGTATCGTCAAGTTCACAGGTGTTGTGCCAGATAAGGAACTAACACAGATCAAACAGCAATCCCATATCTTTGTAGCCCCTGGTTTTGAAGAACCGTGGGGAATAAGGATCAATGAGGCAATCCAGAATGGGTTACCAGTAATTGTCAGCGATGGAATCAGGGGTAAGGAGCTAGTACTTTCAGGTGCGACTGGCAGAGTGTTCAACAGGGGAAGCAGTGAAAGTCTGGCGAAGGCAATTCAATATTATATTGAGGACACGGATAGACTTAACCAGGCCCGGGTCAATACGATTCAATATGCTCCCAAGATTAGTCCCAGAGAGGCAGCATTATATTTTAAGAAGGTTATTGAGTACAAAACAGGGCTTATTACAGAAGTCCCTGGCCTACCAATCTGGCTGTGCAAGTCAATTGCAGTTTAAGCGTTTGCTATATACACACTATACTATGTAATACTGCGGGGTGCTTGGTTGAGAGTGCTATTTCTGACAACATCGATATCGCGTCTTGGGGGCGGTGCGTCAACGTATATTCTCGAATCTGCACGAGCGTTGATTAATTGCGGTTGTGATGTGCAGATCTTGACGACAGTCGATCCTTTCTTTGAAGAGGACTGTCCCGCCGATTTGCCTGTCAAGGCGTTCGAAAAAGCACGGCTTTCCGGACCCTATGCATATTCCGGAAGTCTGAAACGTTTCGCAATGCAACACTGCTTGGACTTTGATATCATACACACACATACGATATGGAATCATCAGCTTTTGCTCGGCGGGCAAATAGCCAAAAAATGTGCCAAGAAACTGGTCTGTTCTATTCACGGAACACTTCAATCCCATTGCATGAGCAAGTCCGCTCTGAGGAAAAGGCTGCTTATGCATCTTTACGGTTACAATATTCTCAGTTCCGCAGCCTGTCTGCATACTACGGGATTAAACGAATACGACACTCTCAAATCACTGCGGCTGCGTGTTCCGGTGTGTATACTTCCCATAGGGCTGAATGCCGGCGAGTATGGAGCAGCCGACTCATTAGAGGATAACGCCGAAGTTCGACGATTGGTGAAAGACAGAAAAGTAATTTTGTTCTTGTCGAGAGTAAGCCCGATAAAGGGTCTTGAGAACTTAGCTGAAGCGTGGGGCAGAATATGCAGGAGCTTCCCCGAATGGTCGTTGATTATCGCCGGTCCCGATGACAATGGGCATCTGAAAGAAGTGCAGAGGGCGGTGCACGAATTCGGAGCGGAAAATCAGACTACATTTGACGGGCCGGTCTATGGCGATTTAAAAAGGCATCTTTATGCTGCCTGTGATTTATTCGTCCTTCCCACGCATAGCGAAAATTTTGGAATTGTTATCGCCGAAGCCCTTGCTTCGGGCAAGCCTGTCATAACAACGCGAACGGCTCCCTGGAAGGAATTGGAGACATACAACTGTGGCTGGTGGATTGACACCGGCGTTGAACCGCTTGAAAAGGCACTTCGTGCGGCCTTGAGCCTGTCCGATTCCCAAAGACAGCAAATGGGAAAACGTGGCCGAAAACTGATTGAAGACAATTATTCCTGGCCGCGGATCGCCCGGGAAATGGTTGACGTGTACGAATGGCTGTTGGGGTTGGGCGAAAAGCCCGATTGTGTAAGACTGGATTGATACTTCGCTTCGGCTGAGGAAGGACAGGTTCGTTGATTTCACTTAGTATTCAAGGGACAAAGGCGGAACATAGACAATGGACAAGAGTGTAAGAGAAGAGACGTATGGCAATTTGTGGAGAGACGATGAAAAGGCGTATTCGGCAGAGCATCTGGGTTATACGCCTCATTTCGTGAGATTCATGCAGAAATGGGCCGAGCCCAGGTCAAAGGCTGCCTCTCAAGCCCTGGAAGTCGGCTGCGGAGACGGTTTTTTCTCTTCCAAATTGTCCGACCTCGGATATAAAGTGACTGGTATCGATCTGTCACCGCTGGCTATAGCCAATGCCAGGAACAAGTACAAGGGCATCCAGTTCAAGGTGCATGACTTGGAAGAGTCTTTGCCCTTCCAGGATTTAACTTTCGATTTCGTCTGGTGCTCTGAGGTTCTGGAACATCTGTATTTTCCAAGGTTCGCCCTTGACGAAATCTACCGAGTCTTGTCGTCAGATGGGATATTTCTTTGTACCGTTCCGTTTCACGGGGTACTCAAGAACCTGGGCATAGCCCTTTTTGCGTTTGAACGCCACTACGACCCAACCTACCCTCACGTACGATTTTTCACCAAACGTTCCTTGGCCGGTCTTGTGTCGGCAGTGGGCCTTGACGTTCGGGAAATCAAACATTGCGGTTCCGGACTTGGACTTAGAGATATTTTTGTGCCTACAAATATACTCCTGGCAGCAGGCAAACGCGACGCCACTCAGTAAGTTTGTTGCCTGAGAATTGCTTTCCGAAGAATCAGAGTCTTTGAGGCATCCGTAAGAATGCGAATAACCATAGTCACTGGCCCTTTTATGCCGCTGCCTCCTGCTCCCTGCGGGGCTGTGGAGCGCATTTGGTATGGCCTCGCCGCAGAATTTGTGAAAAGAGGCCATCATGTGACGTTCTTATGCAGAAATCATCCATCTCAAGTCTCGGATGAGACAGTAAATGGCATTCGTTACATAAGAAGACTATATATGCGACGTACCAGAAGTATACATGTTGATCTATTAAAGGACCTCCTTTATGCGATGAAGATGATGACCTTGCTCCCTCGGGCCGACATATGTGTCACAAATACGTTCTGGCTTCCCGTACTGGCCTCAAGATTTCGGAAGAATGCTGGAAAATTGGTTGTCGCTATCCACCGATATCCAAAAAACCAGATGGGTTTGTACAGAAATTGTGATCGATTAGCCGCTGTTTCTGATGCCGTGCGCGACGCGATTGTCCAACAAACACCCAATGTCGCTCATCTTGTCAATGTCATTAACAATCCTGTAGACACCGAGGTCTTCAAGCCTCCTCAAGAGCGTCGCTATGCTAACGGTGAACAGACAATCATATATACCGGCCGCGTCCACCCTGAGAAAGGCATACACATCCTGATAGATGCTTTCAGGATGCTTTGTCCAGTCTTTCCCAATCTTCGACTTCGCATCGTCGGGCCTGTGACGAAGAGAGCAGGGGGGGGCGGAAAGAACTATGCGGCAAAGCTCAAGACAAGGGCTAACGGTTTGCCGGTCGTGTTTTCCGGTGCTGTCAATGATCCGGTCAAGTTGGCAGAAGCACTTCAGGAAGCCGCCTACTACTGCTATCCATCCGTTGCTCCAAAGGGCGAAGCCTCGCCTGTGGCTCCACTTGAAGCGATGGCAACGGGCCTTGTTCCCGTCGTGTCAAAGCTTGAACCATTTAATGAGTATATAGAGGATGGGAGGACCGGTTATTTCTTCGATCATAATTCGAAATGCCCGCACAAGGCTCTCGCCGATGTCTTGACCACACTAATGACGGACACGAACAAAACTGAACAGATGAGTATTGAAGCGGCAAGGAAGGCAGCAGGATTCAACTATGAGAGAATTGCAAAGCTATATTTGAACGATTGGGAAGAATTGCTGTCGACTTAAATCCGCTATAACAGGAACTGTAATGGTACCGAAAGAACGCCCTAAACAACTGAAACACAGAAATGCCTGCGTGGACTTGAGTCATTGTCCTAGTCCACATTCTTTCTGGAATAAGTTCGCTCGCGTTCTATGGGGAATAGTGTGGCTTTGCTTATTTCGGCCCAGCCCCAGGCCTTTTCACGCATGGCGCAGATTGCTGCTAAGAACCTTCGGCGCTAAAATTGGCGGGGGTGCACCCATATGCATCGTGCCGAATATCAGAGCCGTGGAAGCTTACAATGGGCGATCACAGCTGCCTGGGACCGCGCGTCGACTGCTATTGTGGAGGTGGTGTCAAAATCGGCGCCCATTCCACTGTTTCGCAGTATTCTTATTTATGCACAGCGACCCATGATTATGAGCATTCGAACATGCCACTTGTGATGTCACCGATAGTCATCGAGGACCAGGTCTGGATCTGTGCAGATGTTTTCGTTGCTCCAGGTGTGACTATTGGACAAGGGGCCGTTGTTGGAGCCAGAGCCAGTGTATTTGACAACGTTCGCCCTTGGACCATCGTCGGTGGGAATCCGTGCAGGCCTATCAAGCCAAGAGAATTCAATTCGACGAAAAGTATCAAATGAAAGTCTCTGTCCTAATTCTAACTCGTGACGAACAAGACAATCTGCCCAGTTGTTTGGAATCGGTGGCGTGGTCGGATGACGTCGTGGTATTCGACTCATATAGTGTCGATCACACAGTTGAAATCGCCAGGGCAGCCGGCGCAAGAGTTCTCCAGCGTGCATTTGATGACTATGCATCCCAGAGGAATTCGGCCATGACTGACGTCAAGTATAAACATCCGTGGGTATTAATGCTTGATGCCGATGAGCGGCCAACACGTGAGCTGCTTCAGGAGATTGAGGCTGTTCTTGCCGCCAGTGATGATCAAGTTGCTTTGTATCGCGTGCGTCGGAAAGACATGTTCTTAGGAAAATGGCTGAGGCGTAGTAGCGGCTATCCCACATGGTCTGCGCGATTGTTTAAGCCTGCCTCTGTCCGAGTAGAACGCGAGATCAACGAGGAATATCATACTGATGGGAAAGTTGGGCTATTGAAGGAACACCTTGTTCACTATCCCTTCAATAAAGGCATTGCCTTTTGGCTGGAACGTCACAATTGCTATTCATCAATGGAAGCGAAAATCTTGCTCAAAGAGATTAAGGCCCGATTGGATTTAAGACAGCTCGTTAGCGGCGATGCGACTATGCGCCGGAAATGCCTTAAACAAGTAGCATTCCGCATGCCCTGCCGTCCTTTCCTAACGTTTTGCTACCTCTATTTGTTTCGGCTCGGCTTCATTGATGGCGTTCGCGGCCTTACTTATTGTCGGCTGCGCAGCACCTATGAATACATGATCGATCTGAAGGTCAAAGAGTTGCGGCGGAAAGAGAAGGGATTGCCTTTATAGCGTATGGGGCTTTCATGTGCAAGAGATTTTTGATAGTAAATGCTGATGACTATGGATTCTCTGATGGCACAGTTGAAGCGACAATTGAATGCTTCAAAAGGCATGTCATCTCGAGTGCCACAATGATGCCGAATATGCCCGGATTCGAAAAGGCATCTGAGTTTGCCGTGAATCACCCGGAATTTAGCTATGGACTGCACCTCTGTCTGACCGACGAGCGGCCTCTGTCAAAGCCGGGACAAATCCGTTCTTTAGTGAATACATCAGGTTTACTGTGGCCGACACGGGAGTTTTGGAGGAGAGCCTTCTTGGGCCGTCTTTCACGTGATGACATAGTGAAAGAAATGGAGGCGCAGATATCACGGATAAGAACTGCGGGAATCAAGCTAAGCCACATCGATGGGCATGGACACGTACACACAGCACCCTGTGTTCGCTTTGTTTTGCCCGGGATGCTCAGGGAACATGCTATACCCGCAATGCGGCGCACTCAAAATCTGTTCTATGGAAAACCTCGCCTGGTGAAACGGCTTCATAATATTCTTGGCGGCCTGTTCGTAAGCAGCGATACAAAAACGACCGATTACTTCCTGATGGTTGCCGGGGAGTTGGGCCAAGACGATGATACCTGGTGGTCACAGTCTATTCGGACACTACCGACAGGCATTACTGAAATAGGGATACACCCGGGTTTAAATGAGGAATGGCGAAGGTTGGAAAGTCTGCCGGTACTTGAGGATGGAGGACGTAGCCTTCGAGATGAGGGAGTTCAACTTGTCAATTACAATTACCTTTCTCCGGATTTTCAACCTTAGCTTTCGCCATAAGGCGTAGCAAAAAGAAGTGGGTATTATGCAAATCCTATTAATCAACCAGTTCTATAAGCCAGATGTAGCGGCTACAGGTCAGTTTTTAGCAGATCTGGCTGAGGCTTTGGTTCAAAAAGGGCACACGGTGCACGTTCTATGTAGCCGTCATGCTTACGGAGGTGGGCGTAGGATTTTTCCTGTTAAAGAGATCGTCAATGGCGTTTCTGTTCACCGCGTTCGTGCGACCGGCTTTGGACACAACAGCACATTGGGTACACTTATCGATTACCTGTCATTTTACATCTTGGCGAGTTGGCGGGCTTTACTCCTGCCAAAAATGGACGTCTGTGTTTCACTAACAACTCCACCGTTTATTGCTGTGATTGGTCTTTTGCTTCGAAGAATCAAAGGAACGCGAATGGGATTATGGTCAATGGATCTATATCCGGAAGTAGCAGTTGCCTATGGGGTGCTGAAGAAGAAAAGTCATTTGTGTCGCCTGCTTGAGTTGCTCAGTAGATACATATATAGAACTTCATCATGTATTATTTCACTCGGTGAGGTCATGACGGATCGTCTTGTAGAGGCAGGGGCACTGCGCAAGAAGATCACAACTGTTCACAACTGGGTTCCGGGCGATATCGTACATTCAAGCCATATGCCGGAATATCCGGAAATCTCTACCGGCCCTGATGAAGAGATCGTAACACTGGTCTATTCCGGCAATCTTGGGCTTGGTCATGAGCTTCAGATGATTGTGCCCGCAATCAGCCAGCTTAATGGCCAGGCAAAAATAAGGGTTCTTTTTGTAGGTAATGGTAAAGCCAAACAGGCACTGAAAGGACTAACAGAGGATGTGGGGCTTGATAACATCGAGTTTCGCCCACCGGCACCTTTATGTGAGCTTCCAAATGTTCTTGCTGCCGGTGACATACATTTAATTTCACAAAAGTCAGGGACACAAGGCTTGCTTGTACCGAGTAAAATATATGGTGTTTTTGCGGCAGGTCGTCCGACACTTTTTATTGGACCTTCCGATTGCGAAATTGCCAGGGTTGTCTCCGAAAGCCAGGCAGGAATTGTTGTCGAACCGGGAGATATTGATGGCCTCGTCGATGCCATTAAAAAACTTGCTTTAGAACCGGATCTCCGCCGAGCAATGGGTAGACGTGCCAGGCAGTATTACGAAGAATATTTTGGTCGGGACAGAAGCGTATCTCGTATTGTCAAAACCATAGAGTTAATTGTTTAGCTGAAATCTGCAACTGGATGGGTCGGTATGTTGCCAACCAGATAACAGGTCATAAGTTGCGACAAACTCCAGAATGTTGTGGCATACGGAACGATTATATTGATGCTAAAAAATAATAAAACCGGCACCGTTAGGCGGTTCGGTTCTTTTGCGAAGTTCAGCCGGGACACGCCTTTTCCTCAACGACGCCGGTCTGGGAGGGTCGGTCGTTAAGACCCTCCTATTTTACTTTCATCGGGTGCAAAAGGCCGATAACTTGATACTTAGGTATTGATTATCCTGTTCTTCTTTGAATCATTTATATGCTTGTTATATGGTCATTTTATCTTCATCATCTGAATATTCCTTAGTTCCTAATAGTACGAGCAGGCTGCTGAATGATTTGGAAAAACAGGTTACGTTGGAGAAATTGGCCGAAAACGAAGGTTATGGTCGAAAAAAATTTCTTCAAAATTTTACGACCCAGGTAGCTTTTTAGGACGTATAGCAAAATAATATTAAAAATTTATTTTTTACGGATTTTTTTTGTTGACAACTACTTCTTAATAATGTAATTTAATATAATAAATTGTGAGAAAGGTGACTGAAAGAGTTCGTTTTTTATCTGGAGCTTGTAAGGACGGAGAAGTGAGACTTTGCGCTCTTGAAGTATAAGAAGAAAGGGAGGAATGCCTATGGATTTCCCTTAAAGTAAACAAATAGGGATTGAGTTCGTATCAATGGACTGAGTATAACAAGTCGTGTGCTGCGGTTTGTCCGCGGCAAAGAAGTTAAGTTGAATTAAAGGAGAAAAAAATGAAAATCCCAAAAATAGTTATTTTATGTTTTGCGATGGCTTTGACCCTGTTTTGTACGGCTAATGCAACTGCCCAGTGCAGTGTAGTGTACATTGGTCAAGATATTATTACCGGGGGAGATTGGGACGGCGTGACAGATCCATTGAATCCCGTGGGCAGCCCTATTGGAGTCTATGGGTCCTATGCACACATTTTGCCAGGTGCGTGCGGGATTGACCTCGAGTACCCCTTAGGTCCTTTCGAGGTTCCTTTAGGAGAGTATGAACCTGAAGAACTTCCAGGGCTTCTTATGGATGACCCGTTCTTTTGGACAGAGGCGCAGGTCAACGGGCTTCTATGTTACGCACCCGATCCGCCCTACAACGATGAATATCAATCGCTTAATCCTCCGGTCACCTACCTTGTCAGGGGAACTGTGGTCGGCCCCACAGGTGAGCCGTTCCCACTGGACTACATCCAGCATCCCGCATTTACATGGGCGTGGGAGGACTGGCAGGCTTCACAAGGCGCTGATCCGAGGAGGGTCTACTACAGGACTCTCGGCCTCCCTGACCATTGGATACTGGCCTGCTGGGATGACGGCGGCGAACGCTGCTTCCCCGAGAACGGTTACATTGACTTCGAGCTGTATTTCCCGGAAGGAATGTATCTGCTGTCACTTTACGCATACGACAAAGAGGCTGATGGTAGTAGAGTGTCGCAAGAGTACCAAATCTTCGACCTGGCGATGACACCACTGCTGGCAAGTGAGCAGATAAGCGGCACCGACTATACAGGCGGTATATACAAGATTTACAGGATTGAAGCCGGAGCAGGAGGCTGCACTATAATTGTCCGGGTAAATAATGATGAAGGCCATGATCCACTTACAGGCTTTCAGGTGAATATTCTTCTTAGTGGTATATTTGTTGACAAACTGTCAGTCCCTGGCCACACGATAGGTTTCTGGAAGAATAATGTCGACAAAAACATAGATGGGGAAAATGCCAAAGGAAAGGACAAAAACGGAAACGCACAGCTTACACAAGGGGAAATGATAGCGCTCCTTGATGGCATACTATTGAGTCCGACCGAATTCTGCCCCGAAGTAGTAGCAGCCTTCGTCGGTCTGAGTTTGGAAGAAGCCAGTGCGATTCTCAATAACCACAAAGGCCCGATACTTCAAAAGGCAGATGCTCAGGTACTGGCTCTACTGCTCTCAGTCGGGTATTATAGTGGCATGGATTCGGACTACCTGCTGAGTCCAATATACCTGCCTGATGTTGGGCAGGCCGGAGGAGCGTTCCTGGGAATACTGTCGGACGCCGTTGGTCTGATCCTTTCTGAGTACTGCGCCGGAAACTACGACGTAGCTCACGAGTTGGCCACGATACTTAACGAGATGGAATAAGGAACCGAGTGCTCTATATTGCTGTTAGCAGCAATATAGACTTGGTGTCTTAATGTTGAATTCAGGGGTGTGCAATGTGCACACCCCTGTTTTTTAAAACGCAAATTCAAAATCCCATACCGTTATTTTACGGCCGGTTGGCGGAATATACCCTCGGATTCGGCGACAGATTACAAATTAGCAACAAAACAAAATTCCTGCTTTTCATATCCCGCATTACTGCCTCCTTTTTCATCCCTCTTTTCACACCTTCAGCGATTATTTAGGTTTCCATGCTGCCCGGCTGCCGTCGATCGCGCACTGGTAGCGCAGGGGTTCGACGACGTGAGGATTTGAGCCGTCGGGCTTAATGACCCACACGGGGCGTTTGTCGCCGCGTTTTTCCCTGTATGTCTTTTCCATCAGTTCCTTGTCACGCCAGAATGCGTTGTCTGTCACGCGTATGGAAATCCACTTGCCGTCGGGCGACCACGCCGCGGGACAGGTTATCATGCCAAGCTGTGTCAATTGCCGCACATTGCCGCCGTTGGCATCGCAGATAAATTGTTCGAGGGCCTCGCCGACCTGGTTTGCGTAGACGATTTTTTTGCCGTCCGGCGAGAAGTTCGGATAGACGGCGCCCATTTTGTTTGTGCCGTAAGTGAGCTGCCGGCGGTTCGAGCCGTCGGCGTCGCAGAGAAATACGCACCAGCCTTTGCCGTCGGTCTCCGTGAAGGCGATTGTTTTTCCGTCCGGCGAGATGCAGGGGTCGTGGCCTTCGCCGAAGATTTTGAAATTGTCTCCGTTTGGAGAGATGCCGGCCATGCAGGGTTTCTCGCCGTGGAAGCCGAAGACGATTCGCTCGCCGGACCAGCTTGGCATATACGTCACGGTCGGGTCCTTTTCGTGCGTGAGCTGCCGAACGTTAGAACCGTTGGCATTCATCACGTAAAGGTTATAAGTGCCGTCGCGGTTGGAAGTAAACGCCACCTGCCTGCCGTCGGGCGACCAACAGGGGTAACGTTCCTCGGAGTCGGGGCTTCGAGTCAGGTTGGTTGCGTCACCCGTATCCGGGTCCATCAGGAAGATTTCGGTTTCTCCGGTGCGAACCGATGTGATGAGGAATTTATGGCCTGCTAATTCTCCGGCGTATATCACAGGGGTTAAAATCAGCAATAAGAGCAGGGCGGGGATTAGTGCAAAATGACTTATTTTGCCTTTCATTTTTTGTCACCTCCTGATTTATAGGAATCTTCACTTTCTGTATTTTTATGAATCCTGCTGATTTTATATGTTCGGCCGGGAAAGTAAACGAGTATTTCCGCGCCGGCAGTCAGGCCGGATACAGCCGTGACAAGATAGTGCCGTTTCTATTAAATTAGTACAACTTTTGCTATTCTGTCATTCCGGCCTTGAGCCGGAATCCAAAAGCACGACAATGGATTCCCGCTTTCGCGGGAATGACAAAATGTGACAATTACTTTTAGAAACGGCAGTGGTTAAAGGGGCTAAAGGCTGAACTGCGTTCAGCGTTACAGCTAACGAAATCAATTCTTTCTTGCATACTAAGCAGAAACCTCTAATATATCGCCATGAAGAAGTTTCTTAACAGGATAATTTGCGGCGATTGTATAGAAGTTTTGGGCAAGGTTGATGAACCGTTTGCCGATCTTATCTTTGCCGATCCGCCGTTCAATATCGGCTACAAGTACGACAAGTACTACGACAAGGTCAAAAAGAAAAACTACATCGCCTGGACGAAAGAGTGGATGAGCGCCTGCAAGAAGGTCCTCAAGCCTAACGGCTCGTTCTATATCGCCATAGGCGACGACTATGCAGCGAACGTCAAGATCATCGCCGATGAGCTTGGCCTTATTATGCGAAACTGGATAATATGGCATTATACCTTCGGCCAGCAGACAAAAACCAAATTCGCACGGGCACACACACATATTTTTTATTTTGTGAACGACGAGAACAATTTCACCTTTAACGACTATGCGGTCCGCGTTCCTTCGGACAGGCAGCTCATCTATAACGACAGGCGGGCCAATCCCGCGGGCAAGATGCCTGATGACGTCTGGGGCGGATACCCGCGGGTCTGCGGAACATTTAAGGAACGTGCCGGCTGGCACCCCTGCCAGATGCCGGAGAGCCTGCTGAAGAGAATCATAGCGGCAAGCTCCAACCCGGATGACTGCGTACTCGATCCTTTCAGCGGCTCGGGAACAACTGCAGCGGCAGCGTGTCAATTGGGAAGGGGCTATGTCGGCGTGGAAATCTCTGAACAGTACGTCGAAAATTCAAACAAACGCCTGGCCCAATTGAAAAAACAACGTTCCAATGACTTTTTATTCAACGTTACTGAACTGGATGAAATTAAGCGGCTTTCGATTGACATCAGAAGAACGCCAAAAGAAATCATTGCAGATAAAGATCTACTGAAGCTTTTCACAAATCAACTTAAGGTGCGAATGAACAACCACAAGCAATACAGCACGAAGGTTGTAGCAACGGCTTTAGAAGGATTAACCGGTTGAAAAATGTGCGAATGAAAAAAAATCTGCTCGTTGCTTTGCCGTTTATCGGCACTGCCGTGATGCTGACGGTGATTCAGGCGCCGATAGGACTGTCGCCGCTGGCCTGGGTATCGTTTGTGCCTTTTATTATTGCCTGCTCGCCGAAGACCAGGCCTCGGCGATTATTTCTTTTCGGCTACGTCATCTCACTGTGTTACTGGCTCGGCAATTTGTACTGGGTCGCCCCGGTGACGATTGTCGGCTGGCTTTTGTTCTGTCTGTACACGGCGCTGCTGTGGCCTATCCTTGCGCTCTGCCTGCGTTATTGCCGGATGAAGAAGGTGCCGCTTTTTTTGGCGGCGGCTGTATTAATCGTCGGCATCGAACGGATGCAGGGCTTATTTTTGGGTGGTTTTTTCTGGCGGTTCCTGGCTCACAGCCAGTACCGAAATGTCACGATGATTCAAATCGCCGACATTTTCGGTGCCGGCGGTGTTTCTTTCCTGATAGCGATGGTTAACGGGCTGTTAGCTGAGCTGATAGTTACTATCCGCCGAAAGAAGATTTTGACATTCGTTCAGTTTGCCGGCACAGCAATCGTTTGTGCGGCAGTGGTTGCCACCTTTGCCTACGGGTGGTGGAGGATCGATCAGGAAGCAGAATGTGTAAAAGAAGGGCCGCCGGTTGCTTCGCTTCAGTCGAATGTCCCTCAGTCGGTCAAAAGGACGTTCGAGTCCGGCGACGATTTGTTCACAAGCCTGATGGAGCAGAGCAAGGCCGCCGCCCTGGCCGGAGCCGAACTGATAGTCTGGCCCGAGACGATGGTGCAGGCCACGTTAAATCCTGAAGTGTTGGGCCTTTTGGAGTCTTCTCACTCCTGGAATGTTTTTGATAACGCGCTTCGGCAGCATGCCAAAGATACTGCTTTTGTGCTCGTGGGTGCGTACGGGGGAACTCCCAAAATAGAGGACAATTTCGAAATCCGCCTGATACAGAGATTCAATTCGGCTTTTATGTACAAGAGAAACGGTGACAAAGCGAAGGATGTCTACAACAAAATCCACCTTGTGCCGTTCGGGGAAGTATTGCCGTTAAGGAAGTCCCTGTCGTGGTTTTATGAGCTGCTGATGAAGGTCAAGTTCATCCCTTACAATTTCGATTATTCGCTCGATTACGGCAGTGAATACACGATTTTTGAGATGACCGGGTCCGAAGACAATCAGGCTCAGGTTTACAAATTCGGCGTGATGATTTGTTATGAGGACACCGTTCCTGAGATTGGCCGAAGATTTGCTTTGGACAAGCAGGGGGGCAAGAGACTCAACTGGCTGGTTAATATAAGCAACGATGGCTGGTTTGTCCGATTCAAGGACGAACAAGTACTGCCGAGCGAGGAACTTACCCAGCATGCGGCGGTTTGTGTGTTCCGTGCGGTCGAGAACCGGCTTGCCATCCTGCGAAGCGTCAATACCGGTATCAGTTGTCTTATCGATAGCGCCGGACGCATAAGAAATGGTTTTATGGCGGGTGATTTACCCGTAGGGGCGAGAGACCGGACGGGCATGGCGGGATGGTTCATTGACAGAATACCCATCGATAACAGGGTAACTATTTTCAGCAAATACGGCGAATGGCTGGATTTTTGTTGTGAAGTTTGTGTTATTTTACTCATAATAGTGTTGCTTTCGGGAAAATTTTTCAGAACAAAAAAACTTATTGATCAGGGACGGCCAGATGTCAAGCATATCCAAAAAAGATAAAGCGCAAAAGCACAAAAAAATAGTTGCTTCCATCGTTTATGCCTTGCTTTTTGCGTGCGTGACCGTATTTGTCTTCGGATGCGAAGAATCCTCGCAACCAACATTGGGAGATTTCTACGTTACTAACATAGCTTCCCCCCGGGCGGAAGCCTATCGGATTATACAAAATGCTCTGGCCGATACTAATCCGGTAGCCAAAGTTAATGCTATCGAAGTGGTCGCCACCACCGGACAAATTCAATTGATGCCTAAAGTACAGAGGCTTCTTCAGGATGAATTTACACCTGTTAGATTTGCAGCGGCTTTGGCTGTGGGTGATATGCAGTACTCTCCAGCGAAAAACTCGGTGAGCCCATTGTTAAAGGATAAAGATGTAAATGTAATCGTTGCAGCCTCTTATGCGATGGGGAGGCTTGGCTCGGCCGAGTATTTCGAAGTTATTCGCAAAGCGCTAAACAGCAACGATCAGACGGTTAAAGCAAACGCTGCTTTTCTGCTCGGCAAAACGGGGGACAAAGGCTCATTGAATTTACTCAAATCGGCACAGGAAGATAAAAATACCAATGATAAGGTCAGGTTTCAGATATTAGAGGCCAGGGCCAGACTCGGTGAAGAAGAGGTATTACAAAAGTTATGGGCAATAGTTTACAGTGCTTTTGCAGATGACAGAATTATGGGCATAAGAGCAATGGGGCTTCTTGGCACTTCAAAGGCCAGAGATATCCTGGTTACCAAGTTGGATGATAATGTATTGGAAGTCCGCCTGGCAGCCGCCGGGCAACTTGGCAGGCTTCGGGACAGAATCGGTGAGACGGAAGTACTCGATGTTTTCGAAAAAAATCTCACAGGCGGCCTGGATAGGGAAGCAGGCGAGCGGGCCAATGTGCTTACTGCACTGGCAATCGGTG
>Ga0307379_10003873_pt1 | contig 21542 bp, 24 predicted proteins | sample UN2MG_FD_202237 | JGI IMG/M metagenome (GOLD analysis project Ga0307379, IMG submission 202237) | Soil microbial communities from Risofladan, Vaasa, Finland - UN-2 | ecosystem: Environmental > Terrestrial > Soil > Coastal area > Acid sulfate soil | place: Finland: Risofladan, Vaasa | collected... | reverse complement strand
CTAGTTGAAAAGATGATAACTTTGGCGAAATTGATACAAACAAGGTGTGGTAGTTCGCATCAATGTGTTGATAAAGTAACCTAAATACGTAAGTTGCCGAGTGGTTAAAGGCGATAGTCTCCAAAACTATTCTCTTCGGAGTTCGTGGGTTCGAATCCTACCTTGCGTGCTAATCTAAACTCTTTTCAATACTGTTTGAAATCCTTAACATTTCTTCATATTGGTCAGCAGTAAGGTCATGGAAATAAAAATTAATTGGGTCTACGTGTCTTTTTTTATAAATTACTTCATAATGCAGATGCGGTCCTGTTGATAATCCAGTATTTCCTAACGTACCAATAACATCACCACGTTTAACATATTGTCCCTTTTTTACCATTATTTTATTCATGTGGGCATATACTGTAGAATAATCTGAATTATGTGAAATTTTAACATATTTACCATAACCATAAAATGATTCAGAAGCAATATTAATTACACCATCAGCAGTGGCATGTATTGGTGTTCCAACACTAGCAACAAAATCCATTCCGTGATGCATTTTCTTTACTTTATATATTGGATGCATTCTCATCCCAAAACCAGAAGATGTTCTACGAAGGTCAGTATTCGAAATTGGTTGAATTGCAGGTGTGTGGCTAAGTCGTTCATTATTAATTCCGATTTCAATTATTAATTTCCTAAAATAATAATTACTAAGTTCTAATCTCATTTCAATGTTCGATAATTTATTACCAATTTGATTTATTGTATCGGCAAAAGTTCCTTCGTAATCAGAAACAAATCCTGATTCGAATCGTTGATTTAGTTTTGGTGTTGAAAATAATGATTGATATATAACACTATCTTTTTGCTCTAAAATATCAAGTAGTTGTTGTAATTCATTTGTTTTATTATCAATAACATAAAACTCATATTTTAAAGCATTTAACTCCTGAATTAGTCTCATTTCTTTTGGTGTGTTAAAGATTTGAGATAATGATATAATTAAAATAACACTAATTAGAATCTGGATTATAAATAATTTTAACATTAAATTTCCAGTTAAAATTATTTTATTATAACTAAGATTTTTCTTATTGTATCGATAAATTGGTAATTTTATTTTCATATTAATAAATACCGAAACACTTGCTATTTACCAAAAAGTTTAATACTTTTATCATTTTGTATTTATAAGGGAAAGTTATTAATAAATGTATATAATTTCAAAACATAAAGATTATTATGATGGTGTTGTCGGTTCAATGGGAATTGACAAAACACTTGTCTATGAACGCAATTCTGAGGAAATTACTGATTCTAATTTATTCCCAAAAGAATTTCGAAGAAGTCTTAATGCTGGTTGGCATGGTGTTAATCGAGATAATCCTTTCTTGAATATTAAACATGGTGATATTGACCACAAAAAGACAAAGAAGTATAAGAAAACTAATTTCTTTATTGTCGGATTTTGTGGGAAACTTTATTTAGGATGGAAATTTCAATATGAAATAAAGAAAATAAGTGAGGAAACAGGATTAATTTATGATGATTGGGAAACAGATATTATTTATGGGTATGAAAACGCCAAAGAATTTCTTAAAGACAATTATTGGAGAAGCAATTTTGAAGACGATATTAAATATATAACAAACTATGACCCAATTGGAATCTTTAGAGAATTAAAGATACCTATTTTCATTTATGATAGCGATAGAAAGAAACCACGCATGAGTGAGGTTTTCATTAAAAATCCAGTGCTTAAAGATTATGAATTTTATAAGGTTATGGATGCCTTTACAGCGTTTCAGGAAGTAAGTATGTTTATTGGTGGTGTTCTAGGTATTGGAGAAAAAGAAATGATTGAAGTCGCTGATAAGCATAAAATAACACAGCATGGTTTTAATAAATGGAGTTTCAGAAAAGAGCCGACTAAAAAGAAATGAAAGAGATAAATAAATTATATATAATACCAGCAATTTTTATTGAATATCGAGAAGATGGTAATGTCCTATTGAAATGTTTACAAGGTGAAGAAATAGTGAATAGGGCATTTGAACCAATTTTGGTAAGAGGAATTAAAGACCCAAAGTATTTATTGATTGGTATTAAGACTGGAGCTAACATGATGCAGATAGATATGTGTGATGGTAGTGACTATGAAAACCTATTTCGAGAGAAATGGAATGTTCTTTTAAAATAATGGGGGCGGTTTGGCTTTGACAGCGTGAAGGTCAATAAGGAAAGCAAGTAGTAGTTGAATCGGACTACTTAAAAAAGGTTCATAACAATAATTGCAGAAGACATTATGTCTATTCCAACATCTCTTACGAGAGGTAAAAGCGTATTTGTGAGTAACGCTGAACTCGCACTTGTAGCATAGGAAGCAGTAAAAACAGCAAAGAACCCCTTTTTCAGTAGGGTAAACTGAATCTATAATTCGGCAGCATAGGCTAAAAAGTGCCGATAATTTGGAAAGTTAGAAAACTTTATCCTAAACTTGTAGAAAACTAATTAATCGCATGTTTGGACGGGGGAATCGATGCCCCCCGCCTCCACCACATAATTTCCAGTTCCACAATATTTATATTAAAATATAATATTGTGGGAAACTGGAAAAAAATAGAAAAACTGTAATGACAACATGTAAAACATCTGGTAAGTCATTTGAAAAAATTAAGACAGAATATGATAGAATTGAATTAAAATCTGAAAATCATTATTGTTCTCGTAGTTGTTGTGGTAAAGACAATATTAAAAAAAAGTTTGGTGAGTTTTTCGGTAAAAATAATAATCCGAAACTACCAATTAAACGAGATAAATTTACGGGATTTCGCGAATTTATTAGAAGAGCCAAAAATAGGGATAAATTAGGTGACTTAACATTAGATGATTTGGTTGAACAATGGAACAAACAAAAAGGTATTTGTCCATATACTGGAATTAAATTGAAACTTAGAGATAATCACAATATACATGTTTTCGACTTAGCATCATTAGATAGGATAGATTCTAATAAATTATATGAAAAAGGAAATGTTGTATTTGTCAGTACACCAATTAATTATATGAAAAATTCAATGAGTGTAGAAGAAACTGTTGCTTTTTGCAAAAAAATTGCTTTATTTTGGAATAAATAAAATATCATATATATGACAAATAAAACTTAAAGACCGTGTGCACACATAGGCATCTGGACTTCATGAGAAAAGTTGTCAAAGGATTGAGTGGAATGTTGAAGTTCGACTCTTCAATCAATCACTTTAAGAAAGTCACCACCCATATTAATGTTTAAATAATATCATTATGGCTGAAATGTTGAAGAAATTATTGGAACATCTTGAATCTCCAGAAGGTCGGAAATCGTCTGAGGATTATTGTAAGAATCTGGCGAAGAAAGAAGAAATTAAAAAGAAACGATATGAACGTTTCGAAGAATGGCTTAAGACTAATGATTTTGAAAAATTAATATATCGATTACTTTTGGAACATGGTGAAGAATGGCGAGAAAAATGTTGGGAGAATGGGTGTGAGGTATATCCAAACAATAAATTAGAATTTTTAATTGATTATGTTGTCCATAACACTGAACCAGTTAAAGTCCCTAAACTTAATAATAAATATGGATTTACTAATCAAATTTGGTTTTTTAAGGGTTATTATTTCCAAATGACATGGGGTCAAGGTATGGTAACCGACATTTATAATGGTAGTGATTTAAAACACTTATTACAGGTATGAAAACATATAATAAACTAGTAAGAGACAAAATTCCTGACATCATTAAAGCTGATGGTGGGAAATGTAAGTTCCATATTGCAAATAAAAAAGAAGAGTTTAGTAATATGTTAAACAGTAAATTATTTGAAGAAGTAGAAGAATTTATTGAAAATCCTTGTGCCGAAAAAATTGCTGATATTCTTGAAGTTATTGAATTTATTGGTGGAATGCATAGTATTAGCTTAGATGAAATTAAAGAAGTTAAAAAGAAGAAAAGAGAAGAACGTGGTAGTTTTAAATTAAAAATTGTTTTAGATAATGTGACACATTAATAGTATCTGATATACACATAGGAAGAGAAGATTCTAAAATAGGTTTATTATCTAGCTTCTTAATTGATAATGTTGAAATTATTAAATAACCACTTGGCTCTGTGGCGAAATTGGTAGTACGCGCTGGACTTAAAATCCAGTCCTCAGTAATGGGGGTGTCGGTTCGACTCCGACTAGAGCTACAAAAAATAAAATTATGGGAAAAGAATGTTTTACTTGTGCTAATAAACTCAGTACTGAACTTACTCAGGAACAGAGAAAACAAATGAGAATCGATGAAAAAGCGAAAGGTGTTAAATTTCCTCGTATACCTGAATTGATATTTCATTGTAAGATAACTAAGAAACGAATATCTCAAATTGACTCTGCATGTGAAGATTACACACCCAATGCTGATATGGTTGATATTAGAAAAATGATTAGTAAAACAGCAACTAAACTTCGTAAAGAACTTGAAAATAAGAAATAAAGTTTAAAGTTTGGTGGTATTGTCACAAATAAACAAAGGCGGGTTTGGTTTCCCAACATCGGTAAAAATCGGTGACATGAGTTCGAGTCTCACCACCATACTTTTTTAAAAATAAATGATATGGGTAAAAGGAAGAAAACTAGAAATTTAGAATAATGATACCTTACGGAAAAAATAAAAAAATGCGAAGAAATCTTCCAGATAACCATCCATCAAAAGGATGGGTTAATTGGTGGGAAGTAGAACTTGGTGGTGTAGATAAGGGTAGTGAGCGTCAAGAAGCCAAGAGAGAAACAAGAAAGGAACTCGATGAGATTGATTAGAAAAAAACTACCTAAAGATAATGATTGTGGTTGTGGAAAACGGGTAAAAAAAACGGATAGAAAAAAAATACAATATAAGAAAATAATAAAAAAAGATAACCCCAGATGACGGAACTGGCATACGTATTAGATTCAAAACCTAAGTTTTGTGGGTTCGACTCCCACTCTAGGGACAATTTGACAAGGTTAATAGTACCAACGGGGTACATACACAGCAAATGACTGTGGTAAGAAATAATGAGGTTCGAATCCCGCCTTTGTCACTATTTATATTTGAGACTATGAAAGAAAAACTATTGAAAAAAAGAAATGAGATTCTTCAAAATTTTGCTGATTTTATTATTAAAAGACTTGAACATAGTAAAACCGAACAAGAAATTAATGTTTGGTTGACTATTGGAATGAATCTTGATTTTTGGTGTGTTGAAAGAGAAGTTTATTTAAATTAACATGAGATTATTTAAAAGAAAAATAGAGAGAAAGAACCAGATTTAGCAAATGAAAAAGCTATGCGAATGTCTTTAAAGAGTCTTGAATGGATTTTTAATAATAGGAAGTATAACGAAATTATTAATAAAAATTTGTAATTATGAAAAAAAGATTTTACGCCTTGTAACGCAACTCTAATGGTGCGTTTACAAGTATGAAAGTAAAGAAAATTGTAGACACTTCTACTAATCGTGGTGAGTTTAATCGTGCTTATAAGGAATATCAGGAACGAACAAGTAACCTTAGATGTTCTTATTGTGGTTACCATAAGAACGAGAATAGAACTTCTAAATGGTATGGTGGAATCATTTATGATGACATGGAAACATGTCGTGGTAAAAGGAAAGGAACTAATATTAGATTTCCTAATTGGAAACTTGTTTCTAAGAACAGGAAACAATGGATGAGAAAACCTATTGTTATTAAAACAAATAAATCTCGTTGGAATAATAATACATATATCGACATCAAATGGTGACAACTATTCTGAAGAAAAATGAAATAAAAATAGAAAACGGAACATATATTGCGCAGTGGTAGAGGTGGTTTCTCACAATGGTCTCATAAGCCATAGACAACGGTTCGAGTCCGTTCTGCGCAACTAACCATAGGTCGAGAGTTCGATTCTCTCTCCCGCTACTAAATTTCCAATACGTATTTTGAATAAATTATAATTGAGGGACAGCACCATAAAATTTAACTAAACATATTTTTGTTTCAAAATTAAAATCTAGGGATTCGATATATAGACTTTCATTTAACTTCAAACCAGCATCGGGTATCTGGAATTTCCAAGGTTCATCTGAAATATTCTTATCAATTTCTTGTTCAATCTCATTACTTTGTTTATTGAGTAAAATCACTTTATATGTACCTTCGACACTATCTCCCCTAACAATAAAGTTTTCAATACCATTATCATTCAACCAAAATCCAATACGCCAATCGATTATTATATCGCTCTCTTTAATATCCACATCAAAATCAGAGGAAAATGATTGGAAATTATAAAATGTTGAATTAGTTAATTGTTGACGAAACTTAAAATTATCGTGTTCCATCACATAACCTTCTGCCAATATTTTGTGGAATTCTTCTTTGATTATGTTTTTGATATCCATAAAATTGTAATTTAACATAAATACTCTATGAAATCTAAAATTCTTTTATATCTTTGTAGTTATTAGAATAATGGAAAATTTTAATTAAAATGAATAAATTACAGAGATTTTTTCATAAACATAAATGGATTGATTATGATGGTATGCCAAAAAGTATGTTTATTAGAGTATATAGACGTTTATCATTTCCAGTATATCAAAAATGTTCTAAATGTGGTGAGAAAAGAATACACCCCAATAATGAGGGTTATGTTACAATGAAAGACCTTGGAAACTAAATAAATATAAGAATGATAGAGATAGGAAAGAAACCGATAGTGGTTAACTTGTTTGCGGGACCGGGAACAGGCAAGAGCACATCCTGCGCACAAATCTATTCTGATTTAAAATGGTTTGGTATTAATTGTGAAATGGCACGTGAATTTGCAAAAGATAAGGTTTGGGAAAAATCAATCGGTGTTCTTGATGACCAAATTTATATTTTTGGTAAACAACAACACAAACCAAGAGTTTTAATGAATGAAGTTGATGTTGTTATAACAGATTCCCCAATATTGTTTTCAATAATTTATGATAAAACTGGAAACGTAAATTTTAGAAATCTTATTATTGATGTTTTTCATGAATATGAAAATATAAATATCTTTCTTGAAAGAACAAAACCATATAATCCTAAAGGAAGATTACAAAGTGAAGAGAAAGCAAAAATATTGGATAATCATATTAAAAATTTGCTGGATGAACTGGAAATCGACTATATGACAGTAAAATGCACCAAAGAAGATATTGCAAAATTAAGTGAGTTTATATATTTCATACTTAATTAAATAAATTATAACAAAATGCAAAAATTAGCGTATAAGTTATTTAGGAAGACGAAAGATAATAGAATCACTTCGTTATTCATTAATAAAACCAGAAACTTGCCATTAGGTTTATGGATGGAGGCGCATAATTATCCCACAAAGGGATTTGCCGAACGAATGGGTTGGCATTGTACAGCAGAACCTAATGCTCCACACTTGAAGATGAAATTAAAGAGTGGTGAGGTCAGGGTTTGGAAAAAAGTAATGATTGAAGACTTTACTGAATTCAAGAGACCTGAAAGTCAAGGTGGTTTATGGTACTTGGCAAAACGAATAAAGATATTAGATGATTAATAAAGAACAAGTATTTGTCAATGAGAAACATTGGCGTGGGATGGGTGATAACGAACTGAATGACTTCACTCAATTGATTTTTGATTATTATCGTCAGGAAGGGTTTCCTTATTACCCAATTGATATGGAATCCAGAGAAAAGGATTTCAAAAAACTCATGTCTTATGATTTAAATAATATGTGGGAATATGATATTCGTAATGGGAATGTTGTGAAACAAACCATGCATGGTTTGGGTTTAGCATGGTCATATTTTCCTGATTCATTTAATGTTAGGTGTGGAGATAAAATGACACCTTATGAAGCATTCATGAATGATGAGATTTTTATGAATGTTATTAAGAAGAGATTGAAAATGGGTACATATATCTCAGATTCTGGTATAAGGAAAATGTTAAAAATATATACTGGAGTACAAGCTGTATCTAATTTCAGACCAACTGCTGCTGCTGCGATTTATAAACGTTATGGTGATGGTGTTGTTTGGGATATGTCTGGTGGTTGGGGTGGTAGAATGTTGGGTGCTATAAAAGCGGGTGTTAAAGAATATATTGTTACAGAACCATCAACTAAAACTGAAATGGGGTTAGTTGCTTTACGTGAAGATTTTGGTGGAAACACTTCAATCGATATTTTTGGATTAGGTAGTGAGGATTATGTGCCTGATAAAAATAGTTTGGATTTATGTTTTACTTCTCCACCATATTTTGATTTGGAGAAATATAGTGGAGAAGAAACTCAGAGTTATATTAAATATCCAAACAAGAAGGATTGGATTAATGGGTTTTTAAGTCAGACATTCGAGAACTGTCATTGGGGATTGAGACAAAATGGTTACATGATAATTAACATGGCTAATATAAAAGGTAATGACCTTGAAGTTGATATGGTTAAAACTGCACATAGATGTGGTTTTACTTTACTTAAAACACATCGTTTGGCATTATCAAATGTTAATCTACGAGATAAAGGACGAAAGTTCAAATATGAACCAATTTATGTTTTTATAAAGAAATGAAAATGTTAGAAAAAATCGATTGGAGTGTTTTAAACACTTATATTGAACAGAACTTAATAGTTGCAAATAAGCATTTAGAATACGATATCTGGATACTCAACTATAGTCCAAAAGCTCAATCAAATAAGTTTTGGGATGAATATACATTGTCTTGTCGTGGAATGGTTGTCGATGCAGATGGTAAGATTCTGGCTCGTCCTTTCCAGAAGTTCAAGAACTATGAAGAACACGACCCATCAGAAATTGATATGTCTCAGGATTATCAGATTTTCGAGAAAATGGATGGTTCTCTAATTATTATATTTTACTATGAACCACGTATGGAATGGATTGTGGCTTCAAGAGGTTCGTTTATCTCAGAACAATCAGTAGAAGCTAGAAAAATGCTTGGGTTGAAGTATGAAAAACTTAATATTGATTGTACTTATTTGTTTGAAATAATATACTAATTATTCATGAAACTGAATTGTTTTTCATTATTAAATGTATTTATAAAAAATAATTAAATAATGAAAAAAAATGCTTTTGTATATATTTGGGAAAACATGACAAACGGTAAAAAATATATTGGATATCATGTTGGGGATTTAAATGATGGATATATTTCATCATCACACAGTAAATTATTTTGGGATGATTTTAATAATAAAAAAATGTCTTGGAATCGTACAATTATATTTACTGGTGATTCAACATCTTGTTTAATTGAAGAACAAAAAATGTTAAAAAATATTGATTTAAATGATTCCAAATATTATAATAATGCACGTGGGGCAAAAATAATTTTTACTGATGAGGTTAGAAAAAAATTAAGTGAGTCCAGTAAAAAGAGATGGGAATTGATGACTGATGATGAGAAAAAAATAAGAAATTTAAAAATATCTAAATCAAAAAGAGGTGTACCAAGGAAAAAAGAGACAATATCTAAATTAAAAAATTTTTATAAATCAGATGATTATGTTGGTATTATTTTAAAAGAAAATTATTTTGAAATAAGCAAAAAAATAATAGAATCTAATACTGGTAAAAAAAGAACTGAAAAATTTAAAAATGAACAAAGTATTAGATTCTCTGGGGAAAATAACCCAATGTTTGGAAAGAAACGGTCAGATGATTTTAAGGAAAATAGAAGAAAATGTTTTATTGAAAATAATCCGGGTAAAAATAAGAGTGAAGAAACTAAGAGAAAAATAAGTGATAGTAAAAAGGGAATTCCAAGTAAAAGTAAAGGAAAACTAAGAAAAAAAATTGTTTGTCCACATTGTAGTAAGGAAGGTGGTGAGGGTATTATGTATAGATGGCATTTTAATAATTGTAAAGATAAAAATAATGGGTGGTAGAAATAGAATAGTGGTTGATTATGGTGATAGGGAAGAATTAGTATTACTTGCAAGAGTAGAAACTAATTCAGGTAATGAATTAGCATATAATGATTTGGTAGATAACTATTCGAGATGGTTTACTGTTGTTAAGAAACATGATATTAATATCAATAATCTATCTGAACTCAAGGCATTAGAAGAAGATAATATGGAAGGTTTTGTGATTAAGTTCGCAGATGGTTTCCGTGTAAAGGTAAAGTTCAGTGAATACGTCAGACTACATGGTATTTTAACAAATGTTTCTAACTTGACTGTCTGGGAACACATGAGGGATAACTATGAGTTTGACGAATTACTGGACAGAGTTCCTGATGAATTCTATGAGTGGTTAAAAAGGACTTCCAAAAAAATTCAAGACGATTACAATGAAATCGAAAGATTGGCTATAATTGAATTCTTGAAAATTTATCATATTAATGAATTAACTGACCGTGCAATATTTGCTGAACATGCAAAAATAAGTAAATATCGTGCAATACTTTTCAAATTATATGATAAAAGACCATATGCTGAGATTATTTGGAGGATGATAAGACCAGTTTATAGCAAACCATTTTCTCATAATAAAATTTAGATTATTGGGACGTAAAAAATTTATTTATAATAATCCACAATATAAAGCATTCATTTTCAGACATGCGGGACATGGAATACCAACTTCGAGAGAAGTATTAATTACCGACCCAGAAATAATAAACATGTAATTTTTAAAATAATTACGATTTTTTGTAACAATTCCTTGTTTAATTCGTATTTATAGATTAGTTTTGTATACTCAAAATATAAAAAGAGAAATGATGACAACTTTTAGTACATATTATTACGGTAAAAAATCTTATAAGAAATCTCTTATAGGAATCGGGATAGATATGTTTAAAGGTAAGATATAAAAGTAATGACTTTATACCAACCCCAAAAAAACCCGATTCGTAAGAGTCGGGTTTTTTGTTATAGAGTTCTTTGAAAATGATGTGAAAGTGAAAATTAAAGTTTAATGGAAATCGTGTGAAAGGTTTGTGTGTAACGATAGCAAGGGCGACCTTAAAAAACGTGAGCAGAGGAAGGTTCTGACAGGCATGAAAACTGGAAATACACTAGTAAATTAAATAAGTACTGGACACAATTAACATTATGAGTAAACATATCGGCTGCGCTTGTAGCTCAGTGGTAGAGCAGAGGAACGCACTTGCTATCCTTAATCCTCGTGCATGGGTTCGAGTCCCATCAGGTGACCAACAGTCGATATGAATTTTGCGCTTGTAGCTCAGTTGGTAGATGCACCTGTCTTTTAAACAGGGGGTCGTGGGTTCAAGTCCCACCGGGCGCACAAAATTATTTTCGAATGCTGAATCAGCGTAGAAAATTCATAATTTGGGTACGTTGAACAATTGGTGGTTCGCTGGATTGTAGCTCCAGTTCCTTCGGGACATGCAGGTTCGAGTCCTGCCGTGCCCACTCAGGTATGTGACTGTTTAGAATTTTCATAGGATTCCCCTGCTGAAGCAGCGTAGAAAATTCAATACACCTTCGTAGCTCAACTGGCAGAGTAATTGATTCTTAATCAATGGGTTGTGGGTTCGATTCCCATCGAGGGTACAAATGATGGTATAGCTCAACGGTAGAGCGATGTCAAGTCAGACATGGTATAAGAAATAGAATCTACATAATAATTATATAATAAAAGTAGAGGACATTTCTTCTTAACACTAAGGAGTGAGTTGTTTAACAATACCGATAGGTTAGTATGGGTTCGAGTCCCGTTACCGTCACCAAATTATGTTTTGTAGTTGATTTATCAGGTTTGAACTGGTTTATTTACTACAAAACATAATATATCGGACATTAAATCGGACATGTCCGATATTTTTTTGACTTTTTTCTTATTTTTATTTAGTCTAATTAAAAATAACTTGCATTTTAATTAAAAATAACTTGCATTTTAATTAAAAATAACTTATATTTGATGAAAATAATTTTAAATGCTTAAGTATAATAAAAATGGGTAAGAAAAAGAAAAAAGTAACAACCACAACAACCGTAACTACAGTCACAACTGAAGTTCCCGTAAACGAAAAAACACACATAATTTGTATACTCGATAGTAGCGGTTCAATGTCGAGCATTATGGATGATAGTATTGGTGCATTTAATGCTTTCCTAAAAAAACAAAGGGAATTACCTGATGAAGCAACAATAACTGTTGCATTATTCGATAGTAATAGGAATTATCAAGTACTTTATGATAACGTAGATATTAAGAAAGCAAAAGACCTCACATCTAGTGAATGGTATCCAAGAGGGATGACTGCGCTTTATGATGCAATTGGTAAAACAATTAATAACGATAAAGCTAGACTTGCTAGATTAGGTAATGAAGCACCTTCTAAAGTATTAGTTTGTGTTGTAACAGATGGACATGAAAATGATAGTAAAGAATATAATCTCGATAACATCAAGTCTTTAGTTAAGACTTGTGAAAAAGATAATTGGAATTTCATTTATCTTGCAGCAAACCAAGACGCTTTTAAAGTAGGTGATGGATTTGGAATTAGTATGGGAAATACAGTAAACTATACTGCAAGTGGTGCTGGTGTAAAGGATATGGCTTGTACATTAAATGAAGCAACTACTAAATATCGTGGTATGAGTGTTAATAGTGCTAGTTTTGATTCATTATCAAAATCACTTATTGATGATGATAAAGATAATGGTCAAGCTGATGTTGTAACAACAACTGATGCTTCAGATTCAATAAAAAAATAATTTTTTTCTATTTTTGTATCAATTTCACTTTTTTTAGGGAGCAATTTTTGCTCCCTTTTTCTTTAAATAATTAATTCCTAAAGTCTTAAAAAATCACTAAAAGTTTTAATTAAAATTTAGTGAAAAATAGTGAAATATTTTATTGATTTTTCTGTTATACCTTGTATTTATCCTAACAATTCAATATATTCGCAATCATAAAAATTTATAAAAAATTATTAATAGCATGACCCAAAAATTTAAGGAAACTTACACACAACAAGAAGTAGAAAAAGCAACATTAGAGTATTTTAATGGCGATACATTACCCACCGATGTCTGGATGAAAAAATATTGTTTAAAAGACGAAAATAATTATTACGAACTAACTCCCGATGATATGCACAGGAGACTAGCAAAAAAATTTAACGAAATCGAAAAAACATATAGTAATGAAATTAGTGATAATTTATCCGAATATGGTAAAAAAAGAAGTTCGTTAGAAACAGAGAAAATCTTTAATTATTTTAAAAATTTTAAATATATATCTCCACAAGGCTCAATTATGACTATGCTTGGAAATAACAATATGATTGGTTCTTTATCAAATTGTGTTGTTGTGCCCAAAATACATGATAGTTATGGTGGGATTATGTATTCTGACCAACAATTGGCGCAACTATTTAAAAGACGCTGTGTTAGTGAACATAGTTACGTTAAGGAAAAAAACAAAGGACTCATTAAAATTAAAGATATTCAAATAGGTGATTATGTTTTATCAAAAAATATTGAGAATAATGTTGATAAATATGAAAAAGTTTTAGATAAATTCGATACAGTTGTTGATGCAAATAATAGGGTTGAAATTATGCTATCAAACGGAACAATACTTCATTCATCGAAATTACACCCAATTTTAATTTTCAATGAAAATGGTTATGAATATGTTAATATTGAAAACTTAAAAATTGGAGATGTTGTAGTTAAACCAAAATTGAATGGAAAATTCTTTGATATCTCAGATGATGATAGTGTTAATGACATTTCATGGTTTATTGGACATCATTTAGGTGATGGGAATACTGGATTATGTAAATGTAAAACAACAAAAAACTACGGTAGGGGTGAATATGTTTATGAAAGATACAGATTTAGACTTTTAAGTAATTCAAAAGAATGTGTCGATAATTATGCTAAAATACATAAGTTATTATCAAATTCAAATATAAATGTTAGGTTATCGACAAGAAAGCATTATAAAAGTGATGTTTGGGAATATCATTCGACAATTAAAAAAAATAAGGAAATAATTGAGAACTATTTGGATAGTCAATCTGGGAATAAAACATATTCATCGTTTGTTCCGAACTATATAAAAAATAACAATACTTGGATTCCATTTATTTCTGGGTTGATTGATGCCGATGGATATATTAAAGATGGGGGTACAATTGAAATATCATTATCAAACAAATCGTTGATTGATGAAATATCATCATACATTTCATCAATTGGATTATTCTATAAAATATCCACTTATAATAATAAGAGAATTAATGAAAAAAGAACTTATAGAATTTTAATACATTACGATAAAACGTTTTTCAATTTAATAAGTAAATACATAATACATCCAGATAAATTAAGAAAACTTATTGAATATAAAAATAAAACACACAGCAAGAAGATATTTATTTCGGAAATAGAAAGAAACGATATTTTATATAATTATTATAAGGTAAAAAATAGGGGTAATAATATTAGCGCAATAATTTCATTATTAAAAAAAGAAAAAATTTTAGCATTATCGGGGTATGAATCACTATACTGTGATTCAATAATATCTAAAGAAAAATTAGATGAAATACGTCAAAGAATATATGTCACCGAAGTTAATATTGATGTTAACACTGAAAATTACATGGATATTGAGGTTGAAAATAATAATAATTTTTATTCTGGTAATTTCGGTTTAATAAATATTCACAATTGCGGAGCAGGAATTGATATAAGTACATTAAGACCAGCAAATACTTCGGTAACGAATGCTGCTGGCACTTCAACTGGTGCAATATCGTTTATGGAGCGATTTTCAAATACTACTCGTGAAGTAGGACAATGTTTATATGAATCGACTCAAATTTTAACTGAAAATGGAATTAAAAAAATAAGAGATGTTAATATTGGTGATTATGTTTGGACTGAAAATGAATGGGTTAAAGTCATCAATGTGATTAAAAACAAGAAAAAAACGTTTAAAATAATAACCAAGTTTGGTAATGAGATAATTGCATCAAAAGACCATGTTTTTAGTACTATAGATGGCGAAAAAAGACTTAGTGATTTTAATGTTGGTGATGAAATTAATATGATTTGGGGTAAAGGAAATGAAAACAATGAATATGTATCATTATTAAAACCAAATCTTGAGGGTTCTGGTAATAGATTGATTAAACATAAATTGCCAGAAATACTAAATGAAGATTTAGGGTATATTTTAGGTTACATGTATGGTGATGGGTCGTTTGATAAAAAAATATCGAAAACAACAGGAAATCATATAGGAACTGGTATTTCATTAGCATGTGCATTAGACCGACCAGAAATTATTAAGAAATTAAAAACATTATGGGAAAAAATATTTGGTTCTGAATTAAACACTAAAGAATGCGATGGAGAATGGCTTGTTTTGGGAAAATCATCACAACAAATATATAAATTTTTAGAAGAAAATGGTATTAGAAAAGAAAAGGCTGGTAATTTGATTTTCCCCGAAAAAATAATGAATTCACCCATATCAGTACAACTAGCTTTTATTGGTGGATATTTTGATGCTGATGGATACGCTTCAGTTAAAAAGAAAGGATATGCCTTCAATAGTATCGATAAAGAATTTTTATTGAAAATAAAATATATATTATCCTCATTAAATATTTTAACTAAATTACATGTCGAAGATAGAAGCATAAAAAAATGGCAAGACCTATATTCTCTTTGTGTTGTTGGTGCAAACTCTAAAATTAAATTAAAACAAGTTTTGAATGAGAGTCTTAAGTTAGAAAAGGCAACACTATCGGCAAACCGAGATTGTTTTTTATCCATCTATAAAAATAATAAATTAACCAATATTAAAAGTCATCATAAATATTCATATATTCCAGATAACACACAATATTTATCAATAAATGTTTTAAGAAGATTAAACGAAGATGATGTTGAAACAAAAATTTCAAATCCTGTTTTATATCAAGATTTTATTGAAGATATTAGTGAATTCGAAAACGAATCAAATGTATATGATTTGGTATTGGTTGATACCCATTTATTTTGGGCAAATGGTTTCTATGCTCACAATAGTGGGCGAAGGGGAGCTTTGATGACTTCAATAGATGTAAGACATCCCGACATTTTTGAATTTGTGAAAATTAAGAGGGATTTGAAGAAAGTTACTGGGTCAAACATATCGGTAATGCTTCGTGATGATTTTATGGAAGCAGTAGAAAATAATGGTAAATACGTATTAAGATTTCCTGTTGAATCCGATATTGAAAATGCACAAGTTACCAGAGAAATTAATGCCATTGATTTATGGAATGAAATTATTATATCGGCACATATGTCAGCCGAACCCGGTCTTATCTTCATGGATAGACAACATCAATATTCCACCTCATCAATTTATCCTAATTGGAAAAATATTAGCACAAATCCGTGTAGCGAAATTGCCATGAATGATGATAGTTGTAGACTTATGATTGTGAATTATTTTGGTTGTGTTGAAAACCCATTTACTGATAATGCTAGATTTAATTTCGAGAAATTATATGAAATATCTTATGAGGGTCAAAGACTTATTGATGATTTGGTTGATTTGGAATTATTGGCAGTTGAAAAAATATTGGATAAAATTAAAAGTGACCCAGAACCAGATTATGTGAAGTCTGTTGAGTTAAAAACTTGGGAAAATTTACGTGATAAAGGTAAGGAAGGTAGACGTACTGGTTTAGGTTTTACTGGAATTGGCGATGTGTTTGCTGCATTAGGAATGAAATACGATTCAGATGACGCTATGACATTACTAAATAAAATATCTGAAACCAAATTTTTGGGGGAATTTGATTCATCAATTGATATGGCTATTCAACGAGGCAAATTTAATGATTTTAATCCTGAACATGAAAACAAATCTGAATTCGTTCAAATGATTAGAACTGAATATCCTGAACTTTATAAAAGAATGATGAAAAATGGGAGACGCAATATTTCAATAAGTACTGTTGCTCCGACAGGTAGTTTAAGTATTTTAACACAAACCACATCAGGAATCGAACCTCTTTTTATGATAGGATATACAAGGAGAAAAAAACTTAATCCAAATGAAAAGAATATTAAAATTGATTTTATTGATGATATGGGTGATGCTTGGACTGAATTTGATGTTTTACACCCAAGACTAAAACAATGGAAAGAAATTAATAACGTTGATGACGCATCAATAAATAATCCATATATTGGTTCAACTGCATCAGAAATTGATTGGATTAAGAGGATTAAAATCCAATCAATAGTTCAAAAATATGTAACACATTCAATTAGTTCAACAATTAATCTCCCCAGTAATGTCAATACAGATAAAGTGAGTGAAATTTATTTAGAGGCTTGGAAAAATAAATTAAAGGGGATAACTATTTATCGTGATGGAAGTCGTAGTGGTGTTCTCATATCAAACAAAGAAAAGAAAGAAATCCCTGATGAAGTACATGCATCTAAAAGACCTAAAAGATTAAAAGGAGAAATTCATAGATTTCAGAATAATCTTGAAAAATGGATTGCAGTTGTTGGAATAAAAGATGGTAGACCTTATGAAATTTTTACAGGTAAACTTGAGAATGGATTAGCGAATTTACCATCAAACCTAAAAGAATGTGAAGTTGTAAAAAATATTATTGAAATTGAAGAAATTGATATTGATGGTACAGTAAAAATTGTTAAGAGAAAGAGATATGATATTGAATATGTTGATAATCAAGGCGAAAAACACATACATACTGGATTAAGTCATGCATTTAATCCTGAATATTGGAATTATGCTAAATTTATCTCTGGAGTATTAAGACATAGAATGCCACTTGTTTACATTTACGACTTAATTGATTCTCTAACATTTAGCGAAGACCATATCAATACTTGGAAAAATGGTGTTGGTCGTGTGATTAAAAGATATATTAAAGACGGTGAAAAGGGTGTTGGGGTTTGCAATAGTTGTGGAAGTGAAAACCTTGAATACAGAGAAGGTTGCCTGATTTGTATGGGTTGCGGGCATTCTGCTTGCTCCTAACGTAATCCACATCTCACACCTTTTAAACATCCTTAGTTTTTATAATAAATATTAAGGATGTTTTATTATGATAATGTGTGGAATTTGTAATCAACTTGAAGAACTAAGAATCAATAAATCTAAATTAACTAATTGGTTTTTATTGAGAATTTTAATCAAATCAAGATAAAATGAGACATTTGTATTGGGTAAGAGATAGATGTCAGAAAGAGGCACTTAAGTACAATACAAGGACAGAATTTAATCAATATTCTATGGGTGCATATCTTTCTGCACAACGAAATGGTTGGCTGGATGGAATCTGTCAACACATGAATGTCCTGAGAATTAAATGGAATAAAGAACTATGCCGAAAGGAAGCATTAAAATATACGTCAAGAACTGAGTTTCATCGTGAATGTGGAAGTGCGTATGGGTTTGGAATACAATATGACTTTCTCGATGAAATCTGTCAACACATGATAACAGTTGGTAGTATGAAGAAAAGATGTATATATGCTGCCGAGTTTCCAGATAACTTTGTATATGTTGGTTTAACATATAATTTCAATAAAAGAACAGCAAGACATCTTGTTGACGAAAAATCTCAAATATATAATCATATTCGAATTCATAAACATAATCCCATTTTTAAACAATTAACCGATTATATTAACATTGAATCAGCACAGCAGAATGAAGAAAATTATGTTAATGAATATCGTACAAATGGTTGGCAAATATTGAATATTGCAAAGACTGGTGCAATTGGTGGAAATAGTACAAAATGGACAAAAGAATTATGTCAAACAGAAGCATTTAAATATAAAACTAAATCTGAATTTCAGAAAAATTCTTGTGGTGCTCACACAGCATCATATAGATATGGATGGTTAGATGAAGTTTGTTTACACATGGTCAAAACAAAATATTGGTATAAGAAGAAATAATTCACAAAATAATTTGTTTATATTAAAATTTTAAATATATTTGCATATTAAAAACATTAATTTAATTTGTAAATATGAAAAAATATGTAAAATTCAATGATAAATTTAATCTTATCACCCAAGAAGTCAATACTGGTGTAACTGTAGAAGTTGCAAAAAACGTTAGTCATATAATAGTGATTGATGTTAGTGGTTCAATGTATTATGATTTACCTGAAATTAGAAAAAATTTAAAGAACAAAATCTCATCACTTGTTAAAGAAAATGACACTGTGAGTATAATTTGGTTTTCTGGTAAAAATGATGCAGGTATTTTGAAAGAAGAGGTATATGTAAATTCACTGAAACAACTTAACGATTTAAATGATGCAATTGACAGATTCTTAAAACCAATTGGTTTAACTGCATTCGCTAAACCATTAGAACTTGCCAATAATGTAATCGGACGCATTCAATCAAATAATCCAGAATCAATATTTTCTTTAATTTTCATGAGTGATGGGTGGAATAATGACGTGTCGTGGGATTCGGTTATTAATGCCGTTAACAAAATTTCACCTAAATTATCTTCTTCAGTTGTTGTTGAATATGGATTTTATGCTGATTCACTAAAATTAACCGAAATATCAGACATTTTTGGTGGTGAAAAAATAAGTTGTTCTGGATTTGAAGAATACGATGTTGTAATTGGTAAAAACTTTAAAAAAACTTTGAGTGGTGGAAAGAAAACCATTGTGAATATTATTGATAATTATCTTTATAATTTTGCATTCAGTGTTAGTGCTGATGGAAGTATTTTAATGTATAATATTAATGAAAATAAAATTGTTGTTGGTAGTGACGTGAAAGAAATTTATTTTTTCTCACCAACAACAGTTGGTGTTGATGTGGGTAATATTGGAAGCGATACCATATTATATGCAGCGATTTACACTCTTTCGGAACGATTATATAATGAAGACGCTGAAAAAATTTTCTACGCACTTGGTGACCAGCATCACTATCAAATGCTTGTTAATGCTTTCGGAAAACAGAAACTCAATGCATTCAAGGCAGCAATTAAAGAATGTGTTGCTGATTCAACAAAAAGATTCCCTGCTGGACAATCAACGATTCTTCCTGTTCCAGATGACGCATATTGTCTCATGAATCTTATCGAAGACCTAACAAATACCGATGGTTGTTTGTTCTATCCAAATCATGAGGATTTTAATTACTCAAGAATTGGTGCGAAGCGTGTTGCTAGAGGTGAAGACCTAAGTGCTGCCGATAAGAAAAGATTAGCTGAAGCTAAAAACGTTACTGAGATTCAAGAAATAACTAAAGAACTTGCTGAAAAGAATGTTGCTATTGAGTTCAAGAACAGCAATCCTGAAAGAGGTTATCCTCTAACTGATTTAGTTTGGAATTCGGAACGTGCTAATCTTAGTGTTCGTATATATATTGAAGGAGAAGCGATTGTTCCAGAAAATAAATTCGATATTGATAAAGTATCTTCATTCAAATACAATACATTTACTTTGGTGAAGGACGGTATTATTAATGTCCAGAAACTCCCCGTAATATATTCAGCAGGTCTTGAGAAACTTTTAATCGATAATAATGTGAAATTTACTTGTGATGTTAAACATGACGCACATGTTGGTGGAAGTACATATGGTCGTACAATAGTTATTGACCTTACCAGTATTCCTTTGGTTAACAGAGGCATGGTGAAAGCGATTTCTGCCAATGAACTGGCAAAGAAAGAATGGGAACTTAAGAAATTACAGGGTGATAAGAAAGTTTATGACTTTTATCGTAAAGAGTTATTTCCAAAAACCAGTAAATCATTTGTTGAATTACTTGGTCAGGAAGCTACTGATTGGCTTAAAACTGTTGGTGTTACCGATTATAACGGTTTTGCACCACTTACTGATGCGGTTGAAAGTACTGATTTCTATATGTCAGTGAATCTTGCAACCAAAATTAAAGGTTTGTCTGGTCTTCCAAAAGTAGAAGATGTTAAGAAAAAACTTGAATCAGGTGCACCATTGAAACTCAATGAGTATGTGATGGCTGATGCCTTAACAAAATACTTAGCACAACTGGATTCCGATATATATAAATCGCTCAGTGAAGAACAACAGAAGGGTGTTTTGAAAACTTATCTGGAAACCAAATCAGATATCCTGAACAAGCGTAGAAGAAAAGTATTGCAGGAAATTGCTGAGATTAAATTCTCCTTAATCCTCAGTAAAAAGAATTTCATCGAATTTAAAAGTTTTGATGAAAACAAATTAAGTCTTAATTTAGATGGTAAAGATTTAGATTTTACTTTTGAATTTAGTGAAAAGGAAGTTGGAATTTAATTATTTTGAATTAAATTAATAACCACCCTAAATATTTAGGGTGGTTATTTTAATTTTTATTTATATGAATAATAATTTTATTAATTGGATTAACAATAGACAAGGTAAAAGGATTTTCGATTTTCAAGACCAAATAATCACAAAGACTCAAGAAAGTCTTATTAATAATAAGAAAACTGTTTT